>Ga0306924_10008026_pt1 | contig 10627 bp, 10 predicted proteins | sample sta12Can44000111_FD_203756 | JGI IMG/M metagenome (GOLD analysis project Ga0306924, IMG submission 203756) | Lab enrichment of tropical soil microbial communities from Luquillo Experimental Forest, Puerto Rico - statanox.12C.anox.44.000.111 (v2)... | ecosystem: Environmental > Terrestrial >...
CCTGCGATCGTGGCAATCCTCGCCTGGCCGATCGTTACGATCCGCTTTCCATGCCGATGCTGGCTCTCCTCCGCGAGGTCATCGAGCGGACCCGTGATGCCGGGGTACCACTCAGCATGTGCGGCGAGATGGCGGGCAACCCGATCGAAGCGATGACGCTGATAGGGCTCGGCTTCCGGACCTTGTCGATGGCGGCGACCGCAATCGGCCCAGTGAAGACGATGATCCGCAGCCTTGATGCGACCGCTGTCGCCGGTTATCTCGACGAGATCGGGAGCCGGCCGGATCACTCACTCAGACCGAAGCTCGAAGCCTACGCGCTCGATCACAACATCGCCTTGTGAGCTGATCCGGAGGGTCTCGTTCCACTCAACGCCTCAGGTTGGACAGCAGCCTGCATCGTTGGTTAAAATGGGGCGGTAGCGGGATCATCACATGGCGTTGTTCCGGCGTCTGAAGACCCCCTTTGCGGAAGATCTGCCCGACGGCAAAGCGGCTCCGCCGTCAGGCCCACGATCCGCCGGGGATCTGCTCCGCCAGCAGCGGGAGGCGCTTCGTCTCGACCTGGACGACGTCGCGGCCGCACTTAGGATCAAACCCGATTACCTAGCGTCTCTCGAGGCCGGGCGTCCGGACCTGCTTCCCGGCCCGACTTACGCGATCGGCTTCATGCGCACCTACAGTGATTATCTCAGTTTGGATGGCGGCGAGATCCTGCGCCGCTTCAAGGCAGAGTCCACCGGGCTCGACGCAAAACCCGATCTCGCCTTTCCGATGCCGCTCGGCGAGCGCAGCATCCCCGGCGGGGGGATGCTCCTCGTGGCGCTGATTTTGGTGCTTTGTGGGTACGGCACCTGGTACTACCTGTCGACTGTCGAGCGCTCACGTCCGGAACGCGTCGCCCAAGTCCCTAGCGAGCTTCTACCGTTGACCTCAGTGCAGCCGGCAAGTGAGGCCACAGCCCCGCGAAATGCAGAGACAGCGACCGAAACTCAACTCCCCGTGCGATCCGGTACCGAGTTCGGGACACCCGCTCCGGCCGGCTCCGAATCTGGTCCGACCGGAGAATCAGTTTCGGCTCCGCCGGCACCGGCTCTCGCGCAGGCAGTCCCCGTGCCAGGGGCGATATCGGTGCTGCCCCCATTTCCTCCACCGGTCTTGATCGGTCTAGCTCCAACGACCCAGGGCGACGGGCCGCGCGCCGATGGAGTCGTGGGAGCAACGGTGCGCATCGTTATCCGAGCAACAGCCGAGAGTTGGATCAAGATACGGGACGCCAATCAGACCGTGCTTCGCGAAGGTTTCCTCAAAGTGGGCGAGACCTACGACGTCCCCGATCGCCCCGGCGTGTCGATGCGCACCGGCAATGCGGGCGGTCTCCACATCACGGTCGACGGCAAACCGGTGCCTCCGATCGGGGGGATGGGCGCGGTCAAAAACGTTCTGCTGGACCCGCAAGCTCTGTTATCGGGACCCGCCGCCGGCGGGTGAGCTCGGCCTCAATTGTTCTCTGGCACCAAATCTGTCTATAAGCCGTTGACAGGGCATCAACTGCACGAGATTCGACGATGAGTGTCAGGCCTTATCGCGACATCCACCGACGTGCGTGTCGTCAGATCCACGTCGGCAAGGTGCCGGTTGGCGGCGACGCACCGATTACGGTGCAATCGATGACCAATACCGTAACGAGTGACATCGCGGGGACAGTCGCACAGGTCCGTGCACTTGAGGCTGCCGGGGCGGATATCGTTCGAGTTTCCTGCCCCGACCAGGAGTCCGCACTGGCGTTGAAGGAGATCGTGCGGCAAGTGACGGTGCCGATCGTCGCCGACATTCACTTCCATTACAAACGGGCGATCGAGGCGGCGGAGAGCGGTGCGGCGTGCCTGCGGATCAATCCCGGCAACATCGGCTCAGCGGAGCGCGTGCGCGAGGTGATCAAGGCGGCAAAGGATCACGACTGCTCGATGCGGATCGGGGTTAACGCCGGCTCGCTCGAACGCGATCTCCTCGAGCGCTATGGAGAACCCTGCCCCGAAGCCATGGTCGAGAGCGCGCTCAATCATGCCAAGATCCTTGAGGACAACGACTTCTTCGAGTTCAAGATCTCTTGCAAAGCGTCCGACGTGTTTCTCGCCGTCGCCGCCTATCAGCAGCTCGCCGAAGCCTGCAACTACCCCCTGCACCTCGGGATCACCGAGGCGGGCGGTCTGCGCAGTGGCACGGTCAAGTCCTCGATCGGGCTCGGCATGCTGCTGTGGTCCGGCATTGGCGACACGATCCGGGTGTCGCTATCGGCCGACCCGGTCGAGGAGGTCAAAGCCGGCTTCGAAATGCTGAAATCGCTGAACCTGCGCCGCCGCGGCGTCACTGTTGTCTCCTGCCCGTCCTGCGCCCGGCAACAGTTCGAGGTCATCAAGACGGTCGAGCGGCTCGAGGAGCGGCTCGCCCATATCACCACGCCGCTGACGGTCTCGGTCATCGGCTGCGTGGTCAATGGTCCCGGAGAGGCGCGCGAAACCGATATCGGCTTCACCGGCGGCGGCAACGGCACGCATCAAGTCTATATCAGCGGCCTGACCGATCACCGCCTGAAAAACGCCGACATCGTGGATCATCTCGTCGAACTCGTCGAGAAGAAGGCGGCCGCACTGGAGGCTGCACGGAAGGCCACTGCCGAGCCTGCCCTGGAGCCCGCGAAATAGTGCTAGAGAACCGCGTTCAGGCGGTCGCAAAGCGAGTAGAGCGAGCCTCGCTGCAGAAACACTCGGGTGGCGACGGCTACGATCAGCGCCACGGCCGCGAGCGGCGCGACGGGAACATGCGAAGCCTCGGCGAGGTCACGTGGATCCAACAGCAGCAGGAAAGCTCCGGCCACTGCCACCTTTTCCCATACTGGGAGTTCCTCTCCTCGGCGGGCCCTGACGAGCCAGGCTACTGCGACCCCGGCCAATGTCAAATCGTAGATCAGAATTACCGGGATCGCAACTACTGTCGCCGCCGCGAGGGTTGCCGCCCTGATTGGCAGGGCGAGGCCAGAGCGCCAGACGAAGCCCACCAGCAGACCCGCCGATAGCGTCGCCCCGGCTTGGACCGCATAGGCCATTGCGGAGTTCCCGCCAAGCAGCAGCACCGCGCCGAATGGGCTGACAAGCCCGCCGAACGAGACGCGCCCGGATTCGTAAGTGACGTGCGAGGCGGCTGCGGAGGTGAAAAAATCGCTCCATGTCGTCCAGCCGAACAGCATCAAGGAGGACAGGCAAAGCGCAGCCACGGAAGCGAAGGCTGCAGCGAACGCACGCCAATGGCCGCCTGCGGCAAGCGCCACCGGAACCAACAGGCCGAAATGCGGCTTGTAGCAGAGTGCGCCGAAAAGCAAGCCCGCGACTATCGGCCGACGGTCGACGCAAAGCATCCCGGCCCCGAATAGCGCCGCCGTAAGAAATGCATTCTGACCCAAGCCGAGTGTCCAGAACACGGCGGGAAATGCCAATATCGGGACGAGCCCTGCAAAGCTGCACTCGTCCAGAATGTTGCGCAAAACAATTAGATAAAGAACGAGGGTCGTCGCTTCGAAAACCAAGAACGCCGCGAGATAAGGCAGACGCGCAAGGGGGGCGCAAAGCAGCAGAAAAACCGGCGGGTAGTAAAAGAACCGATATTCGACACCGGGTGCGGTCGCCCGCTCTTCGGCAGCACCGTGCGCCGCCCGGTCATAGACGAGTTCCGGCGTACCGGCGTTGACCAAACTCCCCGCCGCATAAAAGCTGACGAAATCGGTGCTCGTGGGCGCGCTGAGAGGCACGATCAGGCCGTGAGTTCCTGCAACAAGAAACAGAAAGGCGCTGACCTCGATCGCAAGTAAGATCGCGCAATAGGCGATGATGCGACGCCGGTCGAGCCAGTTGCCCAGCGAGCGGTAAAATCGCAAACGCGCCGACACCATCGGCTCGCCGACCTCCATTGGATGACCCGAACCTATTCCGAGCGGTAATCGACAAGCTTAGGCGCGCGGCGTTAGAAAAGAATTTAAACGGGGTGCACGATGCGGAGCACCGCGCCTGCCCAACATGGCGGAGGGAAACGGTAAGGCCGATGAACACTTCGGGTTACCGGGCAGTGTCGAGAGGGATATCGCTCGACCCACCTACGCCGATGGCTTCCCATTTCCCAAGTCGAAGTATGGTTATTGTATCTGGAGCCGTCGTTGCAATCTTGTCTAGAAAATTAGAGTAAACATCTTTAAAAATTAAAGATTTGGTAATAGTTATGACTTGATATCGGCGGACTACCTTATATCTCGGAGAATATGATGACGGCTTGCGTATCATTCTTGCATGGCTTGGTCGAGGGCAAGGGTTCGAGTATCGTCCGCCGCCTGACGGAGGACAGACGCGGGGTTACGGCAATCGAATATGGGCTGATCGCCGCGCTTGTCGCAATCGCCGCCATCGCCGCGATGACAACTCTCGGCACCAGCCTGACCAGTGTGTTCAGCTTGGTCGCCAGCGACCTGTAAACGCGAGCGGCCGGGCGTCGGCCAGCGCTCTACTGCATTGAATGTGCGGTCGTGCGCTGGCTCCCCACTCACCGTTCCGCACACCGAGGGCCTGCGGTGATTAACGACCGCCAAGGCCTTTCGAACCCGAGGTTGACGTCGGCCTGGGGTACCCTGATCATCGCTCGTCCGCGACCTCCATCGACGGGCAGCGAAGAGGGATGCGCCGATGGCGACTTCGACCGGTTTGGCGATGAGCTGGGACGAATGGCACAAGCACGACGCCCTGGCGCTTGCGGGGCGAGTTCGAGCCAGAGAGCTCACCGCTAAGGAACTGTCCGCGCAAGCGGCGGAAGCCGTCGCGCGGCTCGAACCGTCGATCGAGGCGGTGCTCGGGATTTACGAGGATGCCGTCGCCGATCCCGACCGGGACGGCCCAAGCAAGACGGGACAGCTCTACGGTGTCCCGATGCTGCTCAAGGACCTTGGCTCCGGCCTCGCCGGACGCACGCAAGAATCTGGCTCCCGGCTGTTCCGGGATCACGTCGTCAAAGCGACCGACCCGCTGGTCGCCAATTACCTCCGGGCCGGGCTGGTTCCGATCGGTCGGTCGACGACCCCCGAATTCGGGATGACCTTCGACACGACGACCGACTACCTCGGCCGGGTCAAAGTGACGCGCAATCCCTGGAACCCGGAGCGAACACCGGGCGGCTCCTCGGGCGGCTCGGCCGCGGCGGTCGCCGCCGGGGTGGTGCCGATCAGCATGTCCTCCGACGGCGGTGGGTCGACCCGTATTCCGGCCGCATTCTGCGGTCTGGTCGGGCTCAAGGCGACACGGGGCCGCGTGCCGCGCCCGTTGGCTCAGAGCGAATACATCAGCCGCATCAGCATCGACGGCGTCGTCACTCGCACGGTTCGCGACACCGCAGCAGCCTACGATTACCTGACCCACACTCCCAACGGCGGCAGCTTCATTCCGATCGGGCAACCCTCCGGACCCTACCTCTCGGCCGTTGAACGCGATCCGGGACCGCTGAAGATCGGATTGTCGACCAACCGCTGGGGACGAAGGACGGCGACCGATCCCGAAGTGGCCGAGCGCGTCCATACAGTGGCTCGCCTGCTCGACGGGCTGGGCCATCTCATCGAGGAGCTCGACGACCGATCGATCTGCGATTGGACAGCGTTGTGGTCCGCCTACACCATCGGCTGGACCGGCAGCCGGGCACAATTCGCCGCAACGGCCAAAGAGCGCCAGCTCGACCCCAGGCGGCTCGAGCAATATCTCGGCCCGATGGTCTACCGCCACTATCTCGCCGCCGAGCGTTACGACAAATTCGACATCTGGAGGATGATGGCCGACAACAACACGGTCACTCGAGAGTTCGGCAGGCTCATGGAACGGTTTGACCTGTTGCTGGTGCCGACGATGGCGATCCGCGTGCCAAAAGCCGATGGACCTTACTCGCTGCTGCGCGACGAGGAGCTCGACCCCTGGCTCGATCGGCTGTGCGATGCCTGCCGCTACACGATGCCGGCAAACGAGACCGGTCTGCCGGGCATCTCGCTGCCGGCCGGCCTCGACCGGGACGGGCTGCCGATCGGCATTCAGTTTTACGGCAATTTCTGCCGTGAGGATCTGCTGTTGCAGATCGCCGCTCAGATCGAGCGCGCACGCCCGGAGTGGTTCGGCGCCGTCCCCGGGTTACATATTGGGACGGGTAATTAGCGCGCTCTGTGGAACTAAATAGCAATCAGGAGAAACACCCGATGGATCTTCCCGCCAGCGTTACCGCTCTTGGAGAACAGCTCGGGGGAACTGGCGAGATTATGCCCGATCCGGCTTTGTTTAGCGAAGCCGCCGTTTTCGCCGCAGAGCGCGAGCGGATTTTTGCCCGACCGTGGATAGCCGCAGACCATGCGACGCGATTAGCCGAGGACGGCCGTTACTTCCGGTTCGATGCCGACAGCCGTTCGATCATCGTGACCCGCGACGGCGAGGGTCAACTGCACGCGCTGCGCAATGTCTGTATCCACGCCGGTTACCCGGTGTGCGACGCCGAGGACGGCTCTGCCGAGCGGCTGATGTGCCCGTACCATGGCTGGGAGTACGCGCTCGACGGCCGGTTGGTCGAGCCCGAGTTGTCTTCTCGGATCGATCCGTCACGGCTCCGGCTGACGAGCTACCGGGTCTGCGTCCGCGACGGGCTGCTTCTCGTCGCCCCGTCGGTCGCTCCGGCGTCGGATGAAAGTATCGCCGGGCCCCTCCCCGCATGGCTCGCTGACGGCAAAGTAACCAGCCGGGAGTGCCACAAGACGACGTGGAATTGGAAATTCCTGTTAGATTTCGTTGGATCTCGGCCGCACTTGTTCTTCGCCGGCCCGACCGATGCCGATGGTCACGATAGCTGCTTCGAGTTCGGGCCACTCAGCCGGATCATGGTCAATTCCCAGCGCGCGATGCTCGTTCGTGTGATCCCGAAATTCGCCGAGCGCACCGATCTCCAACTGATCGAGATCGCGTCCGGAGATGCCCCGGCCGAGACGGCTTCGCCCACCGCCGATGACGACGTGGCGGAGGAGTTGCGTCGCGCCAGCGTGCCTTCGTCGTCCCAGTTGGACCGAGAATTTTTCGGCTGGTATTGGTCGCTGATGTCTCCGGCGTGAGCGGGGAATTTCAGCAATGGAAATTCGGACGCTGGCCGAAGGTTTGGAGTTTCCGGAGGGTCCGGTAGCACTCGCCCCCTCTCGGCGAAGCGAAGCTTCGCCTGTCGGCGTGGCGCGAGCCGAGCTCGCGCCCGAGGACGGCTCGGTGCTGCTCGTCGAGATCTTTGCCGGCACCCTCACCCGCGTGTCACCCGATGGAACCAAAACGATCGTCGCGCGGCCCGGAGGCGGCCCGAACGGAGCCGCGCTCGGTCCGGACGGCAAATGCTACATTTGCAACAACGGCGGCTTCAGATGGCACATCGAGGGGTCGCACTGGCGGCCGCTGATGCAGGCCGATGATTATAGCGGCGGCCGGATCGAGCGCATCGATCTGGAGACCGGCGTCGTAGAATGCCTCTATCGAGCGGCCGGCGAAGTGCCGCTCAAGGGTCCAAACGATCTCGTTTTCGACGCGCAGGGCGGCTTTTACTTCAGCGATCTTGGCAAGGTTCGCACCCGCGAGATGGATCGTGGCGCGGTGTATTACGCCAAGGCCGACGGCTCGTTCATCACCGAAGTCGCGTTCCCGATGATCACACCGAACGGCGTCGGACTTTCACCCGATGAAAAGACGCTCTATGTCGCCGAAACCGAGTCCGCGCGGCTGTGGGCCTTCGACATCGTCGAGCCGGGGGTCGTCAACAAGCAACCTTGGCCCTCACCACATGGCGGCCGCCTTGTCGCCGGGGTCGGCGGATTTCAGCGCTTCGATTCGCTGGCGCTCGATGCCGACGGACGCATCTGTGTCGCCACCCTCGTCAACGGCGGGATCACTGTGATTTCGCCGGATGGGAGACATGTCGAGCACCATCCGATGCCCGATCTGATGACAACGAACATCTGCTTTGGTTGGGCCTGACTGAAGACCGCCTTTGTCACGTTATCGTGGACTGGACGGCTCGCAGCCGTCGACTGGCCGGTCGCCGGGCTGAAGCTCAATTGGTCGAACCGCTAAACGCGGGTATCTTCTCAATTGCACCCGGCAGCGGTCGCTCGCGCGCTGGACGGGGGTGCGGCACCCAAGGGCGATCGCCGCGAGCCTCATTGGTGCTCTCGACGGTGATGCCGCCGGCGTCGAGCCACAGCGCAACGGCCCCGCGCCGCCACGAATCGATCCGATCGATGACCGGGATCATCGACCGGCAGCGAAACCCGGCCGGCACCTGACTGACGATCGCGTCGACGCCGCCGCATTTGAGGGGCAGCGCGGCCTCGCCGGTGATGATCGCGACCGTGCGGCCATGCGCCGTGTACAGGCACGACGCTTCGGCACAGTCGAGACCGTTCTCCGCTCCGATCCCGGGTTCTGGCCAGTCAACGAGAGCCTCGCCAGTCTCCTCGGCGAGGAAGGAGCGGGCCATACCCTCGCCCTTGTCAGTGGAGACAGAATAATGACCGTCGGTCGCTCGCGCGGCGACAAGCCGCCCGACATCGGCAATGACGATGTCGGGCGGCCGGGTCAGCATCATGCTCGCGAACCCGGCGACGATCGCAACCACGCTCCAACGCCGCCACGGACCGCGCCACAAGCACAGCCACAGCCCGCCGAGCGAGATCAGCAACAGGCCCGACGGCGGCAATCGCGGGGTCGTCCAGACATTGCCAGGCAGCGTCGATACATGCTGCGCGACCCAGATCGTGACCTCGATCCCCCAACCCATCGGGACCAATGCCAGCCGCTCGAGGCCGAACGGCATCAACAGGCAGGTGATGACGCCCCAAGGCAATGTCCACAGCGCGCTCAACGGGACCGCGATGACGTTGGCGAGCGGCGAATAAAGCGCCCTTCCGGGCCGGTGATCCGGCGAGCGCCTCCATAGGTGTAGCCGACCGCGCCGATCCCGGCGAAGTAGAGCTCGCGCTGGAAATCGCGCCCACCCGGTAATATCTGCGGCGGCACCGGATACAGCATCGCCTTGAGCCGGACCTGGTCCCCGGGGTTGAGTTCGTCGCTCGTCCGCGGGATATGAAGCCGCACTCGGTGCGGCTGACCGGCTGGGTCAAGACCGGCCAAGGGATCGGGCGCGACGACGATGCGCCAGCCGTTTTGGGCCAAGTCGATGTCGACGACCCGCCCGGTGAGCGTGACCGGCCCGAGGTGACGATGCAACACCGGCGCCTGGCGTTCCCAGGCCGTCTCGCGCATCAGGGCAAAGCCGGCGGCGAAGACGGTAAGAGCGAGCGCCGCCTCGCACCATGCCGGATGTCGGCGCAGGGCAAAACTCAGACCGGCGCCGACGATCGCCGCCGCGACACCCGGCCACAACGGCGGCTCGACCCGCAGCACGAAATAAACCCCGATTCCGGCCCCGAAAAACACCGGCAGCCAGAGCAAGCGGCGCTCGCCCTCGGCGGCGAGGCGATCGGAAAGGGTGACCACAATGCGCGCGGTCCACGCCGGCACGAAGCTGACCCGTTCGCCCGCAACCGCCGTATCCGCCATCATCACCCCATTGCTCTCGAAACACGAGAGTAGATGATAAGATAGTTAATTTACAGTCGTATTTGTCGTGGGTTTTAATCGAATTCAAACCAATTCAACAAGGTTGCGCGAATACGGCAGCGTTCAATAAAACCCGGCTCACCGCAACCCTTCGAGCAGACGGGTAAGGGCATGAAGAGCGGTTCCCGCCACCCGGGCTAAAGTGCCGGCTGTGGGTTCAGAAAGGAGACGATCGCCGGAATGCGCCGGAAAACGGGCGAGACGCGCCGGAATCGGTCATCCGGTCATCGCAACAGCCGCGCTAATGGCAAACCACTTCGACGCGGACGACCGAGTGCCGCGCATTGTGTAAGCGGCGGCCGAGTTCGGTTTCGATACCGATTGCAAAGGCCGGGCGGAATAGGGCAGAGGGCCGGGTCGGCGTCTGCGGTGGCCGGAAACAGGATGCCTTCCGAACCTGTTTTGCGCTAACCTCGCCTCGAAATCCCGGCTTTCGCACAGGCCGGCCACGAGGAGCGCTGTGGAAATCGGCACCTGGCTGCGCAGCCTGGGTCTGGGTGACTCGACCGCGCTCGCGGCGCGCCTCGACGGGAGGGATCTGCGCCTTGGCGTCGCCGGCCGGCTGGTCGGCATCTACGACGCGATCGGTGCGAGCGCAGCACAGCAGGGGGGCGTCGTCGACGGCGTCCCGGCCAAACCGGCGGTGCCCGAAGCCGCGATGGTGCGATGACGTTGGTTTCGACGCTACAGCGGGTGCGCCTGGCGCGCCGGCCGCCGGTGGCCCGGGCGCCGACGACCAGCGCACTCGAACGGCCGTCCTTAGCACCGTCTTTGGCGCCGGCAAGTCAACCGGACGAGAAGCCCCGGCTGAGCGACTGGATCGGTGTGTTGGCGATGTGCACCGGTCTCGTCATGGCGATCATGGACGTACAGATCGTCACCAGCTCATTGACCCAGATCCAGGGCGGGCTGTC
>Ga0306924_10008027_pt1 | contig 10627 bp, 5 predicted proteins | sample sta12Can44000111_FD_203756 | JGI IMG/M metagenome (GOLD analysis project Ga0306924, IMG submission 203756) | Lab enrichment of tropical soil microbial communities from Luquillo Experimental Forest, Puerto Rico - statanox.12C.anox.44.000.111 (v2)... | ecosystem: Environmental > Terrestrial > Soil...
TCGCCCACCACGGTGTCGTAGCCCTGCGGCAGCCGGACGATGAACTCGTGCGCCTGGGCGGCCCGGGCCGCCGCGATGACCTGCTCCTCGGTCGCGTCCAGGCGTCCGTAGGCGATGTTGGCCCAGATCGTGTCGGAGAACAGGAAGCTGTCCTCCATGACCAGCCCGATCGCGGCGCGCAGGGAGTCGCGGGTCACGTCGGCGACGTCGTGCCCGCCGATGCGGATCGAGCCGGCCTGCGGGTCGTAGAACCGCGGCAGCAGCAGTGCCAGGGTGGACTTGCCCGACCCGGACGCGCCGACCACGGCGACCGTCTCGCCCGGCTCGACCCGGAGCGACAGCCCGCGCAGCACCGGTTCGGACGGGCGGTAGCCGAACCGGACGTCGTCGAAGCTCAGCCCGGCCGCGTCCGGCGGAAGCTCGATCGCGTCCGGCTTGTCGGTGATGGCCGGCCGCGAGTCGATGATGTCGAACACCCGGATCACGCTGGCCCGCGCCTCCTGCCCGAGCGTGACCAGGTAGGTGAACATGCGCACCGGACCGGTCATCTGGGCCAGGTAGGCAGAGAAGGCCAGGAACGTGCCCAGCGTGATCGAGCCGTGGATGGCCAGCCAGCCGCCCAGTGCGAGCACGCCGACCATGCCCAGCGACGGGATCGCGGTCAGCGCCGGGTTGTACCTGGCGGTCAGCCGGATCAGCCGCAGCCGGGACGCGAACAGCTTCTCGCTCGCCGCCTCCAGCCGCTCCTGCTCCTGCTCCTCCTGGCCGAACCCCTTGACCACCCGCACCCCGCCGATGGCCTCGTCCACCACCCCGGCCACCTCGCCGGTCTGCTGCTGCGCGTCCCAGCTCGCCGGGAACAGCTTGCGCCGCGACGCGAGCGCGATCAGGCACAGCGCGGGCGCGGCCGCGACGGTGACCAGGGTGAGCACCGGTGACAGCACCACCATGATGCCGAGGCTCAGCACGAACAGCACCATGTTCCCGAGCGTGACCGGCACCATGGACAGGATGCCCTGCACCATGTTCAGGTCGGAGATAGACCGGCCGACCAGCTGCCCGGTGCGTATCTCGTCCTGGCGCGCGCCGTCCAGGCGGGACAGCGCGGCGAACAGCTCGGTGCGCAGGTCGTGCTGCACGTCGAGGGAGAGCCGGCCACCGCGGTACCGGCGTAGGTAGATGCCGCCGAAGTTCACCGCGGCCGCGACGACGAGCAGCCCGGCCAGCGGCCAGATGGACGCCTGGTGGGTCACGATCACGTCGTCGATGATCTGCCGCTGCACCAGGGGGATCACCGCGGTCGCGGCGGTCGCCGCGAGCGCACCCGCCAGCGCGACGAGTACCGTCCGGCGATAACGCCAGCAGTAGCCCGCCAGCCGTCGCAGCCACCCGTCGCCCGAAGCTCGCGTCCCAGCCGTGTCTACTGTCCTCCCTGACAGCGCTGACCCCCGTAATCCGCGCAGACAGGTAAACAGCCGGGACCGCTCATTAATTTCGCTTGCTAACCATCTGGCGCTTGCCCCGGCTCGTTCGGCCGCGGCGGACCCGGCCGGGGGAGTTTCGGATCGCCACCGGTGGTTAGGTCTGTAGCAAAGGGGGTTCTCTCTCGAGATTAAGCGAGCCGAGTCATGACAGTTCCGATGCCCAGGCAGGATCCGGAGCCGGAGCGCACGCGCAAGGTGGACGCGAAGCCGTTGTGGTCGGGCGGCGCCGCGACCGCGGTGGTCGCGGCGCTGATCGCGTTGGTCGGGATCCTCGTATGCCGCTGGCTGTTCGACGTCCCGATCCTGTCCCCGCGCCTCCACCGTGGGGTACGTATTCGCGGCCGCCGCCTGTGCGCTGGCCGCCACCGCTCTCATGCACTTGCTGCTGATCTCCACCCCGTACCCGCGGGTCTTCTTCGGCTGGATCATCGGGCTCGCGACCCTGGTCGCCGTGGTGTACCCGTTCAGCACCACCGCTCCGACGTCGCAGAAGTTCGCCACCGCCGTGGTCAACCTGATACTCGGCGTCGCCATCGGGAGCCTGATCGCCGAGGTCTCCAGGCGCGCGACCAGGGTGCGGGTGGTACGCCGCCGTTACGACCAGTCCAGCTACCCGCCCCCGCGAACCGCAGGTGACGGCTATCCCTAAGGCTCCCTACCGCACGGCGACGGAGGCCATCGGGTAGCCGGTGGCCCCGTCGGGCTCGGGCGGCGCCATGGCGGCGGTCTGCGTGTAGCCGGTCTTGTCGGTGGCGCGGGCCTCGAGCACGTGGCCGCCCGAGGTGGCGTCCCACTGCCAGACCCACTGCCGCCAGGTGTCCAGCCCGGGGACGGCGGCCAGCCTGGCCTCGTGCCACGGCCCCCGGTCCACCCGGACCTCGACCGCGTCGATGCCCTTGTGCTGGGCCCAGGCCACCCCGGCCACCGCCGTGGGGCCGGCCCGGATCTCGTCCTGGCCGTTCGGTACGTCGATGCGGCACTCGGTCTTGATCGGCGCCCGCTGCGACCAGCCGCGCTGCGCCCAGTAGGCGTAGTTGCCCGCGAACGTGGTCACCTCGATGTCCGTCACCCACTTGGTCGCGGACACGTAGCCGTAGAGCCCGGGCACCACCATCCGGGCCGGGAAGCCGTGCGCGACCGGCAGCGGCTGCCCGTTCATCGCCACCGCGAGCAGCGCGTCCCGGCCGTCCATCACGGTCTGCACCGGGGTGCCCGAGGTGAACCCGTCCGCCGAGGTGCACAGCAACTGGTCCGCTCCGGCCTTGATCCCGGCTTCGCGGAGCACGGTGGCCAGGCTGGCGCCCAGCCACTTGGCGTTGCCGATGTACGTGCCGTCGACCGGGTTGGACACGCAGCACACGGTGATGTAGTCCTCGATCAGCGGCCGCTTGATCAGCTGGTCGAAGGTCAGCGTGATCTCGCGCTTCACCATGCCGTGGACCCGCAGCCGCCAGCTCGACGGGTCGACCTGCGGCAGGACGAGCGCGGTGTCCACCCGGTAGAAGCTCCCGTTGGGCGTCACGAACGGGGCGAGCCCCGGGATGCGCAGGTCCGCGCCGGGCGGCAGGGCCTGCGTGGTGACCGCGGGCCTGGGGATGCGCACGGACTTCCGCGCGCCGGCCACGCTGCTCCGCTCGGTCAGCAGCCGGCCCGCCAGCCCGGCCCCGGCCGCGACGCCCGCGGTCGCCGCCCCCGCCGCGAGGAAGCTGCGGCGCCGCGGCCCTTCCGTCTCCGCCGGGATCGCGGGCCGCCGAACCATCGGTATCAGCAACTGGAGCACCGCCACCGCGGTGGCCGTGGCGGCCAGGGTGGGAAGCAGGCTGGCGACCGTCGCGTCCGGCCGGGTCGCCGCCGCCGTCAGCCCGACCGCCGCGAACACCGCGACGCCGGCCATGCCATAGGCCATCCGCCGGGTGGCCGCCGCGCCGACGATGGCGGAGAACACGCCGAGCACCACGACGATCCCGCTGACCAGGACGAGCTTGTCGTCCGCGCCGAACTCGGTGATGGCGAAGTTCTTCAGCCACGGCGGCGTGAAATCGATCTGCAGCTCGCCGACCACCACCACCGGCGACCCGCTGGCGCCGGTCAGCCCGGCCACGAACTGCCCCGCGCCCAGCGCCGCGCCGGCCGCCAGCACCCCGGCGACGGCGCCGAGCCCCGCGCTCCGCCAGTCCAGGCGACCCCGTGAATCCCTCCCGCTCAAGCTCATGATGTGTATTCGGTGCGGTCGCCGCGCAGGTTTGGTCGGCCTGCCAGGATTAGCCGCCAATCCGCGGGCGCCAGCTGTTACGAATTAAAGGCATGACGGCCATCAACGACCCCGGCCCGGATGGCGCCGAGCCCGGCGTCAGCACCGGCGACCTCGCGGCACGCCTGGGGCTGGTGGCGCGCGGCGACGCCGGTGCCTTCGACGCCGTCTACGACCAGGTCGCCGCGTCCGTGTTCGGCATCGTCCGGCGGGTGGTCCGGGACCCGGCCCAGTCCGAGGAGGTTACCCAGGAGGTGCTGCTCGAGGTCTGGCGGAACGCGGCCAAGTTCGACCCCGGCCGCGGCAGCGCGACCGCCTGGGTGATGACGCTGGCGCACCGGCGGGCGATCGACCGGGTCCGCTCGGTACAGAAGGAGTCCGAGCGCGAGCGGCGCACCGCGGCCGCCGACATCCCCTTCGACGAGGTGGCCGAGGCCGTCGAGTCGAGCCTCGAGCGCGAGCGGGTCCGGCGCTGCCTGGGCTCGCTCACCGAACTGCAGCGCGAGTCGGTCACCCTGGCCTACTACGGCGGCTACACCTACGGCCAGGTCGCCAGCCTGCTCGGGGTGCCGGCCGGCACGATCAAGACCAGGATGCGGGACGCGCTGATCCGGCTGCGGGACTGCCTGGGGGTGGCGCAGTGAAGCGTGATCGGCAGGTCCACACCCTCGCGGGGCCGTACGCGATGGACGCGATCTCCGCGCCCGACCGGGCCAGGTTCGAGCGCCACCTGGCCGGGTGCGAGGAGTGCTCACGGGAGATCGCCAGCCTGCGCGAGGCCACCGCCCGGCTGGCTACCGCCACCGCCGTCCCCCCGCCGCCCGCACTGAAGACGCGGGTGATGGCGGCCGCCGCGGCGACCAGGCAGCGGCCGCCCGTGCCCGAGCCGGAGGCGGCGGTCCGCGGCTGGCGGGCCCGCGCCTGGCCGGGCCGCGGGAGGCTGGCCGTGGCGGCGGGTGCCGTGGCCGTGGCCGCGGTGGCCGCCGCGGCGGTGGTGTTCGGCGTCAGCAACGGCAGCGTGCAGGACCAGCTCAGCCGGGCCCAGGCCAGCAGCCAGCAGATCGCCGCGGTGCTCACCGCGCGGGACGCCACCATGATGACCGGCGCCGTGAAGGGCGGCGGCACGGTCACCATCGTGATGTCCCACGCCCGGCGCGAGCTAGTCTTCACCGCCGCGGACCTGCACGCGCTGCCCGCTTCGCGCGGTTACGAGCTTTGGCTGATCGGCCCGGGCGGCGACCGGGCGGTGACGATGCTCCCGCCGGTGCACCACGGCATGACCGGCCCGGTCGTCGCCGCCGGGCTGCGTCCCGGCGATCACCTGGCCCTCACCGCCGAACCGGCCGGCGGCCCCCCGCGGCCTACCGGGCGCCCCACCGGCCCGATGATGCTGGACGTCATCCTGTAGGGCCTGTGACGGCGGTCCGGGACGGCAGACTGTCATACGCCGCGCATACACTAACCACACGAGGCCGCGCCAGCGGCTCATCGCGCCGGGGCCATCCACGTCATCTGGCCGCGGCGGACTTACCTCGGGGAAAGGCCCGAGCGCCGGGCATATGTGAGCGCTAACGGTTTAGGGATGGACTGACCGTGAGACGGGACGAGGGATCCGACCCGGGCGGTTCGGTAGCGGGCGCAGGTCAGGTCGCGGATATCCCGGTCGCCGCGGGCAGCGTGCGCTGGGAGCGGCCCACCGCGCGCAGCTTCTGGAACGCGCTGGCCGACCCCGAGCGGGAGGCGCTGGCGGCGGCCGGGGTGGAGGAGTTCTTCCGGGCCGGCGCGGTGCTGTGCCGCGCGGGCGAGGACACCTCCCAGGTGATGATCATCGACTCGGGCTGGGCCAAGGTCAGCGTCAGGGAAGGGCCGGGCGGCGCGGAGAAGATCCTGGCCGTGCGCGGCCAGGGGGATGTGGTGGGGGAGCGGGCCGCGCTGACCATCCAGGTCCGTTCGGCCACCGTGACCGCGCTGGACGAGGTCTCGGCGATGGTCGTTCCGGCCGAACGGTTCGCGGAGTTCCTGCGCGGCCATCCGCGGGCCGCCGAGGTGCTGGAACGCCAGGTGACCGAGCGCCGGGAAGAGGACCGGGCGCGGCTGTTCCCGGGTGAGCGGGCCGGCGCCGAGCGGCGGCTGGCCTGGCTGCTGCTCGACCTGGCCCAGCGCCGGGGCGGCTACCAGCACACCGCCGTGGCGATGTTCACCCTGCCGATGTCGCAGCAGGAACTCGCGGACTGGGCGGGGACGAGCCCGGACGCGGTCGGCCGGTTCCTGCGGTCCTGGCGGGACCGGGGGATCATCGCCCACGGCGAGCGGTCCCGCCGGCTGACCGTGATCGACCTGGACGGCCTGGCCGCGCTATGCGACGTCGCGCCGCCGGACACCCGCGCCGACCGGACGCCGAACGGGTCGCTCGCCGCCACGGCGGAGGCGGCGCGCTGGCAGCAGGATTGGGATGAGCCGCTGAACTGCTCGATCGTGTTCACCGACGTGGCCGGGTTCTCCGATCCGGTGCGCAACGACGGCGACCGCGAGGTGGTGCGCGCGGCGATGTACGAGATCCTGCGGTCCTCCTTCGAGGCGTCCGGGGTGTCCTGGGCGACGTGTTACCGGGAGGACCGCGGCGACGGCGCCGTCATCGTGGTGCCGCCGACCATCTCCACGCGCCGCGTGGTCGACCCGCTGATGGCCGAACTGGCCAGCCGGCTCCGCCAGTACAACCGCCGGGCCAGCGAGGTGGTGCGGATCCAGCTGCGGGTGGCGTTGCACGCCGGACCGGTCGGGAGGGACGCCGAGGGGCTCACCGGGCAGGCCGTGATCGCCACCGCGCGCATCGTGGACGCCCCGGTGATCAAGGCCAGGCTCGCCACCGAGCAGGCGGACCTGATCTTCGCGGCGTCGGACTACGTCTACGACCACGTGGTGCGCGGCTGCACCGGGCGGGTGGATCCGGCGACCTTCGAGCACCTGGAGTGCCAGGTCAAGGAGTCTCACGTATCGGTCTGGGCGCACCTGGCCGGGCGGGTGGCCCCGCCGCCCGGCCTGAACCTGGTTCCCCCGCCCGCGTCGGCCGGCTCCCCGGCCCGGCTGCCGCTGCCGGTGGCGCCGCCGCTGGGCAAACTCCCGCCCGAGGTGCGCGGCCGCGACGGGCTGATCGGTGAGCTGCGCCGGGCGCTGCGGCCCTACCCGTGGCGGGCCAGCCGGGCGTTCGTGATCGCGGGCATGGGCGGCCTGGGCAAGTCCACCGTCGCGCTGACCGCGGCCCGGATGGCCAGGGAGCGCGGCTACCGGGTCTGGTGGGTGCGGGCGGCGGACACGGCCCAGCTGACCAGCGGGATGCTCGAGGTGCTGCGGGAGCTTGGCGCGCCGGAACTGGTGACGGTGCCGGTACGGGAGGGCGCGCGGACTGCTCCGGAGCGGACGTGGCAGTTCCTGAACGGCGACCATGCCGGGGGCCGCCGCTGGCTGCTGGTGTTCGACGGCGCCGATAACCCGACGGTGCTGGCGGGCGCCGACGCCGGCACGCCGGCCGATGGCACCGGGTGGCTGCGGCCCGATCCGGCCGGGATGGTGATCGTGACCACCCGGATCAGGGACCCGCGGGTCTGGGGGACCGCGGTCACGCTGCGCGAGCTCAAGCCGCTGGACGACGAGGCCGGCGCCGAGGTGCTGCGAGACCTGGCCCCCGAGGTCGCCGATCCCGGCGGCCACGAAGCGCGCGAGCTGTCCCGCCGCCTGGGCGGGCTGCCGCTGGCGCTGCACCTGGCCGGGGCCTACCTGGGGTCGCCGTTCGCGCGCTGGTCCACCTTCGCCGGCTACCGGGAGGCCCTGGACGGCGTTGAGCTGCCCGCGGCGCTGACCGACATCGAGGAGCAGGGCGCGGACATCCAGGCGAACGTCCAGCGCACCTGGGACCTGTCCCTGGACGCGCTCGCGGCCGAAGGCAGGCCGCAGGCCCGCCCGCTGTTGCTGGTGCTGTCCTGCTTCGCGCCCGCCACCCCCATCCCGGCCTGGCTGCTGCAGCTCCCGCCGCTAGCCGATCTGCTGGCCGGGCAGGGCCATGCTGGTCAGGGCGACGGAGCCGAACAGCGTGGGCTCCGGGCCGGCCTGCAGGGCCTCTCCCGCACCGGGCTGATCGACATCGCGAGCAGCAGCAGCCCGGCCGGCGTCCACGCTGTCACCGTGCACCTAGTGGTGGCCGACGCGAACCGCATCCGGCTGGCCACCAGCGCCGCCGCCGAGCGGGCGGCGGTGCAGGAGACCGTGGTGGCGCTGCTCGAGGCGGCCACGGCCGATCTCGATCCGGCCCGGCCGGCCGACTGGCCGACCTGGCGGCGGCTGCGGGCTCACATGAACGCCGTCATCGACCTGCTGGCTGACAACCTTGATTCTGCGGTGCTGGCCCGGCTGCTCACGGTCAGCGCGGTCGGTACCGAGGCGCTGCTCGGCGCCGGACGGCTGGCCGCGGCCGGGAAGCTCGCCCAGGCCAGCGTGGCCGCCGCGACCTTCCTGCCCGACGACGACCCGGCCGCGATGACCGCCCGCGGCTATCTGGCCCGGACCCTGGTCCGCCGCGGCCGCAGCGCTGACGCCGAGGCGATCTACCGCGAGCTGCTCGCCGACCGGATCCGGGTCCAGGGCGAGGATCACCTCGACACCCTGGCCACCCGGCACGACCTGGCCGCCGCGCTGGGCGTGCAAGGCCGGTTCGGCGAGGCCGAGCAGCTGTACCGGGAGCTGCTCGGCGACGACGACCGGCTGCGCGGGCTGGACCACCGGGAGACCTTGGCCGCCCGGTACAGCCTGGCCCGGATGATCGGCCTGCAGGGCCGCTACGCCGAGGCGGAGCAGCTGAGTCGCCAGGTTCTGGAGGCTCAGCGCCGGGTGCTGGGCCCCGACCATCCGGACTGCCTGGCCAGCCGCCAGCACCTGGCCCGGCTGGCCGGGAAGGCCGGCCGGTACGCCGAGGCCGAGGCGATGTACCGCCGGGTACTAGCCGACCGGCGGCGGGTGCTGGGCGATGACCACCCCGATACCCTGGCCACCCGGCACCGGCTGGCCCGGATCGTCGGGCAGCGGGGGCGCTACGGCGAGGCCGAGGAACTGTGCCACCAGGTCCTGGCCGACCGGCGCAGGCTGCTCGGCGAGGACCACCCGGACAACCTGTCCACCCGCCACCGGCTGGCGAAGATGCTCGGCCTGCAGGGCCGCTACGCCGACGCGGAACCGATGTTCCGGCAGGTGCTCGCGGCCCGGCGCCGCGTCCTTGGCGCCGAGCATCCCGACACGCTGTCCACCGAGCACCGGCTCGGCTGGCTGATCGGCCGGCAGGGCCGCTACAACGAGGCCATCGACATCGTCAGCCAGGTCGTCGGCGGCCGCCGGAACGTCCTCGGCTATGACCACCCCGACACGCTGGCCGCCCGCGAGACCCTGGCCTGGCTCACCGGGCTGCGCGGCAAGCCCGCCGAGGCCGGCCAGCTGGCCCGCGACGTGCTGGCGGACCGGCGCCGCGTGCTCGGCGATGACCACCCCGACACCCTCACCACCCGTGGCACCCTCGCCTGGACCGTCGAACTGCAAGGCCGTTACGCCGACGCCGAGAAGCAGTACCGGAGCCTGCTCGCCGACCGGGAGCGCGTCCTCGGGGCCAGCCATCCCGACACGCTCATCGCCCGCCAGGAGGTGGCCCGGATGCTCGACCTGCAGCGCCGGTACACCGAGGCCGAGCAGATGACCCGGGATGTCCTGGCCGACCGGCACCGGCTGCTCGGCGACGACCACCCGGATACCCTCACCTCGCGCGCCACCCTGGCCCGGCTGGCCGCCCGCCAGGGCCGCCGCGGCGAAGCCGGGGAGCTCTATCGCCAGGTGATCGCCGACCGGAGCCGGGTCCTGGGTGCCGGCCATCCCGACACCGCGGCCGTCCGCGACGAATTCGCCCGGCTCTGTGCCAGCTGAACAGGGTGCCCTCCTTCACTTCGCCGACGCGAACGGCGGGCCGGGCGGCTCGCCCCACCAGCTCCGCAGGAATCCGGCGGCTTGTTCGCAGGCTCCGGCGAGCGGGCCGCCGGGATGGCCGAGCGCCTCGCCGATGAGCCCGGCGATCCTGGCTTCGACTGCCGCCAGGACCTGCTCCGGGGTCGCTTCGGCCGCCGACCGGTAGCCGATCACCGCGCCCGCGTTGCACACGAAGTCGGGCAGCGCCACGATGCCGCGCCGCCGCAGCACCTCGGCCCCGGCCGCGGTGTATGGGGCGTTCGCGGCGGGGGCGACGACCCGGACGGCAGGCGGCAGCGATCCGGCGGTCTGACCGCCGATCGTTCCCGGCCGGGTTCCGGGGACCAGGACATCGGCGTTCACCTCGGTGAAAAGCCGCTGCGGCGGCATGACCGGCCGCCCGTAGCGGAGCACGCACCCGTCCCCGTGCGCCCGCCGCAGCTCGAGCAGCTGTTCGACGTCGAGGCCCGAGGGATCGGCGACGGCCCCGGCTACGGTGGACACCGCGACCACCCGGCCGCCACGCCGGCTGACCTCGCGCGCCACCCCGCCGCCCACCTTGCCGAACCCCTCGATGGCCACCGAATGGCCATCCCAGCCCTTCGACCCCGTTGAGCCGTTCGGTCGCTGCGCGCCATTCGCGCTCCGTCCCAGTGCCGTCTCGGCGGCTACCGTGACGCCGTACCCGGTCAGCAGGTCTTCGAACGGCACGCCCGCCACCACGGCGCGCATGGCCGCGGGCGCGGCCCGGCGCTCGCGCAGCGGCGCGAAGTCCTCCTCGGCGGTGCCCATGTCCGGCCCGGTCAGGAACCGGCCCGCGTCGATCAGCGGCCGGACCTCGGCGCAGAACCTGGTCATCAGGGCGGCCTTCCCCGCACGGTCCGCCGGGTTACCG
>Ga0306924_10008030_pt1 | contig 10624 bp, 3 predicted proteins | sample sta12Can44000111_FD_203756 | JGI IMG/M metagenome (GOLD analysis project Ga0306924, IMG submission 203756) | Lab enrichment of tropical soil microbial communities from Luquillo Experimental Forest, Puerto Rico - statanox.12C.anox.44.000.111 (v2)... | ecosystem: Environmental > Terrestrial > Soil...
ATTTATTCAGGAACTGAAATGCGGCTCTGGCAAACGACCCCGAATCATTTAGCGGTTCGGCAGCGTAGTCAATGATCTTGCCTCCGGAACCTTACAGCAAGCCCCACGCGGTTGCCCTAGTCCGACAATTCCACCGCATCGCCCTTGCGCAGCATGCCTTCCACCAGGACGGCGCCATAAACGCCCGCCATACCGTTGTGCGCCTGTGCGACTTGCCGCAAGAGTTGCGGCCTCGATTCTCCGGTGTCGGGATCAAGTGTAATCATCACGCAGCGCGGGTCACGCTCCAGGATCGAGATTACCACCTTCGACCCGATGCGCATGGAACGGCCGACAAATCCGTTCTCCGCGAAGCCGCTTGCGGTGTTGAAGTCCAAGTAGATGTTTGCGCGGAAGCGCCGCTGGTCCACCGAGGTTCCGATCTCTTCACCAAGACGTCGTATGGTCTGCACAGATACGAGCGACACCGGACGGCAATCCGTCATCGCGCGGTCCGAGCGCACAAGCGTCAGGTCGGGTGCGCCGAGGACCCCATCGCGAAGCATGCGAATCAGCGCCGGATCGTCTATGGCGAAAGTCTGCCCGAGTGACCTCCGCACCGGACTATTCCGCTGACTCCAATGTCGCAAAATTTCGCTCCCTATCAACTACCTCCCCGAAAGAGACGCGAAACTTCGGCACAGCAGTTAACATGAGCTCTGAGATTTCTCTATTTCCTTTGGCCACCGCATTCATCGGGCAAGATACTGCCAGCCGGTTTGCTATGGACAATTCGATGGTCGGCGTCTCTCAGAGTTGGTGTTAACTACTGTGTCGAAGTTTCGCGTCTCTTTCGGGGAGGTAGTTGATATGGAGCGAAATTTCGCGACAGTAGAGTTAATGGAAAAACTCCACGAGTGAGACCTTCGCAGGTCTTTATCTGAGACAACCAAATCCAGCGCGTTCCTGGCACTGTCTTTTTCGAACCCACTTTCATCATCAATCCAATCTTCCCCGTGGTTCATTTCCCCCGTCCTCGCGCCTCTTGCTTCCTGGGCTGGTTATGCGATAATCGCACTGATGAACCACCCCTCAATATCCGATGACGATCTCCCGCCAAAATCGGCAGCGGAGGCCACCGTCGATGGCACGCAGAGTGCCCGCCCGGACCCGGACAGCAACGTCCGCCGGGTGCGCTGTCCGACTTGCCACAATCCGATTCAACTGAGTGATGACCAGTCCGAAGAAGTCCTCTGTCCCGGTTGCGGCAGCTCCTTTCGCCTCCGCGATGCGCACGAAACTTCGACCACCGCAGGCATGCGCCCCCTGGGCAAATTCGAGCTGCTGGAGCGCGTCGGCCTGGGCGCCTTCGGGGCTGTCTGGCGCGCCCGCGATACTGAACTCGACCGGATCGTGGCTCTCAAGATCCCGCATACCGGCCTGCTGACCGCCCAGACCGACCTGGAACGCTTCCATCGCGAAGCCCGTTCGGCCGCCCAGTTGCGCCATCCGGGCATCGTCACCATCCACGAGGTGGTCACTCTGGACGGTCTGCCGACCATCGTCTCCGATTTCGTCTCCGGCGTCCCGCTCAAAGACTTATTGGAAGTCCGCCAATTTACCTTCCGCGAAACCGCGGAGTTCCTGGCCTCGATAGCCGACGCCGTCGACTACGCGCACTCCCTCGGCGTCGTCCACCGCGACCTCAAACCCGCCAATATCATGGTAGAGTCATTGGTCAGTGGTCATTCGTCATTAGCCGCCAATGACCAAGGACTAATGACCAATGACCGGCGGCTCCGGCCATTGGTGATGGATTTCGGGCTGGCCCTGCGCGACGAGGCCGAAGTGACCATGACCATGGACGGCCACATCCTGGGTACTCCCGCCTACATGAGCCCCGAACAGGCCGCCGGCCTCAGTCACAAGGCCGACCGCCGCAGCGATGTCTACAGCCTGGGTGTGATCCTGTACCAGATGTTGGTCGGGGAACTGCCGTTTCGCGGCTCGAAGAACATGATCCTGCACCAGGTCCTGAATGAAGAGCCCCGGCCGCCCCGGAAAATCAACGACAAGGTGCCGCGCGACCTGGAGACGATCTGTTTAAAGGCCCTAGCCAAGGCGCCGGCCCAGCGCTATGGCACAGCGCGGGAACTGGCCGACGACCTGCGGCGATTCCTCAAGAACGAGCCGATCCACGCCCGCACGATTCGCGGCTGGGAACGCGCCGTCAAGTGGGCCCGGCGCCGGCCCGCGGTGGCGGGCTTGCTGGTGGTTGCTGTCATGATTGCCATTGGATTGCCTCTCCTGTTGACGGCCCTGTTACAAAATGCGGAAGCTCGGGCCAAGCTTGTTCAGGATCTGGGCGCCGCTGACGAAGAGCTGGGCAAAAAACGGGAAAATCTGATTAAAGTGGAACAAGAAATGGATCGGCAAAAAAAACTTGCCAAGGAGGACCAAAAGAAGGCGATGGCCGAGGCTAAGGGGTTACGGCTAATCGGGCAATCGTCGGCTTTGCGTGTAAACAATCCGGGTCTGGCGCTCTTGCTGGCGATTGAAGGGAATAAGCTCGCGCCCGGGATCATGGCCAATAACGCTTTGAGGGAAGCTATCGATGAATGCCATGAGGAGCGGACGATCTCCGTCGGTGCAGCCTATAATTCCGTGTTTTACAGTCCCGACGGTAAGCTCATCCTATTTCTATCCCATGGGGGCCCGGCACGCTTGTGGGACGCGGCCACGGGGAGACATGTCGGCAATCTTGATTTGCCTCCGGTGAAAATCGACTCCGCAACCTTTAGTCCTAATGGACAGCTTGTCGTCTTTACCTTCCTCGGCTGCAAACACATAAACTGGCCCGGCAAACCTCCGGAGATCCGTTACACCGATCTCGTTGCCAGGGTTTGGGAAATCGCTGGCCGGAAGGAAATCGCCATTCTGAAAGGACACAAGAACCGAATCGTTTCGGCTCATTTTAGTCCCAATGGAAAGAAGCTGGTCACGGCATCTTGGGATCGAACGGCGCGAATCTGGGATACGGCGACGTGGAAGGAAGAACGCGTCATCGAGGCCCACGCCGGTGGCCTGGAGGGTGCCTGGTTCAGCCCGGATGGAAATTCCTTGCTGACCGCTTCCTCATCTATGCGATACGAACGTGATATGGATAAGGAGATGGTTCAAAATAAGCAAGTAATCGTCGATCCCCCGGCGGGCGTGGTGCCTACTGGCGTCAAACCGGGCGATCTGCCCCATTTATCTGACTCAAACTACTCCCAGAGCAACCAAGCCCTTGCCGAGGAAGCCCTGAAAATCTGGGATGTCACTACCGGTAAGGAACGCACCACCCTCAGGCCCAAGACGATGCGCCTCTCCGAGGGCGGCAGACTCTCTCCCGCCTGGAGCCCCAGGGGCGATCAGGTTCTCGCTTCATCCCCATCCGATCATACCAGCCTGACCATTTGGGATGCCCGCAACGGAAATGTATTGATGACGCTGCCAGTTTCGCTGGGAGAATTCTCCGCCGGTTACAGTCCAGACGGGCGATACGTACTGACGGCTTCCAAAGAGACCCTTCGCCTCTGGGAGCCAGGCTCGGGTAACCTATTCCTGGAAATGAGCCTGCGGGTAAACCTGGCCGGGGCTCCCTCCTTCAGCCCGAATGGGCAGTGGATCCTCAGCGCCTGCACGGACAAAACGACCCGCATCTGGTCGGCACAAACTGGCGAAGAACTGTGGTCCTTTCGCGGACATTTGCTACCCATTTTTTCGGCGGCCTTTAGTCCGGATGGCCAGCGCGTTGCTACGGCCTCCTTCGACGGAACAGTTCGCATCTGGAGCACTCTCCGCGGACGGGGCTACGCTATCGTACTAACCGGCACCCACCCCATCGCCACCTGGATCGTACTAACCGACACCCCCCCCCCCATGCGCCACCTGGCCTTCAGCCCGGATGGCCGGCACCTGGCGACGGGCTATCAAGATTTTTCTCAATACGCCAAGGGCCAGGCACAGCTTTGGGACGTACCAACCGGTAAACTGATCTACACATTCAGAGGCCTCGAAAATCTCGGAGAATCTCCCGTTCGAGATAAGGTCCTGGGTAATATTCTTTCGCTCGGATTCAGCCCCGATAGCCGGCAGCTGCTGGTCGCCTCCAATGACGCCCTGGCGCGTCTTCAAAAGCGGACTCTCTTCGGTTTCGGCAAAACGATTGAAGAAGAGCTTCCGTTCGCGCCGGTACGTTTATGGGATATTGAATCCAGAAAGGAATTATGGAGATTTCCAGGACCCCGCGGAACAGTCGGGCCGGCGATATGGAGCCCCAACGGCAAGCTGGTGCTCAGCGCGGAAACGGGTCAAACGGAAAAAAGGACCTATTCTGGCAAAGGCGGGCTGATGAGGGCCGCTTCGGAAAAAATCACGGACGGACAAGCTTACATTTGGGATGCCGATACAGGGAAATTGGTCCAAATCTTGAAGGGCCATGAGCACGGAATCACCTGCGCCGCCTGGAGCCCGGACAGCAAGCGGGTCTTGACTGCCGACCTCAGAGATGCATTCAGCATGAACGACGGCGCGGCCAGAATCTGGGATGTGGAGACCGGCAAGGTTGTCCTCACCTTGGAAGGGGACCGGGGCGACGTGCGCCTGGCAACCTTTAGCCCCGACGGCAAACAGGTGCTCATGCTTCAACCCCGGGGGATAAACGCAGCCAAGATCTGGGATGCTTCCAGCGGCAAACTCCTTCTTACCCTTGGCAAGGCGCGGGGCCGGCCGGGAGTTGTCCGTGACGTTTCGGTGGAACCTCCGTACCCCACCGCGGGCGTTAATCACGCCGCCTATAGCCCGGATGGCCGCCGGATCGCCACCTCCTCCCTGGACAAAACGGCCCGGATCTGGGACGCGGCTACCGGAAAGCAACTGCTCGTCCTTCGAGGGCACACTCAGGGGGTCAATTCGGCCGTCTTTAGTGCCGACGGCAAGTGGGTCGTGACTGCTTCGGACGATGAAACGGCGCGGATCTGGGACGCCGAGACCGGGAGCGAGCTTTTCACGCTGGCGGGTCACAAGGGGGCGGTGCTTTCCGCGACCTTCAGCCCGGATGGGAAACGCGTGGCGACCGGATCGGCCGACGGCACGGGCCGCATGTGGCCGGTGGACCCGCTGCCTTTGGCGCTTTCCCGGAAACCCCGGGAGCTCACGGCGGAGGAGAAGGAACGGTTTGGGATAGGGAAGGAATAGGGGGGATGGAAAAATGCAAAATGCAAGATGAAAATGCCTATCATACCACTGCGGATCTAGCTGAGCGGCGCATACCCGCAAAGTCCCCTTAGTCGCGACCGAGGGGACAAGTGGAGTCAGATCGACGCAGCAAAGAGGACATACCATTTACGCGGCGAAGCGCCCGCCGCCTTATCCGGCCGTATCGCCCGGGTGAAAAAGGCCCTCGCCACCGTTGCGGCTGGCGGCGGGCATGCTCATCATCCAGCAGGAAGCCGTGGGGCGAGCCGCCAATGCCGCCAGTGTCCACGTATTCTCCGACGATCTGGCCGGTGTTGTTGATCCCATATTGCTTCGCCCCCGCGATCGGGGAACCGTTTTCCGGCTGCAATCGGCCGGCGAATTTGCCTATGCCGCGGTCGATTTGACTCAGACCTATCGGTCCGACCGGGCTTATTACGACAATGCCGAAGTGGCGTCGGTGGTCCGGGAATTTCTCTACATTCGGAACCTGGAGGCGCTGGTCATATCGGGCGTGTTGCTCCCGCTCGTCCTCGGCCTAGTCGGTTTCACCTTGCACATAGTCAAATGGTCATGGTGATATTTTGTCACCGACACCAAGCCTCGACCTGCCCTCGGCACCGCTACTTGTCGATCATGACCTCGGTGGACTTGATGATCGCCGTGACCGCATTCTCCGGCTTTCAGGTCGAGTTTTTCTGCCGAGATCCGACTGATGAGAGACACAATCTCGATGTTACCTATCCCGATCGGTTGACGAGAATCTGGAAGAATAGTGGCCCGCGCCGGGTCCCGCCGTCAGAATCGTTCCTTGTCGCGATCCCGTACCTTGTTCGACATGGTTTGTACCTCCTTTACGGAGGATTAGACCATGCCTGTCAAGAACGCGGTTCGCCGGACGGACACTTCCTTTCGGGTCTCTTCCCAGCCGAATTGCCACCAGGGTTCGTCGAGCTTCGCCTGGAAGAAATCGTCGAGGTTTCGTGCGTGGTGTACGCTGCGCGCATGCGACTTCGGAACGCTCGATTCTTGGCCCGCGATTGCGACCATTGTCCCGTCAGGGGAGGCCGTCAGGGGGTTCGCTGGGGAATGAACGGGGTAAGTTTCCCCAGATAAGCCGGCGGTTCTTTCGGGTGTTTTTGGGACGCCGTTGAACAAATCCGCAACGAATTGCCCGTTGGATCGTCCGCTGCCCGGCCCGGGATGGCCGCCGGGTCCGCTGCCCGGCTGGTCCACGGTGATGGGAATATCCAGGCTAATTGTGCCGTCGGTAACTCTGATCGTTTGGTCGCCCACGGTGATGAGGGTTGTTTCGCCCCGGCCGGTGTCGGTGAAGGTGTGTACGCCGGCATCATCGGAAGTGAACTGGTAATCGAGCGGCAGGACAACGTTCGGGTCCATGTCGGTGCTGGTGAAGGTCACTGTCCCGACGTAATTGATGTCGATGTTGCCGTAGGAATCCAGAGCGGTGAGGGTAATGTCAAAGCGTGTTGCTGAGAGGACGTGGCTGATGGCTATAAACCGGAAGTGATCCGCCGGTGCGGGGACAACCGTGACAACCGTGTACCCGCTGACGGCGGTTCCGATATCGACGGTGCGCACCCATTGGGTGCCGGCTCTCGTCAGGACAAGCCCTTTGAAAGTATGGACGCCCGCATCATCGGGGGTGAACGGGTAGTCATTCGGCAGCCCGGCCGTGACGTCCGAACTGCTGAAATGGACCACGCCAGCGTAATCCGTGATGACGTTGCCGTCGGCATCGAGCGCGGCGACCGTGATGTCGAACGGCTGGCCGGCGACGACGGACTTTGCGTTAACGAAGACGCTGAAGTTAGCGGCCGCCTTGGCCGTGGTCGTGGTGGCTTGGGCGCCGTCAGGGATCGACTCGCGGTTGCCGACGTTGTCGGTTGCCACGCTGTAGAAAGCATAGGTGTGGCCCGCCTCGCCCCGAAAGATGCCGGCGGTTGCCGTGCTGCCAAGCAACCACGGTACGAAATCGCCGCCATCGGTTGACACATAGAGGTCGAAAGAGGCGATGCCGGACCCACCTTTGTCATCGGCCCCGGCCCAGCTCACGACGAAGCTCGGCAGTGAAAGCTCGGGCAGCGGGTCGACGGAGCTCGTCGGCGGCAGGGCGTCGACGGTGTTGAAGATCAGCGGCGTGTTAATCGGTTTGTTGTCGTCAAAGATGACTGTAGCCTGAGCGTTGATGACGGTGCCCGTGACGGCGCTTGCCAGAGGCTGAACGCGGTAGGTCACGAATCCTTCCCCTTCGGGCGAGTTTCGATTGGGCGGCAGGAAGCCGGCCAGGGGGTCGGTGGGCAGGTCGAAGGTGACGGGATCGACGGACGTGAAGGTCCACGTCACGACACTTCTCGTGAAATCGAGGTTGGCGGTCACGTCCACAAACACCCCCGCGGTGCTGCGCACGTCGATGCGCGTGCTGAAGAACGTGCGCCCTTCAGGCACGTGTACGATCATGCTGCCGAAGCCGAAATCGCCCAGTTGGAACGTGCTCAGGTCGAGGTTCGGGTCGAGCGGCAAGGTAATCATGACCACTTCGGCCGCGGCAGTGGCGGCGGCTTCGTTCTCGAAACGGATGGTGTAGCCGAGGCCTTGCCTGACCGCGACAAAGCGCTGCGGACCGAAGCCGGCGGGGCCGATGATGTCGTTCGGGTCGCCCGACCCGGCTTGCGAGGTGGGCGAAGAAGGACCGGGTGTGCAGGCGGGCAACGTAGGAAAAAGGTTGCAGTAAGGTGGTGGCGGGGCCGGAGGCGGTGGTGGCGGCGGGGGCGGAGGAGGCGGGGGGTCAACACATCCATTACTGCTGCAACACCGTCCAGAGTTATCAGGGAACGGCGCGCTCGCTGGGCAATTGGTGGGCGTGGGCGGCGGGTTAGAATGAAATGGCACACACCGTCCAGGACCGTAACCGGCACTAGCACCGACATTGGCACCGGCACCGATAAAAGTGACGTTTGCAGTTAATCCGATAGAACAGGAACAGCCTAAGCAGAACAACCCGGGGCCCGTGCAACCCGGGCCATATCCAATACCAAACGACGGACCAGCGGAAACTCCACAACCACAGCTCACCCCAAGACCTGTTGACACGCCGTAACCTGCCCCCGCACTTGCCCCAACACAGGCATCCGGTCCCCCGACCAAGCCTAGGGGATCGATGCTCCGAACCGGTTGGTTGTGGACGTAGGCATAAAAATTGGTTCCCCCGGTCAGACGAATTGGGTCAACGGCCACGAACCGTCCATCGGATTCGCTGTAATACCGAGCCCGCATGAAATCCAGACCGTTGCCCTCCCGCATCACGCCGAATTGGCCGACATAGGCAAACGGATTCGCGATGGTCTCGCTGCTGCTCAGGCGCTCACCGAAAGGCAAGTAGCTGTAGCGATTGACGATGTTGCCGGCTGTGTTTGTCATCCCCACCGTGGAACCGACAGCATCAAAATTGTAATAAGCCGGCACATTGGACACGTCGACCCGGCTGGTGAGCCCCAAGCCATACGTATAGCGAGCGATCACATTCCCCGAGCCGGTGTATTCTCCGACCACGTCCACCAATCCGAGCGGATCGAGCAGGTATTCGGTCCGCTGGCCGTTGCGGATCGTTGCAGTGCGGTTACCGAGGGGGTCGACTTCGTACGCCCATGTGCCCTCCGGGGTAACTGCGCGGAGGAGGCGATTTTGGTCATCGTACGTGTACATCCAGTTTTGATTGCCGTCTCTCTTGGAGATCAAGTTACCGTCGGCGTCGTAGGTCAGGCGGGCTGAGCCGATGGTGATGTACTGATCGAGCTCGTTCGTCGTGTAATCGGTGCGGACTCCGTTATCGGTGACCGAGATGCGATTGCCGGCAGCGTCGTATTCGTAAACGATCATCCGGCCCGTCGTGGCGACGCGGGTTAGCTGCCCGGTGACGTCATACTCATAGTCCCAGCGACCCTCCAAGGTGGTCATGCTGGTGCGCCGGCCCAAATCATCGTAGGTGTAATCAAAGCGTGAATTCACCGTCCCGTTCGGGGCGAAGTTCACGAGGTGTTCCAGTTGCCCCGCGGGATCGTATTGGTAGGTCGTGGATGTGTCGTTGCCCATGGTTTTGCGGTCGAGACGTCCGGCGTCGTCGTAATGATACGTGACGATGTTGCGACCCTGGACATCGATCAACGCGCGCAGCCTGCCGGCGTCGTCATAGTCGTAGACGAGGGTGAAGACGACGGTGCCGTTGTTCTTCTCGAGCGCGCGCGTTCGCAGCCAGCCACCGCGCTCGTAGCGAAATTCCAGGGATCGGGGGGCTAGCTCCCCCTGCCCGCCGGCCGGGTAGGTGATTTCCTGGAGGCGATCAGCGCTATCCCAGTCGAGGGTGATGGTGCCGCGGGAATCGGTGGCAGTTCTGACATGGCCGCGCTCGTCGTAGCTGTAGCGCACGTCGGTGCCGTCGGCATAATCTTTGCGATTCACCAGGCCCCGGCCCGGATCGTCATAGCGGTAGCCAATAGGTCGCCCGCGGCGGTTGACCACCTGTCTCACGTTGCCCAGCGCATCGTAGTCGAAATGCTCTTCGCTGCGGTCGGGATAGGTGGTGGTCTTCAAGTTTCCCGCGCTGTCGTAGCTGTAAAGGGTCGTGTTGCCGCGGGCGTCGCGGAGACTCAAGAGCCGACCGAGCAAGGGATCGTAGGTGGTGTCGATGCGTTGGCCGAGGGGATCCACTGCGCTCAATGGATACGCGTTCTGGTCATAGCGGAAGCTCGATGCGAGGCCGCCGGGTGCCACGGTGCGCGCCAGATTACCGTTGCCGTCGTAGCCGTAGAGGTATATGCGGCCAAGTGGATCGCGCGCCTGACTCACTTCCCCTCGATCATTAAGCAGGATCATCGTGGTTGCCCGTGCACCATCAGTGATGGTGAAGCCGCCGGGAGAGTTGTAGGCGTAGTTGAGCGGCTCCAGGCCCTGGTCGCGGAACAGGCCGCGCACGCGGCCCCGGTCGTCGTAGTCGAATAACAGATGCGTGTTATCCGGGTTGGCGATGGACAGGAGAGCATGGAGCCGGGCCGGATCACGAGCATCGATCCAGTAGTCGTAGGAGGTCGTGCCCGGGGGACCAACCACGCTGCGCAGGTGCTCACCGGAAACATCGTAGTTGTAGGTCGTGAGCCGCCCGGCCTGGTCGGTCAGTTGGTCGATTCGTCCCTGGGCGTTGTAGTGCAACAAGAAGCGTGGTCCGCCGGAGTGGGTCAAGCTGGTCAGCCGCCCGTCCGTGTAGCCCAGGGTGATGCGGTTGCTATTCGGATCTTGGACGAAGCTGGCCAGCCCATCGGTCCCGAAGGCGAAGACCGTGCCGTCGGATTCGCGCAGACGATAAGCGCCGGTCTCGAAGGTCAACACA
>Ga0306924_10008031_pt1 | contig 10622 bp, 10 predicted proteins | sample sta12Can44000111_FD_203756 | JGI IMG/M metagenome (GOLD analysis project Ga0306924, IMG submission 203756) | Lab enrichment of tropical soil microbial communities from Luquillo Experimental Forest, Puerto Rico - statanox.12C.anox.44.000.111 (v2)... | ecosystem: Environmental > Terrestrial >...
AGCATCGGCGTCGGCGGAAAGACACTATACCCGCTCGATCCGCGGCCGGCCGAGCAGCCCGGCCGGCCGTACAACCAGTATCGCGATCAGCAGGAGATAAGACGCAATGTTGCCGAAGCCGCCGCCGAGACGGGGGTCGAGGTAGCCGGCGCCCAGGCTCTCCAGCACGCCGATGATCATCGCGCCGACGATTGCGCCCAAAATGCTGTCGAGACCGCCGATGATGACGATCGGGAACACCTTGAGCCCGACGAGTGCTACGCCAAAGCCGCCGCCGGAGACAAAGGTCCACAAGACACCCGCCACGACCGAGATCACCCCGGCGATCACCCAGACAATCAGCAAGTGATGGTCGATGTCGATCCCGACCGACATCGCTGTCTGCCGGTCGTCGGCAAGGGCCTGCAATGCCAGACCGGTGCGACTGTACCGGTAGAAGGCGCTGACGAGGGCGATGCAAAGGGCGGCGACAAGCGCCGCGACCAGCTTATCGGTCGCGATCGGCACGCCGTCGATAATGATGGGATCTACCGGAATCGGCAGAGAGATCGCGCCGGGTACGCCAGCGAAGATCACCGCGCCCAGGCCGCGCATAACCGCCCCTAAGCCGAGAGTGATCATGATCAGGGTGACGGCCGGCGGCGCCGTCATTCGGCGCAGGACCAGCCGGCTGAAGGCGAAGGCCAACGTGATCATGCCGGCGCACGCGAAGGCAACGGCGCCGACGAGCCCCAGCCCGAGGGCGTGGACCCCGCTGGCGACCAAGAGCGCGCCCCACATGACCCATTCGCCAATCGCGAAATTGATCATGCGCGAGGCCTTGTAGACGAGCACGAAGGCGAGCGCGATCAGCGCGTAGATGGCGCCCGCCAGCGCGCCGTCGATCAGTAATGAGATGAAGAACACCACCCGCGGTGCAGCACGCCGGCAAGGCTCAATATGTCGAGAACGCCTGTTGGATCGCGGCGATGTCGGAGGTCGTCGATAACGCCAGCATCAACAGGATGCGGGCTTTTTGCGGGCTCATATCCTGGCCGGCGACGATTCCGCTCTCGCGCAGGCGGCGGCGCGGTGCGACGCGACCACTGGCGGCACGGCTGCACTGCACGACGACGACCCCGGACCTGGCCGCGCGTTCGAATGCGGCGCGCTGCGCGGGGGTGGGACTACCCGGCGCGAACCCGGCCGAGACGATGCCGCGCGCGCCCGCGGCGACCGCCGCATCGACCAGCGCGCCGTCCGCGCCGGCATAGGAATAGACGATATCGACCCGCGGCAGCGCGGCGGGATCGAGCCGAGCAAACGGCGTCTCGGGCATATGGGGACGTGACGGGGCGCGGTAGAAGTGCACGCCGTCGCCGTCGACATGACCGAGTGCCCCGTAATCGAGTGAGCGAAAGGTCTGTAGCCGGTAGGTCGAGGTCTTGACGACGTCGCGCGCAGCATGGATCTCGTCGTTGAGCACTGCCAGCACGCCTTTGCCGCGCGCCTCTGATGATCCGGCGACGCGCAAGGCGTTGACGAGATTCATCCCGGCATCGGTGCCGAGCGCGCTCGCTGGGCGCTGCGCCCCGACCAGCACCACCGGTTGCCTCACGGCGAGGGTCAGGTTCAGGAAGAAGGCGGTTTCCTCGAGGGTCGCGGTGCCGTGCGGGATCACAAAGCCGGCGACCGCCGGATCGTCGCCGGCGATCCGGTGGATCAGCGCCCGCAGCTCGATCCATTCCGCGGGGCCGATCTCGGTGCTGCCGACCTGGCGGAAGGTCACCGGCACCGGTTCGGCGACGAGCCGGGTCTCCGGAAAGCGGTCGAGCAATGCCTCGCAGCTGAGCTTCTGTCCGAAATCGGGATAGTCGAGGACGTCGAGGCTGGAGGCGCCGAGCGAGGAGATCGTGCCGCCGGTGCCGATCACGGCGATACGGGGAAGGGTTGTGCTCATCGGTGCTCCAAGGCAGGCCTGCGAAAGTGAGTCCCGCGGGCAGCGTCAGCGCGTGTCATCCGCAGGGTAACATGGAGCGACCTCGATTTTGTCCTCCCGCTGCCGGTCGCCGCCGTCCAGCCTGCTAAAGATTGTACAATGACCGCCCTCGAGCGCGATCTGGACGACCAGGAAATTGTATTCCTTGGGACTGCTGCCGAAGGAAAGCGTGATCGTGTCGCCGACGGCGACGCGGGATGGCAGGCTGATATGGTGGTAATGGTGGCACGAACGGCCCACGAGCCAGTCGGCATTTGGTCAGCACGTCCGGGCCGCCGGGCTGCACCGCTACGACCGTGTCCGGCTGATCGGTAGCGGCGGCCGGGCCGAAACCCCCGGCGGCGATCAAGAAGCCGGCAATCCATGCACGAAACGGCATCAGCCTTCGCTGTTCGGGTCTGACATGCTAAATCTGCCCTGGTCATCACTTCCTTTCAACCAAGCAAGGAAACCGAGATGAAGCTCTTTTACGCCCCCGGCGTCTGCTCGATCGGCATCCACGTGCTGCTCGAGGAAATCGGCAAGCCTTACCAGCTCGAACTCGTCAATCTGCGCGAAGGCGCGCAATACAAGCCGCCTTTTACCGGCGTCAGCCCGAAAGGAAAGGTTCCGGCTCTCGAGCGCGACGACGGCTCGATCCTGACCGAGTTCCCGGTGATCGCCCGCTGGCTCGGGCGGCAGGCGAACCTGCTTCCGAAGGACGATGAAGCCGACACCCGCGCGATGGAGGCGATGGAGTACGCGGTCGGTACGATGCACGGCCAGGGCTTTGCGCGGCTCTTTCGCTCGGAACGCTTCGCGCCGTCGGCTGTCGACCAGGATGCGGTCAAGGCCGCCGGTCGCGAGGTCGTCGAAAAGGGCTTTGCCGTGCTCGACAAAGCGCTGGCCGGCAAGAACTACATTGCCGGCAGTGAATTCTCACCGGCGGACACGGCGCTGTTCTACTGCGAATTCTGGGCAGCAAAGCGGCTCAATATGAAACTGCCGGCCAACGTTTCGGCGCATTACGACCGGATGATGGCGCGCCCCTCGGTGCAGCGGGTCATGCAGCAGGAGGGCCTCAACTGAGGCGTCGAACGACTGTGCAAGATTGGCGCGTAGTGCGCCACGTTTTGGAAGGAGTAAGCAAATGGATGGAACGACCGTACCGCCGAATTGTCTCGCCGGCATCAAGGTTCTCGATCTGACCCAGTTCGAGGCCGGAACGACTTGCACCGAGGCCCTCGCCTGGATGGGTGCGGATGTCGTCAAGGTGGAGAATCCCGACGGCGGCGAGGCGGGGCGCCGGGGCGTGTCGGACCCCTATTACTTCATGATCTACAACGCCAACAAACGGTCGATCACCGTCAACCTCAAATCCGAGCGTGGCTTGGCTCTGGTCAAGGACATGGCTAAGAAGGCGGATGTCTTTACCGAGAATTTCGGGCCCGGCGTCGTCGAGCGGCTGGGTCTCGGCTATGACGTGATCAGCGCGATCAACCCGCGCATCATCTATGCCCAGGTCAAGGGCTTCGGCGAGGGCAGCCCCTATGAAAAGGGTTTGTGCTTCGATCCGATCGCCCAGGCTTGCGGCGGTGCCATGAGCATCACCGGGGAACCCGGCGGCAATCCGATCAAGCCCGGGCCGACGGTCGGCGACACCGGCACAGGTATGGTGTTGGCGTTCAGTATCGTCAGCGCGCTCTATCAGCGCGCCTCAACCGGCAAGGGCCGGCGGCTGCAGGCGGCGATGCAGGATTCGGTTATGCATTACAGCCGCGGCATGTTCATCAGACAGGCACAAAGCGGTCAGGCGGCGCCCCGCCGCCCGGCTGGCGGCAATGCCCCGTCGGGCATCTTCCCGTGCAAGCCCGGCGGACCCAATGACTATGTCTATCTGTTGACCAGCCGGGCCAATCCCGAGCATTGGCCGCGCCTCTTAAAATTGATCGGGCGCGAGGAGCTGATCGGCGATCCGCGCTACGACAAGGCCGCCGCCCGGGTCGAGCGCGAGGCCGAGGTGAACGAGATCATCGCCCAATGGACGCGCCAGCACACCAAAGAAGAGGCGATGGCGCTGATCAGCGGTGCCGGCGTACCGGCGGGTGCGGTGTTCGATTCGATGGAGCTGACCAACGAGCCGAGCTTCTACGAGCGCGGTATCCTGCAGATCATGCAGCACGGCGACTGGAAGATGCCGATGACGACCTGGCCGGTCCGCTTTGACGGCGCGCCGGCTCCGATCAAACCGGCGCCATTGCTCGGCGAGCATACCGCCGAAGCGCTCAACGATTGGCTCGGGTTGAGCGCAGCGGAGGTCGAGGGGCTGCACAAAGACGGGGTGGTCTAAGGGGCGCTAACGGGCGAACTTCTCGTCCGGTTGTCGAAGAAACGCCGCCGGATCGGCACAACTCCGGCGGCGTTATTCGTCGCGGCTAGCCGAACGTGGTGTCCGTCAGCCGACCACGGGGAAAGGCGAGCGCGCCGATTCTTCCTCGAGATCAGCCCCCAATCGGCCGTTCGCCTGACCGTCGAAGTGCTCGGCGAACGCGGCAGCTTCACGCGATATCTTGAACTCGACAGAAACGAGCATGCCGCAATCCGTATCACGGCAAGAAAAGGTCGAGGGTTCAAAGCGATGGTCATCCAGCCAGAGCCGCATTGCCGACATCTGCCGCGAGAGATCTCCCGGTTGCATGCGGATATCTACAAGGTACATCTTCGACTCTCGGTTGTTTCTCCGAATGATTACCATAGCAGCTAAGAGATGCTCGCGCTCTACCCGTGGCAGATCTCACATTTTTGTCACAGGCGAGCTGGCCGCCTTGGACGCACGGCGATAATGATAGCGGTGAAGCTCGGTTTTCAGCCCGACACCGTCGTAGAGCGCCAGGGCAGCGGCGTTCTGCGCTTCGACCTGCAGGCACGCGCCTTCTGCCCCCTGGTCCTTGGCCCAGGCCGCCAAGCTGGTGACGACCCGCCGGGCGTAGCCACGTCGTTGCCGGTGGGGATCCGTGATCACAGATTCGTAGCACAGCAAGCGATCGTGGATAGTGCCGTAGGCCAGCGCCACGAATTGGCCATCGATCGCGAGACCGGCGAACGCAGCGGGAACCACGATCGCGCCGAGGATCCTCCGATAGATCCGGCGCTGCTCGGGCGTATGGTTCTGCAATCCCGCCATCGCCGCGAACCATTCCCGCGTCGGTCGTGTTAGAAGTTGGACATCCGCATCGCTTACCGCGTCGATCGCGGTCAGGTCACCGTAACGGACGCAGCTTTCGCCTTCGCGACCGTAACCCAGCTCCTCGAGCCGCGCGTCGAGATCGGGGTCGATGATCGACGGCAAACGGAAAATCGTCGGTAACCCACGCCTTTGGTAGAGCGCTTCGCAAGCGGCGATCAGACCGCCGCCGGTTTCCCGGGGACCCCGCAGCGGATTGGCCGAATTGGCGCGGCGCGTCAGTCCTTCGCTGAACCGCAATACCCAGCCATCGAGCAACACCTGACGCAACGCCGGCCAGGCATTGAGGCAGGTTTCCTCGGCGCGCCACGCCAATCGTGCAGGGGTCATTCCTGCGGGTAGCGCCAGGGCTTCTCCGGTTGCGGTGCCGTTTCGTCGATCGTCCATTGCGGCAAGGCGAGGCCGGGGGCGACCTCGCTGAACACCATGCGCACACGCGTCCCGATGCCGACCCGTTTCACAAGCTCGGGCGGCGCCAGCTGGCCGTCAGAGGTCGCGAGATTGCCGACGACGCGTAAGGCTTCGTCCGGGGTTGGCTCACCTTTCTGCGTGTCGAGATCGACGAGCAGGATCAAATAAGGCGTCTTGCCGCGGAAAGCCGGCTGGATCGCGTGGTGCACCTCGCTATAGGAATGCACCGTGCCCTTGCCTTCGACCTTTTTCCAGCTCGATTCGAGGGTGGCGCACCACGGGCAGGCGGTGGTCGGCGGATAACGGAACCGTCCGCATTGTGCGCAGGCCTGCAGATGGAAGTCGTGCTCGGCGCAATGGCGGAAATATTCCAGGTTCTCGACATCGAGATCGTCGACAGTGAGCCCCATGCCCAAATATTCGGCGCGAATAGCCATCTTCTTCTCCGTTCGCTCAGCCGCGCCGCATGACCATCGAAGAGGCGGTCGACGGGTTGGCCCAGCCAAGATTGGCACTGACCTCGACATTCCTGACCTGGCGGCAGCCACCTTCGCGGTAATCGTAGGTGTGCTGGCGCTTGCCGTCGGCGCCGACCGGGCAGGAGTCATCAGCGGCATGACGCAGCTGGCGGGTGTTCTCGATGACCATGTTCATGCCGTGGGTGTAGCCCTCGCAGAGATGTCCGCCGCTGGTATTGTTGGGCCGCCGGCCGCCCAGCTGGATCGCACCACTGCTGACGTATTCGCCACCTTCGCCCTTTTTGCAGAAGCCGTAATCCTCGAGCTGCAGCATCGTCGTAAAGGTGAACGCGTCGTAGGAGCCGGTGATGTCGATGTCCTCCGGCCCGACCCCGGCATTGGGCCACAGGATCTGCCGGGCGTAGTAGCCGGCGACGGTCGAGATCGGCCCGTGCTGGTAATGCATGTCGAGGCGCGGCTTGTTGCAGCGGCCGACGACGCCACGGATCAGCACCAGCGGCTGCTTCATGTCGCGGGCGCGCTCGGCCGAGGTCACGATGACGCAGGTGGCATTGTCGGTCTCGACGCAGCAATCCAACAGATGCAGCGGCTTACAGATGAACCGGCTTGAGAGCACGTCCTCGACCGTGAAGCGCTTCTTGTAATAGGCCTTCGGGTTGTTGGAGGCGTGGTGGCTGTGCGCCACCTTGACCATCGCGACCTGCTCTGGCTTGGTACCGTAATCGTACATGTGGCGCATAAAGGTCGGCGCAAAGCTCTGCCCCGCACTCTGCCAGCCATAGGCGCGGTTGTGCAGCATGTCGCCGCCGACCGGAGCCGCGGAGCGGGCGCCGGTGCCGCCGATGCGCACCTGCGAATAGCCGTTCATCGAGCGGAAGATCGCGACGACCTTGCAGCACCCGGCTTCGATCAAGCCGATGGCGATGCCGACCAGCGCCTCGGTCGACGAGCCGCCGCCCATCACATCCATATAGAAGTTGAGGCGCATCCCGAGATCGCCGGAGATAAAGGTCCCCGAGGTCGAGTCGCCGCCCTGGTAGGACAGCATGCCGTCGATGTCGGAGGGCTTCAGCCCGGCATCGAGCATCGCATCGCGGACCGCCCAGCTCCCCAGGGCGCGCGTCGTCCTGCCCGAGCCGCGGGTATAGGTGGTCTCGCCGACGCCGACGATCGCATATTTGTCGCGCAGGTATTTAGGGGTGGTGGCATCGACTTCTTGGCGTGGCAATGGCATGCGTTTCTCCCTCTCCTTCTGTGTCGGCTACCACAAACGGTAAAATTTCAGTGCGGTATTGTGAAACATCGCGTTCTTCTCGTCCTGCGAATAGCTCTCGGCGACGCGCTTGAACGCGTTCCACAAATTCGCATAGCTGCACATCCCCTTGTCGACCGGGAAGTTGCTCTCGAACATCGAGCGGTCGGGGCCGAAGGCGGCGATGCAGGTATCGAGATAGGGCCGCCATGCCTGCGCCAGCTGTTCCGAGGATGGTGCCGAGTCCTGCCGGCCCATTTCAAACCCGCTCAACGACGGCATCCCGAGCCCGCCGAGCTTGATGTAGACATTGGGGAACTGGCCAAGCTTGGCGATCTGCGTGCTCCACTCGGCGAAGACTTCCTTGCGCTTGTCGGTGTAGGGGCCGACCCCCAGCGCGCCGCCGATGTGGTTCAGCACGATCTTGGTTTCCGGGAACGCACGGGCGAGGTCGATCAGGTCGCCGAGCTGGCTGTGGAACATCCACGCCTCGAACGACAGGTTGAGCGGTGCGAGCGCTGCGAAGCCTTCGCGCCAGGACCGGTCGAGATAGAGCCCTTCGCCCGCACCCGAGGTGAAGACCCTGAGACTCGGGTCGGCGTGCCAGGTCGCCCCATTGCGGATGCCGCGGAAGCGCCCGCCCGAGGCAATGATATGCTGTTCGAGGATGCCCTTGGCGCGGCTGCCGACACGAAAATCGACATTGCCGATGATCCCGGCGCAGGCCCGCGCCGAGCCGTACTTGCCGCTCTCGCTCATTGCCGCCACACCGGCGACAAACGTGGTTTCGCCGAGCGAGCGCAATTCGGGCGGCCCTTCGGCGCGGTACATCTCGCGGCATTCGAGGAACACCGTGGCGCGGATATTGTGGCCGCTGCTCAAATCCTCGGTCAGGTCGTGCAGCAGATAGCGGTTCCCTGGCCGGTCCCACAGATGATGGTGCGGATCGATGATCGGGCGATCGGGTTCGAGTGCGGGTTCCTGGGTAGCGGCGAGCCAGTCCTTACGGATCGGCAGATGGCGGCTGGGTGCCTGTGTCTGCATCGGGTTCCTCGCAAAAGCTTCGAGAGCAAGTCTGCAACGCCGCGGCAGCGAATGCCACGCTTTTGACGCGGGGTCAGACCCGCGCTGGCGCGGGTTCGCGGGAGAACCGCCTCACACCTGCAGGCGATAGGCCTTCGCTGCGGCACCGCTGAAGAGTGCCGCCTTCTCGTCGGCGGAATAGCCGGCGGCGAGCCGCTTAAAGGCGTTCCACAGCACCTGATAGCTGCACGTGCCCTTGTCGACCGGGAAATTGCTCTCGAACATCGAGCGCTGCGGGCCGAAGGCGGCAATGCAGGTCTCGATATAGGGGCGCCAAGCCTTCTCCAGGTCCTCGGAGGACGGCGGCTGATCGTTGTCGAAGAAGGTGAAGCCGGAGAGCTTCATCCCGAGCCCGCCGAGTTTGACATAGGTATTGGGAAGGCTGGCGACCTCGCGGATCCGGTCGCGCCACTCGGTGAAGGCCTCCTCGCGCTTGCCGGCATAGGATCCGATCGCCAGCGGCGCGCCGCAGTGATTGAGCACGATCGTCGTCTGCGGGAAGGCGCGCGCCAGATCGACGACGTCGCCGAGCTGCGTCTGGAACATCCAAGCGTCGAAGGTGAGACCCAACGGGGCGAGGGTCGCAAACCCTTCGCGAAAGCTCTTGTCGAGCAGCAGCCCCGGGGGCCCGCCGGCGGTGAAGATCTTGAGTCTCGGGTCGTCGCTCCAGGTCGAGCCGTTGCGGATGCCACGTAAGCGGCCGTCGGAGACTGCTATATGCCGCTCCAGAACGCCCTTGGCGCGCGAGCCGAGCCGCAGATCGACAAAGCCGATGATGCCGGTAATGCACCGCGTAGGTCCGTATTTACCGGACGCGCTCATCGCCGAGACCCCGGAAACGAACTCGGTCTCGCCGAGGGACTTCAACTCTTCCGGCCCGTCGGCGCGGTACATCTCGCGGGCTTGCTCATAGCAGGTGGCGCGGATGTTGTGGCCACTGCCGACATCGGCGAGCAGCTCCGGGAACAGATAACGGTAGCCCGGCCGGTCCCAGAGATGATGGTGAGGATCGATGATCGGCAGCGCGGGCTCGATGATCTCCTCACGGTGTTTGTCGAGCCAGTCCTGGCGGACCGGAGCCTGGATCGGCAACACGGCGGCAGGCGCCGTTCCCTGGGCGAGTGCGGGACGCCCTGCCATCGCTGCGGCACCGGCCAGTCCGGCGCTCCCGGCCAGCAGCATACGCCGTGAGATCTGTGCCTCGAGCCGAGTGCCAACGGCGTCTTGTGTCATGGTCGTGGTCTGTTGCATCAGTCGTTCCTCCCTGGTTGCTCTTTGGCGGCGCCAACTCTGCCTCGCGCGCGGCTCGGACTCCACGGATTTAATTAATATGAGGCATGCGCGTGGCGCGAACATGCGGGCCAGCAACGGGATCGCGGTAGGGACGTCCATTACTGGGCGCCGCCCGCAGTCGGGTAGGATCGAGGCGCGGACCGGGCTTCGAATGATGCCGACGTCTCCTCGATCCCCCCTATCATTCCGTACGGCGGGTTTTCCCCAGTACGGCTGGAAGGATGGCATTTCGGACGGCGCCTTCCCAACGCGTCGCTCAGCTTAAGCCTGCTCCCGGCATGCGCTGGCCCCGTATTGGTTTGCCTCCGTCCTTCGTGCATCGCGTTCGTATCCACGAATATCCCGCTCAGTGTCGGGTCGGTTACGCGCCAATACACCGCCGTGGAGGGTGGGTAATCCTCCTCCCCAGGGGTCCTCGCTCGGGTCCGGGTTGTGCTGTCCCGGTCCGTCATCACTTAATCGACCCCATCCGCCCCACTCGCAGGCACATCGTGACTTCACCGCAGGGCGGCTTATACGCGATGCCTTCGCTGTGCGGGAGCGCCTAGGCGACCCGCGAGTGGTTCCGGGCTTTCGCTGACCATTCTTTCCTGGCATGCCGCCCTCTATGACCCCGGGGAGTTCGATCATCGTTATGGTCCAGTTCTCCGATGCCGACATGGCCTTCGCCGAGATCTGAGCGGCTCGGCACTCCCAAGATTCCCGCAATCCGCTTCACGCGGGGCACGTATTTCGGGGCTTCCCGATTCACTTACGCTACGGCCTGCCAGGTTGCTCGCCCCCCTTTGACGGATCGGACTAGGTCTCCCCGGCCCCAGAGGGCTTTTACATCCAGGCTTCCAGCAGTTTGGTCACCCTCACTGCCGCTGGATATAACTACAACATGGACTGGACTCCTTTTGT
>Ga0306924_10008032_pt1 | contig 10622 bp, 5 predicted proteins | sample sta12Can44000111_FD_203756 | JGI IMG/M metagenome (GOLD analysis project Ga0306924, IMG submission 203756) | Lab enrichment of tropical soil microbial communities from Luquillo Experimental Forest, Puerto Rico - statanox.12C.anox.44.000.111 (v2)... | ecosystem: Environmental > Terrestrial > Soil...
CAAATGAGCGCACGTCCTGGACGCCTCCTCGCCCTCGCAACGCCGCTCTTCTTCCTCTCGGGTGCCGCCGGGCTCATCTACCAGGTCGTCTGGTCGCGCCTGTTCGAGCAAGTGTTCGGGGTCACCGCTCACGCCGTGACCGCCGTCCTCGCCACGTACCTCGGCGGCCTGGCGCTCGGAGGCTGGCTGCTCGGCCACGCCGCGGATCGCAGCCGGTCGCCCCTGCGGCTCTACGGGTGGCTCGAGATCGGCGTCGGGGCGACGGCGCTCGCCGGCACGGCCCTCGTCCGGGCGTTCGACCCGGTGCACGTCTGGGCGGCGTCGCGCCTCGCCCCGGACTCCCTCGCGCTCGTCGGCGTCCGGGCGCTGCTCGCGTCGGTCGTCGTCCTGCCGCCGACGATCCTCATGGGCGCGACACTCCCCGCCATCACGCGCGCGCTCGTGGACCGGATCTTCCGCCTCGGGCGCGATCTCTCGTTCCTGTACGCGCTCAACACCTGCGGCGCGGTCGCCGGGAGCCTCGCGGCGGGGTTCGTCCTCATCCGCGCGATCGGCGTCCACGGAACGCTGTGGGTCGCGGTCGTGCTGAACGTCGGCGTCGGCCTCGCGGCGCTCGCGCTCGGGCGCGGCGCGTCCGCGCCGCCGGCGGAGGACGAACGGGCCGGGCCGGACGAGGTGCCCACGGCGAAGGAGCCGGGCTGGGTCCTCGTCGCCATCGCGCTCTCGGGCGCGGCGTCGCTCGCGCTCGAGGTGCTCTGGACGCGCCTCCTGGTCCTGATCGTCGGGACGTCCACGTACGCGTTCGTGACGATGCTCTCCGCCTTCCTGACGGGCATCGCGCTCGGCAGCTTCCTCGCGCGCGCGTTCGTCGATCGGCTCCGGCATCCGCGGCGCGCGTTCGGGTGGCTGCAGATCGCCATCGCGGCCGCGACGCTCGCGACGATCCCGCTCATGGGCGCCCTCAGCTTCTCGGCGCAGCGCTGGGTCGACGCGCTCGAGCTCAGGCCCCTCGCCCTCGTCGCCGGCCGCTTCGGCCTGGTGTTCCTCGTCCTGCTCGTCCCGACGACGCTCATCGGGATCACGTTCCCGCTGGCCGCCCGGATCTGGGCCCAGCGCGTCGGGACGCTCGGGGGACGGCTCGGGCAGCTTTACGGAGCGAACGCCTTCGGGAACATCGTCGGCGCGGTGATGGGCGGGTTCGTGGTGCTCCCGTCGCTCGGGCTTCAGCGCGGCGTCGCGGCGATGGCGGCGGTGAGCCTCGCCTGCGCGGCGTGGGCGCTCCTCCCGCTCGGCGAGGATCGGCTCTCGAGAGGAGCCTTGCTCCGCGCCGTGCCGGTGTCGCTCGGCCTGTGGACCTGCGTGCTCCTGCTCGCGCTCTGGCGCCCGGGGCCTTTCCCGGGCACGGGCGGGGCCGACGGCGACGACGTGCGCTACTACCGCGAGGGGCTCGTCTCGACGGTCAAGGTGTTCCGCTCGGCGCGCGACGCGGGCCAGCTCCTGATGACCGTCGACGGCGTGACCATCGGCCAGAGCGGCGGCGGCGTCGAGCGCAAGCAGCAGGTGCTCGCGCACCTGCCGTTCCTCCTCGCGCCGCGGGAACCGGCGAAGGTCCTGACCATCGGGCTCGGGACTGGGATCCTCGCCGGCGAGGTGGCGCGCCACGGCGGGGTCGAGCGGGTGGAGTGCGTCGAGCTCTCGCCGTCGGTCATCGAGGGCGCGCGCCTGTTCGAGCGCTACAACGGCGAGGCGCTGCGAGGCGAGAAGGTGCGGGTCGTGAACGACGACGGCGTGAACTACCTGCGCCGCAGCCCGACGCGCTACGACGCGATCATCTCCGACGGGAAGTCGCGCTCCGGCCACGCAGGGAACGCGCTCTTCTACTCCGAGGACTACTACCGGTCCGCGCTCGACCACCTCTCCGACGAGGGTACGATGGTGCAGTGGGTCCCGCTCGACGTCCCGGCGGACGACCTCCGCATCATCGTGCGGACCTTCGCGCGCGTGTTCCCGCACCCGTACCTGCTGCTCGGGCACGAGTCCGCCTACCTCGTGGCGAGCGCGCGGCCGCTCGTCCTCGATCTCGACCGGATCCAGCGCGTGCTGGACGCGCCCGAGACGGCGGGGCTCCGCCGGTACGGCTGGGTGAGCGCCCCCGAGGTCGCGGCGCTCGTCCTCGCGGATCGCGAGGGGCTCGCGGCGTGGGTCGGGCTCGACGGTCCGGTGAACTCGCTCGAGCACCCCGTGCTCGAGTTCTACGCGCTCGGCGGGTTCGCCGAGACGGGCGCCGCCCGCCTGACGGAGAACCTCGAGGCGGTGGCGGCGCTCCGGCGCGGGACGCCGCGCGACGTCGCGCTCGTCGGCGCGGACGCGCCGCGCGTCGCCGCCGCGGCTCCGCTCGTCGACGGTGTCGTCGGAGGCGTCGTCGCCGTGCGCCGGCACGTGCCTGGCGCGCCGGGGCGCCTGGCGGCGCTGGCGGCGGCCGCTCCGGAGGGCGGCGTCGCGCGCCAGTCCGCCGCCCTGGCGCTCTTCGAGGACGCGCTGGGGCTCGATCTCCGCGGGGAGCTGGACCGCGCCGCGGAGGGGTACGAGGCGTCCGTCGCCGCGTTCCCCGGGATCGCGGAGGGTTGGGTGAACCTCGCCCGCGCCCGGATCATCCGCGGGCGGCTCGCCGAGGCGGGGGCGCTCGCACGGCGGGCGCTGGAGGTCGACCCGGAGTACGTCGGCGCTCACGCGCTGCTGCGCCAGCTCCTCGCCGATTCCGGCGACGTCAAGGGCGCGCTCGCGGAGGCGAGCGAGGAGGAGCGGCTCGCGCCGAGCTCGGCGGACGCGCACGAGGACCTCGGCTCGGCGCTGGTGGCGAGCGGGCGAAACGACGACGCGTTCCAGGAGTTCCGGACCGCGATGCGGCTCCGCCCGGAGTGGGCGACGCCCGTCGAGCAGGCGGCGCTGCTGCTCACCCTGCGCTCGGCGTCCCGGTTGCGGGGCTGCGCGATCCACCTCGCGCAGCGCGCGGTGAAGCTCGCGCCGGCCGACCCGGAGGCGGAGGAGGTGCTCGCGACCGCGTACGCGGTGTCCGGCCGGCTCCCCGACGCGATCGAGGCGCAGCGGGCGGCGGTTGGCCTCGCCGAGAAGCTCGGCGACGGCGCGCTCCTCGCCGAGGCGCGCCAGCAGCTCGAGGCCTACGAGCGCGGCCGCGTCCCGGCCGCCGCGGGGGACGGAGGGTAGGCGCGGCCGTTCTGATCCGGGGGGGCGCGCCGCGCGCCCGGCTCACTTGAAGCCGGGGAACGGGTAGATCGCCTTCCCCTTCGCGAACTGCGGAGGGAAGACGGTGACCGGCTCGTTCTTCTGGTACTGGATCACCAGCATCTGGTGCTTGTTCTGGTTCGTGAAGCCCTCGAACGTCTGGAACTGCACGTTCCCCATGATGCCGCTCCACTTGCCGGTCGCCAGCGCGTCGCGGATCTTCTTGCGATCGCCGCCCGCCTTCTGGACGACGTCGCCCATGATCATCATCGACTCGTAGGCGGTCGCGGCGTGGTACGTCGGCCGCTTCTTGAAGCGCGCCTCGTAGCGCGTCGCGAAGTCGGCGGCGCCCGGCCAGCCCGAGTCGGGCGTCCACTGCGTCACGACGAGCACGCCGTTCGAGATGTCGTGCTCGTTCTGGAACTGCGCCGTGTCGAACCCGGCGCCGCCGCCCAGGAAGGCCTGGGGCTTGAGGCCCACCTCGCGGGACTGGCGCATGAGGAGCACCGCGTCCGCCACGTAGGACACCATGAAGACGAGGTCCGGGTTCTGCGCCTTGATCTTCGTGAGCGTGGAGCGGTAGTCGGGCGCGCCCTTCTGGTACGACTCGTCGGCGACGACCTTCAGCCCCTTCTTCGCCGCGTAGTCCTTGCCCAGCGACGCGACGGAGGTCCCGAAGTCGGTCGCCTCGTAGATGAACGCGATGGACTTGGGCTTGCCGAAGGCGAGCGTCGCGTCGATGAGCTGGTACGCGTAGTCGTGGGCCGGGGCGTTCAGGCGGAACACCCACTGGTAGCCCTGCTTCGTGATCTCCTCCTTCGACGCCACGGGGATGAGCAGCGGGACCTTGTACTGCTCGGCGACCTTCGCGATCGCGTTGGCGGGGGCGGAGGCGTACGGACCGACGACCGCGGCGACCTCGTCCCCGGTCGCGAGCTGCTCGAGGGCGCTCATCGCGACCTGCGGCTTGCCGGTGTCGTCCTGGCGGATGACGGTGACGTCGACGCCCTTCTTCTTCAGGTCGTCGATGGCGAGATCGGCGCCGTTCGTGAGCGCCTCGCCGATCGGCGCTTCGGGGCCGGTGACCGAGTTGATGAAGCCGATCTTCACGGGCGCCGCGCGGGCCGCGGCGGGCGAGGCGAGGAGGGCGAGGAGGAGGGCTGCCGAGACGAACGGAGCGACGAGCTTTCGCATGCGTGGACCTCCGGTGCGGGCGTGCCTTTGCATAGCGCTACCCGCACGGTAAGGCCACTCACGCGCGGTGATGGCCCCGTGTGCGGTGCGCCGGTCGCGGCGCGGGCCGCTCCGCCTTCGGGGCGTGCGCGAGCCGCTCGATGCGCGCGTCCGGCATCCGGGCATCGGGCCGCCCGGCCGCCTCGGCAAACCGGGTCGCCGCCGCCCGCGCGACCTCGAACCGCGTCTCCCGCGGGAGCACCTGGATCTTGCCGATCTCGTCCCGGGTGATGCCGCCCCGGCGGCAGAGGAGGGGCAGGATCCACCTCGGGTCCGCCTTCCGCTCGCGGCCGAGCAGCAAGCGGAACCAGACCACGTCCGCCGGCGGCCCTCGGCGCGGCCGCCGGGGCTCGCGCGCGGTCGGCACCTCGCGGGCGGCGCGCGCCGTCTCGGGGAGCTCCTCGGGCGCGGGGAGGCGCGCCCGCTCGCGGCGCACGAGGGCGAGCGCCACCGCGAGGGGATCGTTCGTCGCGAGGAGCCGGGCGGCGAGCTCCCGGTCGTCGTCCGTGGCCTCGGCGCCGAGCGCGGCGACCTCCGCGGCGAGCCGCGCCGCGTCGCGGGCGCGGACGTCGTCGGCCGCGGGGACGGGCGACCAGGTCGCGGCGATCCGCGCCTCGCGCAGCATCCGCTCGAGCCGGAAGCGCTCGGCGGGGGCCGCGAGGAGCAGCGCGAGCCCCTTGCGCCCCGCGCGCCCGGTGCGGCCGCTCCGGTGCTGGAGCGCCGCGGCGTCGCGCGGCAGGTCGGCGTGGAGCACGAGCTCGATCCCGGGGAGGTCGAGCCCGCGCGCCGCCACGTCGGTGGCGACGAGGACGCGGGCGCGCCCGTCGCGGAGCGCCTTCAGGGCGCGCGTCCGCTCGGGCTGCGTGAGCTCGCCGGAGATGGCCACGACCTCGAAGCCGCGCTCCGAGAGGCTCGCTGCGGTGTGCTGCACCGCGTCGCGCGTGGCCCGGAACACGAGGGCGCTCGCCGCCTCGAGGTCGCGCAGCACGTTCACGACCGCGAGCTCACGCTCGCGCGGCGCGACGACGTGGGCGCGGTACTCGATGTCGGCGTGGGCCTCCTCGGGCGGCGTCGCCGCGACGCGGCGCGCCTCCCGCGTGTAGCGGCGGGCGAGCTCGACGATGGGCCGGGGCAGGGTCGCGGAGAAGAGCACGGTCCGCCGGTCGGGCGGCGTCGCGTCGAGGATCGCCTCGAGCTCCTCGCGGAACCCCATGTCGAGCATCTCGTCCGCCTCGTCGAGGACGACCGCCCGGAGCGCGGAGGGGTCGAGCGTGCGCCGCTCGAGGTGATCGCGGAGCCGCCCCGGCGTGCCGACCACGACGTGCGTACCCTCCGCGAGCGCGCGCGCCTCGCGCCGCGGGTCCATGCCGCCGACGCACGACGCCACCCGGCCACCCGCGCCCGCGAGGAGCCAGGCGAGCTCGCGCTGGACCTGCACGGCGAGCTCCCGCGTGGGCGCGATCACCAGCGCGATCGGCGCCCCCGCGGGAGGGAACCGCTCCGCCGCGCCGAGCGCGGCGTCGACGAGGAGGAGCCCGAAGGCGATCGTCTTCCCGGAGCCGGTGCGGGACGAGACGAGCAGGTCCTGGCCGGCGAGGTCCGGGTCGAGCACCGCCGCCTGGACGGGGGTCGGCTCGACGTAGCTACGGGCGTCCAGGGCGGCGCGGACCGCGGGGTGGGCGCCGATCTCTGAGAAGGTCACGCGCAGCCTTTTACCAGGCGGCCGTCCGGTTCGCCCGCGGGGCTTCGCGGATGCTATGAACCCGTCCGGTGACGCTCCTCCACGCCGCCGGCCTCGGCCTCTCGTTCGGCAGCCGGACGATCTTCGACGGGCTCACGTTCACGATCTCCGAGGGGGAGCGGGTCGGCCTCGTCGGCGTGAACGGCTCGGGGAAGTCGTCGCTCATGCGCATCCTCGCGCGCGCGGGCGAGCCCGACCGCGGCGAGGTGCAGCTCCGCCGCGGCGCCCTCGTCACCTACCTCCCGCAGGAGCCCGCGTTCCCCGAGGGCGCGACCGTCGCCTCCGAGCTCGAGGTGGCGCGGGCGCCGCTCCGCGCGGCGCTCGCGGCGCACGCGGCGCTCGCCGAGCGGCTCGCGGCCGAGCGCGACCCCGCCGCCCACGACTGGCTCCTCGCCGAGCTCGCCGCGGCGTCGGATCGCGTCGAGCACCTCGGCGGCTGGGACACCGCCCACGAGGCGCGCCGGCTCCTCGATCGGCTCGGCGTCACCGACTGGGAGCGGCCCGTCGCCGAGCTGTCCGGCGGGACGCGCAAGCGGGTCGCCATCGCGCGCGCGCTGCTCACCCGCCCGGACCTCCTGCTCCTCGACGAGCCCACCAACCACCTCGACGCCGACACCGTCGACTGGCTCGAGGAGGAGCTCGACCGCCTGTCGGGCGCGCTCCTGCTCGTCACGCACGACCGCTACTTCCTCGACGACCTCGTCGACCGGATCGTCGAGATCACGCCCGGCGCGGGCGTGACGAGCTACCCCGGGAACTACGAGGCGTACCTCGCGCAGAAGCTCGAGGCCGAGGCGGTCGCCGAGGTCGCGCAGCACAAGCGGGAGCGCTGGATCGCCGACGAGCTCGCCTGGCTCCGCCGCGGCGTCGAGGCGCGGCGCACGAAGTCGAAGGCCCGCATCGAGCGGGCGCGGCGGCTGATGGCGGAGCGCGGCCCGCCGCGCGCGAAGGTGCCGGAGCTGAAGCTCGCCGCGCCGCCCCGCCTCTCGCACGTCGTCGTCGAGGCGCGCGCCGTCGCGAAGCGGTTCGACCGGCGGCCCGTGCTCGACGGCGTCTCGTTCACGCTCGGGCGCGGCGAGCGGGTGGGGCTCGTCGGGCCGAACGGCGCGGGGAAGACGACGTTCCTGCGCGTGCTCCTCGGCGAGCTGCCCGCCGACGCCGGCGAGATCGTCACCGGGAAGCGCACGCAGGTCGCGTACTACGATCAGCAGCGGACGCGGCTCGACCCGGAGGCGACGGTCTACGAGGCCGCGGGCGGGAGCCCGCCGGGGCGCGCCAACGCGGGCGAGGACTGGGTCGAGCTCTCCGGCCGGCGGGTCGCGCTCCGCGACTACCTCGACGATCTGCTCTTCCCGACGTCGATGCAGCGCATGCAGGTGAAGGCGCTCTCGGGCGGCGAGCGCAACCGGCTGCTCCTCGCGAAGCTCTTCCTCGAGGGCGCGAACGTGCTCGTGCTCGACGAGCCCACGAACGATCTCGACCTCGTGACGCTCTCCGTGCTCGAGCGGCTGCTGCTCGACTTCGACGGATCGGTCCTGCTCGTGACGCACGACCGCTACTTCCTCGACAAGGTCGCGACCGCGATCCTCGCGTTCGAGGGGGACGGGCGCGCGATCCGGTACCCGGGCAACTACGAGATGTACCGGACGCTGAAGGATCAGGCGGAGGCGGCATCCGCAGCCGAGCGCGCGATCTCCGCTCGCCCGGAGCGTCGGCCCGCGGAGAGGGCCGACGTCGAGGGGCCCTCGGAGCCCCGCGCGCGGAGGCCGGGGAAGCTGTCGTTCAAGGAGCAGCGCGAGCTCGAGGGCATGGAGGCGGCGATCCTCGGGGCGGAGGAGCGGAAGGCGGCGCTCGAGGCCGCGCTCGGCGATCCCGCGACGTACCAGAAGGACGGGGCGGCCGTGGCGGGGATGAAGGTGGAGCTCGAGCAGGTGACGGCCGACGTGGACCGGCTCTACACGCGGTGGCAGGAGCTGGAGGCGCTCAGGGGAGGGTGAGGTGGAGGGCCTCGGTCGCGACCCCACCCCCGCGCGAAGCGCCTCGCCGCTCCGAAGGTTCGACCTCCGCGTCGAGCCCGCTCACCGGGTCGCCTGGATGGCGCGTCCGTTCAGCGGCTGCACCGGGCGCGCGTTGTGCGGGTACTTCTTCGCGAACGCGGCGACCTGGTCCTTCGAGATCTGCGCGGGGTTCTTGAGGACGAACCAGGTGACGCCCTCCGTGCACGGGGGCGTCGTCAGCGATCCGGTGAAGGTGTAGTACCCGCGCGCGGTCGGGAGGAGCCCGGTGGCGTCGATCGATACGTCGGCCGGGTCGACCTCCTTGCCTTGCTCGGCCGGGAGGTACTTCCAGAGCTCCGCGACGAGCGGGTTCGGCTTCCCCTCGGTCAGCAGCACGGCGACCACGGCCAGCTTCCCCTCGGCGTTCTTGTGCACGAGGTGCGCGACCAGCGGAAACGACTTACCGTTCACCTTCTCCTCGGCGGGATGGTGGAAGTGGAGCTGCTGCAGCTCGTACCTCTGGTCGCCAACGGTGATGAAGCTGCCGGGCGCGTAGGTCGCCTGGACGGTGTGCCCGTTGTCGATCAGCTTCAGCGGCGAGGGCTGGTACGAGAACTCGATCGCGGGGAGGTCCGCGGCCTTGGCGCCGCGGATGTCGATGGGGGACTGGTGCTTGCCGAGCTGGCACGTCGCGTATTCCGGCTCGAGGTTCCCCCAGTGCGCCGGGCCGTGCTCGCCCCCGTAGGTCCAGTGGGGCGCCTCCTCCGCGGCCGACGGCGCGGCGGACCACGTCAGCGCGGCGAGGGCCAGCAGCACGCGGATACCAGCGCGGGCGGTGCTCATCGAAGCCTCCTCTCGGCGAGCGCCGACATTACGGAGGCACCTCGGGGTCCGCAACGAGGAGCCCGGGGTGTGGCCCGGTGCGCTCACCGCTTGGGGGGGCCGAACGTGAGGACCGCGTCGGTCGGGAGCCTCCGCAGCTGCTCGACGCGCATCGCCGGCGGCGACCATCCGACCGCGAGCCGGGCCTCGACCTTGTCGCCGGGGCGGAGGTCGTCGACCCTGACGCCGGGAGCGACGTCGAACGGCATCACCATCGAGGTCATCCCGACGACCTTGCCGGACGCGTCGGCGAAGTCGGGGATCGCCTCGTGGCGGAGCGAGAGCTGCGGGCCGCTCGAGCGCATCGAGATCCCCACGACCTCGGCGCGGACCGTGTAACGGCGGGCGTCGGAGGCGGGCGCGGGCCTGCCGGAGTCGCCGCGACACGCCGCGGCGCTCGCGGCGAGGAGGAGCGAGAAGAGGAGGGCCGCGCGAGGCCGCTGGGGGCTCGATCCGATCCGGGACACGCGACCCAGTCTGCTCTCCTCGCCCGGGTCGCGCATGCTACACGAGGCCGCGACCCCGGTCCGGATGGCCTCGCCCGCCCCGATTGTTGTGCACCCGTTCGGCGCAGCTCTCCATCCCGGCCGAACCGATCTCGAGGCGGCCGGCTCCGACGACCGGACGCCCGTGTGCGCAGGGGGCGAGCGAAAACCCATGTCCATCGATCTCCCCGCCGTCTTCGCCGCCGGGCTCCTCACGTTCGCCTCTCCCTGCGTCCTCCCGCTCGTCCCGATCTACCTCGGACTCCTCGCCGGCACGAGCGTCGCCGAGATCCGCCGGGGCGGCCGCCCCGGGCGCCTCGTCGCGACCGCGCTCGCGTTCTCGGGTGGGCTCGCGGCGGTGTTCGTCTCGCTCGGGCTCGTCGCCACGCAGGCGGGACGGTTCCTCGCAGAGCACCGCGAGGCGCTGCTCAGGACGGGCGGCGTCGCCATCGTGCTCCTCGGCCTGCGTCAGCTCGGGCTGCTGCGGCTCCCGCTCGTCGAGCGCGAGCGCCGCCCACTCCTGGAGCGGCTCCGGGGCGGCGGCACCCTGGCCGGCGCGTTCGCGTTCGGGGCTGCCTTCGCGCTCGGCTGGACCCCGTGCGTCGGCCCGGTCCTCGGCGCCGTGCTCACGTACGCGGCGAGCGCCTCCGCGTCCCCGGCGCGCGGCGCGCTGCTCCTCGGGACCTACGCCACCGGCCTCGCGTTGCCGCTCGTCGCCGTCGCGGCCGCGGCGCCGCGGGCGCTCGCGTGGCTCGACCGCCTGAAGCCGCGCCTGCCGGTGATCGAGCGGGCCACGGGCGCGGTCCTCGTCGTCGCGGGCGCGCTGCTCGCCGCCGACCGGCTGTCGGCGCTGGCGCCGCCCGTGCCCGGTACGGCGAGCGCCTCCGCCGCGGCGGTTCCGCCGTCCGCCCCGCGCGCTCCCGAGGCCGGCGCCGCGTGCACCTCGAGCTCCGCGTGCGCCACCCCCGAGCTCCCGCCCGGCGATCCCCTCGCGGACGCGCTCGGCGCGTCGCTCGCAGCGCCGAAGGGCCCGGCCGTCGT
>Ga0306924_10008033_pt1 | contig 10622 bp, 9 predicted proteins | sample sta12Can44000111_FD_203756 | JGI IMG/M metagenome (GOLD analysis project Ga0306924, IMG submission 203756) | Lab enrichment of tropical soil microbial communities from Luquillo Experimental Forest, Puerto Rico - statanox.12C.anox.44.000.111 (v2)... | ecosystem: Environmental > Terrestrial > Soil...
CGGGCAGGCACACGGCTTTTCATCCGATGCGCGCAAGGAAGACGAGGTCGTGGCCCTCATCGAGCGGATCGAGAACGACGTCGGCCCCATCGATGTCCTGGTGTTCAACATCGGCGCCAATGTGCCGTCCAGCATCCTGGAAGAGTCGGCGCGCAAGTACTTCAAGATCTGGGAGATGGCCTGCTTCAGCGGCTTCCTCAATGCACGCGAGGTGGCCAAGCGCATGGTTGGCCGCGAACGCGGCACCATCATCTTCACGGGCGCAACCGCATCGCTGCGGGGCTCGGCCAACTTTGCTGCCTTCGCGGGTGCAAAAGCAGCGCTGCGGGCGCTGGCCCAGAGCATGGCCAGGGAACTGGGGCCGCGCAATATCCACGTGGCACACGTGGTGGTCGATGGCGCGATTGACACCGAATTCATCCGCAGCAACTTCCCGCAGCGTTACGCGCTCAAGGACAAGGAGGGCATCCTGAGTCCCGAACACATCGCAGAGAACTACTGGTACCTGCACCAGCAGCCGCGCGATGCCTGGACCTTCGAGCTGGACCTGCGGCCCTACATGGAGCCCTGGTGAGCGACGCGCGGCTCAGCGCTTGTCCTCGTCTTCCCAGGATGCGCTCCAGCGGTCGCCCCAGCCGCGCTGAGCATCGTCAAGTTCGCGGCGGCCGCGTTTGGTCGGACGGCCCTGCTCGATGGTGAGCGCCGGTTCAGGGGCGAGGCGGCGCTGTTCGGCCGCATGCTCGCGCGCCTGGAGGCTCGCGGCCGTCTCCTCGTACAGTTGACGCGCCACGGGCGCCGGCCCGCGCATGGCAGACAGTCCCTTGACGATGACCTCGCGCCGTAGCGCGCCCTGGCGCACCACCACGGTATCGCCGACTTTCACTTCGCGTGCGGGCTTCACCTCCTGGCCGTTGACTTCGACGCGGCCTTTGCCGATTTCGTCGACTGCAAGCGACCGGGTCTTGTAGAAGCGCGCAGACCAGAGCCATTTGTCGATTCGCAAACTTTCCATAGGGGGATTCTCTTCCTGCGTGTTGTCATACATCTCCATACAATGTTCGAAGGCTTCGCAGCCCTGGAGACAAATCAATGAAGAAGTTCCTCGTCATGTCAGGCAGCGCGCTCGCGCTTGCAATCGCCCCCGCGCTCGCACTGGCTCAAGTCCCTGCAGGCTATCCGGCTAGTTACGCCGACACTGTCGCCGGCGCCAAGAAGGAAGGGAAGGTGGTTGTCTACAGCACGACGGACACCGCATCGGCCAACCCGCTGATCAACGACTTCAAGCAGCTCTATCCAGGTATCGCGGTCGAGTACAACGACATGAACTCGACCGAGGTCTACAACCGCTTCATCAGCGAGAAGGCGGCCGGCGGTGCGTCGGCCGACGCGGTGTGGAGCTCCGCCATGGACCTTCAGATCAAGCTGGCCAACGAGGGCGGCGCCATGGAGTACGCCTCGCCCGAGGTGCCGCAACTGCCGCAGTGGGCCGTGTGGAAGAACCAGGCCTATGGCACGACCTATGAGCCGCTCGCCATTGTTTACAACAAGCGCCTGCTCACCGGCGACGAGATCCCCCAAAGCCACGCGGACATGATGCGCGTGTTCAAGGAAAAGAGCGACAAGCTCAGGGGCAAGGTCACCACCTACGACATCGAGAAGTCCGGCGTGGGCTTCATGCTGATCACGCAGGACAGCAAGTTCATGCCGAACTTCTGGGATTTCGTGAAGGTACTCGGCGCCGTGCAGCCGCGCGTGCAGTCGAGCGCCGGCACGATGATGGAGCGCATCAGCTCGGGCGAGAACCTGCTCGGCTTCAACATCTTCAACTCGTACGCGCAACTGCGCGCGAAGAAGGACCCCTCCATCGGCATCGTGCTGCCCAAGGACTACGCGCTGGTGATGTCGCGCGTGATGTTCATCTCCAAGACGGCGAAGAATCCGAACGCGGCCAAGCTCTGGCTCGACTACATCCTGTCCAAGCGCGCACAGTCGATCATCGCGAACCAGGCCGAGCTCGGTTCGATCCGCAATGACGTCCAGGGTGACATGACGGCGGCCGCTTACCAGAAGCAGCTGGGCGCCGCGCTCAAGCCCATCCCGCTCAGCACCGACCTGCTGGTCTTCCTGGAGCCCGCCAAGCGCCTTGACTTCATCAAGCAATGGCAGGCCGCGATGAAGGCCGGGAAGTAAACGGCGTGAGGGGTTCGCCGCTGCGCGTCGCCGTGATCGCCCTCACGGCGCTGGCGGTGCTGCTGCCACTGGGCCTGATCTTCTACCAAAGCGCGCTGAACGCGCCGTTCTTCGTTCGGCCGCGCGTACCAGGCGTCGAGGCGTTCGAGTTCATCTTCACCGACAGCGATTTCTGGGATTCACTCAAGAACTCGTTGATCATCGCGGCCGCGATGGCGCTGATCGCGGTGCCGCTGGGCGGCATCCTCGCGTTCCTCGTCGTGCGCACCGATCTGCCGGGCCGCGGCTGGATCGAGCCGCTGCTGCTGATCCCGGTGTTCGTCTCGCCGATGGTGCTGGCGTTCGGCTACGTGGTCGCTGCTGGACCGGTGGGCTTCTATTCGGTTGCGGTGAAGAACCTGATCGGGCTCGTGCCCTGGAACGTGTATTCGCTGACCGGCATCGCGATCATCGCCGGGCTGACCCATGTGCCGCACGTCTACCTGTACTCTTCGTCGGCGCTCAAGAGCCTGGGGTCGGATGTCGAGGAAGCGGCGCGTATGGCGGGGTCGAGCCCGTTCCAGGTCGCCAAGGACGTGAGCCTGCCGATGGTGATGCCCTCGCTGCTGTTTTCGGGCGTGCTGGTGTTTTTCCTCGGCTTCGAGCTGTTCGGCTTGCCGCTGGTGCTGGGCGACCCGGAAGGCTACCTGGTGCTCGCCACTTACCTGTTCAAGCTGACGAACAAGCTCGGCACCCCGTCGTATCACCTCATGGCGGCGGTCGCGGTGTGCATCGTGGCGGTGACGTTTCCGCTGGTGATGCTGCAGCGCTATCTGCTGCGCAACGCCGCCAAATACGTGACCGTCAAGGGCAAGGCCGGCCGCCAACGGCCGCTGCCGTTGGGAAACTGGCGCTGGATTGCCGCCGCCATCCTGTTCCTCTGGCTGTTCCTCACGGTGTTCGTGCCGCTGTCGGGCATCGCGTTGCGGGCGTTCGTGAGCAACTGGGGCGAGGGCGTCAACCTGTTCGAGGTCTTCACGCTCGATCATTTCAAGGAAGTCTTCAACCAGCCGACGCTGGTGCGCGGCATCTGGAACACGGTGCTGGTCGGAGTGGTGGGCGGTGGTCTCGCGGTCGTCTGCTACGCGGCGATCGCGCTGGCCACCCACCGACGGCCTGATGGCTGGTCGCGCTTCATCGACTACTTGGTGCTCGTGCCGCGCGCGGTGCCGGGTCTGCTCGCCGGTCTCGCCTTCCTGTGGGTGTTCCTGTTCTTCCCGCCGCTGTCGCCGTTGCGCTCGACGATCTTCAGCGTCTGGCTGGCGTACACGGTGGTCTGGGTGGCGTACGGCACGCGCCTGGTGTCGGCATCGCTGCTGCAAGTCGGCTCCGAGCTGGAGGAAGCCGGGCGCAGCGCGGGTGCGACGCGCGCACGCGTGAGCCGCGACGTCACCTTGCCGCTGATCCGCTACGGCCTGCTGGCCAGCTGGCTGCTGGTGTTCATGATCTTCGAGCGCGAATACTCGACGGGCGTCTACCTGCTGGGACCGGGGACCGAAGTGATCGGCTCGCTGTTGGTCTCGCTGTGGGGGACGGGAGGCGCCGACATGGTCGCCGCACTGTCGCTGATCAATGTCGTGCTCGTCGCGCTCGGCCTCGCCGTCGCGCTGCGTTTCGGGGTGAATCTCCATGACTGACAAGACCAGTCCAAACCCAACCAAGCTCGCGGTCGAGGGGCTGCATCTTTCGTACGGCGACAACGCGATCCTCAAGGGCGTGTCGATGGCGCTGCGCCAAGGCGAGGTTGTATCGCTGCTGGGCCCTTCGGGCAGCGGCAAGACCACCTTGCTGCGTGCCGTCGCCGGCCTCGAAGCGCCCAGGCAGGGTTCGATCCGGATCGAGGACAAGCCCGTTTTCGACGGCGCGCAAGGCCTCGAGGTGCCGGCTGAGCGCCGCAATCTCGGGCTGGTGTTCCAGTCCTACGCACTGTGGCCGCATCGCACGGTGTTCGACAACGTCGCCTACGGGCTGCGCCTGCGCAAGGTGAGTGCCGCGGAGATCAAGTCGCGCGTGGACACGGCGCTGTCGAATCTGGGCCTGGGCCATCTGGGCGCGCGCTTTCCGCACCAGCTCTCGGGGGGCCAACAGCAGCGTGTGGCGATCGCACGGGCGCTGGTCTACAACCCGCCCGTCATCCTGATGGACGAGCCGCTGTCCAACCTCGACGCCAAGTTGCGCGAGGAGGCGCGTGCCTGGCTGCGCGAGCTGATCCTGACGATGCGCCTGTCGGCCCTGGTGGTGACGCATGACCAGAGCGAAGCGATGGCCATGTCGGACCGCATCCTGTTGCTCAACAATGGCGTGATCGAGCAGGAAGGTACACCCGAAGCGATGTACGGCCATCCGCGCACGCTGTTCGCCGCCGAGTTCATGGGTAGCAACAACCGCATCGACGGCAAGTTCACGCAGGTGCGCGGCGACTCGGCCCAGGTGGCGGGCGACGGATGGAACCTGTGGGGCTCGCTGCGCAGCGAGGGCAAGGCGCCCGGCGCCGACGCCACCGCGATGATCCGCCTCGAGCGGGTGCAGCTCGCTGCCGGCCCCGGCGAGAACCGCGTGCAGCTGCCGCTGGTGACCTCGATGTACCTCGGCGACAAGTGGGAGCACCTGTTCCATCATGGGACCTTGCGCTTGCGCGCCTACGGGCGTGAACCGCTTCCGGTCGGCAGCCATTGGCTGCAATTGCCGCAGCAAGACCTCTGGATCTTCTGAGCACCGGCGGTCATTGGTTCATTGCGGGCAACCCCCAATGGCGGTCTTCGTCGACGGGGTAGGATGGCCGCGATGACCAAGATGCATGACAGCCGCCACAAGTCCTTGCCGCTGGATGGCCAGCGCATCCTGGAGCTGGCGGCTCGGTCCATGTTCGAGCTGTTCGCCAATGCCAGCGAAGGGATGATGCTGGTGGACCGCGAAGCACGCGTGGTCTGGATCAACGAGCAGTACAAGCGCTTCCTGCCGGCGCTGGGCTTCGGGCGGGTGGACGACTTCGTCGGTCATCCGGTGTCCGAGGTGGTGCCGAACACGCAGATGGATCGCGTGCTGCGCACCGGCAAGCCGATCCTGATCGACCTGCTGTCCAACCGCGCGGGCACCTTCGTGGTCAGCCGCATTCCACTGCGCGACAAAGCGGGCGAGGTGATCGGCGCGCTGGGCATCGTGCTGTTCGACCACCCCGAGACCACGCTGCAACCGCTGATCCACAAGTTCGCCAACCTGCAGCGCGACCTGGACGATGCGCGGCGCGAATTGGCCACGCAACGCCGCCACAAGTACACGCTGGCCAGTTTCGTGGGCAGTAGCCCGGCCGCGGTCGAGGTCAAGCGCCAGGCCCGTCGTGCGGCGATGTCGATCAGCCCGGTGTTGCTGCTGGGCGAGACCGGGACCGGCAAGGAGCTGCTGGCGCACGCCATCCACGCCGCGTCGGCGCGCGCCTCGGGGCCGCTGGTCAGCGTCAACATCACGGCCATTCCCGACACCCTGCTGGAAGCGGAGTTCTTCGGTGTCGCACCGGGCGCTTTCACCGGTGCCGACCGGAAGGGCCGCGACGGCAAGTTCAAGCTGGCCGACGGCGGCACCTTGTTCCTCGACGAGATCGGCGACATGCCGGCCAGCCTGCAGCCCAAGTTGTTGCGGGCGCTGCAGGAGCGCGAGATCGAGCCCCTGGGTTCGAACAAGCTGGTGCCCTTCGATGCCCGCGTGATCGCGGCCACCTCGCGCGACATGGCGCAGCTGGTGCGCGAGGGGAAATTCCGCGAAGACCTGTACTACCGGCTCAACGTGCTGCCGATCCGCGTGCCGTCCCTGCGCGAGCGGCGCGCCGATATCCCCGCTCTGGTCGAAGTGCTGGCCGAGGACATCGGCTTGCGCAACGGCACGCCACCGCCCGAGCTCAGCGCCGAGGCGATCACCTTGCTGTCCGCGCAGTCCTGGCGCGGCAACATTCGCGAGCTGCGCAATGTGCTGGAGCAAGCCACGATGCGCGGCGAATCGCCCAACATCGACGGCAGGGACTTGAGCGAGGTGCTGCGCGAGTCCGGCGTCAAGCCACTGGCGCCCGCTGCGGTTGACCTGGTTCCCCAAGCGACTGCATCGCCATTGACCTTGCGACCGCTGGCCGACCAGGTGGCCGAACTGGAGCGGCAGGCCATCGATGCGGCACTGGCCGCAACGGCGGGCAACAAGGTGGCCGCCGCCAAGCTGCTCGGCATCTCCCGAGCCAAGCTCTACGAACGACTGGATGTTGCCGTCTGAAAATCAGACATCTGTCCAGAAATCAGGCAGCTTGCCCTGCCCAGATTCCGGACACTTCGGTTCGCTATTTCAAGATTCCTCAATGGAATCAACGACTTTCCCCGCTGGCACGGGCTATGCAAAGCTCGGCCATTCCTCGAAGTTCACCATCAGGAGACAAACTACATGAAACGCCGTTCCTGGCTTTCACTTGCCGCGCTCGCGGCTGCCGCACTCGCCGCGCCCCTGGCTTTTGGCCAAGCCAAAGACATCAAGATCGCCCACATCTACAGCCGCACCGGCCCGCTCGAAGCCTACGGCAAGCAGACGCAGGTCGGCTTGATGATGGGCCTGCAATACGCGACCAACGGCACCATGGCCGTCAACGGCCGAAAGATCGTCGTGATCGAAAAAGACGACCAGGGCAAGCCGGACCTGGGCAAATCACTGCTGGCCGCAGCCTATTCGGACGACAAGGTGGATCTCGCCGTCGGTCCCACTTCATCGGGCGTCGCGCTGGCCATGCTGCCGGTGGCCGAGGAGTACAAGAAGGTCCTGCTGGTGGAGCCGGCCGTGGCTGACTCCATCACCGGCGACAAGTGGAACAAGTACATCTTCCGCACCGGCCGCAACAGCTCGCAGGACGCGATCTCCAACGCCGTCGCCGTCGACAAGGAAGGCGTGTCCATTGCCATGCTGGCGCAGGACTATGCGTTCGGCCGCGACGGCGTGAAGGCCTTCAAGGACGCCCTGAAGAAGGCCAAGATCGTGCACGAGGAATACCTGCCGATGGCCACCACGGACTTCACGGCGGGCATCCAGCGCCTGATCGGCGCGCTGAAGGACCAGCCGGGCCGCAAGATCATCGCCGTGGTTTGGGCGGGCGGCACGCCCCCGTTCAATGCGCTGGCTGATGCGGACCTGCAGAAGCGCTATGGCATCGAGGTCGGTACCGGCGGCAACATCCTTCCGGCCATGACCGCCTACAAGCGCTTCCCGGGGATGGAAGGCGCGACCTACTACTACTTCGGCATCCCGAAGAACCCGGTGAACGAGGCCATGGTGGCGCAGCATTATTCGCAGTTCAAGTCGCCGCCCGACTTCTTCACGGCCGGTGGCTTTTCCGCGGCCATGGCCATCGTGACTGCGCTGAAGAAGACCAACGGCGAGACCGGAGCCGACAAGCTGATCGCGACCATGGAAGGCATGTCCTTCGATACGCCCAAAGGCAAGATGACGTTCCGCAAGGAAGACCACCAGGCCATGCAGAGCATGTACCACTTCAAGATCAAGGTGGACCCGGCCTTCGCCTGGGGTGTGCCGGACCTGGTGCGCGAGATCAAGCCGGAAGAGATGCAGGTTCCGATCCGGAACAAGCGATAAGCGTGAGCGCTGGGTGAGGCGGTACGCGCGCTGCCTCTCCCTTTCGATTTCATGGAGTTGGGCTGCGAACAGGCGCAGCCTTGCTGTCACACACCTTTTTTTGACGCCGCATGAGCCAACTTGCCACGCACGACTTGACGATCCGTTTCGGCGGCCATGTCGCCGTCAACGGGGTCAGCTGCTCGTTCGAGCCGGGGACGCTCACCGCCATCGTGGGGCCGAACGGCGCGGGCAAGACCACGTATTTCAACCTGATTTCGGGCCAGCTCAAGGCCACCTCCGGACGGGTCACGCTGAACGGCCGGGACCTGTCGGCGCAGCCAGCTTCCGAGCGAACCCGCGCGGGGCTGGGACGCGCCTTCCAGCTCACCAACCTGTTTCCGCGCCTGTCCGTGCTGGAAAACGTGCGGCTCGCGGTGCAGGCCTCGCGCGACGGCGCACACCGGCGCGGCTTCAACCTCTGGAGCGTCTGGAGTGACCATCGGGCGCTAAAGGATCGAGCCCACGAGATCCTGGCGCAGGTGGCCATGGCCGACAAGGAACACGAGCTGGTGGCCAGCCTGCCGCACGGTGACCAGCGCAAGCTGGAAGTCGCGTTGCTGATGGCGCTCGATGCGCAGGTCTACATGTTCGACGAGCCCACCGCCGGCATGAACGCCGCCGAGGCGCCAGTGATCCTGAACTTGATTCGCAAATTGAAAGACGATCCGACCAAGACCATCCTGCTGGTGGAACACAAGATGGACGTGGTCCGCGAACTGGCCGACCGCATCATCGTGCTGCACAACGGCACGCTGGTGGCGGATGGCGAGCCGGCCGAGGTGATCGCCTCGCCGATCGTGCAGGAGGCTTACCTGGGGCTGGCGCCCCAGGACGCCTCGCCGCGGCAAGTGGCTCCCCCCCATCCCGGCCTTCCCCCACGAGGGGAAAGGGGAGTCCTGCAATGAGCAAGAGCCTTTTATCTCTCTCGGGCGTGCATACGCACATCGGGGCGTATCACATCCTGCATGGCGTGGATCTGGCCGTGCCGCGCGGGCAGCTGACCATGCTGCTGGGGCGCAACGGCGCCGGCAAGACCACGACGCTGCGCACGATCATGGGCCTGTGGCGCGCTTCGCAAGGCCGCGTGACCTTCAACGACCGTGACATCACGCAGCTGCCCACGCCGCAGATTGCCGCGCTGAACATTGCCTACGTGCCCGAGAACATGGGCATCTTCTCGGACCTCACCGTCAAGGAGAACATGCTGCTGGCCGCTCGCGGCGCTCGCCACGTCGACCAGATCGACGGCGAGCGCCTGCGCTGGATCTTCTCGCTGTTCCCGGCGGTCGAGAAGTTCTGGAACCACCCGGCCGGCAAGCTCTCGGGCGGCCAGAAGCAGATGCTGGCCGTCTCGCGCGCGATCGTCGAGCCGCGCGAGCTGCTGATCGTCGATGAACCCAGCAAGGGCCTGGCGCCGGCCATCATCAACAACATGATCGACGCCTTCGCGCAGCTGAAGGCGAGCGGGGTGACCATCCTGCTGGTCGAGCAGAACATCAATTTCGCCAAGCGGTTGGGCGACACGGTGGCCGTGATGGACAACGGCGCCATCGTGCATTCGGGTGCGATGGAGGAACTGGCGCGCGACGAGGCGCTGCAGCGCTCGCTGCTGGGGCTTGCAATATGAACTTCAAGGACCTCGACTGGAAGCCGCTGGCCCTGGTGCCGGTGCTCGCGCTGCTGGTGCTGCCTTTCATCGGCTCGGCATCGACCTGGCTCACGCTCACGATCGCGGGGCTGGCCATGGGCATGATCATCTTCGTCATCGCCTCCGGCCTGACGTTGGTGTTCGGCCTGATGGACGTGCTGAACTTCGGGCATGGCGTGTTCATCGCGCTGGGCGCCTTCGTCGCCACCAGCGTGCTGGGCAGCATGGGCGACTACACCTCTTCGCAAAGCCTGTGGCAGAACATGCTGGCGGTGCTGCCGGCGATGCTGATTGCGATGCTGGTCGCGGGCGGCCTGGGCCTGGCTTTCGAGCGCTTCATCGTGCGGCCGGTCTACGGCAATCACCTGAAGCAGATCCTCATCACGATGGGCGGGATGATCATCGGCGAGGAACTGATCAAGGTGATCTGGGGGCCGTTGCAGATCCCGCTACCGCTGCCCGAGGGCATGCGCGGCAGCCTGTTCCTGGGCGACGCCGCCATCGAGAAGTACCGGCTGATCGCGGTTGGCTTCGGCACGCTGGTGTTCTCGGTCCTGCTGGGGGTGCTGACACGCACCAAGCTCGGCCTGCTGATCCGCGCAGGCGTGCAGGACCGCGAAATGGTGGAGTCGCTGGGCTACCGCATCAAGCTGCTGTTCATCGGCGTGTTCGTGGTCGGCAGTGCACTGGCCGGCCTGGGGGGCGTGATGTGGGGGCTGTACCAGCAGAACGTGATTCCGCAGATGGGCGCGCAGGTCAACGTGCTGATATTCATCGTGTTGATCATTGGCGGGCTGGGCTCGACCACCGGGGCGCTGATCGGTGCCCTGCTCGTGGGCCTCATGGCGAACTACACGGGGTTCCTGGTGCCCAAGGCGGCGCTGTTTTCCAACATCGCGCTGATGATGGCCATCCTCCTGTGGCGGCCGCAAGGCGTGTACGCATTGGGCAAATAGCATGTTGAGCCGCATCCTCTCCAACGACTTCCCCCGCAGCCGCGTGCTGGCCGTGCTGCTCGTCGCGCTTGTGCTGGCGTTGGCGCTCACGCCTTTTGTGTTCCCGGGCGTGAAGGCACTGAACGTGGCCG
>Ga0306924_10008034_pt1 | contig 10622 bp, 13 predicted proteins | sample sta12Can44000111_FD_203756 | JGI IMG/M metagenome (GOLD analysis project Ga0306924, IMG submission 203756) | Lab enrichment of tropical soil microbial communities from Luquillo Experimental Forest, Puerto Rico - statanox.12C.anox.44.000.111 (v2)... | ecosystem: Environmental > Terrestrial >...
TCGACCCGCAGACCGAGACCAAGCTCGTGGCCGGCCCCGTGCACAACGTGCCGCTGGTCGGCGACGTCGCCGCCGGCACGGGCGTGCTGGCCGAGGAGAACGTCGAGGAGCTCATGCCCATGCCCGAGCAATTCACGGGTAAGGGGCCCTCGTTCATGCTGCGGGTGCGCGGCGACTCCATGGTCGATGCGGGGATCTACGACGGGGACTACGTCGTGGTGCGCCAGCAGCCCGAGGCGAACAACGGCGACGTGGTGGTCGCGGGCATTGGCGGCGGCGAGGCCACGGTGAAGACGTACAGCCGCAAGGACGGACGCGTCGTGCTCACGCCGGCCAACGCCGCCTACGAGCCGATGACCTTCGGAGCCGGCGACGAGGTGACGATCTTCGGCAAGGTCGTCACGGTGGTGCGCTCGCTGAACTGAGAGGGGCGAGCGGCGGCCCTACGATGCGGTTGCGCTCGCCAGGACCGTCGCCGCCAACGCCATCCGGTGGTCCTTGGACCACGGCGGGCCGAGCGCGCGGCGCGGCCCGTGCAGGACGTCATGGGCCCGCGCCCCGAGCAGCTGCGCGGCGGCGGACTCGACGCTCTTGGGCTCGTAGAGATGGACCGCCCAACCCCGCCGCTCCGCCGCGTCCGCCAGCACCTGGCGGTACATGACCGAGTCCGCCCGGCTCTCGTAGGGCACGCGCCGTTGGACGGCGATGTCCTCGGGGAACTCGGGAGGCCAGGCGGCGACCGAGAGCGACACGATCGGTGTCGCAACGTCCCCGACGAGTTCGTCGAGCGCCACCGTCGACGCCCGCATGGCCGACGCCCGCACCCGTGCCACCAACGACCCCAGCTCCTCGTCGTCGACCGGCGCCGCCGGGCGATGGAGCGCGTGCGGCCCGCCGACGTGGTGGACGGGCGCCGCCGGCAGGCCGGGGTCGACCAATTCGATCCTCCGGCGGTCGTGGACCACGTGATCCGACGACGCCGTCACCGCCACCGCCCAGCCCAGATGGTGGGCCACCCCGAGGCGCATGCGGCGAACCTATCTCGGCGCGGGCGGTCCCGAGAGTTGGACGAGACGAGACGGCCTATGCCGGCGTCCGGGCGCCGACCGTCTTGATCATCTGCAGCGCCGGGTTGTCGGCGTCCCACAGCAGTGGAAATTCCTCCAGCGGGCGGAAGCCGTAGGCGAGGTAGAAGGCGCGCGTCTTCTCGTAGCCCTCGTCGGGCTTCGACGGGCCGCGCGTCTTCACCTGGAGGTACTCCACCCCCTGGCCGGCCAGCCGCTCTTCGGCGGCGCGCAGCATGGCGCGGCCGACTCCGTGGCGATGCCATGCGGGCAACACGCCCATCACGTACACCTCGGCTGCGTACGGACTGTGCGAGACGATGGTGGCGATCCCGATCTCACGCCCGTCGGCGCTGGCGATGACCGACGGCGACCGGTCGGCGACGCTGACGTAGTCCGCCACCGAGGCCGGGACCCCGAACCAGTGCGGCAGTGCATCGAGGATGGTCCTGCAGGTGCGGCCGCTGCCCGACTCCTCGATCCGGGTGCTGACGGCCAGGGCGGTCACCGCGGAATTATGGACGCCGGAGCGGCCATACTCTGCGCGTGACGGATCCGTTCTCGACGGCGCGGGTCCAGGCGGCCTACGACGCCGCCGCCGAGGACTACCAGCGGGCCTTCGGCCACGATCTGGCGCGACTCCCTCTGGACCGGCGCATGCTCGACCGGGCGCGCCACGCCGCGCCCGACGGGCCGATCCTGGATCTCGGCTGCGGGACCGGCTCGGCGGGGTCGTATCTCGCCGCTCGGGGCGCCCGGGTCGTCGGGCTGGACCTCTCGGGCGGGATGCTCCGGGCCTGCAGGTCCACGGGCGAATTCCCCGTGTGCCGGGGAGACATGCGGCGGCTGCCCTTCGCCGACGGGGCATTCGCCGCCGTGGTGGCGTACTACTCGCTCCACCACATCCCCCGTGCCGAGCTCGGCACCGTCCTGGCCGAGACCGCCCGCGTCCTGCGGCCGGTCGGGGTGCTGCTCCTCGGGACGCATCTCGGCGAGGGAGAGGTCTACAGCGACGCATTTCTCGGCCACGACATCGCCACGACTGGCGGCACCCTCTACGGCGCGCCGGAGCTGACCGACCGTGTCTCGTCGGCCGGGTTCGTGGTCGTCGCCCAGGACACGCGTGCGCCGTTGGCGCACGAGCACCAGACGCGGCGCATCTACCTGCTCGCGCAGCGGGTCGCCTGAGTGCCGGCGGGATCAGCGCTCGGGAAGCGGGATCACTCCTGCCTCTTGGCGGACCGGGACCTTGAGCGGGTTCCACACGTTGATGGTCGCGATCTGCACCAGCAGTGCCGAGCTGGAGCTCGTCGTAGCTCCCTCGGTCAGGCCTTCGAGCGCATTCCGGGCCGCCTCACTTGAGCAGCCGTGAGAGTCGGCGGTCCGCCAGCACCTTGCCGCCCGTCTGGCAGGTCGCGCAGTAGGTCATCTCGTAGGACTCGAACGAGACCCGCCGCAGGGTGTCGCCGCACGGCGTCGGGCACGGCTGCCCAAAGCGGCCGTGCACCGCGAAGCGCCCGCCGAGCTTCGCCTCCGACAACCCGCCGGCGCGTCCGCGCTCGAGCTCGAGGGCCTCCGCGAGCACGTCGTTGGCCGCGGCGAGTAGGTCCTCTCGTTGCTCGGCGCTGAGGGAACGGAGCGAGGCGAAGGGCGACAGCCTGGCCCGGTGCAAGATGTCGTCGCCCCACCCGCGGCCGATGCCGGAGACGACGTGCTGGTCGCGCAGGTCCGTGGTCAGGTGACGGTTGGAGTCGCCGGTGCGGATGAAGGCTGCGAACTCCTCGCTGCCCGGCTCGGGACCCAGTCCGGCCAGCGGCCCCTCGTCTCCGGGCGCGAGCACCCACCACGACGCCTTGCGCTGGGTCCCGTGCTCGCGGACCAGGACGCCGACGCTGCTGCCGTCCATGCCGGCGGCGCCATCGGCGAAGACGAAACGGGCCACGGAACCCCTCGGCTTCGTCTTCTTGGGCGGATCCTCGAGATCGAGCCGTCCCGCCTGCGAGAGGTGCAGGACGACGCGGGTCCCGCTGTCGAACTCCCACACGAGGTATTTCGCCCTGCGCCCGACCGACGTCAGGACCGCGCCCTTCAGCGAGTCCGGGGAGGGGTCGTAGGTCTTGAGCGACGAGAACCCGAGCAGGTCGGCCCGCCGCAGCGTCATCCCCGCCAGGCGTGCATCGAGACGCTCGGCGAGCGCCTGCATCTCGGGCAATTCGGGCACGTCACAATGTAGGCGTGACCTACACGCACGGGCATCACGAATCCGTCCTGCGCAGCCACACCTGGCGCACCGCCGAAAACTCGGCGGCCTACCTGCTGCCCCACCTGCGGGCAGGGCAGTCGCTGCTCGACGTGGGGTGCGGACCCGGAACCATCACGGCCGACCTGGCGCTCCTGGTGGCTCCGGGTGAGGTCGTCGGACTTGACGCGGCGGCCGAAGTGGTGAGCCAGGCCGAGCGGCACGCGCTCGGCCTCGGACTGACCAACCTGCGCTTCGAGGTGGGCGACCTCTACGACCTCCCCTACCCCGACGCTTCCTTCGACGTGATCCACCTGCACCAGGTGCTCCAGCATCTCGCCGACCCCACCGGTGCCCTGGTGGCGTTGCGGCGGGTGCTCGCGCCCGACGGCGTGCTGGCCGCGCGCGACTCGGACTACGCCGCTTTCACCTGGACGCCGGCGGATCCGTTGCTCGACCGCTGGCGCGCCCTGTACTTCGCACTCACCGAGCGCAACGGGCACGACGCCGCCATCGGGCCGCGCTTGCTGGCGCACGCCCACGCCGCCGGCTTCGCCGACGTGACCGTCTCCAGCTCGACGTGGACGTTCGCCGACCCCGAGTCCCGGGCGTGGTGGGGCGGGCTGTGGGCGGACCGGGTGCGCCATTCGCGCTTCGCCGAACAAGCGGTGGCCTACGGCTTGAGCGACGACGCCGAGCTCGAGCAGGTGGCATCGGCCTTCGGGCGGTGGGCCGGCTCAGACGACGCTGTCTGGGTCGTCCCGCACGTGGAGATCCTCGCCCGCGACTGAGCGCGACGCGCTCAGTCGGCCCAGAGCTTGTCCGTGTAGGTGTCGGTGCCGGGAATGGTCGGGATAAACGGCAATGCGGCGACGACCGTCGCCTTGCCGGACTCGTCGAGGCGGCGACGGTGCTCGACGACGACGGGGTCCCAGCACACCTCGGGCGGCGTGTTGAGGAACCAGAGCAGCACCGTGCGGGTGTCGCTGGCCGTCTGACGCGGAACGTCGCCAGGCGCATCCACCCCCTCGAGCGCGATCGGCGTGAACGCCGCCACCAGATCGGCGTCGCTGCCGGGGAGGAGGCCGGGCAGGTGCTCCGAGCGCAGCCAGGACCAGAGCTCCTCGTTGGTGATCGACGGGTCCCGGTCGAGGAAGGTCACGACGAAGCCGCGATACGGATGGTCCAACGCAAGCTCCACCGGCACGCCGTCCGGGTCGCGCCGCTGTTCCCACTGATAGGTGTAGAGCAGGGTGTGCACATGGTCGCGCTCGAGGAACATGCGGCCGGCCGCGTGGAGGGCGTTGACCTGGCGCAGGGCCCAGCGGTTCCACACGTCGTGGTAGCCGGCCAGGACCCAGTAGACCGCGACGTACGAACCACGCGCCGGCTCGCCCGTGATGACGGAGGGATCGGGGTCGCGCAGGGCCTTGAGGTCGGCGGTGGCGACGAAGCGGCGTCCGGCGAAGTTGTACGGGCCGACCATGCAGCCCGAATAGAAGTGGTCGCGCTCGTACCAGCGGTTGTAGGCGACCTCGTGGCCGCGGTGCGGTTCCACGAGGGTCAGCAGCATGGAGCCGAGCTTGACGGGCTCGGCCTCAGCGTAGACCTCCACCGGTCGGCGCTTCGGGGCCTCTTCTTCTGGCATGGGGTGCGAACCTAACAGCTGCCCGCGTCGCCCAGAAAGGTCAGACCGCGCCGGTGGCGAGGATCGGGCCCGTCGGAGCGGCCGTCCCGCCGGCGGGCTCGGCGGTCAGCGCGAGAACCGTCGGACGCCGTGCACCGGCCATGGTGAAGGTGGCCTCGCCCGGGTCCGAACCGAGCAGCCCGAGCGAGACGGGGTGCGGGGTCCCGATCCCCCACAGCTGATAGGTCCTTCCCGTCGCCAGCGCAGGCAGATGCGACGACAAGAGGTAGCCGCGCCCGTCGGGGACAACCACGAACTGCAGCGCAAGCATGTGCTTGCCGTCGCGCAGGTCCACCACCCGGTGACCAGGTGTGTGCAGGGCGGCCGCCACCGTGGACGAACGTGCGGTGGCGGCCCGCTGCAGGTTGTCCGCCCGGTTGTTGGCGTTGATGAGCCCGACGCCGAGCACCGCCGCCACCGCCGCGAGGGCGACCGCCACGGCGCCCAACGTGGCCAAGGCACGGCGGCCGCGACGCTGCCGGGAGCCACCCTCGCCCGCGGTTCGCCGCACCAGTCGGGGCATGGGCGGGGGCGTCTCCTCGGGGGCCCGCTCGGGCAGCCGGCCGGCGATGCTCGACCAGAGACCCTCGGGCACCGTCTCGACGCCCGTGCCCAGGGCACCGGCGACGTCGCGCAGGCTGTCGAGCTCGGCGCGGCACCGGGGGCACTCGTCGAGATGCCGTTCGAGCTCGGCCAACTCCTCGCCCTCGACGGCATCGAGCGCGTACGCGCCAAGGAGTTCGCTCGCCTGCTCGTGAGACATCATGCGTCGACCCCCCGCACACCTTTGTCGGCGAGCGCGGCGCGCAGGCGACGCATGCCATTGCGGATGCGGCTCTTGACCGTTCCCTCGGGCTGGCCCAGCAGCTGTGCCACTTCGCGATACGTGTGCCCGTCGAAGTAGGCGAGTTCGATCGCCCGCCGCTCCCCCTCGGGGAGTCCCGCCATGGCCCCGGCCACCTGTTCGGCGACCGCGAGGTCCCACACCTCGTGCTGCATGTCGTAGCCCGCCTCGGCCGTGCGCATGGCCTCACGAGACTCACGCTGGCGACGCGACGCGGAGGAGCGAACGGCGTCGACCGCGCGGGCGTGCGCTTGCGCAAGCAGGTACGAGCGCAGCGAACCGCGGGAGGCGTCGAATCGATCGGGCTGGTTCCACAGGCGTAGGAACACCTCCTGGGCGACGTCCTCGGCCTCGGTGGCGTTGTGGAGGACGCGCTTGGCCAGCCCGTAGACGGCGCCGCCGTGCCGGCGGTAGGCCTCCGCCAACGCGACCTCGCTGAAGCGGGCGATCGAGATCACGAGCTGGGCGTCGCTGACTTCGTCGATCTGCTGCATCAACCGCCTGTTCGGCTCCGACCCCTCGAGAGGATGCCTCGTGTCCTCGTCCCATCCAGGCGGTGCCTGGGCTCCGGATAGTACGCGGTATGCGAACGACCATCGACTCGTACACGTCCCGAGCTGGGCGTCTCGAGCTCGGGGGGATCGACTTCGGGGACTTCAAGGATCGTCCCCTGTCCCCCGACGCACTGCGGGCGCTCCGCTACATGCACGACGTCGAGCACCACACGGTGTGCTACCTGCGCGACCTACTCCTCACACCGGCGCACCAGGACCCGGAGGTCACTTCCTTCCTCTCGTGCTGGGTGTTCGAGGAGCTGTGGCACGGTGCGGCGCTGGCGCAGGTCCTCGCTGCCCACGGGGAAGTGGCCGGCGCGCCCAGGGTGGCGGCGCTGCGACGGGGACGGCGCCGCCGGGAGGCGCTGACGACGCTGAGCACGCTCGCCACCGCCACGTTCGCAGGCCGTGCCTTCGTGGCGCTGCACATGACTTGGGGCGCCGTCAACGAGTGGACCACCCAGGCCGGGTACGCCCGCTTGTCCGAGACGGCGGGCCACCCGACGCTGCGCGAGCTCCTGCGGCGCATCATGAAACAGGAGGGAGGGCACATCGACTTCTACGCGACCGAGGCGGAGCGCCGGCTCGGCGAGAGCGTGCGTGCGCAACGTCTGACGCGGGCCGTGCTGTCGCACCTGTGGCGCCCGGTCGGGTCCGGCGTGATGCCGCAGCGAGAGGTGCGATTCCTCGTGGAGTACCTCTTCGGCGGCGCCAAGGGTGTCGACGTCCTGCAGCGCATCGACCGCCGCATCGACCGGCTCCCCGGACAGGGCGGCCTGTCTCTGCTCAGCCGCGCCGTGGCGCGTCTGACCGCCTAGCCTGGTGGCCATGACGGGCACCGCCAGCGCAGACACGGTGGACGCACTGTTGCTCGATCTCCTCGAGTGGGTCGGACCCGGCGCGCGCCCCTACGACGAGGTGCTCGAGGCGTGGCGCACGTCGTGCCCGCGTCTGCCCGTATGGGAGGAGGCGCACGCGCGCGGGTTCCTGGTGCGCCACCGCGCGGAGGGCCAAGGGGAGCTCATCTCGGTGTCCGCTGCCGGCGCCGCCCACCTGGCGGCGCACCGAGCGCCCTCCGGCCGCTGACGCGGCCGGCCCGACGCGCGCGGTCAGCCGTCGGCCGTCCCCACCATCCCCCTGTCGACGCTGGCCGACCCCAACCCGCCGGGGTCGGTGTCGGGCGTCTGCCAGTAGACCTCGAGACGGGCGATCCGGCCCCGCCGGTCGAGCTCGAACGCGTACACCTCCTCGAGGTGGTGGGTCCCGTGTGGGTAGACGAGGTGTTCGGTCACGCGCGCGAACGCGCTGGTCCCGTCGGCGGCATACGTGACGCGATGGACGTCGTTGCCGTAGTCCTGCGGTACCAGGCTGCGCAGGAACTCGAGATAGCGGGCGCGCCCCTCGACCCGATCGCCGAACGGGCCGACACGTTCGACGTCCTCGGTCAGCAACTCGCCCAGCGCAGCCCACCCACGGGCCGTCAGATGCAGGAAGAAGCGCTCGACCACGCCGTCACCGCCCTGCACCATGCCACCCTCCCTTCCGCGCCGGTCGCTCACGTGACGGCAACAAGGTCACGCTGAGGCCAGCAGTGCCGTCAACACCGCATGGCTCCGTTCGAGCGCCTCCCTCGTCACCCGTTCGTCGGGATGGTGGGCCAAGAGCGGGTCGCCCGGGCCGAAGTTGGCGGCCGGCACGCCGTGCTCCCAGAATGACGCGACGTCGGTCCAGCCCACCTTCGCCTTGGGCGCCGCGCCGCTCCGCTGAACCAGCGACGTGAGGAGGGGATGCGCGAGCGACGGCGGCGCCCCGTCGCCGGCGTCGAGCAGTTCCCACGTGTCCCCCGCGTCGAGCTCGACGGTTGGATTCAGCAGCTCGTGGAGGAAGGCCTCCGCCTCGACCCGTCCGCGGTCGGGCGCGTAGCGATGGTTGAGCGAGACCTCGACGTGGTCGGGCACGACGTTGCCCGCCACCCCGCCCTCGACGGCGACGACCTGCAGCTGCTCCGCGTAGGTGCAGCCGTCGAGCACGACCTCACGTCCCTCCCACTCCGCTACGCGCGCCAGCAGCGGCGCCAGCCGGTGGATGGCGTTTCGCCCGGTGAAGGGACGCGCCGTGTGGGCGCGGACGCCGCGCAGCGTAATGCGGACCTTCATCGTCCCCTGGCATCCCGCCTCGACCAGGTTGGCGGTGGGCTCACCGAGCACCGCTGCGTCGGCGGCCAGGAGGTCGGGACGCTCCGTCCACAACTCGAGCAACCCGCTCTCGTCCCGCCCGATCTCCTCTCGGGCGTAGAAGCACCAGGTCACGTCGACGGCGGGCGCACTGACCGAGGAGGCGAGCTCCACCATCACCGCCAGCCCGCCCTTCATGTCGGAGGCCCCCACGCCCCACAGCGTGTCGCCGTCGAGCCGGGGCGTGTCGTTGCCGGCGGGCGGCACCGTGTCGAGGTGTCCGGCCAGGATCAGCCGCTGCGGTCGGCCGAGCGTCGTCCGGGCCACGACGTTGTCGCCGACGCGGGTCACCTCGAGCCAGGGGCACTCGCCGAGCGCGGCCTCGACCCGGGCCGCCAGCTCGCCCTCGCGCCGGCTGAGCGAGGGAACGGCCATCAGCTCCGCCGTGGTGGTCAGGAGGTCCCCCATGGCTCAGGTGCTGGCGCCGTGGTCGCGCAAGACCTGGTTCAGCTGGGCCTTGTCGTGGCGCTCGCCCTCGGCGATGCGCTTGATCACCAGCACGCACGGCACGAAGAACTCGCCACCGGGGTACTCGCGCCGGCGGCTGGCGCGGATCGCGACACACCAGGGAGGGACCACGCCCCGGGAGATCTCCTCGCCGGTCTCGGCGTCGATGACCGGGATCGACGGGTCGAGGAAGCTGCCGGCCCCCAGGACGGCGCCCTTCCCGATGCGGGCGCCGCCGGTGACCATGCAGCGGCTGCCCACGAACGCATCGTCCTCGACGACGACAGGCACGGCGTTCGGCGGTTCGAGGACGCCGCCGATACCCACACCGCCGGCCAGGTGCACCCGCTCGCCGATCTGCGCACAGGAGGCAACGGTGGCCCAGGTGTCGACCATGGAGCCGGCGCCCACCCAGGCACCGATGTTGACGTAAGACGGCATCAGCACGACGCCGCGCCCGAGGAACGACCCCCAGCGCGCCGACGCCCCCGGCAGGGCGCGCACGCCGGCCTCGGCGAAGCCGTGCTTGAGCGGGAGCTTGTCGGCGTACTCGAACGGCCCGAGCTCGATGGTCTCCATGCCGCGCAGAGAGAAGAGGAGCAGGATCGACTTCTTCAGCCACTCGTGCACGACGACCTGGTCGGTCACGGCGTCCACCTCTGCCACGCGGGCCTGCCCGTTGTCGAGAAGGTCGATCGCCTCCTCGACGACCGCCGCGGCGTCGGTGTCGGCCGGTGTGAGCTCGTCGCGACGCTCCCACAGCTCCTCGATGCTCGCCTGCAGATCAGCCATGGCTCACCCTACCGAGGCGCTCCCCCACCAGGGCCAGCCGCTCCATCGGCTGGACGACCGCGACCCGCACGTGCCCAGCGCCGTCATCACCATAGAGATCGCCGGGACTGACCAGGAGCCCGCCGTCGCGTGCCAGCGCCTCGGCCATGGCCCAGGCGTCGGGCCAACGCCCCGGGGGCACCGGCACCCACAGGTAGAAGCCACCCTCGGGGAACGCGACGGGACAGCCGTAGGCGCCGAGCTCACCGGCCAGGTAGGCCAGCCGCTCGCGGTAGCGCCGACGTTGGACCACGACGTGCTCGTCGTCTCCCAGCGCGGCCACGCCTGCGGCCTGTGCCGGGCCCGGGACCATCAGCCCGGCGTGTTGGCGCACTGCGCGCAGGAACTCCACCAGCTCGGCGTCGCCCGCGTAGAAGCCGACGCGCACCCCGGCCAGGTTGGAACGCTTGGACAGCGAGTGCACGGCCACCACGCCGTCGGCGCCGTGTTGGAGGACCGAACGCGGCGGACCGTCCCACGTAAACTCCGCGTAGCACTCGTCCGAGAACACGGCGACGCCGTGGGCGCGGCCCCAGGCCACCTCGGCCGCCAGGTCGCCCAGGCCACCGGTCGGGTTCGACGGCGAGTTCGACCACAGCAGGAGCGCGCGGGCGGCGTCGGCGGGCTCGACGGCCTCGAGATCGAGGCCACCGAGACGCCCCGCCCGGGGCGGCACCGCGACGGCGCGGCAGCCGGCCAGCTCCGCCCCCATGGCGTAGGTC
>Ga0306924_10008037_pt1 | contig 10621 bp, 7 predicted proteins | sample sta12Can44000111_FD_203756 | JGI IMG/M metagenome (GOLD analysis project Ga0306924, IMG submission 203756) | Lab enrichment of tropical soil microbial communities from Luquillo Experimental Forest, Puerto Rico - statanox.12C.anox.44.000.111 (v2)... | ecosystem: Environmental > Terrestrial > Soil...
CCTCGCTTCGTACAGGGCAGTCAGCTCGGTCAGTTCGGCTTCCGGGCTGTCAGCGAGTTCGCGCTTTTCCTGCGTAATTTGCGCGCGCTCGCTGTCGCTCTGGCTGGAGACTGAGATGTACTCGCCCAGCGCCATCGACACCGCCCCGGCGACGAGTCCGGCCAGTCCCGCGGTGAAGATGGGGCCGCGGTTCGTGGTGGCCCCCGCTACCCCGAGGACGATGCCCGCCACCGACACAATCCCGTCGTTGGCTCCCAGCACTGCGGCCCGCAACCAGTTCAGCCGCCCCTTGGTGCTCCCGGAATGCGGCTCCCGGGAGTGAGTCGCCCGCCCGCCCTCAGCCGCCTCGACCTGAGCAGCGGACGGCGCGCCATCGTCAGCGCTCATGCCTCCATTAGTACTGGAACATCACCCGACACGCCAGGCGCCGCTACCGTTGCCCAAGGATGGGACGGCCACGTTATTTTCCCAGTGCCGTCATCTGTGTTACGGCATGATGAGTCGGTGCCAGCATCCCCAGACCACAGGAGACGGCCCGCGGCGGGTGCCGGGCGACGCCAGGTGTCGGCGCGCGTGCGCCGCAGGCGTGCCGTCGTGGTGACGGTGGCTGTGGTCGTGGTCGCCGTTGTCGCGTGGTTCGCGATCCTCCCGCACGGCGGTACCGGCACGCACGGGACCGCGCTGCCGCGGGTCCGGGGTACGGCCGCGCCGCCCGGCCTGGACGCCGCTGAGTCCGGCTTGCTGCCGTGGCACCTGGCGGCGCCGCTCAGCCGTGAGGTGGTGGTGCCGGGACCGCCGGGTCAGCTCATCGTGCTCGGCGGGCTGACGTCGGCCGGCACGTCGGCCAGCGGGGTATACGCGGTGCGCACGGCCACGGGGGCGGCGCGGCGGATCGGCGCGCTCAGCGCCCCGCTGCACGATGCCGCCGGGGTGACCTCTAGCGGGCGGGCGCTGGTATTCGGGGGCGGATCGCCGGTCACCGTGGGCACGGTCCAGGCGTTCTCCGGCGCCGGCACCGCCCGCGTGACGGGATCGCTGCCCGCGCCGCGCTCCGACGCCGCGGCGGTCACCACCGGCGGCACCGCCTACGTCGTGGGCGGCTACGACGGGAACAGGCCCGACGCCTCGGTACTGGCCAGCACGGACGGCAGGACCTTCATCACGGCGGCAGCGCTGCCGGTTCCGGTGCGCTACCCGGCCGTCGCCGCGCTGAACGGGCAGATCTACGTGTTCGGCGGCCAGGCCATCACGGGCCCGGACGCCGGCGCGGCGGTGAACGTCATCCAGGCGGTGGACCCGGCCCGGCACACGGCGGCCGTCATCGGCCGCCTTCCCGAGCCGCTTGCGGGCGCTGCCGCGGTCACGGTCGACGGCGAGGTGTTCGTGGCCGGCGGCGACAGCGCCGCGACCCGGCGGCCGACCCCGGGCCTCGGCACCACCCAGCTGTCCGGCTCGTCCGGGGCGCGCGGTTCCGCCGTGTCGACGATCTGGGCGTTCGATCCCGCCGCCAGGCGGCTGCTGCCGGCCGGCCGGCTCCAGCTGCCGGTATCCCATGCCGCAGTCGCGGTGACCGGGTCCGCCGCCTGGCTCATGGGGGGCGAATCCGGCGGCACCCTGGTCTCGGCGGTGCAGATGCTGCGCCCCGACCGCGCCTTCGGAACCGCGGGCGCGGCCGGGGCGGGCTCACCGTACTTCGGGGCCAAGCTGCTCATCGCCGACCGGGGCAACAACCGGCTGCTGCTGATGGACGCGGCGATGCGCGTGGTATGGCGGTACCCGTCGCCGGGCCTGCCGCGGGATCCGCTGCGGTTCTACTTCCCCGATGACGCGTTCTTCACCGACCACGGGACGGCGATCATCTCCAACCAGGAGCAGAACGAGACCATCATCAAGCTCGCGTATCCGTCGGGCAGGATCATCTGGTCGTTCGGCCATCCGGGGCACCCAGGGACGGCACCCGGGTACCTGAACGAGCCTGACGATGCCTACCTGCTGAAGAACGGGCAGGTCGCGGTGGCCGACGCCCAGAACTGCCGGGTGCTGGTCATCGGCGCGAACCGGACGGTCGCGCACCAGATCGGCACCAACGGCGCCTGCGTGCATCATCCGCCGCGCTCGATGGGCTCGCCGAACGGGGACACGCCGCTGGCCGACGGCAACCTGCTGGTGTCGGAGATCAACGGGTCGTGGGTCAGCGAGTACACCCCGGCGGGAAAGCTGGTCTGGACGGTCCGGCTTCCGATCAGCTACCCGTCCGACCCGCAGCAGCTTGGCCCGGACAGGTACCTGATCGCCGACTACGCCTCGCCGGGGCAGATCCTCGAGTTCAACCGCGAGGGCACGATCCTGTACCGCTACCGGGCCGCGTCCGGACCGGGGATGCTCAACCACCCCTCGCTGGCCGAACTGCTGCCGAGCGGCGTGTTCATGGCCAACGACGACTACAACGACCGCATGGTCGCGATCGACCCGGTCACCGGCGCGCTGGTGTGGCAGTACGGCATCACCGGCAAGCCGGGCACCGCGCCGGGAGAACTCAACACCCCCGACGGCTTCGACCTGCTGCTGCCGGACGGCTCGACGCCGACGCACCCGGCGACCGGTTAGTGCGCCATCGGCGCCGATACTCCGGGCCCGCCGGTCGTTATCCGCTGCTCGGCGAGCCGGTGTGGCGTGGAATACCGTTTCCAGGTCACCATCATCAGGGCCCCGCCGAGCAGCGAGTCACCGACGTGCTGAACACGTATGTTTCGGTCGTAGAACAGCGCTTCATGCTGGCTTCATGAGCGCAACGTACTGTTCACCGGACGATCAATAGCAGGCAATACGAGACGACGGGCCTGGAGTCAATGGTGACAGTGAGCCAGAAGTGGGATAAACGCGTCGGGCGATGGCATGACCACGTGACTTCGGCGGCGGCATTCGGAAAAGTGCTTGACCGCATTCTTGTTTCGTCGCAGCCGAAGCCGTCCGATGTCTGCGTGGACCTCGGAGCCGGCAGCGGGTTCGTGACGACAGCCCTGGCCCCGCTGGTGGCCTCGGTGCATGCGGTCGACATCTCGCCCGCGATGACCGAGGCCCTGGCCGAGCGGACGGCCGATGCGGGGCTGGTGAACGTATCGACCGAGGTGACCGACCTGAAGGACTTCCAGCTTCCTCCGTCCTACGCCGACCTCATCGTCAGCAGCTACGCGCTGCACCACCTAGCCGATGCCGACAAGCGGGCGCTGACCGCGCGTGCGGCGCAGTGGCTGCGGCCCGGCGGCCGCCTAGTCATCGCCGACATGATGTTCGGCCGCGGCGGGAGCCGGCGGGACCGTGCCATTCTGCGCCAGAAGGTGACCGCGCTCGCCGCCAAGGGAATCGGCGGATGGTGGCGCATCGCGAAGAACCTGACCCGTTACGGCCTCCGCGTCGGACCGGAGCACCCGGCAACGCCGGAGTTCTGGCAGCAGGCACTGCGCGATGCGGGACTGGCCGAGGTGTGCTTCCAGCCGGTCGCCGCCGAAGCCGGCATCGTCTGCGGTATCCGCCCGCCATCGGGCTAGGGCAGCGTCCGGTCGGGGCGAAACAGACAGAGAACAGCCCGGGGTCTGGGCCGGTTCGGGTAACTTTGCCTGGACCAGGCGAGCGCGGGAGGCAAGCATCTAGTCGTGACTTCGGCCGTCAAGGACACCAGGCTGATCCTCGCCGCTGTTCTCGTCGTGCTCGCATTGGTATCGGGCTGTGCGGGCCAGCCGGCGCAGCAGGCAGCCAGGCCATCGATGCCCGCCGCCTCGGCCGGACCTCAGACGCGGACGCCGGCCCCTGCGCCGTCCACGGCCGCCGCCGTTGGCGGCGACGGCGGCTACCGGACCGGTGAACGGGGAGTGACCTTTACCGAGCCCGCCCGCACAGGCCCGGCAGGCCAGCATCTCGGCCGGCGCACACTGGTGACCCGGATCTGGTATCCCCAGGCCCGCGGACCCTCCGGGCCGTTCCCGGTGCTGTTGTTCGCCCCGGGGTTCCTGCAGTGTCCCGGCACGTACTCGCACCTGCTGCAGGCCTGGGCCAGCGCCGGCTACGTGGTCGCCGCCGTGACCTTCCCGCGCACCAACTGCCACCTCGGCGCCGAGGCATATGAGGCGGACCTGGTAAACCAGCCGCAGGACATGTCGTACGTCCTGACCAGGCTGCTCGCGCTGAGCGCGCGGCAGGGTGACCCGTTCTCGGGCCTACTGGACCCGCACGAGGTCGGCGCGGCGGGCCAGTCTGATGGCGGCGACACGGTCGCCGCCCTCGCGGCCAACACCTGCTGTACCGATCGCCGGCTCAAGGCCGTGGCCGTGCTGTCCGGGGCGGAGTGGCCGCCGATGCCGGGGCGGTACTTCCCCGGCGAGGTACCGCCGATGCTGTTCACCCAGGGCAGCGCCGATACGATCAACCCGCCGTGGATGAGCCTGCAGCTCTACCGCGCCGACGCCGACGGGCCCAGGTACTACCTGGACCTGTTCGGCGCAAGCCACCTGATTCCGTACGAGGGAACGAATCCGGTGGAGCGCCTCACGGCCCGCGTGACGCTGGCCTTCTTCGACCGGTACGTGCTCGGCCAGGCTGACGCGCTGGAGACCATGACCCGCGAGGGCAACGTCGCCGGCACCGCGGCGCTGGTCAGCGGCGGCCAGCCTCCGCCGTGACGCAGATCCCCGCCACCAGGCACGACTAGCACGTCAGGGGAACGGAGGAGGCAGGGAACGAGTGCGCGCGGGCCCGCCGCCCGCTTCTGGCGGGCGGCGCTTGCCACCGGGTCGGTGAGCCGCCGGCCCGCCCCAGAACCCCGGTACCGCAACCCCGGTACCGCCCAGCGTGCCGTCGCGGCGGGCCACCGCGCAGGCGCCAGACCGGTCTTGCGTCACTCCGGCACCGCCCGTACGGCCCGTACCACGTCCGTCCCGGGCTGTTACGGCGTGGATGCCACATCCACGTCGTGCCAGCGACATGGCTGGGACATCCACGCCGTATCCCGCCGGGGCCGCCCGGCTGCCGGCGCGCACCACCAGTCACGGCAGCCCGACCGGATCGCAGCAGCACCGGACAGTCGGCGACGGGGCCGGGGCCGGGCCGGCCGCGGCCGGCCCGGCCCGGGACGGCACCCGCGGCAGGACCGGGCCAGCGGCCCGCCGGCTCCTCCCGGGACGGCGCACACCGGGGCGCCCGGGGCGGCCCGTACTCCCGGGGGCGCATGAGGGCTATTTGATGCCGACGACCATGGAGTCGGGCCCGGCAAGCGGTTCGGCGTAGCTGTCGCGGAACCCGGCGTCGGCCATCCAGGCGCGGCAGTCGGCGGCGGTGTAGTCGAAGCCTGCCTGGGTCTCGATGAGCATGTTCACGCTCATGAGCAGCCCGAAGGTGTTGGCCCGGCGGTCGTTGTCGATGATGCTCTCGTAGACGATGAGCGCCCCGCCGTCGGGCAGTGCGTCGTAGGCCTTGCGGATCAAGAGGAGTTTCTCGTCCAGGCTCCAGTCATGGAGGATATGGCCCATGACGAGCACGTCCGCTGGTGGGAGGGAGTCGGCGAAGAAGTCGCCCGGGTAGAAGCACAAGCGGTTGGCGAGCCCGTGGGAGGCCACGTACTCCTCGAAGATTCCCTTTGCGGCGAGGAGGTCGAATCCGCCGCCGGTCAGGTGCGGATGGCGGCGCGCGAGCTGGACCGGCACGCATCCTTCGGCGGTGCCGATGTCGATGACGGTGCGGTGGCGGTCCCATGGGAAGTTCTCGGCGATCGCTGCGGCGGCGTCCATGCTCAGGCCGGTCATGGCGTGCAGGAACTGCTTGAGGCGGCCGTGGTCCTGGTACAGCGCGGCGAAGAAGTCCCCGCCGGCTTTGGCCTCGTTCTGGGGGCGGCCGGTGCGTAGCGCTTCGGTGAGCGAGCCCCAGAAGGGGTAGAGCCGGGCGTTGGCCATCTCCAGGATCGCGCCGACGTAGGACGGCTTGGCGCGGTCAAGGAACAGGTCGGTGGCCGTGGTGTTGGCGTATTCGCCGCCGATCCGGTCGAGCATGCCGAGCGAGACCAGCGCGTCGAGCCAGTCGGTGGTGCCGCGTCGCTGCAGCCCCAGTTCTGCGGCCAGCGCCTTGCCGGTGAGGGGTCCTCGGGCCAGGGTGGTGAACAGCCCCAGCTCCACCGCGCTCAGCAAGGCTTTGGACCCCCAGAATGCCAGGCCCAGTTGCAGGAGCCCGTCAGGTGTCGGTTGTTCGTTTGTCATGGCCTTCCTCCCCTGGCGCCCGTCCGTCCGTTCGGCCGATGGCTCGACCGTAGGGAGGTAGGGCTACCGGGCACATCGGGCAAACCCTTAGATCGGCCGCGCCGCCGCCTTATCTCGGTGCCCCCGGGCGGGCATACTGGCCCGGTGAGCCGCCGCATTTGCAGCCCGGAGCTGATCGGGAGGGCGGCAGAGCTCGCCGCCCTCGGGGCCGCGCTGGCCGACGTGCGGTGTGGCCAGGGGCGGCTAGTGCTGGTTGAAGGTGATGCCGGGATCGGTAAGACCCGCCTGGTAGAGGAATTCACCGGCCAGGCAGACGGGGTGCGGGTACTCGCTGGCGGCGGCATCCCGCTTGCCTCCGATACCCCGTACGCACCGGTGCTTAGCATCCTTCAGGCGCTGGCCCGGCTCCATCCCCCAGCAGCTGCCGGGCTGCTGCCGCAGGATGTGCCCGGGCGGGCGGACCCCTACGGGCCGACGCGGCTGCTCGCCGCCGCGGCGGACGCGGTGCGCGCGGTCACGGCGGAAACCCCCGTGGTCCTTGTGGTCGAGGATCTGCATTGGGCGGATGCGTCCACCTGCGGCCTGGTGTCGTTCCTGGCCCGGGCGATCCGCGCCGACCCAGTGCTGCTGGTCGCCACCGTCCGGGCGGAGGAGCTGGACCCGGCGCGGCCGGTGAGCGTCATGATCGGCGAGCTGGCGCGGATGCCGCACGCCGAGCGGCTGGTCCTGGCTCCGATGGACCGCGCCGGGGTGGCCGCGCTGGTGCAGGCGATCACCGGCGTGGCGCCGACCGCCCGGGTGACGGACCGGCTGGTCCAGCGCGCGGCGGGCAACCCCTTCTTTACCGAGGAACTGCTCGCTGCCGGCCCGGACGCCGCTACGCTGCCGGCATCGGTCGGTGACGTGCTGGCCGCGCGGGTGGCGCGGCTTCCCGCGGCGGGACAGCGGGTGCTGGGCGCGGCCTCGGTGCTGGGCCGCGCGGTACCCCACCGGCTGCTCGCCGCGGTCGCCGAGGCCGCGGACCTGGGCGATGGCTGACCGCGGCGGTCAGCCACCGGCTGCTGGAACCCCGCGGGGACGACTACTCCTTCCGGCATCCGCTGATCCAGGAGACGGTGTACGGTCGGCTGCTGCCTGCCGTGAGACAGGCGCTGCATGCCCGCGCCGCGGCCGCCCTCGCGGAACTGCGCCCGCCCGCGGCGCCGGCCGCCCGGGCCGGCCACGCAGTGCAGGTCGCCTTCCACTGGCAGCAGGCCGGCGAGGCCGATAAGGCGCTGGGGGCCGCGGTCCGCGCGGGCGATCTGGCGCAGGCCGCGCACGCGCCGGCCGAGGCGCTGGCCCAGTACACCCTGGCTATCGCTGGGTGGCAGAACCTGGCGGACTCGCAGGCCGCCGCGGCAGCCGGCGTCGACGAAGTCTCCCTGCTGGAGCGCGCCGCCGAGGCCGCGTCCGCGGCCGGCGACAATACCCGCGCGCAAGTACTGGCGCGGCAGGTGCTCGCCCGCACCGATCCAGAAGCCGAGCCTGTCCGGGCGGCGCTGCGGCTGGAGCGGCTGGGCCGGTTCAGCTGGCTCGCCGGGGACCTGGCCACATCGCGGCGGGCCTACGCGGACGCGCTGCGGGTCATCCCGGACCGGTCATCGCCGGCTCGCGCCCGGGTGCTGGCCGCGACCGCGCAGAGCCTGATGCTGCAAGAACAGCATCTCTCTTCCCGCGGCTACGCCGAGCAGGCCATCGTGGCGGCCCAGGCGGCGGGCGCCCGGGCCGAGGAGGCCCATGCCCGCAACACCCTGGGTACCGCGCTGGCCAGCCTCGGCTGCCACACCGACGGGATCGAGATGATCAGAGCTGGGCTGCGGATCGCGCGGCAGGTCGGCGACGGCGCCGAGGCGGCCCGGTGTCATCTCAACCTCACCGACACGCTCGCCCGCGCCCGCCAGGCGGCGGAGGCGCTGCGAGCCGGGGAGGACGGCATGGGCGAGGCCACGGCGACAGGCCTGGGCCGGGTGCACGCGGCCGCCATCTTGGGCAGCGTTCTCGAGGCGCTGTACCTGCTCGGCCGCTGGGACGAGATCCAGGCCCGCGCCAGCGCGGCGCTGAACGCCGAACCCGAACCGTGGAGCATGATCCCGGTGCGGATCCCCCGCTGCCGGGCCGCGCTGGCCCGCGGCAACCTCACCGCCGCAGCCGCCGACCTCGCCACCATGACCGCGGTCCCCGGCGCCACCGGCGACGCCCACTACGGGGCCGATCTAGCCGCGCTGGAGGCCGCGCTGGCCGCCGCCCGCGGCGACCTGCAACTGGCGAGTGCCCAGGCCGCCGGCGCACTGAAGATCGCCGCCAGCACCGACGACGTCGCCGGTCACCTGGACATCGCCGCCCTGGCAATCCGCATCGAGGCCGACGCCCTCGACGCCGACAGGCTCACCGGGCACCGGGCCGACCCCGCCGCCCGGGCCCGCGCCGAGCGCATCCTGGCCACCGCACACCATGCCATGGCCCGGATCGCCGACGCCGCGCGCTGCCACAGCCCCGTGTTCGCGCTGCTCGAAACGCTCGCCCGCGCGGAGCTCAGCCGCATCCCCGGCCCGGCCGACCCCGCCCTATGGCACCAGGTCGCGGCCGACGGACTCGCCGACATCTACCTGGCCGGCTACGCCCGCCTGCAACAGGCCGCGAGCCTGCTCGCCCGCCGCCGACGACGGGAAGCGACCGCCGCTTTGCAGGACGCCGAGGCAGCGGCGCGTCAGCTTGCGGCGGCGCCTATGCGCGCCCAGATCGCCACCCTTGCCCGCCGGGCCCGCATCGACCTGGCCGCACCGGAGCCCTCACCGCCACCAGCCCCGGACCCCGCCGGCCTGACTCCACGAGAGCGCGAGGTAATTACGCTGCTCAGCGACGGCCTGTCCAACGCCGAGATCGCCAGAACCCTCTACATCAGCGAGAAAACCGCCAGCGTGCACGTGTCGAACATCCTGCGCAAGCTCGGCGTCACCAGCCGCCTCCAAGCCGCCGCGGCGCACAGCCGCCACGTCCGGTCGAACTGAATCTCCCTTGTTCTTGCCTGCGCGGGCCTGCTGGGTGAACCGGTCGGCGCCGGCGATGCTCCGTTGCGTCGGCGAAATAAATCGCCGATACCGGATAGCACGCTTTACCGTTCTTGTACGGGTAACCCGGGAGAACGGGTTACTCACGGAGGATGGCGTGGAGAAAGCGGTAACCGACCGCATTGAACAGCAGCTCAGGTCGGCGTTCCCCGAGGGGGCGATCGTCCGGGTTCAGGCGCTGCAGTACGGCGACGATCCAGAGGTTGAGCCGGGACGGACCGCGATGCGGGTCTTCTTCGACTGGCCGGGCCGATCGGAGGGCAAGAAAGCCGATCCTAAGACCGTCCACGCGTTCTGCACCGCCAACAGTGCAGCGTTTGACGTGCTGCACGCCGGGCTGCCCAGCGTGATCGGGTGGGTCGAGTTCCGCCCGGAACCGCCGGCCGGGGCGGCTAGCCCTGATGGCCTGTCCTACCGGATCACTGATCAGGGACGGCGGGCTGCGACGCCCGATGAGGTACTGGCGGATTCCACCCCCGTCATGACCCGGCTCGGACCGGTGGACCTGGCGACAGTAGACACCCTGATCGCCGCGGGCATCGTGAACAGCCGCGCCGAGGGTCTGCGCTGGGCCTTGGGCCGCATCCGCGAACACCCCGCCTACGCCCAGCTCCAGCAGCTGGTGCACGAGATCGACGAACTCAAAACCCGGTTCTAGTCAGCATCCGGTTGCTCTATTCGCGCCCCAAGCCGCACGGCTGCGTGATCAACTGCTCAGGAATTCGCTTCATGGTGGGTGCCGACCTCGATGGGCCGAGGTCAGAGGCCGTTCGGAGCGCCTGTGGGTGACTGCCCGACGGCCGAGCTCTCCGCCGGACGGCGGTCATCCGCGGGCCAGCGCGGCGCCCTTCGCGACCGCGAGGAGGCGCGCGGCCTCGGGCGGCAGCGGGTCGAGGTCGGGGCGCCAGACGGCGGTGAGCTGCCTGATCAGCGGCGGCCCGGCGACCTCGATGGCGACCAGCCGGCCGAGCACGAGGTCGTCGCGGACGGCCAGTCGGCTGAGCACGCCCGGCCCGACGCCCTCTGCGATCGCTGAGCGTACCGCCGCGCTCGTACCGAGTTCCATCGCGATCCGCGCGCTGAGCGGCGGATGCTGGGCGGCCAGGTGGTCGGTCAGGGTGACCCTGGTGCCGCTGCCGGCCTCCCGCATGACCATCGGCGTCGCGGCGATCTCGGCCAGTGACAGCGGCCGCCGGCGGCGCGCCCACGGATGGCCCGGCGCGGTGACCACGAGCATCTCGTCGTCGCGCAGGTGCGCCGTGACCAGGTCAG
>Ga0306924_10008040_pt1 | contig 10619 bp, 7 predicted proteins | sample sta12Can44000111_FD_203756 | JGI IMG/M metagenome (GOLD analysis project Ga0306924, IMG submission 203756) | Lab enrichment of tropical soil microbial communities from Luquillo Experimental Forest, Puerto Rico - statanox.12C.anox.44.000.111 (v2)... | ecosystem: Environmental > Terrestrial > Soil...
AAATAGGGTTTCACAGCGGCGCCGAGGGTCAAGGTGTGATGGTACGCGAAATGACCTTCATCGCCTTTTCGCAGGCTCGGTAGGTGGTGTGCGGATGATACGGTTGGCAAGCCCCGGGCAATCTGTCATGATTGCCCCTCCATGCCGTGACAAAACTTCGAGCCCGGTCCTTCTACTGCTTCTTCACGGGATATTGCTGGAACATCTTCTCCACTGCTTTATTGACCTGATCCACCAGCTTGCTCCTCTGGTCGCTCAGCTTCTCTTTGGCTACGCCGCGCCATACCAGTCTCTTCCGGCCGGCGTCGATGAGATCGACGACCAGCTGTCCCTTGTGAACCGTGACAGCAGGGCTGCCCCCGGGCATATTGCTCCACAGTCGATAGGCGGACTCGAAGGGAGGTATACCAGCGGTGCCGTAGAGTGGATCCACGTCGGAGAAGCTCATGTCATGGTCGACTGAGCCGTACATCTTGATGTAAAGGTCGGGATGGTCGGCTACTCTCGTGAGTCCACGCTTGGTGAGTTCGTCTTCGATCGCGCCTGCGATAGCAATCGCCAGCACCGGGCGCGCGACTGCGTCATGGCCCCCCCAGGCGAAAGTCTTGAACATGGAGTAGTCAAGACTCTGGTCGTACTGTACGTCGATCTTTTGGGCCGGCGCGGCTGCAGACAGCGCAGCCAGGACCAGCCCCCAGCCTAAACAGGCTCGACCCGCAACATGGACCATCCGCCACCCCTCACGACCCGTCTGTTACATCGAAACGGAAGTATTAGAACACAAAGGAGCTGGTATCCTTGCGCCATTCCTGCGCTCTTGTACACTGGAGCCATCAGGGTTGCTGAATGCTGAAACGCTTTCAGCGCGGCGCTCGTATCAACAGTCATGAATATCTCTGAGGCCATCCGCATTGCCCTGCTCTCCCTCTGGGCGAACAAGCTGCGCTCGGTGCTGACACTGCTTGGCGTGGTCATCGGAGTTTCAGCTGTCATTGCGGTCGTCACGTTTGTCAATGGCATCAACGGATACGTGGCGGAAAAGATCTTTAACCTCGGTGCTGATGTCTTCATCACCAGCAAGCTACCCAACGTTGTCACAGATGTCGACGAGTTCATCGAGGGCAACAAGCGCAAAGATCTCACCATGGATGAATACCAGGCTGTGGCGGACGGCTGCAATGCATGCAAGGTTGTCGGCGCCTCGGTGCGGAACTTCAACGGCAAGGTTGCCTACGGCACCCAGAACAGCACCGACACCATGGTTCGCGGCTGGACACCGAGCATGGCTGCGATTTACGACCTCGATCTGGTGGCCGGCCGGATGCTCAACAACACCGACGAAAACACCACAGCAGGTGTAGTTATCATCGGGGACGACATTCGCGAGAACCTGCTTGGCGATACCGATCCGCTAGGCAAGGAGGTTAAAGTCGATGGCAAGGTGTACCGGGTGGTTGGCATTGGCAAGAAGGAAGGCAAGACCCTGGGGCAGAGCCGCGACAACTATGTGATCATGCCAATCTCTAGCTGGTTCAAGGCCTACGGTTCGCACAACAGCATCAACATCTGGGCGAAGGCAATGGATGTGGGTGCTCCCTTCGAACAGGCGATGGACCAGACGCGGGTGATTTTGCGCTCGCGGCGGCATGACCGTGTAGGCGAAAAAGATACCTTTGTCATCGAGACCAACCAGAGTTTCTTGTCGCTATGGGCCGACCTCAGTGGAACATTTTTTATCGTGATGATCGTGATTGCCTCGATTTCGCTGATTGTGGGCGGCATCGTGATCATGAACATCATGCTGGTATCGGTGACCGAGCGCACGCGGGAGATCGGGATCCGCAAGGCGCTAGGCGCCCGGCCGCGCGATGTGTTGCGCCAATTCCTGATTGAGTCGGTCACGCTGGCTGTGATTGGCGGCTTGTTCGGCGTCGCGGGCGGCATCGGCATCGCTAAGCTGGTAACGCTCGCGATCGGGATGCCATCGGCCATCAAGCTGTGGGCTGTTTTCTCCGGATTGATTGTGGCAGCGAGTGTAGGAATCTTTTTTGGCGTCTATCCGGCTCGCAAGGCCGCGAAGCTGGATCCGATCGTGGCGTTGCGGTTCGAACTGTGAGTCCATATGCGGCGTAGCGACTACAAGGAAATCCTGGCCATGGCACTGGAGACGATCGTCAAAAACAAGACTCGATCGGGACTGACCGTGCTTGGCATTGTAATCGGCGTGATGATGGTCATCGTGATCTCATCGGTTGTCCGCGGGCTGAACAGCAACGTGGAAGGCATGCTGAAGGACATGGGCTCTGATCAGATCTTTGCCTTCCACTTTTCGCCGTTCACCTTCGGCCGGCCGACCACCGAAATGCTGACCCGCAAGGAATTGACTCTGGATGACGCGCTGGCTATGAGGGACCTGCCCCACGTCAAGGCCGCAACTGCCAGTCTTCGTATTGTGTTGCCGGAGTTCGGCACCGGGACCTTCGCGGTGAAGTACGAGGGACGGAAGTCGAAGAACACAATCCTGGACGGCAACTTGCCAGCCACTATTCAGACCGACGACCTGAAGACTGTGAAAGGCCGCTGGTTTACCGAGACCGAAAACGAGCACCGCAGCCAGGTGGCCGTGCTGGGCAGTGACACGGCGGACAAGCTATTCGAAGATGAGGAGCCGATTGGCAAAGAAGTGAACATCGAGGGTGAGCTGTTCCAGGTGATCGGCGTGCTCGCCAAGCGGAAAGCAGCGTTCGGCAACGGTTCGAATCCGGAAGACAACATTGTGCGGATGCCGATTGCCACGTTGCATAAGCTGCATCCGGAGCAAAAGCAATACTGGATCACCGTAAAGTCGACATCGCATGCGGACATGGACACGACCATGGATGAGATGCGGGCGCTCCTCCGGCGCCGCCGGCATCTTCGCCCAGACCAACCCGACAACTTTGCGGTCTTCAGCCAGGATGCACTCAGCGACACCTGGAACCAGCTTACTGGCGGAATCTTCATCTTCATGTTCGCGGTCTCCAGTGTCGCACTGATCGTCGGCGGGGTGGGGGTTATGAATATCATGCTGGTGTCGGTGACCGAGCGCACGCGCGAGATTGGCGTACGTAAAGCGATTGGTGCACGCAGACGCGATGTGCTGCTCCAGTTCACCCTCGAGGCCATGACGCTGACCGCGGTAGGAGGTGTGCTGGGTATCATGGTCGGAGGAATGCTGACTGCAGCCGTGCCACTGGCGTTCCCATCCTTGCCGGCAAGTCTGTCTCTTGCCTGGGTCCTCACCGCGACGGGTGTGTCTGCGGCAATTGGTCTTGTGTTCGGAATCTATCCTGCATGGAAAGCCGCCAATCTCGATCCCATCGAGGCGCTGCGCTACGAATAAAATTCAAGCGTAAGTTAAGCTGTTGCTGGGTTTGTAGCGACATTCTCTCCTGTTAATCTGAACAGTTCTCATGCAAGTGGTGCCCACCGTCACCGCGGCTGTTTGCGCGCTGCTGGCCCTCGCCGGCTCCGCGTACTACGCCCTGTGCATCCTCGCTGCGCGCCGCTTTCTGCGCCGGCAATCGAGTCAAGGGCGAGCACAGTACGCTCCGCCAGTCAGCATTCTCAAGTCACTCAGGGGCCTTGATCCGCACATGTACGCCGCGTTCCGTAGCCACTGCCTGCTCGACTACCCGGAATACGAGGTACTGTTCGGGATAAGTGATCTCGAAGAACCGGCACTGCCACTGGTCAGCAAGCTTCAGGAAGAATTTCCCGGTCGGCAACTGCGCGTGGTGCATTGCCCAACGCAGCTGGGGTTGAATGGTAAAGTCAGCAATCTGGCGCAGATGCTGCCCCACGCACACTACGAGCATGTCCTAATTAACGACAGCGACATCCTGGTTGCGCCTGACTATCTGTGGTGGGTAATGGCTCCGTTCGTCGACCAGGCCGTCGGCATGACCACCACGTTGTACCGTGCGCTCGCAGGCCAGACGCTTGGCTCCAAACTGGAGGCGCTTGGTATCAGCACCGACTTCACGGGTGGCGTGCTGGTCGCGCGGGAGATCGAACACGGCATCCGCTTCGGCCTGGGCGCAACAATTGCAACGACGAAGACTGTCCTGGACAAGATCGGCGGCTTCGAGCCGCTGGTCGATCATCTTGGTGATGACTACGAACTCGGCGCTCGCGCCGCCGCGGCTGGATACAGGATCGAGCTTCCTGACACGATTGTTGAAACCGCGCTGCCTGACTATAGGTTTCGCGATTTCTGGGCCCACCAGATGCGGTGGGCACGCAACGTGAAGGACCGCCGTCACGCACAATATCTTGGGGTGATCGTCACCTTCGCTCTCGCCTGGGCGGTGCTGGCAGTTGTAGCTGCTCCCCGCTTCTGGTGGACGTGGGTGGTGCTGGCCATCACGGGTGCTCTGCGAGTCGGAGCCGCCCTCGTCTGTGGCCTTAGAGTGTTACAAGACCCGCAAGTGCTCCGTGACTTGTGGCTGCTTCCCGTTCGCGATTTCGTCGCGCTCGCGATCTGGGTAGCCAGCTTTACGGGCAATCGCATCGAGTGGCGCGGCCTGCATTTCCGTCTGCGCAGTGGCAAGCTGGAGAAGGTGGATTGACTACAGCCTTCGCGGTTTGCGGGGACCGGGCTCACGCACTGGGCTGTCGGGCTCGGTAATCGGCTTGTCAGGCGGTTCTTCGATCGGCGGTGGGGGATCTTCGCCGGGCGGAATCGGGATTGGTGGCGGATCTTCGTCGCGGCGAAGATGCGCGGGCGACGCTGAACTGTAAGTAGGTACCGGCCAAGTCATAATTTCTTCTCGATTCTGTCTGATCGACGCAACTTCTGCAATTTCTGCGCCCCTTTCGCGAGCAGACGAGGCCGCGGGCTAATCCGGAGAAAACCATGGCATGCCCGGAGCGGCGCAGCTCGAAGCGAGCATTATCTTCGACGCCCCTGTAAGATCTCTCAGGTGGTGTAGCGCTGCGTTGGTTCCAGCTTGGCCGGCATTCCGACGACTCACTCGAGTTGCGCAGGTGAGATGAGCGAACATTGCGGGTTTGCCCGGCCGATGGTGCAGCTGCGTCTAGCCACGTTGCTCGTTACGCCGCATGAGCAGGTACGCGCGGATCAGTTCGTTCAAATCACCGTCGAGCACGCGGTCCACGTCACCGATTTCGACGCGCGTCCTCACGTCTTTCACCATACGATAGGGCTGAAGCACGTACGAGCGGATTTGTGAGCCGAAGTCGATGTCGAGCTTGGAGTCCTCGATGTGCTTGGTCTCCTCGCGCTTCTTTTCGAGCTCGTGCTCGTAGAGCCGTGAACGCAGAATGCTCATGGCCCGCTCACGGTTTTTATGTTGCGAGCGTTCGTTCTGGCAGGCGACAACGATGCCCGTTGGAATGTGCGTGATACGTACCGCCGAGTCCGTCGTGTTGACGTGTTGTCCGCCTTTGCCGCCGGAACGATAGGTATCAATGCGCACGTCTTCCGGCTTGATGTCGATCTGGATGCTTTCGTCGATTTCCGGCGAGACGAAGACGCTGGCGAAGGAGGTGTGACGGCGTTTTGCCTGGTCGAAGGGCGAGATGCGCACCAGGCGGTGCACGCCGATCTCGCTCGCCAGCAATCCATAGGCGTATTCGCCATTGACGCCGAAGGTTGCGGACTTGATGCCCGCCTCTTCGCCCGGCTGGTACTCATACATCTGCGTCGAGAAGCCCTGACGTTCCGCCCAGCGCAGGTACATGCGCATCAGCATCTCGGCCCAGTCTTGTGACTCGGTTCCCCCTGCGCCGGGATGGATTGTGACGATCGCGTTACGGTCGTCGTTGGCGCCGGAGAGCAGTGTCTCCGTCTCGAGTCGCTCGACCAGGGTGCGCAGCTCGTCCACTTCGCGGCGCAACTCTCGTGTGACACTTTCGCCTTCGCGCGCCAGTTCGAAATAGGCGTCGATGTCGCCGCCCCGGCGCGCCAATTCCGCCTCGGTCGCCAGCGCGGTTTCCAGGCGCTTGCGTTCGCGCATGACCTGCTGTGATTTTTCGGGATTCGACCAGAGAGCTGGATCGGCAGTTTGTTTCTCGATCTGGTTCAGCTTTTCGCGCAGCTTGGGCGCGTCAAAGATACTCCTGTAGGTCGTGTACTTTGCCGCGCAGCGCGGCGTATTCCTGTTCCAGTTCTTCCACCATTTCGCGAGTAGTAACCTTCCTTACTGCCATCAGGGTGCGGCATGCCGCCCGGCTCTGAGCACCTGGAAATACGCCGACTGTTATGCAGTTTGGGGCAGCGCCGCGCCTGCAGGCTTGAAAAAGCGCAGCAGCAGTCCCAACATCGTGATTATCGCACACAGCACAGGGAACCAATCGCCATGGCGTGTATAGAACGTGGTAGCCTCCTCCACGTCATATGTAACCTGTAGGGCAGTGCGTTGGTTCGCCGCAGCTTGCTTGGTTACGCGCCCCAGTGGATCGATGGCTACGGTGATGCCGGTGTTGGTGTCGCGCAGCAGCCAGCGATTGTTCTCCACTGCGCGCATGCGCGCCATGTTCAGATGCTGCCATGGCGCGCCCGTGTCTCCAAACCAACTGTCGTTTGAGATGTTGACGAAGACTTCGGCGCCGTTGTTGGCAAACTGCCGTACCTCGTTCGGAAAAATCGACTCATAGCAAATGAAGACACCGACGTGCGTACTGTCAACCGTGACCGGATAGCGGCTGTGGCCGCGGTCGAAGGTTCCGACCTCGCGGGTAAGTTTCCTGGCGAAGGTCAGCAGGCTCGCGAAGGGTACATACTCGCCAAAGGGTACAAGGTGGATCTTGTCGTATTGCTCGGTCCATGCGCCGGTGGGAGCAATGACCGACGCCGAGTTATATAGCTCTGGCGCGCGATTCGGATCTCCAGTATGAGTGATGCCGAGCGTGCCGGCGATGATCGAAGAGTCGGTTCGCCGCGCCACCTCACCCAGTGCGAGACGCAGATGGTAATCGGTGGTAAAGAACGGCGCCGGCGCCTCTGGCCAGAGAACGAGTCCGGGAGCATCAGGGTGCTCAGCAGCGGGGCGGACGCTCAGCTCGGTGAGGCCGGCAAGGGTTTTTTGCAGGTAGTCGAGCGTCCATTCGCCGGAGTCCAGTATGGGAACATCGGCCTGAACCAGGGTTGCGCCCCGAGTCGTCGGCAACGCAGGAGACTTGACGAGCTTCCCGGCGTGCAGGACGAGAGCCGCAGCCAGGGCTGCCGTCAGCATCAGCCGGCGGCGCGCATGAGGCACCAGGAGTCCCGCAGCAAGGGCGGTATTGACAAGTGCGATCTCGAACGACATGCCGTACACGCCGGTGACCGTCGCGATGCGCGCCAGCGGAATATTGTCCACCTGCGTCGTCCCCAACAGGTCCCAGGGAAATCCGCTGATATAATTCCGCGCCAGTTCCACCGCAACCCATAAGAACGGCGTGAACACCAGCGCTCGCAGGCTGAAGGTATTGCGCCGCGCCGCGATGAGTGAAAGCAGCAGTCCGAAGAGCCCATGGTAGAGAGCGAGGTACAGTGCGAACAGCACCAGCAGCACTGCTGAGGTTATTGGCCCAAGCCCACCATAGGAATACATGACATGAAAGACCCAGAAGCAACTACCCAGATACCAAATCACGCCGCTGACGTAACCGAGAAGAAAGCCCTGGCGCGCGGTTGCGGGCGCGAGAAACTGTCCGCCGTCGGCCAGCACCATGCTCACGTCCTGTTCACGGCATTTGAGGATAGCGTAAATGAGCGGCGCCAATGCCACCCAACTTAGCAGGTATAGCGCAGGCTTGGGGAAGATCAGCACCTGGAGCACGCCTGAGCTGCAGGCGAAGACCCAGGCATTGCGGCGGATTCTTCTCACGTAGGGAGTCTAGCAAAGCGCCCGAAAAGGATCCGAAGCGAGAGGACGATGATTTGATAGAAAAATGGTCAGTGGATAAGGATACCGGATCGATCAGGAAATGCGGGCGGTGTGCAAATCGCCTGCGCCTTCCCACGCTCGGCGGTTAAAGCTGACGCCCAGCGCAAGCGCACCGCCGGAACCCGAGGCCACTCGCTACTGTGGTTTGATCATTGAGGCCTTGCGCTGATGGCCATCGCTTCCGCTCATGGCTAATTGCCGCTTACTTGATCGCCACCAGCCTATTCACCAGCTCCGAGTAGTCCTTCTTCTCGACGCCGTGTACCTGCCTGTTGTACTCGTCTACCTTGGCCGAGTAGTTCATCGAGCAGAATTTCGGCCCGCACATCGAGCAGAAGGCCGCCTCTTTGTAATACGCATCGGGTAAAGTTTCGTCATGCATGCTGCGTGCGGTCTGGGGATCGAGCGACAACTCGAACTGCTTGTCCCAGTCGAAGGTATAGCGTGCATAGCTGATGGCGTCGTCGCGATCGCGAGCCCCGGGACGATGCCGAGCAACATCGGCCGCATGAGCTGCGATCTTGTAGGCGATGATGCCGTCTTTTACATCTTTCTCGTTCGGCAGGCCGAGGTGTTCTTTCGGCGTGACATAACACAGCATCGACGCACCATGCCATCCGATCAGAGCCGCGCCGATGGCCGAGGTAATGTGATCGTAACCCGGTGCGATGTCGATCACCAGCGGTCCCAGCGTGTAGAAGGGAGCGCCGTGGCACATCTCAACTTCCTTGTCCACCTGCTCCTTGATCTTGTCGAGAGGTATGTGGCCGGGTCCTTCAATCATGACCTGAACATCATGCTCCCAGGCTTTCTTGGTCAGCTCACCTAGTGTCTTCAGCTCGGCGAACTGGGCCTCGTCACTGGCATCGGCAATGCATCCCGGCCGCAGGCCATCCCCCAGCGAATAGCTCACGTCGTGCTTGGCGAAAATCTTCGTGATGTCGTCGAAACGCTCGTACAGGAAGTTTTGCTTGTGGTGATGCGCCATCCACTGCGCCAGGATTGCTCCGCCGCGGCTCACGATGCCGGTGATGCGCTTGGTGATCAGCGGCAAGTACTGGATCAAAACCCCGGCGTGGATGGTCATGTAATCCACGCCCTGTTCGGCCTGTTCTTCGATGACTTCAAGCATGATGTCGGCGGTCAAGTCTTCAATGCGCTTCACTCGCGACACCGCCTCATAAATCGGCACCGTACCGATGGGCACACAGGAGTGCCGCAGGATGGCTTCGCGTATCTCGTGAATGTTGCCGCCGGTCGAGAGGTCCATCACCGTGTCGGCTCCATGGTGGATCGAGGTGTGCAGTTTGCGCAGCTCCTGCTCGATGTCACTGGTGACAGCCGAATTGCCAATGTTGGAGTTGATCTTGCACTTCGACGCGATACCAATGCACATCGGCTCCAGCTCAGGATGATTCACGTTGGCTGGAATGATCATGCGTCCGGCACCAACTTCCTCGCGCACCACGTCGGGTGTGAGCTGTTCGCGTTGCGAGACGTGAAGCATCTCTTCGGTAAGCAGGCCCTTGCGCGCAAAATGCATTTGCGACATGTTGCCGTCGCCGGTGCCCGCCGCTTCCTCGCGTCGGAGCGTGATCCACTCGGCTCGCGGATTTACCGCGGTTGCGACATTATCATTGCTGCCATTCTTGCCGTTCTCTGCACTCATGATGTTGTGGAAGCTCCTCAGATAACAGCATTATAGCGCCGAGCCGCATCGATCACATTGAGCCAAACCGCCGCGAGGGCTGCCCACCAGCGTTGAATCGAGCAGTGAAATAGCGTGTCCGACGTACCTGCCGTGCAAAAAAAATACCGCCATGGAGACCGTTTACCCGATCGGCTGGCGTAAGGGCCGATGGCATGTTGTGCAATGCCTGGAAGGCGTGGTGGGCAGCCAAGGTGAAACCGAAGAGCAAGCCCTGTTCGATTTGAAAGAGGCGCTGAAACTGCACTTCGAGCCCGCGCGACCCACGAGGTTAACCTAAGGTGCGAACGATCGAGGTTGAGGTGCGGCTTCGTCCATTACTTTTTCGTGAAGTGAAGCATCCACGGGAGCGGCGGGTCCGTCGAGACTGCTCAAGCTCGCCAGTGAAGTTGTGCGACGTCAGGCGAAACAGTTGACGCAGCAACCTTACCAGGTAAGCACGAAATGCCTGTCGGAATCTTGCGAAGCATTCACAGCCCGGCTCATATGGATGTGGACGAGAGGAAAGCCTTGATTAAGGTTCCCACCGGGCTAAGGAATCGATATCCTTCTTCTTCCAACCGCGTATAACCCCACGCCTCCCCCGAGCAGCACGGCGCTAAGCGCGAGGATCTTGCCCACGGCCAGCGCCTTATTCGGCTCAGTTGGGTCGGGGATGATGGAGGCAACAATCACCGCCGTTGTGGTCAAGGCCCCTAGCGTCGCGAGCGCGACGGCAAACGCCTTTCCTCCCGGAACATGAATGACGCCGGGTTCGATCGGCTCGCGCTGCAGCTTGATCATGGCCGCAAACATGAACAGATAGGGCACCAAGTTGGTGATGATGGTCATGCTCACCAGGACTTGATAAGCGCCACGGACCGTGCTGCCTGCCTGGCCCAGCAGGATGAACAAAATGCAGCACAGTGCCTGTACGATGAGTGCGATGTGGGGGGTGCCCCACCTTGGATGGACGCGGGCAAATGCCGGCGGAAGAA
>Ga0306924_10008042_pt1 | contig 10616 bp, 10 predicted proteins | sample sta12Can44000111_FD_203756 | JGI IMG/M metagenome (GOLD analysis project Ga0306924, IMG submission 203756) | Lab enrichment of tropical soil microbial communities from Luquillo Experimental Forest, Puerto Rico - statanox.12C.anox.44.000.111 (v2)... | ecosystem: Environmental > Terrestrial >...
GAAGCACAACGTGAACAATGCCATGACCTCACTGCTCGGAAACGCCGAACTACTGCTGCTCGAACCCGGGGAACTTTCCGCGCAATCGCTCGCGCAGATCAAGACCATCCATACCATGGCCCTGCGCATTAATGAGGTGATGCAGCGATTCTCATTGCTAGCTTCGGAGATGCGGGAGGTTGAGACGCATTCTCAGCCTGAGACGGACGATGACGCCGCGACCCTATCCCCCCGCCGTTAGGACCACGCGGCAAAGTACCTATCTTCTTCATTCGCAGATACTTAAGAAACTTGAGGGAATGCGGCAGTTGGTCGCCAGGCTGGCCGCTGACGTGCAATTTTCTGTGGTGGAGAACCGCGCGGAGTCGCTCGTGCAAAAAAAAGTACTCATCGTCGATGATTCGCCGGCGCAAGTGAAACTGATCCAGGGTCTGCTTGAACCTGAAGGTTATTGGCCGGTCGGCTTGAGCGATCCGAAGAGAGTCGAAGAAGCCATCGCGACGGAAAAGCCCCACGTGATTCTCTTGGATGTGGTGATGCCCGAACGCAACGGCTTCCAGGTCTGCCGCGAGCTCAAGGGCAACATCAAATTCAACGCCATACCGGTGATTCTCGTGACTTCCAAAAACACCGCCAGCGATCGCTACTGGGGACAACAGCAAGGTGCCGACGGGTATGTCACAAAGCCGTTCACGCGCGATGAACTATTGCGCGCCGTGCGACGCTTCGTTTGAGGCACAGGGACGTTCCAGAATGAACGAAGATTTCCAACTGACACCGATTGCCGCTGACGCGGAACTTGGCGAAATGCTGGAGGCACTGGCTCCGGTGGCCGAGCGTCCTCCGGAGTCGCAATTCGTCGTATTTCGGAGTGGCCGCGAACGCTTTTGCCTACCGGTGCTGGACGTGGAGGAGGTCCTCGAGTGGCCACTGGTCACCAAAGTTCCGCTCTCACCCGGATACATGGTCGGGATCTTCAATTTGCGTGGGTCCATCGTGCCGCTCATTGATATTGCGCTTACCGAAGGCCGTCGGGCCGGGTTGCTGCCGAAGCACGTGGTGGTGGCCTCGCTGCGCGCTGATGCCCGTCACGATGATTTGCGCCTAGGGATTGCCGCCGACGAAGTGGTCGGCACCTATTCCGTGAATGACGCTGAGGACTTGCTCGCGGAAGCTCCAGAAAATGTGCCGCACTGTATCGGAATGTTGCGGCACGAAGACCGTTTGGCTTTGGTCATCGATCTACGCCGGCTGATGGAAGTATATCCGGGACCGAGTATCTGAAAACTTTCGACTGAGTTTGGGGAGGAAGGAATGAAATCGCGATTGAGTACCACGATCTGGACGCTGGTCATTCTGAACGGCGTCGCGCTATTCGTCGTCCTTGGCCTGGCGTACAACGCCGGGCATCCAGCCGCCGGCGCGAATCCCACGGGAGGCTTCGACCCGGCCACGCTCATTCTTCCGGGGGTGGTGGCCCTGGCGATGACCGTTATACTGGCGTGGAAGCTTGGCGGAATTCTCTCGCCGGTGAACGAACTGGCATCGTTCTCGGAACGCCTTGCGGCGGGCGACGCGAAGGCGCGCGCTGAAGTGTCCGCAGGCGACGAGTTCGGCTACATCGCCGAGAACCTGAATCGCGCGGTCGCCAAGGTTTCCAAGGCTTCCTCGAACCAAGAAGCCAGCGAGTCGTTACAACGCAGCATCACGGACCTGCTGGCAGTGATCAACCAGGTCGCGCGCGGCGATTTGACGCTTCGCGGCAAAGTCACCAACGACGCTCTTGGTAACGTCGCGGATTCCATCAACTACATGCTCGACAACTTCACCAAGGTTCTCGAGCGAGTCCGCAAGGCGGCGATGGAAGTGACGGCTTGCTCGAACAACATTCTGGTCGCCGCCGACGAGATGCAGGCCGGCGCCACGCAACAGGACCAGGAAATCACCAACACCTCGAGTGCTGTGGAGGAGCTGACGGTTTCCATGAAGCAGGTGTCGAACAACGCCGAAGCCAGCGCCGAAGCGGCACGACGCGCACTGGACGCGGCAGAACAGGGCAACCGCGCGGTGCGCGATACCCTCGACGGCATGCAGAGGATTCGTTCTTCGGTGCAGGCTACAGCAAAGAAGATCAAGTCGCTCGGCGATCGCTCGCTGGAAATTTCGGAGATCATCAACGTGATTAACGATATTACCGAGCAGACCAACCTGCTGGCGTTGAATGCCGCCATCGAAGCCGCCCGCGCCGGAGAAGCCGGGCGCGGCTTTGCGGTCGTCGCCGATGAAGTCCGCAAGCTAGCGGAACATTCTCGCAGTGCGACAAAAGACATCGCGGCGCTGATCAAAGCCATTCAGGCCGAGACCAACGAGGCCGTGGTGGTCATGGAAGACGGCACCAAGGAAGTGGAATCCGGTGCCACGCTCGCCGACCAGGCTGGCCGCGCGCTCGACGCCATCTCGAGCGTGGTGCGCCAGTCCGCCGAACTGGTCCAAGAGATCTCCCTTGCTTCCAAACAGCAGGTCCGTGGGACGGAAGGCGTGGCGCACGCGATGCAGATCATTTCGAACATTACCCGGCAAACTTCGCAAGGCACGCGCGGCACGGTCACCACGGTAAGCCAGCTGGTAAAGCTTTCGGACCAGCTCAATGAAGCATTGGCGCAGTTTCGTGCCAACGCGAAAGGCGCTTCGGCTGAGGACACCGATCATCGTTTGGCGCCGGTTGGCGCGATTCGCTAACAGCGAACTTCGGCCCCTTGCGCACCACGGGGCGGCAATGGGATGACCATGAGCGAGCGCCACGGCCCGGAAAACGGTTTGACGGAGCACGAACTGAGCGAGATCCGCATGTTGATCGAAGAGCGGACAGCTATTCATTTCGACGCCTCGCGCGAGAGGTTCTTCTCCGCGCGGGTTCGGGAACATCTACGCGAACGAGGTCACACACGCGGCACCGATCTCCTGAGGGCCGCACGTAAAAGCAATTTGGAATATGAAGCTCTGCTCGAGAAGCTCTTGACCCAAGAAACCATCTTCTTCCGCTATCCGGCGGTGTTCCAAGCGTTCGAGAAGCATGTTCTGCCCGAAATGCATGTGAAAAAGTTTTGGCGCAATCCACGCACGCTGCGGGTGTGGAGCGCCGGTTGCTCCACCGGCGAGGAGCCCTATTCCATCGCCATCACCGTACTCGATACCCTGTCGTTCGCGGACGCCTGGGAGGTGGAGATTCTGGCCACGGATATCGGCCGTCAGGCGCTGAAAACCGCCCAGCGCGGGGTCTATGCGGGGCGCAGCATTGCCAGCGTCAACGAGAAACAACTCGCCAGTCATTTTTCGTCGGTCAAGGGTGGCTACCAGGTGAAAAGCCGTCTGCGCAAGATCGTCAGCTTCGCGCAGATGAATCTGGCTTCGCCGGTGTATGTCGGCCGCATGGATCTCATTTTCTGCATGAATGTGCTCATCTATTTTTCCGAGGAGCGCCGCCGCGCCCTCGTGCAGCGATTCTTCGACGCACTCGAACCTGGAGGCTATCTCTTCCTTGGTCACTCCGAATCGATTTCCAAAATGCCGGTCAAGTTTCAGGCCATCGTGCTTGGCGATTGCATCATGTACCGCAAGCCGACTGCGGAAGAATTACAGAAGCCCGAACTCGTGACGGAGGGACGCGCGTGAGCATCCCAGACCGCGACGCCGTCGAACTTTTCCTCCAGGAGGCCTCGGAGCACCTGCAGTACCTCCGGGAGTACGTCGGGGTGTTGCAGGAGATTTCGCCAAGACGCGAGGACCTCGAGCGTTTGTACATCGCCGCGCATACCCTGAAGGGGACATCGGCAACGTACGGCTTTTCACGCTTTTCGGAGATTGCCGGAAAGTTGGCGCATGTTTTTCAATACGCCTTAAACGCACCGCTCGGCGACGACCTGCACGGACCCCTCACCGAATTTCTTTCCGATGGCATCTCCCTGCTCGAAACGAGCCTCATTGAAGTCAGCGACACCGGTCAGGAAAACCGCGAGGACATTTCCGCCTTCAAAGAGCGCTACCGTTTTGCGTTTCCGCCAGATCCGCCCCCACTTAATCTGAGCCTCACCAGCTCTGCTCTCGCGGAGCCCGCGGCGGTGCGCAACGCCCATGCGGCCGAACCCGCACAGCTCGAAACCGGCCTGACAGGTTCCTATTACGACGCGCTGCCCGCGGATGACGACGTTCCCGACGAGATTCTTGAGTTCTTCCAGCCGGAGGCGGAAGAGCACCTCCAGATCGTCAGCGATTGCCTCTTGTCCCTCGAAGGCAACAACAATCCGGAAGAGATCAACCGCCTCTTCCGGGCCATCCATACGGTTAAGGGTTCCGCTGCACAAGTCGGCCTGCGCCGCCTTGGTTCGATCGCGCATCGCGTCGAAGATTTGATCGGACGGCTGCGTGACGGCGAGCTGGACCCATCGCCGGATCTTGTCGATATTTGCCTCGAAGCGGTTGACGTTCTTCGAAAAACGCTGCGCCGCGAATGGCCCGGCGAAGTCGAAATGCGCGCCGGGGTCGATTCGCTCCTCGGGCGCATCGCGCAATACGCTCCGCCGGAGGCCGATGAAGGCCAGCAACCGGCGGAAGGAATCGCCGCCGAGGCACCCCAAACTACGGAAACCACCACGGCCAGAACCTCCGTGAGACCCGCCGCATCTCCGCAGAAAATAGCCGCCGCCACAAAATCCGTTCGCATTGCACTTGGACGGCTCGACCGCATGATGAATACGGTTGGCGAGTTGGTGATCAGCCGCACCAAGATGGTCGGCCGCGTCGCCGAACTCGAGAGAATGATCGACACGCTCAGCTTCTCGAAGGAGCGCTTGCAAGGCAAAGTCAACGAGTTTCAGGAGAAATACGAGTACAACCGCATCCGTTCCCAGATCGGCATGCCCTGGGCCAACAACCAACGGCAGAAGCTCCTCGCGAGCGCCGCCGCTGGCGAAGGCTTCCTCGACGAGTTCAGCGAACTCGAAATGGATCGCTACGACGACTTCAACATTCTGTCGCGCTCCATGACGGAAATATCCGCTGACGTAAACGAGGTTCTCTCCCAACTGGAGGGCTACGTCAATCGCGTCGAAGGCGACATTCACGAATTCACCAAGCTCGCGCACCATCTTCAGGACGAGATCACCGCCGCGCGCATGGTGCCCATTGGCACTCTTTATTCCTTGCTCTCTCGCGCAGTGCGAGATGCCGCTAAATCCGCGAAGAAGAATGTCGAGCTTGATCTCTCCGGTAGCGAGACGGAACTGGACAACAATATCATCCAGCAGATTTCCGACCCCCTGGTGCATCTGGTCAGAAACTCGGTGGCGCACGGCATCGAGGCTCCCGCCGATCGTCTGGCCAAAGGCAAAGCCGAGCAGGGCCATGTGATGCTGCGTGCCTATCACCGCGGCAACCACATCTACATTGAAGTTGAAGACGATGGCCGGGGCATCGACTACGCGCGAGTGCGACAGAGTGCCATCGACTGCGGTTTGGTTTCTACGGAAACTGCCGATCGCCTGACCGAACGTGATCTCCGCGAGATGCTTTTCCATCCCGGTTTCTCGACCGCCACAGTGAAGACGGAATTGGCTGGCCGGGGCGTAGGCTTGGACGTCGTGCGCTCCAACCTGGGCGTGCTCAACGGCGAAATCGAAATACAGAGCGAGCCCGGTCAAGGCACGAAGTTCACGCTTAAAGTGCCCCTGACGTTGATCATTTCTCCGGCGCTCTTTGTACGTTGTGGCTCCAACAACTTTGCACTGCCGCTCGCGGTGGTGGAAGAGATTCGGCGACTCCGCGCAGACGAAATCGAAGATGTCGGCGGGAAGCTCCTTACCAAAGTGCGGGACATCGTCACGGAGGTCGTGCGCCTCGACTCCTATCTTGGTCTTCCTCCTCTCGAGCCGATCAACGGCTATTTCCGTATGGTCGTCGCCAATGCCGGAAGCCGTCAGGTCGGTCTCGTGGTGGAAGAGGTTCTCGGCAAGGATGAAATCGTCATCAAGAATTTGGGCGAGTACCTACGCCGCGTGAAACTTTTTCCGGGCACCACGATCGCTCCGGACGGCAGCCTCATCCTGCTCATCGACCTAAATCGTATGGTCGCCGCGGAGCCGAATGAACGCCGCGCGGTGCAGGCCAGCGCCAGCGCTGCCCGGGTGTTCGCGCCCGGATCCGCAGCCGTTGCACGCGGCACCATTCCGACCGAGGCCATCGATCGGGTCGATCACGAACGCGTGATTGTAGTCGCCGACGACTCCATCAGTGTTCGCAAGTTTGTCGGCCGCATGCTCGAAAAGAACGGCTACCGCGTCAAGCTCGCCGCCGACGGCCTGGAAGCCGCAGAGCTTATTTCCCAAATCGGCTGCCACCTGGTGATCACCGACCTCGAAATGCCGCGCATGACTGGCTACGAATTAATGGCGCAACTGCGCCAGAGCCCGACCACCAAGCGCATTCCGGTCATGGTTGTTACTTCGCGGGCTGGCGCAAAACACCGCGACCGGGCGATGAGGGAGGGAGCGTCGGCTTTCCTGACCAAGCCGGTGCAGGAAGATCAGCTGCTCGCTGCGGTTGAACAACTCATCGGAACGGAGGCGGCACGACCGGTCGTGCCGGTTGCCTAGGTCCATGGTAAGCACAGCCCCAAAAAAATTCCGCGTGCTTGTCGTGGATGACTCGGCCTTCATGTGCAAGGTCCTCGAAGCTATTTTCAACGCGGACAGCCAACTACAAGTCGTCGGCCGGGCCAAAGACGGCCGCGAAGCGGTCTCGCTGGCGGAATCGCTCAAGCCGGACGTCATCACCATGGATCTGAATATGCCGCACATGGACGGTCTCGAGGCAACCGCGGCCATTATGACCAACAATCCGCGGCCCATTCTCATTGTCAGCTCCGAAAGCAAAGAGGGAGCCGCCAGCACGTTGAAGGCGCTCGAGCTCGGGGCCATCGATTTTGTCACCAAGCCGAGCAGCGCCATTGACCTCGACATGCAAAGCGTGAAGGAAGAGCTATTGCGCAAAGTCCGTGTTGCCGCCAAGGTGCGCGTGGTGCGCACCGCCTCGCGCCTGGCAAGCGCGATTCAAGCGCCTGCGAAAAACCTGGCCCCTGCTGCGTCCAAAGTACCGCAACCATCGCGGCCGGCGGGCCTTGAAGCACCGGATATGCGCTTCCCGGTCGTTGTTCTCGGAGCCTCGACCGGTGGTCCTGCTACGGTCATGCGTCTTGCTCCGGGATTCACTCGAGACTTTCCAGCGGCGGTGATCCTCGTGCAACACATGCCGGCGTCTTTCACCTCCCAATACGCCTTGCAGCTTGCGGAATTCACCAGCATTCGCGTCAAAGAAGCGGAAGCCAACGAGGCCCTGCAGCCGGGCACTCTGTATATCTGCCCGGGGGGGCAACACCTTCGCCTCAACCCAGCCGGACGCGTTGAACTGGACTCTCGCAGCGGGCGCATCGACGGCTACCTGCCGAATATCGACGTCACCATGGAATCAGTGGCCGCTTTCTTCGGCGCCATGAGCATCGGCGTGGTGCTAACCGGGATGGGCAGCGACGGCGCGCGCGGTGCCAAGCTGATCAAAAATGCCCGCGGGATGGTGATCGCGCAGGACGAAGCTACCTCGGTCATTTTCGGGATGCCCGCCGAGACCATCAAGGCCGGCGTGGCCGATCAGGTTCTCGGCATTGACGAGATCTACGCGGCGATCGAGAAGCGCGTTCTGGCATTGAGCAAGGCCGCTCCCGTAGGGGTACCCTGATGCGCCTGGCCACACCACAAAAATCCCATACGGTTCGCAGCGAGCAGATCATCCTGTTCCGCGCAAGCAACCAGATCTTTGCCATCTCTTCGGCTTCGGTCCAGGAGGTGCGCAGTGTCGACAGCCTGGCTGGCGTCGCGGTTCTAGTGAGCGAAGGCAGTGTTGCCAAGGTTCGTCACACGATCCGCCGCGCCGACCGCAATCTATACGTCGTTAACGCCCCACTACACTTTGGTCTGCGGGCAACACCTGCCGCACTGATTTTCCTGCTGCGCAATTCACGCATCGCTTTGCTGGTCGACGGCATTGAAAAAATGACGACCATGACGCGCCTGCAGGCGTTGCCGGGCGCATTCTGCCATGAGGAGCGTGCCTGGTATCGCGGCCTCACCGTGCTCGATCAGAATGTGGTTCCGGTCGTGAATCCCGCGAGCTTTCTCACTCCCGAAGAAATCTCTCTGCTCGACGCGGTGACGGCGGAACAAAGCCAGCTAGCGCCAAACGCCTCGACGCAACCGGAAGTAAGTGCATGACATGGACAGACCAACCCGATAGCTGTTCCTGCGTTCTGCTCCGCCTCGGGGAGCGCCGCTTCGCTCTGGCCGCCGAACAGGTTGCCGAGCTCGCGGCGCCCAGCCGGATGTTTCGTTTCGCGCACAAGACCCCGGAAATTGATGGCGTCATTCTGCGCCGCGGCCGCGTCGTTCCGGTCTGCGACATCGCCGAGAAACTGACCGGCCGGAAGCTCGGCCAGCGACGCTTTTATCTGATCGCCACGCGCCGCCAAGCTGCGGGACTCGATTGGATTGCCCTTCCCGTGAGCGGCGAGTGTGAATTGATCCAAGCAGATCTCACTCCGGCCGGTCCCTCGGATTCTCCCCACGTTTCCGGTTGGCTTTCCCACCAGGGCGAGGTAATCGAAGTTCTCAACCTGTACGCGTTAACGCCCGGCGCCGATCCGCGAATGCCGCAGAGCTCCCGGCCAGAGCTTCCGGAGGCCCAGCCGTGCTGATCCCGGGCAAGCCCGCAAAGATCTTGTTGATCGACAGCAACGTGTTGTTTGCGAAACGCCTGGGTGACGCGCTCAAGCGGGAAGGCTTCGACGTCACCACCAGCACGCAGGCGACCTTTGCGCTGACGGCACTCGAATACAACGCGCCGACTGCGATTGTCTGCGCCACCAACATGAGAGAGATGGGGGCTCTCGAAATTGCGCAGATTGTTCACGCCGATCCCAAGAACCACAATCTCCCGATCATCGCCACGGGCGACGGCAGCCAGGGTGCGCTCATGGAGGCCTTTCAAGCAGGTTGTGACGATTACGTCGACCGCCATCTTGCACCCGGCGTCATCGCCAGCCACGTGAAGAACATCATCGTGAGCAAGGTCGAAGGCTTTCAGCCAACACAGATGCTCGGCCAGGCAGACACGAGCCTGAGCGGCAATTTGACCCATCACGATCTTACCGGGGTCCTGCAGATGCTCGGCCAGGCTCGTCAGACCGGCGCGCTCACCATTAATGCCGGAGAAACAGATGCTGTGCTTTTCTTTGACGCGGGCGAGATCGTGCACGCCGAATGTGGCTCGCTTTTCGGTGACGAGGCAGTCATCGACATTCTGAAAAGCTGTGTCCGATGCGGTTCTGGCGTTTACAAATTTGTGTACGGCGCCGCCACCGCCCAACGCACGGTGTTGCGTTCCGCAACCGACCTCATGCTCGATGCCATGCGCGAATTTGACGAACATGCCCATGAGCAGGCAAACCAGCTCGCGGATAAGGAGGCCTTATGAGTGAAACCATCACGATGCCCCCGCTGGACTCGACGGAGACCAAGTCGATCCCCACGGTGTATTTCATTGACGACAGCGCCACCATGCGCGAAGTAATCAAGATCGCGTTCCGCCGTGAGAATATTCACGTCATTACTTGCGGTGACGCAGCGTCGGCGCTCAGTCAGTTCGAACAGAATCCACCCGATGTGGTCATCACCGATGTGATCATGCCGGATCAGGATGGCTACTCTGTCTGCAGCCAGATCAAGCAGAATCCCCAGTATGCCAAAACCCCGGTCATTTTGATGTCCGGTGTGGTGAACAAATCGGTGGCAGATCGCGCGGTCGCGGTGCATGCGGATGAACTCGTGCGCAAGCCGTTCCAACCGCAAGAGTTGATCGGGCGAGTTCGGAGTCTCTTGAACGCCAACAAGGGCATCGAACCGCTCCATCTCGATCAACCCGTTCCCTCGACGGCGATCGACAGCCTGTTTCAGCCACCGCCACCGAAGCCGGCGGTTCCGGCACCGGTAGCTCTGCCTGCCCCTCCCACGTCGCCCACCGTTCCGTTGGTGCCGCCACCGAGCTCGGTTCCTTCGGAGTCGGTTTGGCCCCGAGCCCTTGCGGAAGCTTTCGTGCAGCAAAGCAACCAACCTTCGCTGCAGGCCCCGGTAGGGGGCGTGCCACCGGCTGCTCGGTCGTTCAGCGCTTCCGACTTCCATAAATTGCGCGCCGAAATTTCTTGCCTGGAGCTGCTGGTTAAAAAGCTACAGACGGAGTTGCAGGTCGAACGCCAGTACAACCAAGCCCTCGAACTTCATGTCCGCGCATTGACCCGGGTCGAATAGTTCCGCGGCCGCCCCATTGACAGAGAGCGGGTGGTACTCCCACACTTGCGGCAATGCGCTTCGCGGTAGTGCTCTTGCTCGTCTGTGCCAGCTGCATTTCTCGTAGCGCCGCGGACGCTCCGGCCTACGCAATTACCCCGACGCACAGCTCAATCAAATTCTCCGTGAAGGCATCCGTAGCCCTCGTGGGCAAATTTGATGCCTGGATCG
>Ga0306924_10008044_pt1 | contig 10615 bp, 9 predicted proteins | sample sta12Can44000111_FD_203756 | JGI IMG/M metagenome (GOLD analysis project Ga0306924, IMG submission 203756) | Lab enrichment of tropical soil microbial communities from Luquillo Experimental Forest, Puerto Rico - statanox.12C.anox.44.000.111 (v2)... | ecosystem: Environmental > Terrestrial > Soil...
AAGGCTGCTCTGGGGGGTCACATTTGCCGATGCGCCTCCTACCCGGCGATTATTCGCACCGTGAGGGACTCGGCCGCTCTGTTGCGTGGCGAGAAAGTCGCGGATGAAGTCGAACCCGAATCGGTGATCCACACCCGCCTCCCCATGGTCCGGGATTACTCGACCTCCGGCGGCCACCTTCCCGGCGACGAAGTGATCGAAGGCCCGACCATCACACGCAAATGGCAGGGGTATCCGCCCGAGAATCTCCGGGTGCTCGGAAAGCCGTTGCCCCCAATGCCGGAGGTCTCAATCCCGCGGTTCACCGGCAAGGCCCAGTATGCCAGCCGGGTCTGGTTCCCCAATCTGCTGTACACGAAATTGCTGACCTCGCCGCACCCCCGTGCCCGCATCACGAGTCTCGATACGACGGCCGCGGAAAAGATGCCGGGCGTGGCGCATATCCTCACTTACAAGAACGCACCCCAACCAAAGGCTGCGGTCTCGGTGTCGACCGGCGGCAGGATCGTGGGAAGTCCGGCCCCGGCCAGTTTCCGCGCCATGCCCGATCCGCTCCCCCGGGAGCTCAACCTGCAGGGCGAGGTCGTGGCGATTGTTGCCGCTGAGACGGAAAACCTGGCCCAGGACGCCGTGGACGCCATCCAGGTCGACTACGAAGTCCTTCCTTTCGCCTCTACTCTAAATGACGCCATGGCCGCAAACGCTCCCGACCTGGGCGCCGGCAAAGGCAACCTCCTGCGGCACGCCGGCTCGCCCAAAGAGTTTCCCCACGCCACCTGGGCCGACGAGCGCGGCGACATCGGAAAAGGGTTCGCTCAAGCCGACCTCATCAAAGAGTTCACGTATCGGTTCGCCGGTGGTGTCTCGGTTCCCCTACAGCCCAGCGGCAGCGTGGCGAAGTGGGACGGCGACCGCTTGACCTTTTGGGGCATGGGCCAAGGGATCTATCCAGTTCGTGCCGCGCTCGCCGCCCAACTCGGCATCGACCCGTCGAAAATCCGGTTCATCAACAAGTGGAATGGCTCCACGTTCGGAGCGGCACGACTGGCCGCCGAGCGGTTTTATCCCCTGATTGCGCACCTGGCCAAAGTGACGGGCAGGCCGGTGAAAGTCATGCTCCCCAAGGATCAGGAGCTGGCCCAACTCCAGATCAAACCCGAGACCGTTACGAAGTTCAAGGTGGGCGCTAAAAAAGACGGCCGCATCGTCGCGCTCGAGCACGAAGTTTATGTAAGCGTCGGCGATCTCGAGGCCGGCGGCCACGCCTCAACTCCCGGCAACGCCGCCAACCAGTTGGAACTGTACACGTCCGAGGTGCCCAACTGGCGCTCGCTGTGGTGCGCATACCGGACGAACGCGCCGCGCCCGGGGCCTTCGCGAAGCTACTACCAGCAGGAGACCAAGTGGTCCTGGGAAAACATGATGGATGAAATGGCAGAGGCCGTGGGCATGGACCCGGTCCAGTACCGGCTTATGCATATCACCAGGCCGAGGCCCGGAGACACGCGCTATCCCTACGATTCATTCCCGTCGGTCGAGGTGCTCGAAGAGGGCGCCAAGGCTTTCGGATGGGACAAGCGCAATCCGGTGGCCGGCGGCGCGCCCGGCCGGTTCAAGCGCGGATTCGGTGTGGGCATGAGCCAGCACCACGGCGGCCTGATGGGCTATCACGAAGGTGAAAAGGAGTTCGTGAACCTGGCCGCCGCCAACGGCGCGGCGGTTTTCGGCACCGAACTGGAGCTCGCGGCCGATGGCCTGGTGACCATGAAGGTGGCGCTGCCTGATAGCGGTTCGAACGCCGCCACCGCGCTGGCGCATCTGGTTGCGGAGATCGTCGGCCTTCCCACACGCGATCACGTCCGGTTGATTTGGGGCGACACCGACATCGCGCCTTCGAGCGATGAATGGTTCGGAGGGCGGACGATCACCTTACAGGGCGCGGCCATCTGCAACGCCGCCGACAAGCTGCGGAAGGATCTCGTCAAGCGGGCCGCCGATCAGTTAGCGATCGACGCGGCGAAACTTCAGATTCGCGATGGAGCCGTCTGGTCTGCCGAAGATCCGAAAAAGAGGGTCACGTTGGCCGCGCTGGCCAAAGCAAATCATGGCGTCATCCGCGCGACCGGCCGCGGCGTGGCCGGCGGCCCCAGGGGAGCGTCGAACAAGGGCGTCGGCGCCTGCTTTATCGAGGTCGAGGTCGACACCTGGACCGGCGACTGGCGTTTCCTGCGTTCGGTCTACATCCATGACACCGGGCTCGTGGTCAACCCGCTGGTGGCCGAAGCCGATATGGTCGGATCCCTGGTCGAGAGTACGCAAGTAACGACCGACGCCATTCCCTGGGACCGCGAATTTCCCGGCACGCGCCACTACGCCGTGGGTTATCTCTCGTACCGGCTGCCGACCATCATGGACGTTCCCAAGCAGACCCAGGTCTACATCGATAGCCTGGAGCCGCGCTGGTTCTACGGCGTCAAGAGCTTCAGCGAGACCAGCATCGGAGCCGTGCCGGGCGCACTTTCCAATGCCATCTACAATGCGTGCGGCGTGCGCATCCGGGAGCATCCCATCACACGCGACAAAATCATGGCGGGCCTGCGGGCCCCAGGAGGGCGGATATGAAGAAGGTTTCTATCTACCGGCCCTCGACCACCGATGAGGCGATCCGGATTCTGTCCCAACATGGGACCGAAGCCGCCGTCTATGCCGGCGGAACCGACCTGCTGGTGCGGCTCAAGAACCGGCTGAAGCAGGCGCCAAGCTACCTGGTCGACATCAAAAAGATCAACGACCTGCGCTACATCAAAGAGGATGCCGGCGGCGACGTCCGCATCGGCGCTGCCACCAAATTGGCCGAAATCGGCGACTCGGGCCTGCTCCAGAAGCGCTACCCGATGCTGGTTAAGGCCATTCACATGATCTCCTCGCCCGAGCTGCGCAACGCCTCGACGCTCGGCGGAGACCTTCTGCAGGAGGTCTGGTGCCAGTATCTGCGTGGAGGCTATAGCTGCTGGCGCAACGGCGGGCACCTCTGCTACGGGGCGATCGGCGACAACAGCTATTACCACTCGGCCATGGGCGGCCGGCTGTGTTACGCCGTCTATCCCGGCGATGCCGCCACGGCGCTGATTCCCTTCGATGCCCGAGTGAAACTCGCCACTCCCACCGGCGTCAAGGAGCTTTCGGTCGAGCAGCTCGTCCCTGGGGACATGATGGTGGACGGAAGAATCCAATCGCACGTCGTTCGCCACAACGAAATCCTTACCGAAGTGGTGATCCCTCCCCCGCCGCCGGGCCTGCGGGCTTCGTTTGAAAAATTGAGACCGCGAGGCGTTTGGGATTTTGCGATGGCTTCGCTCGCCATCAGCCTCCAGGTTCCGAACCGCACCATCGAGGATGCCCGGGTCGTCTTCGGAGGGATCGCGGGCCGCCCGCTCCGGGAGCGGGTAGTGGAGGATTTTCTCAAGGGAAAGTTGTTGACGGCCGAACTGGCTAAACAGGTCGTGCCAGTGGCGCTCGCCAACGCTGCGCCCCTTAAATACAACGCGATGAAGATCGAGATGGCCAAAGGACTGCTGGCCTCGGGTCTTGCGGAGCTCAATGCAGCCGGTTGAAGGAATTCTCTTCGAGCCCGTCGGCTGTCTTGCCGAATTTCCAGCCGAACCCCTCGATGAAATCGCCGTGCGCGTGTTCGGGCGAAAGAACAAGCCGAGCCGCTCGGGCAGCTGGGCATACTGGCACTGGCTCACTCTAGTCGAAAGATCAGGCACGCCACTGAGTGACTCCCAGAAACGCTCGGTCGAGGCGCTCGAAATCGACGCTGTGAGCCAAGCGTGCTTGTACGAAGACGTTCTGCCGGCACTCGGGGAGTTGAGGAGCATGGGCGTTCACTTATCAATCGCCTCGTCGCTATCGACCGCGGCGGTCGACCGGTTTCTGGAAGCGGGCCGAGCGCGGGGATTTTTCTCCGCCATCTGGACCCGCGACAACTCGGGTGGAATCAAGACCGCCCCCCTCGGCTGCGCGATTCACGCGGCCTCCCTTCGCCCGGAGCGAGTCATGTTCCTCGCCGACACCGCCGAAGGCTTCAAGGTGGCGAAACGTGTTGGGGTCAATACCATTCTGATGATGAACGACCCGGACGAGGCACGGCGTCTGGCGCTCGAAGAGCCCGCGGGCGGGATTGTTTCGCTCTACGAATTGCCCGATTTTCTGCGGCTGGTTACGGCCCAAAACGCCGGCCGAGCGTGAACCGCCCGCCCGCGGGCCGACAAGACCGTTCGCCCGTGTGACTGGGCGGCCGGCGCGGGCAACTCACACTCCGATACGCTGGGGGACCGCTCGATCCTACCGCGCCCAGTCAACCGGTGGGAGCCAAGCGGCACAGCACACCGCCGCGTGTGGGTGCCAAGCACACCGAGCTTCTCGGCGATCGACCGCGGCTCGCGCTTGGACACGAGGCGGCGCCGGGTGCCACAGGACCCGGCCGTCGCTTACCGCTTCGGCGCGGCGCACACGAAGTTCTGGGCCTCGTCGGTGCTGCCGACACCTTTCCACTGCGCTTCCTGCGGGTAAGGACATAGCGGCCGCGTGCGGTCCACCGTGCCCTCAGCGGTGACGTGCGAGGCCACGATCCGCTCCGGCGCAGTCCCGTGTTCGACCCAGTGCTCGAGCGCGGCCACCATATCGAATTTCGCCGGGCCCGGGCCGCCGCCACAATGCTGCATGCCGGGCACCATGAAGAGCCGATAAAACGCGCTCGTCCCAGCCGTGGCCCTGGCGACGCTCTCGTAGTAATCCACGCTGTTCAGCGGCGTGATGTCAGGGTCGCTCCAGCCATGGTAATGAATCAACTTCCCGCCGTGGTCCCGAAAGGCGCTCAGGTCGGTGTTGGTGGCGTTGAAAATCGTGGACAGCTTTTCGTCGAGGAACTGCACGTCGTTGTCGAAGCCGGCCGCGGTCTCGAACCGGAAGGAACGGACATCCCAGTTCGGATCCTCGAAAACGATGTATTTGAAGAAGGGCAACCCGAGGTTGCCGTGCCCGCTCGCACCCGGCCGCGGACCCGTTATCCAGTTACCCCAGCCGCCCGGCCCGGTCTCGCCTCCCGGCAGCAGGCCGGGATAGATCGACGCGCCGGGACCTTGATACAGCTTCTTCACCGCGTCCACCTGCGCGGCCGTGAGGCAGCGCGGCCCGTCCCCGCCGGCGCAGAGCTGGGTCGCCGGATCGAAGTGGCAGCGGCGGGGATCGTTGAGAATACCGTCCGCGATGCCGTCGAGCGAATCGCACGCGCGGTTGACGGCCTCGGCCAATGCGGCCACCTTGCTCGCCGGAATGTAGTTGTCCCCTTGGGTCGAGAGCACTGTCCAAAGATGGCTGATCTGATTGTGCGTCCAGAAATTCGCCGGATCGCCGGCCACGATGCCGTCGAAGTCCTGTGGATACCGCTGCGCGAGAATCAGGGCCTGCTGGCCGCCCTGCGAGCATCCGCTGAAGTAGGAGTGCGCCGGCCGTGCGCCGTAAAATGCCGCGACGACCGCTTTGTCCGCCTCGGCCATTACGTGGACCGACCGGTGAGCAAAGTCGATCACCCGCTGCATGTGCCCCAAAGCCCAAGTGGCGTCGCTGGCAGCCCCTTGGTGCCCGGTATCGGTGCTGCCGCTGGCGTAGCCGCGCTGCAGCGGCTCTACCATCTGCCGGAAGTTGATCGAGCCGGCCAGCCCTCCATTGCCCACCGCCAGCAGCTTCCGGTTCCACTGCACAGGCATCCACAGCTCGAACCGGATCTCCGGCGCGACGACACCGGCCACGCGGCAGAACGCCGGCACTTCGACTCCGGCCCCCGCACCCGGCGGCGTGAACTGGCCCGCGGCGACCGGAGTCGCTAGGCTGATCGTGACATTGGGCAGAGCCAGTTGTGTCAGGCTCTCGCAGGATCGTTGGGCAGCCGCAGGAATGGCGGCCAGCGCGACCCCGGCGAAGGCGGGCAATAGGCGGCGATACATGGGCTACATTCTCTCACGCCCGGCCCATATTCGCACGCGTCCACTCGAAAAGCAGCCGTCCGGGAACATAACGCGCCCCATGGTGCCATTCCGCGTGGGCGGCCAGGCGTCGCAGCATGGAGGAGATCAGAAACGGGACGCCCAGCAGCGACCGGCACTTCCGCCGGTATTGTTCGGGCGAAGTGCCCCGAGCCGCCGCTTGGCCGGCGAGCCTTCCCGTAAGCAGGGCGTTCATGATGCCGGAGCCCGTGAAGGGATCCACAAAACTCAACGAATCGCCGGCCTCGTACACCGCCGCCGACCGCGTCCCGGACCCGGGAGGCGAAAATGCGAGAGGGCCGGCCACGAGCCAGCGCATCCTGCGTTCCAGTGGTCGCAAGCGCTCGGCCAGCGGCGCCGAGCGCCGGACGATTTCATCAAAGTCGAATCCGAGCCGCCGCAGCGTCGATTCCCGCGCAATTCCGCACACGTTCGTCAGGCCACCCTCAATTCCCGAGACCCCCACATACCCGCGCGCGTCGAAGAACAGCTCCACGGCATCGTCGCCGGGACCTTCGAAATGGGCCTTGAATCCGAAAAGCCGGTCGTCTTCGGCGCGTGACGGCTTTCGTCCGCAGGCTACAACCACCGCTCCCGAAGCGTGCCCGGCGAGATCAAACACCTTTCCCCGTTCCACCGCCGCGCCCAACGTCACGGCCTGATTCAGCAACAGCCGATCCAACTCTAGACGGCTCAATCCCCAGCCGCATTCCGGCAGCGTCCAACGTTTGGTGCCATTCGCCAGATTGAGCGCGCAGCGCCGGATCGGCCGCGCTCCTAGTGCCGCGACCTGGTCCCACACGCAAAGCTGTTCCAGAATCTGTTGAGTGCCGGGAGAAAGAAACTCGCCGCAGACCTTATGGCGCGCCGTCCTGGTCCGATCGACTGAGCGAACTAGAGAGCCCTCCAACCGCCCGCTGATGGCCGCCGCGGTGCCGGCCGGGCCTGCTCCGGCGATAAAGATCTCTCGCATTCACGCCCCTCGTCCATTGTGAGCTCGCGCTCGGGCGTCCTCGGTACCGCCCCTGCTTGTTTTTACGCCTGTTACTGCGCCGGCTCCGATCGCGCGTGACTACAATTCAGTTGGATGCTCAGACAGCAGCGGCCCGAGATCCTTGACGCGACGGATGTTCCCGACCACCTCGCCCGCCGTGCCTACCGCGATCTGGCGCGCATCCATTGGTGGCTTGGCGATACCGCGTCTATCCTGCGGGAAATCCGGCGCGACAGGTTGCCCGTCCGCCGCATTCTGGATGTCGGATGCGGCACCGGCGCGGTTCTGAAGTACATCCGCGGAAAACTGGACGCGGAGGTACTGGGCGTCGACTTGAATCCCCGTCCAGCCTCCGTCTCCATTTTGAAGGCGGATGCCGTGCGCGATCGCCTACCCTGCGTGGACGTCGCATACTCGATGCACCTCGGCCACCACTTGTCCGAACCGGATCTGATCGCTCTGATCCGGAATGTGGGGCGCTTCTCGCGGCGCTTCCTGATCCTCGATCTGGTGCGCCACCCTTTGCCACTCGCCTTGTTCCGCCTGTTCGTCGCGCCGCTTGTCTGCCGCATCGTCGTCGTCGACGGGCAGACCTCGATCCGCCGCTCGTACACACCCGCCGAACTCCATCGCCTCACCTCTGAAGCCCTGCGTGGTTCCGCCGGCACGTTCCGACAATCGGTAGCGCCGGTGTACGCCCGCCAACTGATCGACATCTCCTACGCTCCCCTGGCCCGGGGGGCTATTTGATGTGTCCTTCGGTGACTTCCTTGTTGTTCTCTTCGCAGGAGTATTCCATCAGCTCCCAGTCCGGCTTGAGGGTGAAGATCCGCTGGTTGGTGAAGGGCTCCGCATAGGCTTTGGGGTCGGTCACCGTCACTTCGTACGCCATGTGCGTCGAATCCGTGCGCGTGAGCCGTTCCACGACGTGCAACTGGCTGCTGTGCGGGTGGCCGATGGTGTCGAGCCGTGTCTTTTCGTTGAACCCGATCGTGTCGATGACCAGCGTGTCCCCCTCCCAGTGGCCGACCGAATTGCCCATCCAGGTGGCGTCCACATTCTTCGGATGATCCCGGCCGTCGGTGGGGATGACTTTGAAAGTTTGCCAGGCTTCGAACAGGATCGCAATCCGGTTCGGCTCCTGCATGATCTCAAGCGGCATGGGCGTGTTCATCTGGCGCGTCCAACCCATCGGCAGGCAATGGCCCGTGTAGTCGAACTTCTCGGGATTGTAGTTTTTAAAGTCCTGCGCGCCCCATGCCGTGAACGGGAGAGCGCCCGGGCCGATCTGGGCTGGGGTGCCGCCCGGACTTGGCCGGCCGGTCTTCGACATGTCTGGAACATAGGGAATATCCCACACGCCGCTGAGCGAGGGCTTTCCATCCGCCGCCCTGGGGATTGTCCCGGAGGGGGCTCCCACCGCTATGCCCGCTGCGGCCAGCCATACCGTCCACCGAACACGCATCTTGAGACCTCCTACCTGAGATGGCGTCGATTATATCGCAACCGGCCACCACCTCAGCGTTGGAAGTCCGGTAGCGTCGGTCGGAAAACAAGGTACTTGCACTTGGGGGTCATAACATTTTAAGATATCGAGAGTAGAGTTTCCGAATTCTCGGGAGACAAAATGATCTATTCTCGTTCGGCTGAATACGCCATTCGGGCGTTTGTGCACCTCGCTCAGGTGCCTGAGGGTAAGTTCGCCATGGTGAAGAATATCGCGGATCAAGAAGATATTCCGGCCCACTTTTTGGCGAAGATTTTACAGCAACTTGCCCGCAAAGGCTTGCTGCGCTCCAGCAAAGGCCCGACCGGCGGATTTGCCCTGCGGGTCGACGCCGGGGACGTCCGATTACTCGATATTGTCGAAGCTCTGGACGGCCTGGCACCGTATCAGCAGTGCGCCAGCGGTCTTGCCGAGTGCTCCGACGATATGCCCTGCTCGATGCACGATAGCTGGGTAGCCCTGCGTTCGCGTATCATGGACTATTTAGGTCGCAACACGATCGCCGACTTGGCGAAAGCGCTGGAAATCAAGAAAAAGAACCTGGCGGCTTCCAGACAGCGCAAGTCCCGGCGGGTGGTTGGCGCGAAACGGGCGTAACGGGCATCTAAAAACCGGAGGGCAGGATGGGAAATTCGGTTCTTGTCCCCATGGTGGTTGAACAGACCTCCCGGGGCGAGCGCGCGTACGACATTTATTCCAGGCTGCTTAAAGAAAATATCATCTTCTTGGGGACGCCCATTGACGATCAAGTGGCCAACCTGATCATCGCGCAGCTGCTATTCCTAGAGGCCGAGGACCCCGAAAAGGACATTTCCATTTACATCAACTCCCCGGGCGGCTCCATAACAGCCGGCCTGGCGATCCTGGACACCATGGCATTCATTCGCCCGGACATTGTGACCATCTGTGTGGGCCAAGCTGCCTCTATGGCAGCCGTGCTGCTCGCTAAGGGCACCAAGGGGAAGCGCTTCAGCCTGCCGAATTCGCGCATCATGATCCATCAGCCCTCGATGCAGGGGCTGGCCGGGCAGGCTGCCGACATCGACATTTACGCCCGCGAAATTCTTCGCATGCGGGAGATCTTGAACACGATGCTGGCCGACGCCACCGGCCAGCCGGTCGACCGCATCGCCAAGGACGTGGATCGCGATTACATCATGGAACCCGATCAGGCGGTGCAGTACGGCATGATCGACCGGGTGATCGCCAGCCGTGACCTCGCGCCGGTAGCCGTCAAGGGCTAGGCATGCCGCAATCGGAAATCGCGACCTTGGGCGGTGGATGCTTCTGGTGTTTGGAAGCAGTCTACGAAGGCATGGAGGGCGTGTCTCAAGTTGAATCCGGCTACATGGGCGGCGACATCGAGAGCCCTACCTACGAGCAGGTCTCGACCGGGCGGACCGGCCACGTAGAGGTGGTCGAGGTGACATTCGACCCCGAGGTTACTTCCTATCGCGAAATCCTGGATGTCTTCTTCGCCATTCACGATCCCACTACGCGCGACCGCCAAGGAAACGACGTGGGCTCCCAGTACCGTTCCGTCATCTTCTACCACGACGACCGCCAGCGCGCTACCGCCGAGGGAACCATCCGTGAATTGACCGCGGAAGAGGTTTTCCCCGCCCCAATTGTGACCCTCGTCGAGCCGGCAGGGGTCTTCTATAAAGCTGAAGCCTATCACCAGGAATATTTCCGCAACCATCCCCAGCAGCCCTACTGCGCCTTTGTGGTGGCTCCCAAGGTGAAGAAGTTCCGCGAGAAATTCGCCGCCCGGCTGCGCCGCCAGGCCTGAAAGCCTCGTTATGGGGCGTATCGGCGTCTTCAGCGCTCTCAGTACAAAACCTATAGACCGCCACCGCTATGGAACTGCCCGCTCGTCAGCGACCGACCGGAGTTCAGTCTGCGCGGCAATCTCGGTGGATTGAACGGCCACCGTTTGACGAGTGCCCGGGGGATCGTCGGTCGAGGGGTTCGGGACTTCCATGACACGCGGCGCGGGTCTACCAGCCCCGCCTCAATAGAGTGCAAGCCCAAGCCGAGCCATGGAAACCGGTCAACCCCCTGGCT
>Ga0306924_10008046_pt1 | contig 10611 bp, 7 predicted proteins | sample sta12Can44000111_FD_203756 | JGI IMG/M metagenome (GOLD analysis project Ga0306924, IMG submission 203756) | Lab enrichment of tropical soil microbial communities from Luquillo Experimental Forest, Puerto Rico - statanox.12C.anox.44.000.111 (v2)... | ecosystem: Environmental > Terrestrial > Soil...
TCGCCGCCACTTTGACTCCAACCTCGGACTCGAACATCAAAATCGAGGTCTGGATGCCGTTTTCCGGCTGGAACGGCAGATTTCTGGGGACCGGCAATGGCGGCATTGGTGGGCTCATCCTTTACGGTGCGTTGGCCTCCTTCCTTCCCCTTAACTATGCGGTGGCCGACACCGACATGGGCACCTCGCCGGCAGCGACCGACCCTCTCGGTGGTCGCGTGCTGACCGGCCATCCGGAAAAGCAGATCGACTACGCTACCCGATCAACCAATCTAATGACGGTGCGCTCCAAGCAGATCATCAAAGCCTTCTACGGCGAGCATCCGAAATATTCGTATTTGATCGGGTGTTCGGGGGGCGGCGGACAAGGCATTCATGAAGCGCTACAATTCCCCGGCGATTACGACGGGATTGCCGCCGGTGCCCCCTTGTTCAACAACACACACAAAGCCGCCTCCAACATCTGGGGTATCCGGACATTCAGCGGCCAAGCGAACATTACGGCAGCCCAGACTACAGCGATTACTGCCGCGGTCGTAAAGAAATGTGCGGGCAAGGATGGCGGTTTGAGCTCGGACAACTTTCTCACCGACCCTCGGGACTGCCATTGGGATCCCTCTGCGCTGCAGTGCACGGGCGGAGCCGGCGATGCCGCTAGCTGCCTAACGGTATCGCAGGTTGCGGCAGTGCGAAAATCCTACGAAGGGCCCAGCAACCCGCGCACGGGCGAGAGGATCTACGCTGGACAGGTACGCGGAAGCGAGAGCAACAGTGGCTACCCAATATCTACTGCAACGGCTAACTCGCCGTACTGGGCATTCGGTAACGACTTCGACCCGCTGACGTTCGATTTCGACCATGACATGGACGCGCTCGATGACGCAATGGCTGCAATGCTCAACGCAAACACTGCGGATCTCGAAGAATTCAGGTCACACGGCGGAAAGTTGCTCCTCGTTCACGGCTTTGCCGATCCGCAAGTGCCAACATTGAACACTTCCGCTTACTACGAGCAACCGATCACCAGCCAAGCTCGAAAGGGCCGGCACGACGAGAGAGATCGGCAGGGAGCTCTGCGTCGCACTCAGGATTTTGCTCGGCTGTTCCTGATGCCGGGGGTGGCACATTGCGGCGGCGGTGCCGGGCCAGACACCATCGATGAACTGAGCCCACTTCTGCAATGGGTGGAGCAAGGCGTGGTGCCGGACAAAATCATCGCCTCAAGGGTGGTTAATGGCATGACTACTTTGACGCGCCCCGTCTGCCCCTATCCGGAGCTGCCGCGCTACAGCGGGGTCGGCGATACGACAAAAGCCAGCAGCTTTGTGTGCGCGGCCGACAGCGATCAGGATGAGCCCACCAATGCCGCCATTGCCGGTCCCCAGAAATCTGCCGTTCCAGCCGGAAAACGGCATCCAGACCTCGATTTTGATGTTCGAGTCCGAGGTTGGAGTCAAAGTGGCGGCGATCCGGCAGAACGCCGGCAGATTGGTGAAGACCTCACCATCGGGTGCGGTGTAGGTCCCGGCCGCGACCCGCTCAGCGGCCGTGATCGAGGTTTCGGGGAGCGTCAAGCCGGCCAGGCTCGTGCATGTCGCGGCAGCGGTGGGGGTTGCGGCGATCCCGGGAAGTGCGGTGACCAGCGCTAGTCGAGCCGCCCGGAGTGAGCCTGTTGCGGGTCCGGAACGCCAGCACTTCGAGTGGCGCCAGCTACCTTTGCAAGCGTTGTGACCCTGTTTGGAATTCACGCACCTCATGGCGAGGTCTCCCTGTTTTCTGCTTACGTCTGGTGGTCACTGTTCCGGCACCCCTGCCAGCCGAAGGCCGGTGAAATAAGTCGCTTCGAACAAGGCGCGGATGTTCGGTAGCGAGAACCGCCCGCCTGCGTGTAAGGTCGTCAACCGGGCGATACTACGAAAACGATCATCATCACTCAGCCTTCCAGCTTCTGCAAGTTCCGCGGCAGCGCGTTCGGTTTCGCCGTTGAGGGCATAAGCGGAAGCAAGATGGGCACGGAGGATCGAATTTGCCGGGGTATGATTGCGCGCCTTTTCAAGCCATACGACCGCCTCTGCCGCACGCGATTGCAGCAGATGGGCCAATCCGATGGTATCGTACCAAAAGCCGAGCTCAGGATCCCGGGGGCTCAACCGAATGGCTTGCTCTACGAGTGGGATAGTCTCCTCTATCGAGCCGATGAAGAGCTTACATTGGCCAAGGGGAGGGAATGCGTACACACAGTTGCGATCAAGCGCGAGCACCGTCTCGTATTCAGTGATTGCTTCCCGGAACCGGTTTTGCGCGCGCAGCAACGTCGCTTTGGCGTAGTGGGCAAGAGAGCTATTCGGTGAAGTTGCCAAGGCTTGTGCGGCTAATGCATCCGCGCGTAAGAGATCAGCGTCGGGCGTGTCGGTCATATTCGCGAGGACACGGCCTGCAAGCGAAGCCGCCAACCAACTCTGCGCCTCGTAAGATCCTGGATTCAGCGCCAATGCGCGCTCGAATAGGGTAATGCGCTCGATACGGATTTCACGCGTCGGCGGCTTTAACCCTAAGGCGCGTGCCCTGAGAATGTAATCCGCCGCATCTGGATGCTCGGTACGCCGAGCCGCCTCGACGCCGAGTAGCCCCAGATTAAGCGCCACTGCGATCCGGGTCGTGATCTCGTCTTGCAGCATGAAAAGATCGCCCGTTTCTCCGTCGAAGCGCTCAGCCCAGAGATGCGCGTCGGTCTCGGCATCGATGAGCTGGGCGTTGATACGAATCTGATTGCCCAACCGGCGGACACTCCCTTCGAGGACATAGCGCACACAAAGCTCGCGGCCGACCTGCTTTGTATCGATGGACTTGTCGCGATAGGTGAACGCAGTATTGCGCGAGATCACGAACATGTTCGCGATCCGCGACAGATCGGTCGTTAGATCCTCGGTGATCCCGTCCGCAAAATATTGCTGGTCGGGGTCGTTGCTAAGATTGGCAAACGGCAGCACAACGATCGACAGGCGTGGCGCGACAACCGGCCGGGAGATTGGCACAACGGACGGCACGCTTGGTGCCGGCAGGTCGGCGACGGCTTCGGCGCGCAACGCATAGACCCGTACCGGCCGGGCGATATTCTTGACGCGCTGCTCGCCCAAATCCTCCAACGCGTAGGCCAGTTTGTCGCGGATTTGGTCGCGCACCGTGCGCGAGATACAGATCCCGCCCGGTTCCGCGAGGGCTTCGAGGCGCGCCGCGACATTGACGCCGTCGCCGAAGATGTCGTCGCTATCGACGATGATGTCGCCGAGATTGATCCCGATCCGGAACCTGATCCGGCGGTCTTCGGGGATGCCGGCTTCGCGATCGATCATCGCCCGCTGCAATTCAGCGGCGCAACGTACCGCATCGACAACGCTCGGGAATTCCGCCAGCAACCCGTCGCCGGTGGTCTTGACGATACGGCCGGAATGCTCGCCGATCTTCGGGTCGACGAGCTCGCGGCGGTGCGCCTTGAGCCGCTCATGCGTGCCTTCCTCGTCTGCCCCCATCAGGCGCGAGTAGCCCGCCACATCGGCGGCCAGGATCGCGGCAAGACGGCGGGTCGCAGTCATTCTTCCGGCACCCCGGCTAGCCGAAGGCCGCGGAGATAAGTGGCCTCGAACAAGGCGCGGACCTTTGGCACCCCGAAATATCCGACGGCTTTCAAGCGGGTAATACTGGAAAATCGGCCATCGGGGCTCAGCCTCCGCGCTTCGGCGAGTTCGGCGGCCGCGCGGTCGGTCTCGCCTTTGAGGCCATAGGCGGAGGCGAGGTTGGCGCGGATGCCCGGGTGCGCCGGATTGGCGTTGCGTGCCCTTTCGAGCCAGACGATTGCCTCGTCAACCTGCGACTGCAGGAGGTGCACGACCCCAATCCATTGATACCAAATGGGGATGGCACGATCGCGGGGGCTGAGGCGGATGGCTTGCTCGATACGCGGGATCACCTCGTCCATCGACCCGGTGAGGAGCTTGCACCAGCCGAGTGCAGTCATTGGGAACACCAAGTTGCGGTCGAGCGAGATTGCCGTCTCGTACTCGGCAATAGCCTCGTCGCATCGGCCCTCCTCGCGCAGCACCTGGGCCTGCGCCCGCAGCACCTGACCCTTGATGTAATGTGCCCCCGCGCTGCTGGGCGCCGCCGCCAACGCTTGGTTGGCGAGACCTTCCGCGCGCGCGATGTCCGCAGTCGGCGAGTCGGCCATTCCATCCATCGCGCGGCCTGTCAGCGCGCCCGCCAAACCGCTCTGCGCTGCCGCATACTGGGGATCGAGCACCAACGCGCGCTCATACATGCTGATCGCTTCCGCCCGGGTGCCGCGCGTTGCCACCTTACTCGCTGCGGCATATCCGCGGAGCAAGTAGTCCAGCGCGTCGGGATGCTCGGTCGGTCGTGCGGCCTCCGCGCCAGTCAGCTCGACGCCGAGTGCAATCGCGATACGGCTTGTGATCTCGTTTTGCAGCGCGAACAGATCGCTGGTGTCGCCATCGAACCGTTCGGCCCACAAATGCGCATCCGTTTCGGCATTGATCAGCTGAGCATTGACGCGGACCTGGGTGCCTGAGCGCTGGACGCTGCCTTCGAGCACATAGCGCACGCCCAGTTCGCGGCCGATCTGCTTTGTGTCGATCGGTTTGTCCCGATAGGTGAACGCCGTATTGCGCGAGATCACGAACATGTTGGCGATCCGCGAGAGATCGGTCGTGAGGTCTTCGGTGATCCCGTCGGCAAAATATTGCTGATCGGGGTCGCTGCTGAGATTGGCGAACGGCAGGACGACGATCGACAGCCGCGGTGCGACGAGCGGCTGCGCGATTGAAGTGGCGGCTGCGAGCGCCGGGGTCGCAGAAGGTCTTGCGGTCGGCCAGAGCCACCATGCACCGCCAGCGATCGCCAGTGCCGCCATAACTGCCGCCGATGTCGCGATGATGGCACCGCGCCGGCGACGCATCGCGACTCGCGGCACGCGGGATGCCGGAGGCTCACCCACGGCTCCCGAGCGCAACGCATAGACCCGCACCGGCCGAGCGATGTTCTTGACGCTCTGCTCGCCCAGATCCTCGAAAGCAAAGGACAGCTTGTCGCGGATTTGGTCGCGCACCGTGCGCGAGATACAGATCCCGCCCGGTTCGCGAGGGCTTCGAGGCGCGCCGCGACATTGACGCCGTCGCCAAAGATGTCGCCGTCCTCGACGATGACATCGCCAAGATTGATCCCGATCCGCCATCTGATCCTGCCGTCCTCAGGGATGCCGGCTTCGCGATCGATCATCGCCCGCTGGATATCGGCGGCGCAGCGCACCGCGTCGACAACGCTCGGGAATTCCGCCAGCATCCCGTCGCCGGTCGTCTTGACGATGCGGCCGGAGTGCTCACTGATCTTCGGGTCGACGAGCTCGCGGCGATGCGCCTTGAGGCGCTCGTGCGTGCCTTCCTCATCGGCGCCCATCAGGCGCGAGTAACCCGCCACATCAGCGGCTAAGATCGCGGCGAGACGGCGGATAGCGGGCATTGCGCATCCGAGCGATCAGGTCCGCAGAAAATTTATCGTAAAAGTACTGAGAAACCCACCTTTATGACGCGGATCGAGCCCTCCGGCGCAGCCGGCCGGTCGCCGTTCCGTTGGTGCCGTTCGCCGCGCGCCTCAGGCGCGGCGACAGGCTCACGCCAGCGCCAAACTGTTGCGATGATGGCGATCATAAAATTGCCTTACTCGCATCGTATATATCCGGTGCCGCTATCGAACGGGCCGGTGGCGAGGCCAACGCTATGGCGGCGGCCAGCAGTACCCGGCCGAAAGGGGGATTACAATCAATGGTAGAGACTCCGCTGCAGATTTGCTGCAGAATGCAAAATCGCCGGTCACCGGACCAATTTCTAGTTGCAGTTATAGTAGCCGTGTTTGGCGCACCGCCGCGCTTCGATCATGCGGCAAATCGCTGCTGCCGACGTACCGCGCCATGACGAGGATAAAGAATAGTGAAAACCACAGTGTCCCGATCCACCACTCTTGCCAGATGCCATAAGCGCCCGTCGCGGCGATCACCGCGCCCGTCAGGCTGGCGCCCGCGGCGGCCTTGAACAGCTGCGGCCAGGGGGCGGCCGCAAGGCGCAGCCACAACCATGCTAGGAGGAGCCCGAAGAGCACCGCACCCGGCACCCCGAGCTCGAGCCACAGCTGAATGGCGGCGTTGTGCGGGTGCAGCGGCAGCCACACCCTGCCCTCATAGATCGGCTCGTCACCTCCGGGAATCGCGCGCGAGGCGTCGAGCCCCCAGCCGGCGAGCGGCCGCTCGGCAATCCGGGCGCCCGCGAACGACCAGATCATGAGCCGGTGCCAGGCGGAGAACTTGATCCCTTCCGCCGTTTCCGTCACCGCCTCCAGCCGGGCGACCCGCGCAAAGGTCAGCGGCGCCGTGACGACTGTAAGCACACACAAGATCGCGGCCATCCGGGCGGTCGCGCGCGGCGCGATATACAGTATCGGAGCGATCAGGATTGCCGCGCCGAGCGCCGCCTTAGCCGCGGTCCCGACGAGATGGAAGATGACCGCCAGCATGGCCGCGGCGAGCAGCACCCCGAGGACGACACGGCCGCGCTGAACCAGCGCCGCGCTCGCCGGCAGCGCCAGAATGGCGAGCGTGTCAGCCGCCTGGTTGAGTTGCGGAGCAAAGAACCCGCGCGTCACCCAGGGCCGCGTCAGCAGCCCGTCGGTTGCAAACTGAACAGGGGCGAGAACCAGCGCCACCACCAAGCCAGTGTAGAAGCAACACAGCAGCCGGCGCGGATCGGCAACTGCGTCGGTTGCGGCCGCCAGCACAAGACCCGCGGAAAAAAGGCCCGCGAGGCGAGTCGCGATGACGAGGCTATGCCCCGAATCGATCGACCACACCGCCGAGGCGCTCGCCCATACGAGCAGCGCCCCGAGTATCAATGCCGGAATACGCACCGCCCGAAATGCCGCCATTGCGTTTGGCAGGACGAGGCCAATCGCCAATATTCCGGCGATCGAGATGAGTGGTGCGACGGCGTGCGGCACCAGAACCAGGATCGGGGAAAACGCGAAGCCTACGGCGTCGAGACCGAGCTCCAGCGGGATAGCCATTCGCCGGGCTGCGTCGATCGAACGCGACGGGAACATGGCATCCCCGGAGCTTTTGGAGAGGTACGGCCGCTGGCCCAGCCGCGCGCTGCTGGGTATCGGCAGCGTTATGCCAGCGCGCCGATCAAAGCAAGCGCAGCCGATCGGTAGTAGCGCCGATCATTCACTCCGTGCCGGCGCTTGCCATCTCGAGGATGCGAGCGGCGTCGGTTGGGCTCCTCCGATTCTCGGAGATTCCTCGCGCGCTCTGTGTCACCGTGTTGATAAGTTCAGCCGACTTCCGCAGCGGAGCATCGGCGGCCCCGTGCAGGTTCACCCCTATCGATGGCATCCGTCGGGAAGCTTCCTGGCGCATTTGTTCAAGGCCGCGACTCAGCAGCATCACCGCGCGCTGGCGCCGACAATCGCCCGTCTGGTGCCCGCGGCCGCCGTCGTCTTCGATGTCGGCGCGCACGCCGGGCAATACACGAAGCTGTTCGCGCGTGCAGCCGGCCGCGGCCGGGTTTACGCCTTCGAGCCGGGAAGCTATGCGCGATCAATCCTCCGCACCATCGTCTGGGTGCACGGATTGTCGAATGTGGCGGTGGTGCCGATCGCGCTGGGCTCGGAGGCTCGGATCGATACTTTGACTATCCCGCTGAAGCGGCGGGGGAGCTTCGGGTTCGGCCTTGCCCATCTGGGAAAGCCATCCGAGCGCTGGCAGGCGGTGACGCAGGAGATCGTGGCGCTGGCGACAATCGACGGCGTCGTGACAAGGCTGGGCCTCGATCGCCTCGATTTCGTCAAGGCCGATATCGAGGGTTGGGAGCTGCAACTGCTGCGCGGCGCGGAGCGCACTCTCAAGCGCTTCCGACCGCGTCTGTTGCTGGAACTCAGCGGCACGGCGCTCGCGCGTGCCGGCGACCGTCTTGACGACGCTTTCAACTTTCTGGCTGCACGCGGGTATCGGGGCTTCTGTTTCGCGCCCGAAGCCGGCCTCGTGCCGCTCACTCGGGTAGAGGACGGCGATTTCTGGTTCATACCGGCCGAGGATCCGGTGATCGACACCACCGCTGCCCGAGACCCAGATTCATAACGTAAGATCCGAGATTGCCGCACTATTCTCGGCGGCGTCAGATTCCGGGAGAGCGCGATGGCGGAACAGCGGCTCAAACATTTCGGCTGGGGGCGTGAAGGCGAGGGCATGACGGCCGCGGAGGAGACGGCTGCGCTCGACCGCTACCGTCGCCTCTTTGGTGTCGAAAGCTTCGACGAGCGCGCACCGCCGCCTCTTTCTAAGATCGAGTTGCGGCCCCCGCGGCTCGCGGCGCCGGCTGCACTGGCGGCGTGCTGCTCGACCGAACTTTACGATCGCACCGCCCACACTTATGGCAAATCCTTTTCCGACTACGCCCGCGGCCTTGCCGGCGAATACGGTAACGCCCCCGATGTCGTTGCATATCCTCGTAACGAGGCAGAGGTCGCCGCTCTGCTCGATTGGGCGGGCAGCGTCGAAGCTGCACTGATCCCGTTCGGCGGCGGCAGCAGCGTGGTCGGCGGTGTTGAGCCCCGGATCGACGGGACGCCCTTCCGCGCGTCGATCTCGCTTGATCTGCGGCACCTGAACCGCGTTGTGGAAATCGATCCGATTTCGCGAGCCGCGTGCATCGAGGCCGGCGTGTTCGGCCCCGCCCTCGAGGCGCAGCTCCGGCCGCATGGCTTGACCTTGCGGCATTTCCCGCAGAGCTTCGAATATTCGACACTGGGCGGTTGGATCGCGACCCGATCAGGCGGCCATTTCGCCACCCTCTACACTCACATCGATGAATTCGTCGAGAGCCTGCGGGTCGTGACCCCGCGCGGTGTGGTCGAGACCCGCCGCCTTCCCGGCTCCGGCGCGGGTCCCAGCCCCGACCGACTTTTCATCGGCTCGGAAGGCATTCTGGGGGTGATCACGCAAGCCTGGATGCGTCTCCAGGATCGTCCGCGCTTTCGCACCGGCGGTGCAGTCCGATTTGCCGACTTTTTCTCGGCTGCACGTGCCGTCAGAGCGATCGCCCAGGCCGGCCTCTACCCCGCGAACTGTCGTATACTCGACCCGCAGGAGGCTCAGAACACGGGAGCTGGCGACGGCACGGCGGCGATACTCGTGCTGGCTTTCGAGTCCGGCGATCATCAGCTCGACGCATGGATGACCCGCGCGTTGGAGTGCTGCGCCGATCATGGCGGCACGCCCGAAGATTCCGCAAAGCCGGACGCACATCGCGAGGGAGCAGCGGGAATCTGGCGTAACGCCTTTATCCGGATGCCTTATGCCCGGGAGCAGCTGATCAGAAAGGGCATCATCACCGATACATTCGAGACGGCGATCACGTGGGAGCGGTTCGAATCATTTCACGACACTGTCAAGGTCGCGACCGAAGCGGCAATTCGGCAAGCGACCGGGCGCGCAGGTCAGGTAACCTGCCGATTTACGCATGGTTACCCCGATGGGCCCGCGCCGTATTTCACGTTTCATGCTCTCGGCCGGCACGGCGATCTGCTGTCGCAGTGGCAGATGATCAAGAGCGCGGCCAGCGAGGCGTTGATTGCCGGGGGCGGGACCATCACCCACCACCACGCCGTCGGCCGCGACCATCGCCCGTGGTACGATAAACAGCGGCCAGAACTGTTTGCCGCGGCGCTGCAGGCCACCAAACGCGCGATCGATCCGCGGAGCATTTTGAACCCTGGGGTTCTGATCGACCCCTGAGATTGCTGCGTCTGTGGTGATCGTCGCGGCGCTTTCCGCTCGTGCGGCTATACCACACGTTGAATGGGCTAGGCACCGCCGCTAGCGTCGATGCCGGACCGCGGCGACGCCTACAATGTTACTCGGTTCCACGGCGCCGCTGCCGAAATCGCCGGAGAACGCGATCAAGTTATTCGGTGTTGCTAAAAAGACGCGGCCCCGCTAGGCGGAAATCGCTCGGGTCGCGACTGAACTGTTGCGTGAATGTCGCACTGCGCGTTCTTCTTCATGGATTTGCCGACAAGCGGTCTCGTTGAGGTAAAAACCGTTTGCCATCGGAACGGTGGATAGCAAAGATCGGGAAATGGCGGCGGCATGACCATCGTCACACGCGTATTTTGCGGCTGGAGGTAAGGGATGAAAAGTCGCTATTTGCTAGGCGCTGGCGCAGCGCTGGCCATGGCCCTGATAGGCGCCGAGGCGAATGCGCAATTTGCTTGGATGGGGGGGCCCTATCCGATCACCTATTACGTCGGACCCGAAGGTGGGTGGACAAGTCTTCCGAACCAGAGGGTTACGAACACGACATCGGTCCCCTTCAGGGTCGACACCGTCGGTGGCGCCTCCAATGGCCCGTTTTTCAGCAGCTTTGGGACCGGAAGCGCGAGATACGACAGCGGTTTCAATGCCGGTGCCCGCGCCGGTCTCCAGTGGGGCCCGGTCCGGCTCGAAGAGGAATACAGTTACCGTCATAATGGGCTGTCTCAGTTCACCTCTTT
>Ga0306924_10008047_pt1 | contig 10610 bp, 9 predicted proteins | sample sta12Can44000111_FD_203756 | JGI IMG/M metagenome (GOLD analysis project Ga0306924, IMG submission 203756) | Lab enrichment of tropical soil microbial communities from Luquillo Experimental Forest, Puerto Rico - statanox.12C.anox.44.000.111 (v2)... | ecosystem: Environmental > Terrestrial > Soil...
ACGCCCAGATACAAACTCGACGCTGGCCGCCGGACCGGGCCCGGTGCGGTGGAGCTGCACGACGACGAGACCGACATCATGCACGTCGTCCGCGGCCGCGCCACCGTGGTGACAGGCGAGGACGAGTACCTGGTCAATGAGGGTGACGTGCTGGTCATCCCGGACGGGGTGCCCCACCAGTTCGTGGACGTCACCGGCCCGTTCCTCTACTTCGTGACAAAGGTGCGGTCATGAGGCCGCACGGAGGGTGTCTGCGATGAACCTCGACAATCTCGTCGCGGTGCTCGCGGTCGCGGCGGCGGTGCCATTGATTCTCTCGACCGTACCCAAAGTTCCTATCCCCGGGCCGGTGCTGGAGATCGCCGCCGGGATCGTGCTTGGCCCCGCGGTACTGGACCTGGTGAAACCTGACCAGGCGGTACGGCTGGTAGCGACGATCGGGCTGGCGTTCCTGCTCTTCATGGCGGGTCTGGAGATCGATGTCCGCCACTTTCGCGGACCTCGCGCCCGCCTTGCGGGATTGGGGTTCGGTCTTAGCGCGGTGCTCGCGCTGGGCATTAGTGGCGCGCTGCACGCGGCGGGTGTCGTCGAAAGCACGCTGCTCGTTGGGATCATTCTCATCGCCACGTCGCTGGGGATGATCATTCCAATCCTGAAGGACGCGGGCGTGGCCGACCGCCCCGTCGGCCAGCTCGTGATCGCAGGTGCCTCGCTCGGCGATGTCAGCTCGGTCCTTCTGCTCTCCCTCTTCTTCTCCGGCCGCGCGACCGCCCTAGGTCCTAAACTGCTGCTGCTGTCGCTGCTTTTCGTCTTGGTTGTCCTCCTCGTTATCGCTACGCTCCGCATCGAGCGCTCGATGTGGATCACGAGGACGATGAACAGGCTGGCCGACACCTCGGCCCAAATCCGGATACGCCTGTCGATGCTGCTCGTGGTGGGCCTGGGCGCCCTGGCCACACATCTAGGGTTCGAGGCGATCCTCGGCGCCTTCATCGCCGGGGCGATCCTTCGCCTGGTAGACGCCGATGCCGCACGCAAGCACCCGCTGTTCCACCCGAAGCTCGACGCCATCGGCTATGGCTTCCTCATCCCGGTCTTCTTCGTCACCAGCGGGCTCACCTTCAACTTGTCGGTGCTGTTCGCCAGCGCCGCCACTGTGCTGCGGGTGCCACTGTTCCTGCTGGCGCTGCTGGTCGTGCGCGGGCTGCCTGCCGTTCTCTACCGGTCCGTGCTGCCGGGTGCCCGCGATGTCGCCGCCGCAGGGCTGCTCCAAGCGACGTCGCTGCCCTTCATCGTCGCCGCCACCACGATCGGGCTTGCGTTGCACGCCATCAGGCCGGCCAACGCGGCCGCGCTCGTTGCCGCCGGACTGTTGAGTGTCATCATTTTTCCCATCATCGCGCTGCAGTTGCTGCGATCGTCGGCTAAAGGCCCGGCCGCGGTTCCTGGGCAGGCGCCCGTTCGTCAATAGCCTGATATGGCCCGATCAGCGAAGGACTGCCCGCGGCTGGGGGAACCCCCGCGCTGTCCGCCACGCTCATTTATTCGGCTCCCAGCTTCTGTCGGATAAGAGCGAGATTGCGGGGGCGTCTTGCTTCGCCGAAAGGTGGCGCTGCTGCCAGTTGGCCGCGTTGGCTCCAAGGTTTCGCGACCGCTTTGGTAGTCCGTGCCGGGACGGAGCAGTGCTCGCAGCCGGACCCGCGCACGGTGGAGCCGAACCCGCTGATTCCCGGCGCTGATCCCGAGTTGCTCGGCTGCTTCGGGCGCCGAGAGGCCCTGGATGTCGCGCAGGGCGATGATCTGGGCGTCCCGGGGAGGAAGTGTGGCGAGAGCGGCGAGGATGGCCCGCGCTGCCTCGTCGGCAACGACCAGGTCTTCAGGCCAGGCAACGGGCGTAGCCATCCCCGGGCAAGGCCAGCCGACTGCGGCTCCAGGCCGGTCGATGCAGTGGTGAAGTGGGTCCACAGCGATCACGCGCCGCTCGCGGCGGCTTGCGGACTTGGCCTGGTTCACCAGGATCTGGAAGATCCAGGTTCTCAGGGATGAGCGGCCTTGGAAGGTGTCCAGCTCGCGCAGCACGGCGAGCCAGGTCTCCTGAACGATGTCCTCGGCGAGCCCGGCGCTGTGCACATGCTTGCGGGCGACGCGTCGCATCCACGGCGAGAAAAGGATCACTAGCTTCTCGTACGCCGCCTCGTCGCCTGCCCGCAATTCGTCAAGGCTCGGCAGTGAGGTTCGCGCACTGTTCCCGGCGGCCGGGACAGCATCAACGTTGCGGGCGGCGCGAGCTGAACCGTCGCCCATCACTTGGCCGCGCTTGCAGCGCATTCTCGCCACCTGATGTGAGAGGGCGGCTGCCGCCCGGCTCTCACGGCTCTGGAGCAGGTGCCTCTGCCCCGGGTGCGCCAGCGTGCCTTCCTCGGGTGAGTGTCATCTCCCGGCTGACAGTTACTGGGTCGACAGTAGCGGCGCCGTTCGTCAAGGACTATACGGCCGATGTTGTTAGCCTGGCTTGTCTCAGTGGAATCAAACGGCTGGCTGTGCCGTTGAGCACCATCCCGGAGAAGTCCACGCACCCTGGCTGCGCGCGGTCGGGGAAGGCAGCCGTCAGCACCTGGCGTAGGACTGGCCTCCCTCGACCGCGGCGGAGGACTGGCCCGCCCGGGCCGAAGGGGAAGTGATCAGCCGTTCCCCCCGGTGCGGCGGGGGGGACCAAGCCACCGCGGATGACTCCCTGAGCGGCGCCCTGACTGCCGCACATCGAGAGGCGGTCACGGATGACGGCCTCATCAGGCAAACCGATCAACTGACCGGCGCGAGGCTCACGGCATGGCCATCTGGGTCGCGCAGGTGGACCGCTCCGTCGGCGCTGGCGGTCGCGTCTATGCCGGAGACGACAGAACGGAGACGATCCAGCACGCCTTCGACGTCTGCGGTCTGGAACCGGGTCTCAACATGCCATAGGTCTTCTGGCTGGGTGTCGGCGGGGCTGGGCCGTCCGGTCGCCGGCGACAAGTAGTGAAGGAACTCCACGCCCGGGCCGTCAGCGCCTCTGAGCGAGGTAATGCGTACCCGGGCGCCGGGCACGCCGCTGAGCCGTTCCTGCTCGGGGCCCCAGTTCTCACTTCGGCCCAGCACGTCCAGGCCGAGCCCGTCGCCGTAGAAGCGCAAGCCGGCCTCGGTGGAGGACACCACGATGGCGGTGTGGTCGATGCCGAGCATCAGCCGCTCGGTGGACTGCCACCGGGCGTTCCCTTTGCCGGGGGGAAAGCCGATTAGCTCGAAGGGGTGACCGTCCGGGTCGCGCAAGTAGGAGGCTTCGATCCCTCCGGCGTCGGGGTTCCAGGCCGGCAGCCGCTGCGGAGTTGGGCTCGTGTGCCGGATCCCGAGCGCGTCGAGCCGGTCGCAGGCGGCGCGGATATCGCTCACCACGATGGCCACGTGCTGGAACCACAGGTCATTGCTGCGGCTGTCCGCAGGCACCGGCCGACCCTGCGGCCCGCGCTCGTGGAGGACAATGATCTCGCTGCCAAGGCGGACGGTAATGGATCTCCCTCCGGTCGTGGCATGCTCGTCGAGGCCGGCCACGACTTCGAAATCGAGGGCGGCCTCAAAGAAGCGAGCGGCAGCGGGAGCATCGCTCACCGTCAAGGCAACAGCGGCGACCTCGGCGGCCGGCTGGGACGATCTCAGGCGGTCGGTCATGGCGTTACTCTTTCGTGCGGCAGGCCACGATGCCATCGCCGGGTGAGCGCTGAGCAGCCGCCGAAATCGTCGCGGGCGAGGAACAGGCACGTGACCCCGGAATTCGCGTGGCCGGTGTAGGGCAGCGGCATCTCTAGCAGCACCTGGATGTCGCCAACCACATCGCCAGGTCGCAGCCGCCCACAAAGAGGGAGGGCGTGCCTCACCGGGATACGGTCACTTCGTGCCATAGCCCGCCGTTGAGATTGAGGTTGTTGCCGAAGGCCTGGCCGGGGGCGGTGTCGCCGACGTAAGTGTACAGCGGATGCCCGTTGTAGGTGATCTGGGTGGTGCCGTCGGACCGTTTGATTGTGCCTACCGTGCCGGTGATGCCCGAGCGCGTAGATGCGGTTCCGGTTACCGGCGGCCAGTACCCGGCGCACACCCCGGTGCAAGCCGACCTGGTGGCGGTGTCGGGGGCGAACCAGTACAGGGTGAAACCTTTGGAATTGGTGAGCACCGTCATGCCGCCGATCTTGGCCGTCTTCAGGGTGCCGCTGGTGGCTGCCGACGCCGGAGGGCCCGCTGCCGCCACCGAGATGCCCAGCACGGCCAGGGCCGCGGCGGAGAGACCGGCCACTGCCTGTCCCGCGCGCGGAATACCGGCTTGCAGCCTGGCCAGCAGCGAACTGGGGCTGGGATGCCCGGCTTGCTGGACCGCAGTGGCCGGGGTGACGGCGAGGGCGGCCAGTACCGAGAAGGCTGCGATCTCGATGATCCCGGCAACGATTCCGGCCGTGGTGCGGATCTCCCTGTACCCGAACAGGCCGGCCCACAGGGACAGCACGTACCCGCCGAGCGTGGCCAGGGCGAACCCGGCGCCTGCCGCGGCCGCGAGGCGGCTGCCGGTGGCAATCACGGCCACCGCGAGAGCGAACGCCGTGATCACCTGCAGCAGGAACAGCCAGCCGATGACGGGGATCGACCGGTACCCGGTCAGGTACAGGTCCAGGTGGATCGCCCCGGTCGCGGCCAGCAGCCCGGCCCCGCCCAGCCGCCACCCGAGGCGCCGGTTCCGGCGGGAGGCCAGGCCGGTCATCCGGCGAGGCGGTGGCACGTCTGGCCCCCGCAAGGCCCGTGCCCGGCCAGCCTGGACCGGGCGTTCGGCCGTGGCTGGGGTCTCACTTGCCGATCCGCACGGTCACCCTGGATGCGACTAGCGGCATCAGCGGGACGTGCTCGTTGTCGACCAGCAGCGCGATCAGCGTGTGGGTCGACCCGGGCTTGAGCCCCGCGGTGGACACGTGGATCACGTCCGTGCAGCTCATCCCCATCATGCCGCCCATGCCCATCATGCCGCCGGTGGCAGTGTCGAGGTTGAGGTGCCAGTGACCCCACCCGTGCAGGTTCGGCTTGCCGAACAGCGCGCAGCTCAGGTGGTAGTCCTTGACCCGCACATGCACGGTGAAGTTACCCGACACGGTCACCCCGGGCTTGGGCGAGACGATACTGATCGAGGGCTTGGCCATGGTCATCATGCCGGTCAGCGCGGGCAGCGGCGTGGCCGGGGCGTAGTCGAACATGATCGAGCGGGCGTTCGCGTTCACCTGCGCGTGGTCATCCAGCGAGGGCACCACCGTGAGCGTGTGCATCCCGGGCTTGACGTCCTGCAGCGAGACCAGCGCCGCCGGTGTGCAGAACATGTTGATCAGGGATCCGTCCAGCAGCACGTGGTAGTGCCCGGTGGCGGTGGCCTCCATCCCCATCATTAGCGGCCTGCCGGCCAGGGCGCAGGTGTCCTTGTAGCCGGTCACCTGTACGTGCACCATCACGCTGTTACCCGTCACCTTCATCCCCGTCATCGGCGACGCGATGGTTACTTTCATGTGCTTGGCACCCATTGGTAGCGCCATCCCGGCCCCCATCGACATGGATGGGCTGGCCATCGGCATCGAACTCGACATCTCCGGCATTGGCGACTTGGAATGGGCGCCCGCCGCCGAGGACTGCCCCGCCGAGCCGCAGGCCGCCGCCACCAGCGCGAGCGCCCCCACAACGGCGCTCGTTCTGAGAGCTGAACCGGGCCGCGGCCGGCGCAGTGATGGGGAGCTGTTCATGAGCGAAACCTCCACACTGCCCACGCATGTTTGGGCGCCGTCATGGACGGACCCAGTGATGCCTGCTAAAGACGCCTCGGCGGCGGTCTTGATTGCATCCGCGCCCAGAAAGGGCCGAACCTCGTCCTGGAGCGCTGGCGGGACGACGGACCCGCTCTCTTCGCCGCGGTCCATCCAGCGCACCGGCCGGGCTAGCGGGGACGGGCTGGTCGGTGCCCGCCGACGGTTGGCTAGAGTGCCCGCCCGCCGCCGCTGTCAGGCCAAGGGCAGCCGTGCGGCCAGTAGCGCCAGTTCCGCCGCTGGGACCGGTGCCGCCACCAGTACCGATGTCGGGCCGTTGTGGCAGTACAAGCCCAGCGTCCCCAGGCGTGACAACCACGCCATGCCCGCCCCAGAGACAGCCTGGGCGTGCGCTGGCATGGGGAATGGCCGAACCGACTCCGCCACAACCGCCTCGGCGCCGCCCAGCCGCCAGGTCCGCACCACGATCCGCTGCCCGCCCGCTATCACCGTCACCGGGTGGCCAACCTGCACCGGCACCGCCTGCCTGGGGATGCGCGGGGACTGTCCGCGAGCAGGTGGGGGGATCGCCCGGGCGTACCGCGCTACCGCCGCCACGGCCGCGGGTACGCTCCCGGTCACACGGCCGCCCGGGAGCAGGACCACCACCAGCGCGGCCGCCAGGCCTGCGGCAAGGGCCCCGGCGCCCGCCAGCCAGCGCAGCCGGGCACCAGGACGGGCCGTCCGTGCCTGGGAACCGGGCCCGACATGCCGTGGCACCTCGGTGCGGGCTACCTCGACAGCGAATACGACCCGGTCGGCCAGGCCCAGGGGGGCGGGCTGACGCAGCAGCCCCGCGGCCTGCCGGCCGGCACGGTCTTCACGTACCGCCCGCCAGCACTGCTCGCACTCCAGCAAGTGCTCATCCCACCGCCGCGCCTCTGCGTGACCCAGCGTCCCAGCTAGGAACCCGGCCAGCAGCCGGTGATCCCGGTCACGGCCGTCCATAGCTCACCCCCGCCTCCGCCAGTACTTGCGCCAGCTTGCGCCGGCCACGGTGTACCCGGGCCAGGACCGTGCCCCGCGGGCACCGCAAGAGCTCCGCTGTCTCCCGGGCGGTGTACCCGGCCACATCCATCAGCACGATGCACAGCCGCTGCGGCTCGGGCAGCCGGGCCAGGCCCTGGAACACCGCAGCGGCATCCAAGTCGGCGAGCACCACGTCGGCCACGTCAGGCACCGCCTCCCCGCCGTCCGCGCGAATCGAGGGCAGGGCGTCCAGCAGCGCCCAGGCGGGCACCTCCCACGGCCGCCGCCGACGGCGCCGGGCCTCCGACCGGGCGACGTTTAGGCAGATCGCCGCCAACCACGCCCGCGCATTCCCGCCCCGGTAGGTACCAAATCCGGCATAGGCCCGCAGGTAGGTCTCTTGCACCAGGTCCTCGGGGTCCTGCCCGTCTCTGGCGGCGTGCCGCGCGATCTGGTACACCACGTCCAAGTAAGGCAGCGTGGCGTCCAGGAACGCGCGATGGTCAGCACCCACGGCTTTCACACCTACTAACGACGCCCGGTGCCCGCCTTTGATTGCATCACTGCGGGACACAAGCGCGCTACCGCGCCGCCACCGGGTGCTCGTTGCCGATCGGGCGGCGGCGAGGCCAGGACATACTTGCTCATGGTGGTGCTCCCGTCGAGCCCCGCCGCATGCCGCCGGCCTTCACCCTTCGTAGCGCCACAGCCGCCCGGATCGACACCGCCATTACATCGAGTTCAGACGTCCACGCTGGCGAGGAACTGGGTGGCAGCCAGCTCCGCGTAGAGCGGGTCGCTGGCCACGAGCTCGGCGTGGGTGCCCGCGGCCTTGACCAGGCCCGCGTCCATGACGATGATGCGGTCGGCCATAGTCACCGTGGACAGCCGGTGCGCGACGACCAGCACCGTGGTCATCAGCGCCGCCTCGGCCACCGCCTCGCGCAGGGCCGCCTCGTTGAGCGCATCGAGCTGTGACGTGGCCTCGTCCAGCAGCAGCAGTCGCGGGCTGCGCAGCAGCGCCCGCCCGATCGCCACCCGCTGCCGCTCACCCCCCGACAGTCTCGTGCCACGGTGCCCGACGGCCGTCTCCAGCCCGTCGGGCAGCCGCGCCACCAGGCTGGAGAGCCTGGTGATCCGCAGCACCCCGGCGACCTCGGCTTCGGTCGCGTCTGGCGCGCCGAGCAGGAGGTTCTCCCGGAGCGAGCCGGACAGCACCGGGGCGTCCTGCTCCACGTACCCGATGGCCGCGCGCAACTCGGCGATCGGCCAGTCGCGCACGTCCGTGCCGTCCAGCAAGACCCGGCCGGAATTCGGCTCGTAGAAGCGCTCGATGAGCGAGAAGACCGTCGTCTTGCCCGCGCCCGAAGGCCCGACGAATGCGGTCATCCCCCGGGGTGGGATCGCGAAGCTGACGCCATGGTGGACCTCGGGCAGCTCCGGCCGGTACCGGAACCGCACCTGCTCGAACGTGACGGAAGCGGGAGCGGCGGGCACGGCAGCGGTCCGGCGGGGCCGGGACGACTCGGGCGGCGGAGCGGCGGGGGCTGGGCCGGGACGAGGCTGGCTGGCGGGCCGGCCGGCGGGTTCCACTGGCAGCCGTTCGGCCTCCTGGATCCTGGCGACCGCCGCGGCCGCGACCTGATACTCGCTCGCGGCTTCCTGCAACTGCTGGATGGGCGACATCAGGTAGTAGATGTACAGCAGGAACGCGACCAGGGTGCCCACGCTGACCGCCCCGGAGGTAACCCGGGCGCCGCCGACAGCCAGGATGGCCAGGAACGCGCACTGGATCGACAGGCCCGCGGTGTTTCCGGCGATCGCCTGCCACTTGGCGGCGCGGATGTCCGCCCGCCACGCCTCGCCGGCGGCGGCGCGGATGCGTTCCCCCTCGCGCTGCTCGGCACCGGACGCCTTGATGGTGCGGAACGCCCCCAGCATCCGTTCCAGTGCCGAGCCCATCGCGCCCACCGAATCTTGCGCCTGCCGGGCGGCGCGGCCGATCCTGGGCACCACCACGCCGATGACCACCGCCGTCAGGCTGAACACGCCCATCGTGACGCCGAGCAGCACAACATCCATCAGGCCCATCAGGACCAGCGTCGCGACGAGGGTGAGGCTGCCGGTGACCACGCCCACGATCGAGTTGGTGGTGACATCGCGCAGCAGCGTCGTGTCCGAGGTGACGCGGGACATCAGGTCGCCCGGTTCGGTAAGGTCCAGACCGCCGATCGTCAGCCCGAGCAGCCGGTCCACCAGCCGGTGCCGCGCCGCCAGCACCACCGATTCGGCGGTGCGCCGCAGCACGTAGCTGCCCAGTGCGCCCAGCGCGGCGTTGGCTAGCACCAGGACCGTCATCAGCAGCAGCACAGCGGCCACGGCACGGCGATTGCCCAGATCGCCGATCAGGACCCGGACGACCAGCGGGAGGGCCAGGCCGGTTGCGGCGGTGAGCAGGCTGAGGAAGCCGCCTACCAGCAGCGCCAGGCGGTGCGGCTGCACGTAGCCGTACATGACCCGCCACCGGGCCCGTTCGCCGCGAGGATGCTGGCGTGCGCCGGTCCCCACCCAGACCTCGCCCGTCACCCAGACCTCCGCTCATCCGAATATCGCCAGTCTCGCCGCAACGGCCCACAGCTGCCAAAGCGTTATCAGCGGCCCGCACAGCTGTCCGGGGCGAGTCCCCTCGCTCACCCCACTGACATAGCCGGTTGGTGTCCGCGGCTAGCCGAGATCCACGCGTTCCCGCTGGAAGGGACCGGCTGGGACGGGTCTGCCGCATCAATGTCGGCGGGCGAGCCGGTGCCCGTCGAAGATCGCCTCAAAGATCAATCGGGGCGCAACCGCATCACGATCCGGTACAGCCGCCAATCCGGCGGCTGCGAGTGCCGCCTCGTCCCCGGCCAGTTCGGTGTACAAGGCGTCCCGTGACATCTGCTGCGTAACGAGCACAATCCCATCGCAGGCGGCGGACCAGGCCTCGCTGTGGCGGCGTGGCCGGTCACCGTCCGGACCGGCCCGGTGAGGGTTGTGGCGTGCTGGAGCGCGGCGCTCGCCGGGTGAAGGTGGGCATGGAGCATGTCACCTTCCAGGGTCTGGTCGCTGCCGGTGACGGCACCGCGAACGTCGTGACCACCGTCACCTCGAACCCCTCGGCGGCCAGCAACTCAGCGATGCCGGGGGCAAAGTAGTAGCCGTCCGTGTCGTACGCCACGATCCGCTGCCCGGGTGGCCGCTTGCCTTCGAACACCTGCTCGGGAGTGAGCACGCCCGGCGTGGGCTGGCCTTCCCACCAGGGGGGCGCGGGTAATCTCGGAATCCAGGTGTCACGGGCAACGAGTAGATCTGCTCTCCCCGACCGACGCGGGCCGGCCGCTCGGCCCCCTGACCGCTGCCGGAGCATCCACGTGGCCTCCCCGACCGAATTGCTCAGCCAGTGGCGGGCGGATCTCGCCGCCTGGGCGATCCCCGGTCACATCACCGCCGCCGTGGCCGATTCCCCCTGGGTACTGCCACGGCAGGTTTTCGCCCGCCGGACAGACCGGCTGCGGCTCAGCCCCGGCGGCCCGTCGTTCCAGCAGGCCTGGGAAGCGCTGGACCCGCCGGGCGCCGTGCTGGATGTCGGCTCCGGGGCGGGCGCGGCATGCCTGCCGCTGGCGGCGCGCACCACCTTCCTCACCGCGATCGACCAGGACGAGCAGATGCTCGGGCTGCTGGCCCGGCGGGCCAGCGCCGCCGGGCTGGCAGCCTGCCTGGTACTCGGCAGCTGGCCCGCGGTTG
>Ga0306924_10008048_pt1 | contig 10610 bp, 8 predicted proteins | sample sta12Can44000111_FD_203756 | JGI IMG/M metagenome (GOLD analysis project Ga0306924, IMG submission 203756) | Lab enrichment of tropical soil microbial communities from Luquillo Experimental Forest, Puerto Rico - statanox.12C.anox.44.000.111 (v2)... | ecosystem: Environmental > Terrestrial > Soil...
AACAAGTGCGCCCAGTCGAGCGCACGACTGTCTACACCATTTGCCACGCTCGTGACCGGGCCGAGTTCGACGCTTTCGCCCATTACTCGCTCCTGATCCTGACGGTAGTGACGCAGAGCGCGGAGGGGCTGCCGCTCAAGCGCGTCTACCTGCGCATGCCGGATCGGGAGGTTCCGATCCTCAAGATCGAGAGCTGGCGCAGGAATGTCGACCAGAAGCTGGCCACATACCAGATGTACGGGCCTTACCGCGAGGATGGGTTTTATCTGTTCCCACTCAGCGCATTTCTGCGTGTCGCCCAGCTGCAGACGGACCTTGCTGCCAACCGATCGAGCCTGCCGTTGCTTGAATTGCCCACTGACGTTGGGCCTGCGTGGCTGATGTCCATGCAAAACCCCGACCCGCTTCCCGGTGCTCTGCCCACCCTCCGGGCGCTCCAGGCATTGATTAAGAGTTGCACGTCCGGCTTTCCCATACCGACCTCGCTGCCGCAGGTCTCCCCCGAGGCGAGAAGGCCGGCGGCTGAGCCCTTGCCGCAACCTGACGACGCGAGGAAGCCCACCGCGATCAAGGATCTGTTCAAGAGGTGAAGGAGCGCAGGCGAGATGCGCGCGATGTCCTCTGCTGGTGGGAGCTGACATAAGAGCGCAGACGGCAACTTCCGGAGGTGACCCGATTCGGACATTACCGCATCGCAGCTGTTGCGGTGCAACTAGCACGGCTTCAACGGACGCGGTGCAGAGCTGTGCATCGCGTCCGCCGCTATCGGATCAGGCTCGGCAGCCAGAGCGAGATGATGGGAAAAGCGATGAGGATGCCGAGCCGTATGACATCGGCGAACATAAAGGGCAGCACGCCGTGAAACAGGGTGCGGGTCGGCACCTGCGGCAATAGCGCATTGATGACGAACAGGTTCATGCCAACTGGAGGGCTGATCAGCCCGATTTCTACCACCACAACAATGAGAATGCCGAACCAGATGGGATCGAGACCGAGGTGTACGATCAGCGGAAAAAACACCGGCACCGTCAACAGAATCATGGAGAGCTCCTCCATGGCGGTGCCGAGAACGACATAGATGACGCAGATGGCCGCCACCACCATGATTGGTGAGAGGTTAAGACCGGTCACGAGATCCTTCAAATCGTTCGGCATGGTCGTATAGTTGACGAACTCGGCAAACATGAGCGCGCCGGTTAGAATGGCGAACAACATCGCCGTGGTGCGCGCGGATTCGATCAACGCATCGAGCAGCGTGTGCCAGGTGAGGACGCGGCGTGCCAGCGCAAAGCAGAGCGCGCCGAAGGCGCCGACACCCGCTCCTTCAGTTGCCGTGAACACGCCGCCGTAGATGCCCCCCATCACCACAATGAATAGCATCGCGACCGCCCAGACGTTCTTGAGCGCAATCAGCCGCTCCCGCCAGGTCGAGCGTTCGCCCCGCGGTCCGGACTTTGGATCGGTCCACACGATCCACTGCACGGCAAGACACAACAGAAAGGTCGCGAGAACGCCGGGCATGATGCCGGCGGCGAAAAGTTTGCCGATATTGGTCTCGGTCAGCACGCCGTAGATCACCATGATGGTCGAGGGCGGAATAAGAATGCCCAGCGTCCCGCCACCGGCAATTGCACCGGCCGACAGGCGGTCCGAATAGCCAAGCTCGCTCATGGCGGGATAAGCGACCTTCGCCATGGTAGCGGCGGTTGCGATTGAGGAGCCGCAGATCGCGCCGAAGCCGGCGCAGGCACACACGGTTGCCATGGCAAGGCCGCCGCGCAGATGGCCGATGCAGGTGTACGCCGCACGAAAGAGCTGCTGCGACATGCCCGCGCGGGTGACGAAATTCCCCATCAGTATAAAGAGCGGCACCACCGAGAGCGTATAGTTGCGGCCGGTCTCGTAAATCTTGGTTTCCACCATTGCCATGGCCGGCGCGAAATTCCAGTCGCGCAGATACGCGACCCCGAAGAAGCCAACGAGCCCCATTGCAACCGCGATCGGAATGCGAAGAAGCGCAAGCACCATCATCAGGCCGAGACCGACCAGAGCCTCGGTCATGTCGTGGTTGCCTTGTCGGGGTCGAACACGACACCCGCCCGCGGCGGCGGCGGAAAAATGATCTTGATGAGATGCACAATGCCGGTGATCGCAACCATTCCCGCCATGAAATAAACGAATGGACCGACCGGAATGCGCAATACTTCAGTGGTGTCGCCGTAGCCCGCGATCTTTCCGGCCTTGATCCAGACGCGCCAGGCAAGGGCCAGCACGATGATTCCGCACACGAAATCGACCAGCCGGCGCAAAAATAGGCGCCCCTGATCGCTAAGAATCATATCAATGAAGTCGAGCGTGACGTGCTCATCGGCGCGCGAGGCGAGCGGTAGGCCGGCAAAGATTAGCGCCAGCAGCAGCAGCTCCGTCACCTCAAATGCTCCGCGTATCGGCGCGTTGAGGATGTAACGACCGATCACGTCGGCCGTCGTGAGCGCCATCAGACCAAACAGCAGGAACGCCGCGGCAAGGCCGAGCGCGCGATCGAGCCAAACGCCCGCCTCAGAGCCCTGCCGCGACATTCGTCAGTTGCCCGCAGCGACGCGCTTGACCTCCTCGCGAAACACGGCCAGCACTGCCGCGCCATCCACGCCTTTGGCGGTGGCGTCCTTAACCCACTTGTCCTCGATCGCCTTGGCGCGCTCCTGCACCCCTTTGACCAGCTCAGGGGAAGCCTCGCTGATCTGAATGCTTTCGTGCTTCATCTCGTCAAGCGCTGCAGCATCGGTGGCGTCCCAGGCCTTGCCCGCCAGCCGCGCCAGTGCCTCACCGGAAACCGATTCAATGGCGTCCTGATCCTGCTTCGAGAGCTTGTTCCACTTGTCCTCGTTCATGAAGAACCCGAAGGAGGAGCTGTAGAACCCGCCGGGAAACAGCGTCGCATATTTGATCACGGAGCCGAGCTTGAAGGAAATGATCGATTCGAGGGGAAAGAACGTTCCGTCCGCCACGCCCGAGCTGAGCAGCTCATAGGATTCCGGCGCCGGCTTGACGAACGCGGACGCTCCGAGCGCGCGCCATCTCCTCAGCAATGCCGCCACCGGTGCGAATTTTCATGCCGGCAAGGTCCTCAACCCTGTTGATCGGCCGCTTGGTGTTGAACATCTGTCCGGGTCCGTGAGTGAACACGCCGAGCAACTTGACCCCTTTGTACTCGCCGGCCTGCTGGAGATATTTCCAGTGGATGCGTGAATAGGCGACGGAGTTGATCACCGAAGTAGCACCGCCACCGGGCAGCTCCGCCAACAGCGGAAGTACGTGCCGTGCCGGCGTGTAGCTTGCGGTGACATAAGAGACGTCGACCAAGTCGTCCTTGACCGCATCGAAGGTGCCGGGCGGCGCGGAGGGATGCTTGGGCAGCATCTGCAGCTTCACCCGGCCGCCCGTTGCCTTCTCCACCTGCTGCCCCCAGACCGCGAGCACATCCTTGCTCAGCAGGTGGTTCGGCGAGACCCAGCTCGACATGGTGAGCGTGGTCTGCGCGGCGGCGGGAAACACGACCCCGGCGATGGCTCCCACGGCCGCGCCCATTAATAGATTTACGATGCGACGACGCATTGTTGGTCCCTCCAGATCGTAGCGCCGCATCGGCGCATTTGTGGCCCGCAGCGTCAACCCCTATTCGCAGGCCCTCGTGGCATCTTGCGCTACGCCCGGGATAGCGCTCTCTATTCGTGCGGCCAATCGGCGCGACCGGCATGGGTTACAGCGCCTTCACAGGCAGGCCCGACGAGCTTGGCGTATTTTTCGAGCACGCCGGCAAGTCGCTCTGACGGGCGGGACGCATAGGCCTTGCGGCGCTCAGCGAGCTCTCCTGCAGAGATGATGAGATCGATCGATCGCGCGTTGCAGTCAATACGCACGCAATCTCCGTCGCGCGCGAGTGCAATCGGTCCGCCAGCAGCTGCCTCCGGGCCCACATAGCCGATCATCATCCCGCGGGTTGCACCGGAGAAACGCCCGTCAGTAACGAGCGCCACTTTTTCACCCATACCCTGACCATAGATCAGCGCGGTCACGCCCAACATCTCCCGCATGCCGGGCCCGCCTTTGGGTCCTTCGTTGCGGATGATCAAAACGTCGCCCGCCCGGTAATCGCGCTGCTGCACCGCTGCAGAGCATGCCTCCTCGCTTTCGAACACGCGCGCCGGGCCCTCTGATACCAGCGTCTTGAGACCGGCAACCTTGATGAGCGCGCCATCAGGCGCAAGATTACCGCGCAACACGACCAATCCGCTTGAAACACTTAAGGGTTGAGAAGCGGCTCGCACGATCTTGCCATCAGGACCGCAATGATCGGCCAGATGCTCCGACACTGTCTTGCCAGACAGTGTCAGCGCATCACCATGTAGGTAACCGCCATCGAGCAGAGCCTTGAGCACAGTATCCGCCCCGCCGATGCCGAATATGTCAACAGCAAGATAACGTCCACCCGGCTGCAGGTCGGCAATGAGCGGCGTGCGCGCGAATACTTCGGCGATGTCATCGAGCGCAAAGCGCAGGCCCGCCTCATGTGCAATCGCCGCCAAATGAAGGATCGCATTGGTCGACCCGCCCGTCGCCGCCACCACCGCGGCCGCATTCTCCAGCGATTTTCGGGTGACGAGATCGCGTGGCAGTGGGCCGCCGTTCGCCAAAATTTCCGTCACGCGCTCGCCAGCGTGACGGGCAAGCGCAAGGCGCTGCGAATAGACGGCGGGAAGCATCGCTGAGCCCGGCGGCGCAAGCCCGAGTGCCTCGGACACCATCGCCATGGTGTTCGCCGTGAATTGGCCGGGACAGGAGCCGATCGTGGGCGCGCATACACGCTCGAGGCTCGCAAGCTCGGCCTGCGTCATCATACCCGCGAGAACGGCGCCGATACCCTCGTAAGCCGTGAGCACGGTGGAATCGCGCTCACGCCAGCGCCCCGGCAACATCGCCCCACCATAGACGAACACGCTCGGTGCATTAAGCCGCACCATGGCCATCATGATTGCGGGCAACGTCTTGTCGCAGCCAGCAAAGCCAACAATACCGTCGTACGCGTGAGCGCGCATCACCGCCTCGATGGAATCGGCAATAATCTCACGCGACACGAGGCTCAGCCGCATGCCTTTGTGATTCATCGAAACGCCGTCCGAGACGGATATGGTCGCAAACGGCACCGGCAGGGCACCGCCTGCCGCTACACCCAGCCGCGCGGCGTCGGCCTGCGGCGCAAGCGACATCGAGCACGGCGTATTTTCGCCGTGCGTGCTGACAATCCCGATCTGCGGCTTGTCGAGATCGCCATCATCGCGACCGCACGCCCGCAGGAAGGCGCGGTGCGCCGCACGGTCGAGACCTTGCGTAACGATGCGAGAACGGTATTCGCGCTTCGTGCTCATGGAGTGCATCGAGTTCACTTCAAACACGATAGAACCTTGCTATTGAACCGCTTGGACATCTCATAGACAATCGGCAATTCGATGAGAATCGCAGCTGACCTCATGTTCGCAGCTGCGGAAAGCTGACGTACCCCCGGAAGATGTAGTTTCTCTTTGGCCCCATTAGGTGACGCCGCAGGGCAGCGAGTGCCGCTGCTACTGTGCAGCCCCTTCACTCGACTCAATCGTCCTTATCTCCTCCAGAAGCCCCAGCTTACCCCCAAGCCATTTTGTTGTCGGCGCCTGTATCAGGATCGTCGTGAGAACAGCAATAAACGTGACAGAAGCAATCATTTGAGCGCCGGGCGCCTTCATACCAAGCAACAGGCCGGCCAGCGCGGCCGGAATGACACCGGTCTCGCGGGTCCAGCACATGAACAGCATTTCGTTGAAGCTCCACTGCGCTTGCCGGTCCGGCAGCGCGCATACGAAAACGGTGAGCGGTCGGACGACTAGCATAAAGATAGCTACCACAATGACGCCGCCGGCCAGATATTGACGCATAAGTCCGAAATCGACCTGGGCACCGAGCAGAATAAAGATGAACAACCGGACAACGAAAGACGTAATCGTTACATATTCTTCGAGCTTTCGTGCATCGACTGATTTCATTTCAAAGCCGAACATATGCTGGTTTCCGAGCATGATGCCAAAGACGAAAACCGCTGTGAACCCGCTGGCCTGCATGCCATCGGCGGCAAAATAGGCGCCGATGACAGCAGCTACTGTCACCACAGGTGCGTATTCTGCAAGGAAGGACCATCTTTCATGTGCGATGAGTAAGGCAGCCAGATATCCAAACGCTGCGCCAGCGGCAATCCCGATGATCAATTCCTTCAGCAGATCGAGTAAGGCTGACTTTAGCGAGAATTCACCGGTCCCCATGGCAACAGCCAGTACAGCAAAGGTAGCGATCGCTCCGGTGGCGTCATTGAGTGCGGACTCACTCACCACCGCGTGCACCACGCGATCGCGAACGCTGATCCGCTTGAAGATTGGGACCAATGTTGCTGGGTCGGTCGAGGCAAGCGTCGCCCCCAGGAGCAGCGCCGCAAGCAAAGGCACACCAAGAACGAAATAAGCAGCAATGCCGGTAAGTGCAGCGGTAATCGCGACCCCAACCGTGGCTAGCGCCAAAATGGTAATCCAGACTTGCTTTAAGACTCCCAATCGTAGCGAAGCGCCGCCATCAAAAAGGATATAGCTAGCACCGAACAGAAGGATGACTTGGTTCAGTGCCGAATCCGCCTTGATGTCTATCAACCCCAGGGCCTGCGGGCCGATTACCACCCCGACGAGTGGAAATACCGCAACGTCTGGTATGTTTAGCTTCTGTGATAATAGGCCAGCGATAGTGCCAAGTGCCAAAATGAACCCGGCAAGAAGCAACGTGTGTTTCGCGATTGCGATCGAGGTTATTACTTCCAATTCTCCTTCTCCTGTCTGTCCTACTAAGGTTGTGTGTGCTGAAAACTCAAACTCGGACATAATCGTGGTGCAGTCCACCGAAGACCGCATGGGCGTAGATACTGCCAGCTCGTTGAACCGGAACGTGAGAACGGCACGTCCTTGCCCAACCAACGATGTGTTCTCCATACATTATGAGATAATAGGCAGCGTAGGCGCCCAGAATCCGCCGCAGGCACAGGGCAAGAATTGATTGCGTGGCAGCGGTTATCCGTCGCCAAAGGAAAAGAGCCCCGGCAAACAGGAACCAGGGCCCCGACCACTCCTATGGTGGGCTTCGTTAGGGAACCACAATCGGTGCGATCACGAGTAGTCTGCTCCACTTGAACAGTGGAGTCGAGGGCAACGCGAGGCCAGCATCACACCCACCCGCGCCATTGGTCTCAAAGTTTGGCATGTCCGCAGCTGGCGGAAGCTGACATAAGGGCCCAGAGGGCAAGGTCCGAGGTTGACCGATTTTGTTGCAAAAGTCCTTTTGCACTGGTGATCAAAAATTTTCCGGGCTTTAGACGCGATTTTCGTGTAAAGATGCGGGGGACCTCATCGTCTGACGATAAACTAGCTGACGACCTCGGTAACGCGATTGAGGGCACACGAATCGGCGGTCGTCGGTCAGTTTTTTTACAGCAGGAAATTTAGCGCCCGGCAATCGAGGACTTTTGCAACAAAATCGGTCACCTCAGGAAGTCGCCGTCTGGGGCTCTTATGTCAGCTTCCGCCGGCAACGGACATGCCTGTCGGCGGAACTGCGTTGGGCTTGGTGCCAAGGTGGGCCGATCAGCTGGGTCCGCTTACCCTCCGACACTTCTCCGTGAGAGCAGATATTCCCATTCGGCAGCCCCGGTGCCAGAACTCACACCGAAGCAAAAGGGTGCTCGTAGCCCACGCAATGGCATGGTAGTCTGCCTCAACGGCATCATATGGGGAACGCAATGAAACTTCCCCGCCGTCGATTTCTGCATCTGATCGCGGGCACTGCCGCGCTTCCGGCCGTCTCGAGCATTGCGCGGGCACAAGCCTATCCGACGCGGCCGGTGCGAATTATTGTTGCCGCTGCCGCCGGCGGTCCAACGGACATTATAGCGCGCTTGATCGGTCAATGGTTTTCGGATCACACCGGCCAGCGGTTTATCGTCGAAAACCGGGCAGGCGGTAGCAACAACATCGGCACGGAGGCAGTGGTGCGCTCGCCGGCCGACGGATACACCCTTTTGCTGGCCAATGTGGTGAACGCAATCAACGCAACGCTATTCGAAAAGCTCAGCTACGATTTCCTCCGAGATATAGCACCAATCGCGAGCATCGCTCGCGTCCCCAATGTGATGGAGGTCCATCCTTCCCTTCCGGTCACGACCGTTCCGGAATTCATCGCATATGCTAAAGCCAATCAGGTCAATATGGGGTCGGCTGGTAATGGGACTATTGGTCACGTCTCGTGCGAACTTTTCAAAATGATGAGTGGCGTCAACATAGTCCACGTTCCGTATCGCGGATCGGCACCTATGCTCACTGATTTGCTTGGCGGACAGGTTCAGGTCACGATCGACAATGTTGCAGGGTCGATTGAGCATATCAGAAGCGGCAAGCTGCGCGCCTTGGCAGTAACGACCGCGACGCGCTGGGAGGGTCTGCCCGACACCCCGACCGTGGGCGATTTTCTGCCGGGCTTCGAGGCGAGCGGCTGGTATGGCATTGGCACTCCGAGCAAGACACCCGCCTATATCGTTGAAAGATTGAACATTGAGACGAACTCCGCGCTTGCCGATCCAAAAATACAAGCAAGACTGTCCGACTTAGGCTTTACTGTCCTCGCTGGCTCACCCGCTGATTTCAGAAAGCTTATCGCCCAAGAAACTGAAAAATGGGGCAAGGTGGTCAAAGCCTCGGGTGCCAAGCCGGACTAATACGCCTGACCGACATCTTCTTTCCGAGAACGCGAACGCTTGTTCCTCTATAGTGTGTTGGCAGCTTTGTCGGCGATACCGAGATTCCAAAGATCGCGCCGGTGCGGTCACTGGGCAACACAGACAGCTGAGACAGAAGGCGATGAAGTTCCTTGAAGCTTGGCCATTATCTGGTCGAGACCAGACTGCAGAGCGTGATCAATTCTATCTTGCCGTACGCGCTCAGCATCCTTAATAAGCTGATTTCTGGCGGCTTCACAGGCTTCGAGCGAGCTGAACCCTACCTGATAATTGCTGGCCGGCTGATCATGCATGAGCCACGTTACAAGCAACAAGAATTTCATAGTTCTCTCACTTCAGTATACGTACCGTATCACACCTGATTTCCGCGGGCCGCGCTTTTATTCCACGGTGCACCATCAATGACCGCTCGGGTCAAGGGCGGCGTCCGCCGGGTCCAACGTGATTTCCGCTATGCCTCAGTGACCGGACTTAACTCGTACCTCGCGCCGCCAGCACCAACGTGTTGATGCGAAACAGGTGGGTACCTACGAGCGCGTCCCAAACGATATAAAGTGCCTGCGCGCGTCCATTGAGCGCCTCAAAGGCGGGGGCGATGTCTTCGCCTCGCCGGATTTCCAATGTGATGACCTCAACGCCGAGCGTGCGGGCCGTTGCTTGGACCTCGCCCATATCCAGCACGGCGGGGGGATTGTCGACATTTGCCAAGAGCGCCAACCGACCAAGGCTGGGAACAACCTCGCGCAATAGTTCGAGCCGCTTGCCAACAGTCTCGACCTGCTGGAGTGACAGGCCGGTGACGTTGCCGCCGGGTCGACCTAGGTTCGCGACCAGGCCAGTGCCGACCGGATCGCCAGTCGACGCGAAAACGATGGGAATGACCGATGTCGCCTGCTTTGCCGCGAGGGTTGCTGGGGTTCCAGTGGTGACGATGACATCGACTTTCAGCCGGACGAACTCAGCGGCGATCTCGGCCAACTGCTCGGTGCGTCCCTCCGCCCAGCGAAATTGGATCGCGATGGTGTAGCCGTCGATCCAGCCGAGTTCGCGCAGCCGCTGAACAACGATGGCGAACAATTGGCCATGGGATGAAGGCGTGCCCGGGACCAGGACCCCAATGGTCGGCAGCTTCCCCGGCTGCTGCGCGTGCACTGGGAGCGGCCATGCAGCAGTGCCGCCGAGCAGCGTGATGAACTCGCGACGTTTCATCTGCTGCCTTCAATCCGAGGATTGCACCCTACCACAGTGTGGTAGGACATCGCCGTCACGGGCCGTGACTTGATGAAGGATTACCAAGTCATCTGCATCGGCTCCGGCTCAAAGCGGAACCCGTCGCCGTTCTTGGCGAAATGCCCGAGGCCAGGCCAGGGCAGGTGATAGACGAGCGTCAGCATTTTCTGCGCCGTCAGCATATCCATAGCCTTGATGCGCGTCGTTACGCCCTGCTTCGGATCGGTGTCGAATGCGACCTCCATGCGTGGGTTCTCGATCAGGATCAAATGGTGCATGAGGTCGCCGGTGAGGAACAGCGACTTGTCGCTCGAATTGACCACGAAGCAGGTGTGACCGACGGTGTGGCCGGGCATGTGCATCGCCTGCACGCCAGGGATGACTTCCTTGCCATCGCTGTAGAACACTATACGGTCGCGGTTCGGAAGCAGGTTCTTCTTGGCCGCAACCGAAGAACCCTCGGCCGGCGTGCCCATGCGTTTCTCGTCGGTCCAGAACTCGAGGTCGAGCTGGGAAATGTAGA
>Ga0306924_10008050_pt1 | contig 10608 bp, 10 predicted proteins | sample sta12Can44000111_FD_203756 | JGI IMG/M metagenome (GOLD analysis project Ga0306924, IMG submission 203756) | Lab enrichment of tropical soil microbial communities from Luquillo Experimental Forest, Puerto Rico - statanox.12C.anox.44.000.111 (v2)... | ecosystem: Environmental > Terrestrial >...
CGGCTGGTCAGCATCCCCGGCATCCGGTCGGAGAAGTAATTGGGTGCGTGACCGGTCAGGTGCCGGAAAATATCGCGGCGCAAGTCGCCGGTGACGCCGACAAAGGTGAAGCTCGCTATCCAGCTTGCGATCCGCCAAAGAAAATTGTCTGCGGCGATCAGCGATATGAGTAAAACGAATGCGAGCCATACGGTCTCGGCCTGGGTCGGACCGCCCGACAGGCCGTCGACCAGATATTTGACGCCGTACTGGGTGCACACGGAGCAGATAACCGCCGTAACCACCGAACCGAAAATGACAATGTGCGATACGAGACGCCGGCGCAGATAGCGCAGAACGAATGGTAGGGGGCGATGGGCGTATCCTGAAAGACTGTCCATGTGGCTGCAAAACCTTTTGGAGAATGGGCGAAGTACTGCCCCGGTGTGGTTGCGCCAGATCGAATGCCGAACAGGTCTCTACGGTTCCCGTATAGCTGCCTTCTCCGCATGGGGATCGCACGATAGCGCCAGCGCCGAGAATCTGATCCGGCCTGATGTCATCAGCAAGACCGTCCCGTGAAAGAAGTGGGCCGTATCATGGAACTTCGCAGATGCGTGAACGTTCCCTTCACGTTACGCCGGCACCGGCGAAAAATGGGGGCTGCTCATCAAAAGATCAAAACAGGAGACGGATAGATGCGCATCGCGCAGGTAACTCCGCTGACGGAGGCAGTTCCCCCCAAACTTTATGGTGGAACTGAGCGGGTCGTACATTGGCTGACCGAGGAATTGGTGACGTTGGGAAACGATGTCACGCTGTTCGCCAGCGGTGATTCCCATACCTCCGCCAGGCTTGAAGCCGTTTGGCCGAAGGCGCTGCGCCTCGACGGGTCGGTCCGCGACCCCAACGCGCTGCACATGGTGATGCTGGAGCGTGTCCGGCAAAAATGTGACGATGAAGAGTTCGACTTCCTGCATTTTCACCTCGACTACTACCCGTTTTCACTATTTTCCCGGCAACCGACCCCTTTTTTGACGACGCTGCATGGCCGGCTCGATTTGCCGGAGCATCAGCCGGTGTTCACGACGTTTTCTTCGGTGCCGGTAATTTCGATCTCCAATGCGCAGCGGCGCCCGGTACCGCAGGCCAACTGGATTGGTACGATCCACCATGGTTTGCCTGAAAACCTTCTCACCCCAAGGCCGGTCACGCCCTCCTATCTCGGAGTGCTGGGCCGGATCGCCCCGGAAAAGGGCGTCGATCGCGCCATCAAGATCGCCATTCGCTGCGACATTCCCCTGAAAATTGCCGCCAAGGTCGATCGGGCCGACCAGGAGTACTATGATGAGATCATTCGTCCGATGCTCGACCATCCGCTGGTGGAATATATCGGCGAGATCAGCGATCGGGAAAAGTCGGACTTTTTGAGCGGCGCCATGGGACTGCTGGTTCCGATAGACTGGCCGGAGCCGTTCGGCCTCGTCATGATCGAGGCGATGGCCTGCGGCACTCCCGTGATCGCCTACAACCGCGGCTCGGTCCCGGAAATTATCGAGCAAGGCCTGACGGGCTTCGTCGTCGAGGATGAAATCAGCGCGGTTGCCGCCGTCGGCCGTCTCGCTGAACTCGACCGCGGAAGGATCCGGAAACAATTCGAGGCGCACTTCACCGCGCGACGAATGGCGCTGGATTATCTCGCGGCCTACCGCAGCCTGATGGAAGCCAGCGAGCCACGCATCAAGCTGGTAAGCAGCGCCGAATGAAAACTCGCCCGGCCTTATCGAGCAGGCGGTGAGTCGGTTTTGCCGAACCGCCGTTCGTAGTCCTTAATGTAGGCCTCCGGTGCGGGCTGCAAATGGCGCCGCGTCAACGCCTCGAGCTCGTTCCGGCGTGAATTGCGAAGCGCCTTGATCATGTCCTGATGGTCTTTCCGGGCGCGATCGAGCGCTTCGGGAAAAGCATTGGCGTAAGAGCGAATTCCATAGACCTTCTGCGCAAGCAAATCGATGGTCTCGATCAGGCAGGCATTGCCGCACAGTCCGAACAAAAGCTGATGGAAACTAAGGTTGCTGTAGAAGACCGTTAGCAGGTCGCCTGTTGCAATTGCAGAGGCGTGCCGGCGCTGCAGCTCTTCCAGGCGCTCGATCGCTGCCGTCTCGACCGGAAAGGGAATGATGCGGACCGCCATCACCTCCAGCTCTTCACGGACCGCATAGATTTCGCGGACCTCGCGGGGAGTCAATCCGCGCACCAGGGCGCCGCGGTTCGGAATGCGACCCACCAGGCCTTTTTTTTCGAGTTCGAACAGCGCCAGCCTGACGTCCCCGCGATGGGTCTGAAACAGGTCGCAGAGATCCTGCTCCACCAACCGCTCCCGCGGTTGACGCCGTCCCAGTACTATGTCCTCCTCGATGCGTTTGGCGATGATGGCCGCGGCGGGTTCTCGCGGACGCGACGGCATCGGCTGGCGGGCTTTCGCCGCTCGGACGGCCGAGCGTTTGGCAGGTTTTCCGACCATCATCTCCTCGATCTGGATGGCATGCCCGGTTTTCGGCCAGGCAGCCGACAGAGGTGAATTGGAAACTGTATTGTAAACAATCTTGAATACGGTTACCATCGCAAAAAACAGGGCTGCAAAAGCAGCCCCAGGCACACGCGGGACAAGAGCTCACGGTCACCGCCGGAACAGGGGAGAACGCATGAAGAAAGCGCGCAAGGATTCCGCCAGCACGAAAGCTCGCCCAAATCAGGCCGCGCCTCAGCGACACAGCCGCCGCGACGTTCTCATCAAGACGGGCGGCCTGCTCGCAGCCGGCGCGTTCGGAGCGGTGCCGTTGCGGGGCTGGGCAGCCGATCCCGTCAATATCGGTGCACTCTATCCGACCACCGGAAGCATGGCCCAGATCGGCGTCGGGTGCGTTGCGGCTGCGAAGCTCGCGGTCGACATGGTCAATGAAGCCGGCGGCATCAAGTCGCTCGGCGGCGCCAGGCTCAATCTGATCATTTCGGACGTGCAGAGCGACACTACGGTGACGCGCACCGAAACCGATCGGCTGATCACCGGCAACAAGCTTTCGGCGATCCACGGATGCTACGCCAGCGCGCTGACCCTGATCGCGAGCGAAGTGGCGGAGCGCGCCAAGGTCCCGCTGATCACGGGATCGAGCTCGGACCAGCTCAACAAGGGCCGCACCTATACTTTCACACCGTTCGCGCGAGCCTCGCAATTTGCCCGCGCCCAGTTGCAGATGTCAAAACTCGTCAGCGATTCGCCGAAAGTCGCCGTGATCTTCGAGAACACCGCCTTCGGTACCTCGACATCAAACGGGCTGAAGGAACTCGCCCCGTCCGAGGGCGTCGAAATCGTGATGTTCGAGCCCTATTCGGCCGGTTTCACCGACGCAAGCCCGCTGATCAACAAGGTGAAATCATCAGGCGCCAACGCACTGTTTTCGGTCTCCTACCTCAACGACCTCATCCTGATCGTTCGTACCGTCAAGCAGTTTGGCCTCAACGTCTCGATCAATGGCGGCTCCGGCGGCTTCGTCATTCCCGATTTCTACAAGAATGTCGGCAAGCTCGCCGAAGGCCTGCAGGGCGTGGCCCACTGGAATCATGACGTCAGCGACGACGCCCAGAAGGTGAACGCCGAATTCAAGAAGCGGACCGGCGAATTCCTGTTCGAATATGCCGGCGGCCTGATCGCCCAGACATTCATGCTGGCGGATGCACTCGAACGGGCCGGCTCGGCGGACTCGCAAAAGGTACGCGAAGCCTTGTCGACGCTCGAGGTATCCTCCGGCTACGCGGCGATGGCGCCGGGCGGAAAGGTCAAGTTCGGTCCCGACGGCAAGAACATCTACGGGCATCCGGTCGGCGTGCAGTGGCAGAACGGCGATCTCGCCAGCGTCTTCCCGAAAGAAGATGCCCGGGCGCCGTTGACGAAAACCTAGCCGTCAAGGACCAGTGGTCTGATTCTAACATTCGCATCCCTTCGCAACGGGCACCTTTGACAGGCAGATCCAGGTAACAATACGTAGCCGCTGCCCATGTACTTTCCGAAGTCGCGAAAGATGGGCGCTGCAGTGGGGCACGAACTTCGGAAAGCGGGCACCGGATGTGGGAGACTGTGGCCCAGGCCGTCATCAACGGCCTGCTCATCGGCGGAATTTACGCGCTCGTCAGCATCGGCGTCACGCTGATTTTCGGCGTCGTCAAGATCGTCAACTTCGCCCAGGGCGAATTCGTGATGATCGGGATGTACATCAGCTTTTTTCTCGCCAACCAGTTCGGCATCGATCCGCTGCTCTCGCTGTTGGTGTCGATGCCGGTGCTGTTCGTGGCCGGCGTGCTGATCCAGCATTTTCTCATCCGCAGGGTGCTGGGCCCCAACGACATGCCGCAGATCTTCCTGACATTCGCATTGTCGCTGCTGCTCCTCAATCTCGCTCTGATGCTGTTCACGGCGAACTACCGCACCGTCCATACCTCCTATTCCGACGAAGCGCTCCACATCGGCGGGCTCTACATTCCCGTGGCCAAGCTGATCGCCTTTGTCGTCGCAATGGCATTGAGCTGCGCGCTCTGGGTGTTTCTGCATACCACCGATCTAGGCAAGGCGATGCGGGCCGCGGCGCAGAACCGTGACGTCGCCATGCTGATGGGCATCAATCCCGATCGCGTCTTCTGCATGGCGCTCGGCATCGCGCTCGCGCTTGCCGGCGCGGCCGGCTCATTGTTGATGCCGTTCTATTCCGCCTATCCCTTTGTCGGGCAGGTGTTCGTGCTGATGGCCTTTGTCGCGGTGGTGCTCGGCACGCTCGGCAATGTGATCGGCGCGTTGGTTGCGAGCCTGATGATGGGCGTGGCCGAGTCGCTCGGCATTCAATATGTCGGCGCCGATTCCGGGTTAATCGTAGTGTTCGCGATGCTGCTCCTGACGCTCGCGTTCAAACCGAGCGGGCTCGGCGGAGGCAGAGCCCGATGATGTCCCTTGGATTGAGTACTCGCACGATCATCCTCCTTGCGGTCGGGATCGCGATCCTTATTGCCTTGCCGCTCGTGGTGAAGAGCTCGTTTGCGATCGATATCTTCATCAGGATTCTCCTGTTCTCTTTCATCGGCACCGCCTGGAATCTGATAGGCGGCTACGCCAAGCAGCTCTCGTTGGGACATGCCGCGTTTTTCGGCCTTGGCGCCTATACCTCGACAATTCTGCAGATCGATTTCAATGTCTCGCCCTGGATCGGCATGATCGCCGGCGGACTGGTCGCAGTGCTCGCGAGCCTGCCGATCGGCTGGCTGTGTTTTCGCCTGCGAGGCCCCTACTTCACCATCGCCACGATTGCGACCGCGCAGGCCTTGATGCTGATCTTTCTAAAGTTTCGCGATCTTGCCTGGGGCGCGGAAGGCACGACCATCCCCAATCTCGGAACCGCGCCGTTGATGATGCAGTTCGAGACCAAGGCGGCATATTATTATGTCGTGCTTGGACTGCTTCTCATTGCCCTTGCCATCACCTGGCTGATCGAGCGCTCCTGGGTCGGCAATTACCTCGTCGCCATCGGCGAGGATGAGGATGCCGCGGAAGCGATCGGCGTCGATGCGCCGCGGATGAAGCGCGACATCTACATGATCAGCGCCTTCCTCACCGCGCTCGCCGGCACGTTCTACACGCAATATATCTACTTCATCGATCCGGCGACGGCATTTTCCTTCAACATTTCGATCGAGGCGGCGCTGGTGTCGATCGTCGGCGGAATTGGGACCTTGTGGGGGCCGGTGATCGGCACCATCCTGCTGGAGACGACATCGACGCTGCTGCAAAGCTGGCTCGGCAGCTCGATCGGCGGCGTGCAGCTGACGGTGTACAGCCTGATCCTGATGGCCGTGATCCTGTGGCGGCCGACCGGGTTGATGGGCATGATCGACGAAGCGCGCCATCGTTTTTCGAACCGCAAACCGCTGCAGGCGTAAGGGCTCACGCGATGGCAGATGCACTCGTCATTAGTGGGCTGAGCAAGCGGTTCGGCGGACTGCGCGCCGTCCAGGACGTCAGTTTCACGGTGAAGGAAAACGAAACCGTCGCCTTGATCGGCCCCAACGGCGCCGGCAAGACCACGAGCTTCAATCTCGTCACCGGCTTTCACCGGCCCGACTCCGGATCGGTCCTGGCCTATGGGCGCGAGATCGTGGGACTGAAGCCTCACGACATTTGCGCCCATGGCCTGGCGCGCACGTTCCAGGTGGCAAAGCCGTTCGGCGCCATGACGGTATTGAGCAACGTGATGACCGGCGCGTATTTGCGCGACAAGAACTCGGCCGAGGCGCGCGAGAAGGCGCGCGAAGCGATCAACTTCGTCGGGCTTTCGGCCAGGGAGCAGACGCGGGCGAAGGACCTGACCACCATCGACCAGCGCCGGCTCGAAATGGCGCGCGCGCTCGCCACCCAACCCCGCCTGCTCCTGCTCGACGAGGTCATGGCCGGGCTCAATCCGGCGGAGATCGATCAGGCGGTCGCACTGGTCGGCAGACTGTCGCAGCGCGGGCTCACCATCGTCATCGTCGAGCATGTGATGCGTGCTATCATGGCGGTGGCGCGACACATCGTGGTGCTCGACCACGGGCAGAAGATCGCGGAAGGCACGCCGAAGCAGATCGTGGAAAACCCGGAAGTCATTCGCGCCTATCTCGGCTCCTACGTGCACCCACCGGCGGCAGGAGGAACTTAAGTGCTCAAGCTGCAACAGGTCAGCGCCCGTTACGGCTCCGTGCCGGCGATCTCAAACGTCAGCATCGAGATCGGTGAAGGCGAAGCAGTCGGCCTGCTTGGTGCCAACGGTGCCGGCAAGAGCACGACGTTGCGCGCGATTTCGGGTCTCGTAAAGCTTTCCTCCGGCAACATCACGTTTGCCGGCGACAATCTCGCTTCGTTTCCACCGCACCTGATTCCCCAATTGGGAATCGCGCATGTGCCCGAAGGGCGCCAGGTTTTTCCCGAAATGACGGTCAACGAGAATCTGGAGATCGGCGCCTATGTCCCGAAGGCGAAGGCCGAACGCAGCGCCTCGATGGAACTGGTGTACAGCATCTTTCCAAGGCTCGCCGAACGACGCAAACAACTCGCCGGCACCATGAGCGGCGGCGAACAGCAGATGCTGGCGGTCGGTCGCGGGTTGATGCTCAAGCCTCGCCTTCTGATGCTCGACGAGCCGTCGCTCGGGCTTGCTCCCGTCATGACCGACGTCACCTTCGAGAAGATCGGCGAAATTCACAAGATGGGCACGGCGATCTTGCTGGTAGAGCAGAACGTCAGCCGCGCATTGTCGCTGGTTCAGCGCGCCTATGTGCTGGAAAGCGGCAAGGTGATCATGCACGGCACGAGCGATGAGCTCGCCCACAACAAGCAGGTCCAGGCGGCGTATCTGGGCATCTGATGCAAGCAACAAGGCGACTAAGAGGCGCTAGGCCGTGTACTCATAAATGTTGATGTCCGGTTTCGGGGTCAAACCAGACGTCCGCTAGGCGGACTAGATTTCCGCTTTTGCTCAAGGGCGATGACGATGCTCAAGCTCCAGGGTGACGAGGCGCGCAAGCAGCGTTGCTGGATAGAGCTGGCCGATAATGGCCTCGATATTGGCGAGACTGCGTGCAAACGGATGCTGCGGAACGATGTCGCCATAACCGACCGAGGTCAGGGTGGCGAAACTGAAGTAGATCAGGTTCGCGGCGACGCCAAAATCGTCCGATAGCGGCTTAAGGCCGGTAAACGCATCGGGCTCGAGCAGCGCTACGAAACAGAACAGCGCGACGAAAATTAGTCCAATATTGAGGTAGAGTAGAACCGCCCCAATAACGCGGTGAAAGTTGACCTTTCCGGGCGCGAACACGGCGCGGGCGACCACGACTGCGAGCGTCAGGCCGGCGATTAGCCAGCCTGTGGCGTCGAGATAGATATCGAACACCGACGGCTGCCGCAGCCGTTGTATGGTCGCAACCAAGACCAGCGTGACGGCAATCAATATCGCCGTGAGCGCAACTACGCTCCCGGATACAACGAACACGGCAATCACCAGCACGAGTCCGAATGCAATCCCGAAATGGTGCGCCCCGACATAGCCGACAGCCTGCAGCGGTCCGACCGCAAACATCAGCACCGCCAGCATAACGGTCAGCGCGGTCAGCAATGGATCGGTCAGGCGTTCCCGGAGCCGGGTAAATTCTTTTTGGATCATCTTGCGACTTCCATCTACTACGTATCGCGCAATCCTTCCACTCACGGGGAGTAGCGGACATCGCTTGGGCCAGCATTGTACGGATTTATGAGTGCATCGTGGCCAATCAAACCGCCTACACCCCGAGATACGCCGTCACCACCGCCGGATTTTCTCTCAGCTCCGACGCCGTTCCCGCAAGCGTCACCACGCCCGCTTCCAGCACATAGCCTCGGCTCGCCACGTCCAGCGCCAGTTCGACATTCTGCTCGACCAGAAGGATCGAGGTGCCGCGCTTGTGGATGGTCTTGAAGGCCTCGTGCATCTCCTCGACCACCTTCGGCGCGAGCCCGTGGCTCGGCTCGTCGAGAAGCAGAAGCTTTGGGCGCAGCATCAAGGCTCGTCCGACCGCCACCATTTGCTGCTCCCCGCCCGACAGCGTTCCCGCCAACTGGCGAAAGCGTTCGCGAAGGCGCGGAAACAGGCCGAACACGTCTTCGATTCGCGCCGGCAAATCGCCGGCCTTGCGCGCGGTGAAGGCGCCGAGCAGCAGATTTTCCTCAACCGTCATCTCGGGAAAAATCTGGCGCCCTTCGGGCACATGAGCGATGCCAAGCGCGGGGATCTCATGCGCCGCAAGCGTCATGAGATCGACCGCGTCGAAACGCACGATCCCGCTCGACTTCGGAATGAGCCGCGAGATCGCGCGCAGAATCGTGCTCTTGCCCGCCGTGTTCGCGCCGATGATGCAGACGAATTCCCCCCGCAAGACCGACAGGTCGATGCCGTGGAGCACCTCGGCGTCGCCGTAGCCGGCCCGGAGCTGCCTGATTTCGAGCAGCGAAGAACTCATCGGCGCAACCCCTCCGCAGAACGACCCAGATAGGCCTCGATCACTACCGGATCGCGCGCGACCTGATCGGGCGTGCCGTCCGCGAGCAGCCGGCCAAAATTGAGCACGAGAATGCGGTCGCATATATTCATGATCGCGCGCATGTGATGCTCGACCACGAGCAGCGTGACGCCGTCGTCGCGCAGGATGCGGATCAATTGCATGATCTCGGCCATCTCGGCGTGATTGAGCGCCGCCATCACCTCGTCGAGCAGCAAAATCCTGGGCGCCGTACAAAGCGCGCGCGCCAATTCGACCCGTGCGCGTTCCGGGAACGACAAATCGCCTGCAAGCTTGCCTGCCACTTCCCTCAAGCCGACGCGATCCAGACATTGAAGCGCCTGCTCGCGCGCTGCCTCCACGTCGTGCCGGAGAAGTCCCGCGGTCAGCACATTGTCCAGCACCGAGCTTTCCGCAAACAAGGCGACGTTCTGGAAGGTCTTGGTCATTCCGAGGCCAGCCACCTTGTGCGGCTTCAGACCTCGGAGATCCCTTCCGTCCAGGCTCACGCTCCCCGCATCGGGCCGAATGAGGCCGACGAGCGCGGAAAACAACGTCGTCTTGCCGGCGCCGTTCGGGCCGATCACGCCGACGATCTCGCGCGCCTTGATCGAAAACGTCACTTGCGAAAGCGCCTGCAGTCCGCCGAAGCGGCGCGAGAGGCCGCGGACATCGAGGATGGTCATGGCACCCCCTTCTTCGACAGCCGCGCCTTGAGCGAGGTGAACACGGTGACGAAGCCGCGCGGCTGCCACAGGATGACAGCTATCAGAATGATGCCGAAGACGAGTTGCGAAAGTCCGGCCGCGCGCGAGGACAGCAAATCGTTCATGAGCTCTTCAAGCGGGATGATGAAGAAGGCGCCGAGAATGGGACCCAGCGCGGTACCGACCCCGCCGATGATCGCAATCAACGCAATGCGGATCGAAATGCCCGCGATGCCGAAAACCGTGTCGGGATCGAAGAAGACGGCGAGCTGCACGTAAAGCGTTCCAAGCATCGCGGTCAACGCGCCCGAAATCACCGCGGCTTGCAGCTTGACGCGTGTCGTATCGATGCCGATGACTTCGGCGGCGGGAAGGTTTTGGCGGATCGCGCGCAACCGGTACCCCATCGCGCCCCGGCGGATCATCTCGAAGACGGCCGTCACCACCACAAGCGCAACCAGCGCGATGTAGGCATGCGGCCGCAACAGCTTGAACGAATAGGCGGCAAAGCTCGGCGGCACGAAGGGCACGGACAGCCCGCCGGGACCGCCGGTCAATGAGGTCCACACATTCGCAATCACGCGCATCACTTCGCCAAAGGCAAGCGTGGCCAGCGCGAAATAGTGGCCCTGCAGACGCATGGTCGGGATCGCAATGACGAGCGCGGCCAACCCGCCCAGCGCGCCGCCGGCGAGCATCCCAAGCCATGGGCTGATGCCGAATTTGAGCAGCAACACGGTGGAGGCATAGGCGCCGATGCCGAAGAACGCGGCATGGCCCAGCGAGATCTGGTTGGCGAGACCGCCGACGATGT
>Ga0306924_10008055_pt1 | contig 10605 bp, 10 predicted proteins | sample sta12Can44000111_FD_203756 | JGI IMG/M metagenome (GOLD analysis project Ga0306924, IMG submission 203756) | Lab enrichment of tropical soil microbial communities from Luquillo Experimental Forest, Puerto Rico - statanox.12C.anox.44.000.111 (v2)... | ecosystem: Environmental > Terrestrial >...
CGCCTTGCGACTCGGCCCTTGCGCTTCGCTATCACTTCACGTCCATCACGTTGTGAAGAGGACTTGCACCTCCAAGCTATCGATCATGCTCGGCACACAAAGGAAAGGGCGCCAATTTCTTGGCGCCCAGGCAATCCGCGAGATGGTTTGGCTGATCAGGGTTGCTGGTTGAAGTGAACCGGCGGGCTGTTCCCGTTACGTTGCGCAATGACCTTCCTGGCGTTTTCGTAAAGTGCGCGAGCCTGCGGTATGGCGTCGACAGCCTTTTGTACCTGAGGATCGGCTTCGAGCAACACCTTGAAGCCCTCCGCCGTGCCGTAGGTGGACATGAAGACCTCTTGCCTGATCTTACGCTTGACCCAGTCCTGGTTTTCGCTGAATTCGGGTTCGGTGTAATGGATATTGTGTTTGCTCAGGTAATCGCGAAATTCCTTGACGATCTTATCGTCGGCCTCGAAGTTGTGACTGACCGTGGGCTTCGTCCCGAGGTAGTAGCGGGTGAAACTGCCGACGCCCTGTTCACCGGGGAAGAACACGTCGTTGCGGAACATCTCTTCCTGGAACTTGGTGGCTTTTGGCGCTTCCACAATGATGTCCGGAGTAATGCCGCCTCCGCCGGTTACCTGACGACCGCTGTCAGTCTGGCGAATCTCGCTAGGGTGGTCGGGGACTTTGCGCTCGTAGTGATATTCGTACAGGGAGATGGACTTGTAATCGCGCTGAATAAGGCGTCCGCTCGGCGTGTAGTAGCGAGCGGTGGTGAGGGCGAGGCCGGTGTTTTCAGCGAGCGGGGTTACCGTCTGTACCAGGCCCTTGCCGAAGGTGGTTTCCCCGACGACCAGACCGCGATCATGATCCTGCACGGCGCCGGTAACGATCTCGGCGGCCGAGGCAGAGTTGTTGTTCACGAGGATGACGAGTGGAACGGTCATACCCTGATTGCCGCGAATGGCGTAGAAGCGACGCTCGGGAGCGTTGCGCCCGTGATAGGAAACGATAAGCTGGTTTTTCTCGAGGAACATGTCGCCGACGGCCACGGCTTCGTTCAACAAGCCCCCGGGATTACCGCGCATATCGAGGATGAGGCCGTCGAGAGAATTGGCGTTGAGCTGCTTGAGGGCCTCGGCGATTTCGCGATCGGTAGTCTCGTTGAACTGCGAAAGGTGAATGTAGCCCACACCCGGCTTCAGCAGGAAAGCGATATCGACCGAGTGGCGTGGGATTTCGTCGCGCGTGACAGTGAAAACCAGCGGGTCGGTGTAGCCCTCGCGGGTGACGGTAATCTTGACCACTGTGCCCTTGGGACCCTTGAGCATGTCCGCGACTTCGCTGGTGGACAAACCGTCGGTAGACTTGTCGTCCACCTTTGTAAGCACATCACCGGGGCGAAGCCCAGCGGTATACGCGGGAGCCCCGACGTAGGGCGCGACCACGACGGTGTGATTCTCGCGCGGGGCAATGACCATGCCGACGCCATAGTACTTGCCGCGCTGGTCTTCGCGCAGCAGGGCGAACTGGCGCGCATCAAAGAAATTCGAATGGGGGTCGAGCATGCGGAGCATGCCGGGGATGGCACCCTGGTAGACAGCGCGATCCACATCGACGGGCTCGGCATAGTTGGACTGCACCAGGTCGAGCACCTTCGTGAAGTCCCGCACGGAGGATTGGTAGTCGTCGGTCGAGGCGGTCGTAGCCCGCACGGACGGACCGTAAATGCCCCCGAGGACCGCAGAAAGGGCTAAAACGACGACAATGAGGATCAGCCCGCGACGTTCTGGGTTCATGAATACCCCCGCTTCATACGTAAAAATCTAGTATAGCATGGCAAGCGATAACTGTCGTTTGACACTGATGGCCGCCCTTTCTATGATGCCAACAGGGCCCCGAAGGGCAGACTGGCGCATCCAAATTCAAAGATGTTAAGCATTCCCCATATGATTGTGGTGTTCCTGGTGGTTCTGGTGGTATTCGGGCCCCAGAAACTACCGGAACTGGCGCGAAGTTTCGGGAAATTGATGGCCGAGTTCCGAAAGGCGTCCAACGACTTCAAGAACGCGTTTGAAGAGGAGATGCGGGACCTGGAGCGACAGGCGCGGATCGCGGAATTGAAGAAACAGGTCGCCGAAGCGACCGCAGCCGCGGATGCAGCCGTTAGGAATGCGGCGGGATCGGCCAATTCTGCTCCTGCTGCGGGCGCCCTAACGGAACAATCGGAGGCCGCGGCCGGGAGTCAAGCGGCAGAGGCCCCCGTTATTAGTCCAGTCGCTGAGTCTGTCCCCCGGTTAGACGCAACGAACGGAGAAATGGCAGGGGCGCCAGAAGCTGAACCGGTCGCGAGCGAGTCCTCCTCGGAATCTTCTCCCTCTCATGACAAACAGCAGCCAGCCTGATAACTCCATTGCGGGACGCATGGAGGCGGCCGGGGGACAGATGACGTTTTTCGAGCATCTGGCCGAACTGCGTAAGCGCATCATCAATTCCCTGTATGCCATTGGCGCGGGCGCATTCATTGGCGTGTACCTGGCGAAGTATTTCATTACCTGGATTACCGATCCGATCATCAAGGCCTTGAGCGACGCGCACCTGAACGCGCATTTGTTTTACACCCATCCCGCCGGTTATCTGAATACCTACCTTACGCTCGGCGTGTATATCGGGATCGTGCTGGCATCGCCGGTGGTGCTGTACCAGATTTGGCTGTTTGTGGCGCCTGCTCTGTACAAACACGAGCGAAAGGCCGTGACCGGATTTGTGGTTTCCACGGTGTGCTTGTTTCTGTCGGGCATTGCGTTCGGGTATTTCGTCACCTTGCCGTATATCTTGCGGTTCCTGGTCAGCTTCCAGGGAAACGCGGGACCGATTGCGCCGATGATTACAGTGAATGAGTACTTCGACCTGGTGCTGCTGATCCTGTTGATTCTCGGGCTGGTATTCGAGCTCCCCATCTTGATTTTCTTTTTGTCGCTGTTTGGAATCGTCACGCCCAGGTTTTTGTGGAAAAATTTCCGCTACGCGATCTTGATAATTGCCGTGGTTGCGGCGATTGTGACGCCGACGCCGGACGCCACGACGATGCTGATTTTCATGATGCCGATGGTAGGGCTGTATTTCGTGGGGATCGCGGTGTCGGCTTTGGTGCTGCGGAAGAAGAAACAGCAGATTGAGGCGGAAAGCAAAGGGGTGGCGGCCACATGAGAAATGGGAGTGGCGGGGGCTGGGGGCCGGTCCTGGGGATCGCTCTGTGCGGCATGTTGTTTGTGTTGGGCTGCAAGTCCGGCAGCCAAACGCCAGCGACAACAGGCGATAATCGCGCCGCGCAGGGGAGCCCGCCGTTCATGAGTGCGGTGGCGGGGAACCCTCCCGCCGTTCCGGCGGCGGATGCCGCACCCTCAGCAGACACAACGGGAGGCTTTGACGGCAACCGGGCATACGAGCAAGTGGCGAAGCAGGTGAGCTTCGGGCCCAGACCCCCGGGGAGTGCGGAGATCGCGAAGCTGCAGGATTATTTGGTCGAGCAGTTGAAAACGTACGGTTGCGCGGTGGAGGTGGACTCCTTTTCGGCGGACACCCCGCACGGGCGCGTGCCGATGAAGAATATTCTGGTGAGGATTCCCGGGGAAAAGCCGGGAATTATTTTGCTGGGTACCCATTACGACACGAAGAAGCTGCCCAATTTCGTAGGCGCGGACGACGCGGGATCCTCGACCGGCGTAATGCTAGAGATCGCGCGGCTTCTTTGCAAACGGCCCCCGGAACGATATGCCGTGTGGGTGGCGTTTTTTGACGCCGAAGAGGCGTTCAACGTCGAGTGGCACGACCCTGACAATTGTTATGGCAGTCGTCAGATGGCGGCACAGATGGCTGCCAGCGGCGACTTGCCTAAGGTGAAAGCCTTTATTCTCGCGGACCTGGTGGGAGGGCGCACTCCGCGTTTCCGGCGAGACAGCACGTCAACGAAATGGGTCGTCGACCTGGTTTGGAATACCGCGGCCAAACTCGGGTATGCGAATGTGTTCATTAACGAGCCTTACGACGTGGGGGGCGACGATCACTTCTCGTTTACCAAGCGGAAGGTGCCTTCCGTGGACATTATCGATTTGGATCCCCGAGAAGTGCCGTACTGGCACACCCCGCAAGACACCCTGGACAAGATCAGCCCGAAGACGCTGGCGATCGTCGGGCACACGATTTTGGCGAGCGTTGAAGAGCTGCAGCGCAAGTAATCCAAGCTTGCAGTTTTGGATCGTCGGCGGACCGCGGCCGCTCGATCAGTTCTCGAAGGAGACGTCCTTGTTTTTCGCGATGAGGGAGTGCTTCAGGAACGTTTCGTCGTCGCGATAGGGGAAATCCGAGCGGTAGTGGCTACCGCGGCTCTCTTCGCGGGCGAGCGCCGAACGGCAAACCAGCGAGCCGAGCAGACGTAGATTGTGGAGTTCGTGCTGGCAGCGCGTATCTTTCGGCGCCTCGGGAATTTGTGCTGAGGAAAGCATTTCGAGTGCTGCCTTTAGATCCTTCCCGTTGCGTAAAATCCCCGCTTGTTTCCAAAGAAGATCGCGAATTTGTCCGCGTAGTGGATTCGCCTGAGAGTTCGCTTTGGCCTTGTCGGGGCATTTTTCCGGAGATTCCCACGAGGTGGGTGCGAGGGCTCCGGGAAGGTGAGCGAGATGTTTCTTGCCGGTGGGTACGTCTTTCATCATGGCCGTGCCGGTGCGAGCACCAAACACGAGCCCCTCGAGCAGGGAGTTGCTCGCCAGGCGATTCGCGCCGTGGACCCCCGTGGCCGCGCTTTCGCCCGCGGCATAAAGGCCGGGAAGGGACGTGCGTCCCCAGAGATCGGTCTTGATGCCGCCCATCACGAAATGCGCAGCCGGACTGACCGGAGCAAGATCGCTAGAAAGGTCGAGACCGTAGCTCAGGCAAGTGGTGTAAATGCGCGGGAAGCGCTTTTCGAAGAATTCCTTCGATTTGCCGGTCATATCGAGATACACGTGCGGACTGTTGGTGCGCTGCATTTCGGTCATGATCCCGCGCACGACGACATCGCGAGGTGCGATCTCCTGCGCCTCGTGGTAACGCTTCATGAAGCGCTCCAGGTCAACGTTGCGGAGAATGGCGCCTTCCGAGCGCAGAGTCTCGCTCAACAGGAAGCGCGGGGCGCCCTTGACGGCAAGTGCCGTGGGATGAAACTGGACGAACTCCATATCCGAGAGGGCCGCACCCGCCTCGAAGGCGATGGCCATCCCGTCGCCGGTGGCGACTTCGGGGTTCGTGGTTTCACGGAAGATTTGGCCAAGGCCGCCGGTGGCGAGAAGGAGGGCCCCGGCGCGCAGTTCATGGACCGAACCGTCACTTTCATCGATGAACTCCACACCGACAGCGCGGCCGTGCTCCAGAATCAAACGCCGGGTGAAGGCGTGAGCGCGCAAATGCAGATGAGGTATGGAGTGTGCGCGAGCGAGCAAGGCGCGGCTGATTTCACGGCCCGTGGAATCTCCGCGGGCGTGCAGGATACGCGAGCGGCTGTGTGCCGCTTCACGAGTAAACGCGAGTCTCGTGCCGGAGCGGTCAAACTCCGTGCCCCATTCGATCAATTGTGCGATGTACCGAGGGCCGTCTTCGACGAGGAGCGCGACGCCTTCCGCGCGACATAGCCCGTCCCCGGCATTGAGGGTGTCCTGCACGTGCAAACTGATCTGGTCTTCATCGCTGAGCGCGACGGCAATACCATCGTGGGCGTAGGCGGTAGCGGACTCGCTGAGACAAGATTTGGCGAGCACCAGGACGCTGCCCGCTTGGCTCAATTCTATGGCCGCGCGAATTCCGGCAATTCCGGAACCGATGACGGCGTAGTCGGCGTGATGGATCTTGTGGGACAGCGTCATGTCGAGCCTTCTATCGACGCAAGAGTATGGTAGCGCCTTTTACCGGCAAGAGAGAAGCAGCTTTGTGAGCGGGTTGCCGGGGGCAGACGCGTTCAGCGCGACACGGGCTTGTGCTACATTGGAGGACTTCACACCCGACGATGAAAATTGCACCATCACACGCAGTCCAGGTCCGTTCTCTCGCTGGGGATTACTCGGTTGTGTGTCAGCACGGCTTGCTGCGTCGCGTAGCGCAGGAAATTGCCGGACTGGGAAATTTTTCGAGCGTTCACGTCCTTACATCTCCCAAGGTGTGGGGGGCGCTCGCACCGAAGGTGCGGCGCGGCTTGAATTCGCGTTCGAGAGCGAAAGTGCATCTGTTCGATGACAGAGAATCGTCAAAAAAACTCTCGACGGTAGAGGAAATTACGCGGGGATTGGTGCGCGCCGGAGCGGATCGTAAATCCTTGGTGATTGCCGTCGGCGGAGGGGTGGTAGGCGACGTGGTGGGGTTTGCGGCGGCGTCCTATCTGCGGGGCGTCGCGCTGCTGCAGGTACCGACAACGGTGGTCGCACAAGTCGATAGTGCGGTTGGCGGAAAGACCGGGGTGAACCTGCCGGAAGGGAAGAACCTGGTAGGGTCATTTTATCCCCCGCGACGTGTGCTGGTGGATCCCGAAGTTCTCAGCAGCTTGCCAGAGCGCGAGTTTCGTGGAGGGCTGGCGGAAGTAATCAAGTACGGAGTAATTCGAGACGCAAGCTTGTTCTGCTTTCTAGAAGAGAATATTGGCGCCATCTTGCGTCGGGAAGCGGACGCATTGGAACAGATCATTCGGCGATCGATCGAGATTAAGGCCAACGTGGTGAGCCGGGACGAAAAGGAATCCGGGTTACGCGAGATTTTGAATTACGGACACACCTTTGCGCATGCTTTGGAGGCGGTGACGCACTATCGCCGGTATCAGCATGGCGAGGCGGTGGCCTGGGGACTGATGTGCGCCGCGCTGCTGGGGCATGAGTTGGTGAATACGCCCGCGGACGACGTAGCGCGAATCATTGCGTTGGTGCGCAAGACTGGGCCGCTGCCGGCTTGGCCGGAGGTGGCGCCCGCGAAACTGTTCGACGCGATGCGCTCGGACAAGAAGACGAAATTCGGGAAAGTGCGATTTGTATTGTCGCGGCGACTCGGTGACGCGCGTTCGTACGACGATGTGCCGCCAAAGCGGGTGTTGTGCGTTCTCCGGTTTGGACCGAAGTTTGTCTTGAAGTCGTCGTCCGAAAAGGCCCTCGAGAAGTGCCATGGCTGAACCCGCTACTCGGCCCAAAGGCACACAGCCGGAAGGCGCCAAAAGTGAACTGGAAGCTTCGCAGCGGGTGCGGGAGATGTTCACACGGATTGCGCCTCGCTATGACTTACTGAATCACCTGCTTTCCGCACAGATGGATCGCTTGTGGCGGGCCCGCGTTGTCAAGGAGATGAAGGTGATCCTGGACCGTCCGGAGGCGTGGGTGCTCGATGTGTGCTGTGGAACGGGGGACCTGGCGTTGGCTCTCGGGCGCAACGCGAAAGCGCACATCCTGGGCGCGGACTTCTCGCACCCCATGCTGGTCAGGGCCAGGGCGAAAAACGGACCGGGGCCGTGCGTGTTCTTGGAAGCCGACGCGCTGTGCTTGCCGTTTGCGGCCGGATCGTTTGATTTAATCACCACCGCCTTTGGATTCCGAAACCTGGCGAACTATGAAGAAGGTCTCGGGGAAATGTTTCGTTTGCTAAAACGCGGTGGAACGCTAGGCATTCTGGAATTTGCAGAGCCGCCCCCTGGGATACTCGGTGACATGTATCGGTTTTACACCCAGAAGGTGCTCCCGAAAATCGGAGGACTGATTTCAGGCGATTCTGCTGCATACGAGTATCTGCCGAAGTCGGTCGCGCGCTTCTTCCGACCCGAGGAACTCGCTTCACTGATGGAGCGGGCCGGTTATCAGCCGGTTCGCTATCACCTGATGACGCTCGGCTCGGTAGCTCTGCACATTGCGACGCGTCCATGAGTCACAGCGCCGGGTACCACGTTTTCTCCGGGAAGATATACAAGGTTGGCATCATTCGGTACGTGGATGTGCCAGCGGACGTTTCCCGTGCGCTTGGCGGGGGTGCGTCGCACGTTCCGGTGGTTGGGGAAGTGGAGGGTGTACCGCTTCGAACGACGATGGTCTCGCGCGGAAAGGCATGTTATCGCGTGGCGCTGCACAGCGAAGTTCGGAAGAAACTGCGGGCCGACACGGGGGCCTTGGTAGAACTGGCGGTAGCGCGGGATGAGGAGTCGCGGGAACCCGCACTGCCACCCGCGCTGGTGTTGGCGCTGCGGAATGCGCCCCGTGCCCAGGCAGAGTTTCGTGCCATGACCACCGCGCTGCGACGACAGATCGTGCGCTACTTGGTCTCCGTGAAGCAGCTGAGCACGCTGGAACGCCGCGTGGCGGGTATGGTGCGTCGACTGGAGGAACGCGCGCGAGAAAGGTCCGGAAAAAGGAAGAAATCGGGCAACCGTTAGCGGAGATGGCCGGCAATTCCAGGGCGAACTGCCGGCCTCGACCGGCAAAAATCAGGGCTGCCCTGCCGGTTTCTTGTCGGCTTTGGCCGCGGTCACGGCCGCTTGTCTGGGTTTCCAGAAATCAGGATCGCCTTTTATGAACTCGTCGGGGGCATAGCTCATCGAAGGACTGAAGGCAAAAATCTGACTCTCCGCCGAGGCCACCGCCGTGGCGAACAGCTCGTCGAGTTTTTTCATCGTTTCTTCGTCGAGGGCGTCCTGGATGGCTTTGCTTTCCACCGGACCGCGATCGAGTTCTGCAGCTGTCTTGCGGGCGGTCAGGTACAGATAGGTACCGTTCGGTGCGCCATAGCCGCTTTCGTACACCGCCCAATGGGAACCGGGGACGGCTTTTTCGGCGGCGGACTTGTAAATCTTGTTGATTTCCATCCACTCCCTCCAGTGACCGGGCTTGACGGAAACCGCCCAGATCTCGAGATAACGCATGTGGGAGAGATCGCTCAAAGGGTGCAGGCTGAATTCGGAATTGAAAGTGAAGGCACCCTGATCGCTGGAGTCGAGGAGCGTGCCGTCGGCTTCGTTGGCGCGATCGATGGCGGCGGAAAGGCTGGCGTTCTTTTCTTGGGCTTGCACGTCCTTTTCCCAAGCTTCGTAGGAGTCGTAGCTGGTCAGGAAGAGGGCCCGCGGTTTGCCGGAGAGTGACTGCATGGCGATGTAGTGCGTGGGCCATTTGGCGCGAGCCATGGCTTGCACGAAGGCGGTCTCCGATTTTTCGTGAACCGCACCCGCCTTGCCGGGCTTGATGAATTCACGTTGAATGACGAGCACGTGTGGTGGCGTGGAGCCCGTGGGAGTGGGTTTGTCTTGCGCCACGACGCAGGTGGCCAAGGCCGCGAGCAGTACCGTACTGAACAGCAAGCGCGACTTTATTTGCATCTGATCCGTCCTCCTTTGGCGTGAAAAAAAAGGGGCCCGATAACCAGGAAACTTCACAAGACCATGGTGTCGAGAAACCTGGGAAGGAAACGAAAATGCCGTAGCGATGGCGAAGCCTATCCGAGGTTCTCACCAACGTCAAGGTCTCGAGCTACAAAGAGCTACAAAGCCATACGAGAACGATGCCGATTGAGAGACAGGTACTAGGCAAAAAGGACCAGTGCGGCAGCTCTGGAAATGTGTGCAGTTGGGTAATGACGGGTACGGAGTACCCATTGTGGCCGCGGAAAATAGAACGTAGTCTCAGCCAATGCAGGAAGAGTCCTAGCAAGGAGACTCGGCCATGAATAATGCGCGAACGACAATTCACGCCAAACAGGCGCACGTCGCGACCAGCGAGTTGAAGGGACGGATCCGCAAGATTCGCCTGGAGGAATCGTTGACGGAGATGGCCTGCGATCTTTGCCTGGAACAAGTGCCCGTGGAAACCGCTATCCAGAAAATCCAGGACAAGGCGCTCGAAAAGATGGTGCCGCTGCTCGATACCAGGATTCTCGGCGATCCCGTGGCCATGCAGAACTGTTTGGAGCTTGTTGCCGAGGAATCGGAACGCGTGGCGTTGAAGGCTTTGCAGAAGGGAACGGAACTGCTCGAAGAAGGGCTGGCCATTCTCGAAGAGGGTGAGCTCGAACTGCCCCAGGACGGATACGTCAACTAGGCAACCACGGCAAATTCAGTTTTTCGAGATTAATAGGTTCGCTAGCGCGCCCAGCCAGGATCCCCGCCGGACTTGCGAAGTTCATCTTGCAAATCGGCAATCTGCTGATTCACCGAATCAATCTCTTTCTTCTTGGCGTCGATCTTGGCGGTTTTCTCGTTGATGTCCGAGCGGTCGTGCTGCTGAATGAGGGCCTTCTGCGGGTCGGAGTAATACTGCACTTGGTTGGTATTGAGTTCCCGCTGGAGAATATCGAGTTCCTTTTGCGCGGCATCGAGCTTGTTGTGAAGTTCCTGGAAGCGCTTGTGCCAGTAGGCCTCGTTCTTGGGGTCGTTTTCGGCAGCCTTGTCATCGGCGGCGGCAGCAGGGGCATTGACGCCCTCTTGGCCTTGGGGTTTTGGCGCGTTGGAACCGCTCGCCGGAGGCGGGGTGGGCGCCGAAGGGATGTCGTCGTTGGTCACGACTTTCGTCGGTTTCGGGGTAGTCTTCTGCTGCTCGCGGGATTTCCGTGCGGCGGCGGCAACGTCGTCAGAGCCCT
>Ga0306924_10008056_pt1 | contig 10604 bp, 12 predicted proteins | sample sta12Can44000111_FD_203756 | JGI IMG/M metagenome (GOLD analysis project Ga0306924, IMG submission 203756) | Lab enrichment of tropical soil microbial communities from Luquillo Experimental Forest, Puerto Rico - statanox.12C.anox.44.000.111 (v2)... | ecosystem: Environmental > Terrestrial >...
GCGCGCCCGGGCTCGGCCGCCGCTTCGCGCTCGAGGCGCTGCCCGGGCACGACGCCTCCCGGATCGAGCGGCTCCGCGCCCACCTCCGCGCGCGGGAGCGGCCGGTGTCCGTCGCGATCCATGCCTCGGACCGCAACGCGGGCGCGCTCCGGCTCGCGCGGAAGAACGCCGAGGCGGCAGGCGTGGCGGACGCGATCCGGTTCGCGCGCGAGGACGCGGCCGGGGTCGTCCCGCCTCCCGGGCCCGGGCTCTGCGCGGTCAACCCTCCGTACGGCGTCCGCCTCGACGACGAGGCGGCACTGGCCTGGCGCGCGCTCGCCGCGCTCCTACCGCGGCTCGCCAGCTGGGAGGTCGTCGTGCTCGGACCGGACCGCGGTTACGAGCGGCTGCTCCCCGCCACGCCGATCTCGACGACGGCCGTCCGGAACGGCGGGCTCGCCTGCCGGCTGCTCCGGTACCGGCCGTAGCCGGTCGCTCCACGGCGGCGGCTCGAGGCCAGAGGCCCCCTTCCAGGTCCCCGCGTTGGAGGGGACCTACCGACCGGGCAGGCCACCGGGGTACGTCCGACGCAGATTGGGGCGGCATGTGGAAGCGGGTCGTCGCGCGCCTCCGGCTCGGAGTTGGGGTGCGTCGCCGCCGGCGACGCGGGCGGCTCATCCCGCGGCGCGCGCGTGCGGGCCTGCCGAAGATCGACGTCCAGCGCGTCGGGCACCGCTTCCGGAACGTCGTCGCGCTGAAGGACGTGGACATCCAGGTCCACGCGGGCGAGTTCGTGTGCCTGGTCGGGCCTTCGGGCTGCGGGAAGACGACGCTCCTCTACGCGCTCGCCGGCCACCTCGAGCCGAGCGGGGGGCGCATCTCCGTGGACGGGGCGCGGGTGACGGGCCCCGGCCCCGAGCGGCTGCTGGTGTTCCAGGAGCCGGCGCTCTTCCCCTGGCTGACCGTCCGGCAGAACATCATCTTCCCGCTCCGGGCGAAGGGTGTGCCGCGCGCCGAGGCCGCGGAGCGCGCCCGCGAGTACGTGGCGCGTGTGCACCTCGAGGGGTTCGAGGACACGCTCCCGCACCGGCTCTCCGGCGGCATGCGCATGCGGGTCCAGCTCGCGCGCGCCCTCGCGCTCGATCCGGCCGTGCTCCTCATGGACGAGCCGTTCGCGGCGCTCGACGCGCAGACCCGCAGCCACATGCACGAGCTCTTGCAGCGGGTCTGGATCCAGGACCGGAAGACGGTCGTGTTCGTGACTCACGACGTGCGCGAGGCGCTCGTGCTCGGGGACCGCGTGGTCGTCATGGCCGCCCGCCCCGGGCGCGTCCTGCAGGATCTCGAGGTGCACCTGCCTCGCCCGCGCGACCCGGACGACGAGGCGCTCGTGGAGATGTCCCGTCGCATCCGCGAGGAGCTGCGGCGCGCCGAGGAGATGGGCTCGCCCGACCGAACGGAGGAACCGCATGAGCGAGTCGCTGCGGAGGGCGCTGCTCCTGCTCGTGCCGCTGGTGATCTGGGAGCTCCTGGCTAGGTTCGGGCCCTGGCCACGCTGGCTCTTCCCGGGCCCGATCGCGGTGCTCGACAGCGCCGCGCACCAGATCCAGGACGGCCGCCTTCCGGCCGCGGCCGCGCGCTCGCTGGGGCGGCTCGCCCAGGGCTTCGCGATCTCGGCGGCGATCGGCGTGCCGCTCGGGATCGCGCTCGCCCGGAGCGCGTTCGTCCGCGGCGCGGTCCGGCCGTTCGTGCTCGGGATGCAGGCGCTCCCCTCGATCTGCTGGCTCCCGCTGGCGATCCTCTGGTTCGGGCTGTCGGAGGTGGCGATCCTCTTCGTCGTCGTCATGGGATCGCTCCTCGCCATCGCCATCGCGACGGAGGACGCCGTGCAGTCGGTGGACCCGCTCCTCCTCCGCGCGGCCGGGACGCTCGGGATCCGCAGCGCGCGGTTCCACCTCGGCGTGCTCCTCCCCGCCGCGCTCCCCGGGATCCTCACGGGCCTGAAGCTCGGCTGGAGCTTCGCGTGGCGCGCGCTCATGGCGGGCGAGCTCCTGTTCGTGGCGGGCGGGCTCGGACAGCTCCTGCAGCAGGGACGCGAGCTCCTCGACGCGGCGGCGGTCATGGCGGTGATGGCGAGCATCGTCGTGATCGGGCTCGCCGTGGATCGCGTCGTGTTCCGAGTGCTCGAGGGGCGCGTCCGCCGGCGCTGGGGGCTCGGCGAGCCGGAGGCGGCGTAGGCCGTGGTGACCCCGACGCGGCTCGCCGCGCTCGCCTGCGCGCTCGGGCTCGCCGCGTGCTCCCGCTCCCGCCCCGACGCGCCCTTCCGGCTGGGCTACTTCCCGAACGTCACGCACGCGCAGGCGCTGGTCGGGGTCGACGACGGCACCTTCGCGCGCGCCCTCGCCGGCCGCTTCGAGGCGCGCATGTTCAACGCCGGCCCGGCCGCGATGGAGGCGCTGCTCGCCGGCGATCTCGACGCGGCCTACGTCGGGCCGGGACCCGCGGCGATCGCCTTCCTGCGGACGCGGGGCGAGGCGCTGCGCGTGGTCGCGGGCGCCGTCTCGGGGGGCGCGGTGCTCGTGGTGAAGGACGCGAACGGGCCTGCCGACCTCGCCGGCAAGCGGGTGGCCTCGCCGCAGCTCGGGAACAGCCAGGACGTCGCGCTGCGGACGTGGCTGCGGAGGAACGGGCTCGCGGGCGGCGCCGGCCTGCGGGCGGTCGAGGTGAAGCCGCTCGCGAACCCCGACATCCTCGCGCTGTTCGCCCGCGGCGACCTCGCGGGCGCGTGGGTGCCGGAGCCCTGGGGCGCCCGCCTCGTCGCCGAGGCGGGCGGGCGGATCCTCGTCGACGAGCGGACGCTCTGGGGGGACGGCAAGTTCCCGACGGCGGTGCTCGTCGTCTCGGCCCGCGCGCTCGAGCGCCGCCGCCCGGACGTGCTCGCCCTCGTCAGGGCGCACCTCGCGCTCACCGAGCGCTGGCAGCGCGATCGCGCGGGCTTCGCGCAGCTCGCGAACGCGGCCTACGGACGACGCACCAGCAAGCCGCTCGCGGACGCGGTCGCGGCCGCGGCGTTCTCTCGGCTCGACCCCACGACGGATCCGCTCGAGGCTCAGCTCGCGCAGCTCGCGCGCGACGCCCAGGCGCTCGGGTTCGCACCCGCAGGGGAAATCTCGGGTATGGTCGAGCGGAACGTCCTCGAGGAGGTCGCACGGAAGTGAACCTCGGCACCCGCGCCGTCGCGCTCGCGTCGCTCGCCATCGTCGCGGCGTGCGCGACCGCGCGCCGGGAGACGCCCGCCCCCCTCGCCCCGTCCGCGCTCGGCGAGGCGGCCCCGCCGCCGGACGACGCCGGGGCGCGGAGAGAAGGGCTCGAGGAGGCGTGGCAGGCGCCGGCGTTCGGGCAGGGCGCGCCCGCCGCGGCCGGCGAGCCGGAACACGGCGAGGCGCGTGCGGAGGAGCCCGGCGCGCTCGACCCCGTCCGCGCGCGGGTCGTCCGCGCCGCGAGCGCGCTCGTCGGCCGGCGGCTTCGGACCGACTGCTCCGGGTTCGTGCTCCGTGTGATGCGGGAGGCCGGCGTCGAGGTGCGGCTCGCGCCGGCCCGCTCGCGCTCCGAGTCGCTCTATCGCGCGAGCCGGCCCGTCGAGGCGCCGCGCCCCGGCGACCTCGTCTTCTTCCACAACACCTACGATCGGAACCACGATCGCCGTGCGAACGATCGCTTCACGCACGTCGCGCTCGTCGAGTCGGTCGAGGGCTCCGCGATCGTGCTCGTGCACCGCGCGGTTCACGGCGTGGAGCGGCTGCGGATGGACCTCGCGCACCCCAGCGATCCGGACGCCAACGACCGGCTCCGGTTCCGCCGGCGCGCCGACGCGCCGGGGACCCGCTACCTCGCGGGCGAGCTCTTCGCCGCGTTCGGGGAGTTGCTGGGGGGCGAGTTCACCCGAATGTTGCAAGCGAGCCGCACGTCCGCGACGGACGAGCGGCATCGTGCAACGCGATGAGCCCGGACCGGGACAACGGACGCGGAGTCGAGTCGAGCGGGACGATCGAGGTGGACGCCGGCGGCGCGACGTTCGCGATCGACCCCGCGAGCGCGACCGTGCTCGTTCGGTCGGGCCCGCTCGCCCGGATCCTCTCGCTCGACGAGGCGCTCCTGCTGGCCGTCCGACGCTTCCACAGCCCGTGGCGTACGGCCATCGCCCACGCGCTCACGCACATGGGCGATGCGCGGAGCTGGACCATCGCCGGCCTCGCCTGCATGGCGACGATGACACGCCCGGGCGTGCACCTCGGGCTCCGGCTCGGCGTCGCCTCCGGGATCGCCACCGCGTTCTCTCAGGCGCTGAAGCGCAGCCTCACGCGGGCGCGACCGGACGTCTCCATCGCCGGCTTCGAGCCGCTGGCCGCGAACCCCGATCGCTTCTCGTTCCCGTCGGGCCACACCGCGGCGGCGTTCGGCGTCGCGGTCGCGTTCGCGGGCGAGCCGTACGGCGCCGGCCCCGTGGCGCTCCTGCTCGCGGTCGGCATCGGCCTCTCGCGCGTCTACCTCGGCGCGCACTATCCCCTCGACGTCGGGGCGGGCGCGTTCCTCGGCGCGATCGCTGGACTCATCGCGCGCCTCCTCGTGCCCTAGCCGGGCCGCCGCACGCTCGGTCGCCCGCTGGCGCGCGCTGACGGCGCGCGAGGCGATGCGCATCCCTTCGCCGAGGAGGGTCTCTCCATGCGGAAGCGGATCATCGCCGCGCTCGCCGCCGCGCCGGCCCTCGCGCTCGCGCAGGCCGGCCAGCCGGGATCGACGGGAGCAAACCAGCCGGGATCGACGGCCGTCCAACCGGGATCGACGGGCAGCGGTCAGCCAGGATCGACCGGCAGCAGCCAGCCCGGCTCGATGGGCACGGGACAGAAGAAGGGCACCACGGGGCCCGCGACGGGGACCGGCGTGGCCACCTGTCCGCCGGGCACGGTGTCCGCAAGCGGCGCGGGGACCGCGGCCTCGACCGGTCTCCCGGGCGGCACCGGCTCGGCGGCGCAGACCGGGACGACGGCAGGCTCGTCGACGGGCACCGGCTCGGCGATGGCCGGGACGGCGGGCACCACCAGCTCCACCGCGGGCGTCGGCGCAGGCACGAGCAGCGCGGCCTGCGTGCCGATCGGCTCGACGTCGTCCGGCGCTGCGGCGAAGGGCGGCGGGGTCGGGACGGGTGCGGGAGCAGTGAACGGGTCGTCCGCGACTGGACCGCAGCAGCAGCCCTGATCGCCTGGCGTTCAGTGCCGGGCCTTCGCCCGGGCGCGCTCGTCCGCGACGCCGTCGTGGAGGACGAGCGGCATGCGCTCGAGGACGCGGACCGCTCGCCCGTACTCCTCGAGCCGCTCCGCCTCCAGGAACTCCGGGTCCAGGATCCGGCACGCGTGGGCGACGGGTAGCCCGTCCGACCTCCGGTGGCGCTTCCCGCAGTAGATGGTGATCTGCTCGGCGCTCATGTCGCGGCGGAGGATCGCGGCGCGCGTGGGCGGGCCCGCGACGCGCGTGCGACGGGAGCGTGAACGATCGAGCCGCGCGCCATTGGCTCGCCCGCACGCCCGCACCACGCCCGGGCCGCAAGGCCGTCGCTCAGGCCGCTGCCACCGACCGCGCCCGCGACGGGCCGCCCGAAGGCGCGGGTGCCTCGATCCGCGTGCCAGGCAGCACGCGCAGGCGCGTGCCGCGCCAGATCACGTCCCTGCGCACGAGCCCGTGGAGCCAGGCGAGGCCGAACACCACGTCCTTCAGCGGGACGAGGGCGAGGTGACGGAGCGCGAACCCGCGAGGGCGGAGCGCGCGGGCCGCCGCGCCGTCGAGCGCCGTCTTCGCGACGCACACGGCGGCGAGCGAGGCCGCGGCGCGTGGGGACGGGGCGGCCGCGGCGCCCAGCGTCGCGAGCAGGATCGGGTTCAGGACCGCCTGCGCGACGTAGACGCGCCGGCCCACCATCTGCCGCTGCAGGACGCCCCAGCGCCGGTACCGGCCGGCGAAGTCGCCGAGGCTCCGCCGCGCGCTCACGTTCTGGATCGGCTGGTGCGCCACCTCGATCCGCTTGCCGAGCACGGCGCCGACGCGGAGCCCCATCACGTAGTCCTCGGCGAGGACGTCCTTCACCGCCTCGAAGCCGCCCATCGCCTCGAGGTCGGCGCGGCGCATCGCCATGGACTTGCCGACCACGATGTCGCGGCGGGCGAGCCGCTTCGCCGCGACGACCCCCGGCCCGATCGCGCCCGCGAGGTGGAGGTGGTCGAGCACCGACCCGAGCCGTTGCTCGCCCACGCCGACGATCGGGTGCGTGACGAGGCCGACGCCCTCGTCCTCGAGCAGCGCGACGATCTCGGCGAGGTAGCCGCGCGGGACGCGCACGTTCGAGTCGGAGATGACGAGGATGCCGTGCCGGGCAGCGCGCGCGAGGGTCAGGAGCTGGTTCACCTTGGGGTTCCACCCGGGCTCGCCCCGCTGGACGACGACGCGGAACCGGTCCGGCCGGCGGCGGGCCGCGGCGCGCGCCACGGCGAAGGCGGGATCGCGCGCGCTCCGGACCCCGAGCAGCACCTCGTACTCGGGGTGATCCAGATCGGCGAAGGCGGCCAGGTTCGCCTCGAGCTCGTCGTCGAGCCCGCAGAGCGGCTTCAGGATCGAGACGGCGGCGGGCCGCGCGCGAGGCGAGCGAGGCGGCTCCTTGACGTGTCGCCGGAGCGCGGCGAGCTGCGCGGCGAGCGCGAGGAGGCCCAGCCCCGCGAGGGCGAAGAGCACCAGCGTGACGTTGGCGACCATGGCCGATCTCCCTCGCTACGCGGCGGCGAGCACGACGGGGGCGGGCGCGGCAGCGGCCGGGAGGCGCGCGCCGGCGTCGAGCTCGAGCCAGCGCTCCGACACGACGCATCCGCGCGCGTGGGCGAGCACCCGCACCGCGCCGAGCTCCGGCGTGCTGCCCGCGTTCACCACGCGGAGCGCGCGCCCGCCGCGGGGGAGGAGCGTCACCTCCGAGGGCACGTGGCGGTGCCCGTGCGCGACCACGTCGGCGCGTCCGTGCAGGCGGCGCAGGAGCTCGCGACCGCGCTCGAGCTCGGCCGCGTTCGGCCAGCCGAGGAGCGCCGCGAGCCGCTCCGAGAACGTCTCCGTGGGGAGAGGCAGGAGGTGGTGGTGGAGGAGGAGGACGACGAGCGTCTCGGGCGGCGCGGTGCCGACCGCGGAATCGACCGCGGCGACGTCGGCCCCCGAGAGCTCGCCATGGCTGTCGATCAGCGAGCGGTTGTGCGGCGCCGTCGAGTCGAGCCGCACCGCCAGGAGGCCCGGCCGGCGCTCCACCTGGACGCGGGCGCCGGGCATGAGCCGCGCGCCGGCATCGTCGCCGAGGCGGTCGTGGTTGCCGGGCACCACCACCAGGCGGTCGGCGAGGGGGGCGAACACGCGCTCGAAGGTGCGGAGCTCCGACGCGCGGCCGCGGTGCGTGACGTCCCCCGTGACGAGCACGTCGTCCACGCCCTCTGCGACGAGCCGGTCGACGAGCGCGCGCGCCGACTCCTCGGTGGGCGCGTCCTGCCCGAGGTGGAGGTCCGAGACGTGCGCGAGCGTCCTCGTCATCGCGCTCCGCACGTGACCACGCGCACGTGACGCCACCGCAACGATGGGATCACCTTTCGGTGAAGCTTTCACCTCGGGAAGCCTCGCTCACCGATTCGTCGCGCGGGCGTGACACGCCCCTCACGTAGGCCCCGTACCGTCCGGGGTCGAGGAGGAGCACTTCATGAGCGAACGCGTGATCCGTCCCCTCGTCCCCGCGGACTTCCCCGAGCTGATGCGGCTCGAGGACGAGGTCTTCGGCGCCGAGGGCGAGGCCGTCCTGGGCCCCTACTACGTGCGGCTTTGCTGCGAGTTCTTCGCCGACACCTGCTTCATCGCCACCGAGGGCGGCCGGGCCGTCGGCTACGTCCTCTGCTTCGTGCGCGGGCGCGAGGCGTACTGCACGACGCTCGCGGTGGCCCCGGGCCACCAGGGATCGCGCGTCGCGTTCCAGCTCCTGCGCGCGCTCGTCGGCGGGCTGGTGGAGCGGGCCGACGCCTGCTGGTTCACGGTGAAGGAGGACAACCTGGCCGCGCGCGCGCTGCACGCGGCGCTCGGCGCGCGCGACGTCGCGATCCGCGACGACTTCTACGGCCCGGGCGACCGGCGCATCGTCTCCCGCATCGAGCGGCAGGCGTTCGAGCGGCTGCGCGCGCGCATGGAGAAGCTCGGCCTCGTCGAGCGCGCGAAGCTGGCGGGGGCCGCATGACGCCCGTCGAGGCCGTCGGCAGGGCCCAGGGTCGCCTCGCCCGCGCCGGCGCCCGCGTCGCGGGGCTCGGCCTGACGACGCTCGCCACCGGCGTCCGGCTCCGTCGCCTCGGCGACGACGCGTCGACGCGGGACGGCGCGCGCGAGCGGGCCCGCATGTTGCGCGACGTCGCGCGGCGCGTGCTCGATCTCCACGGGGTCGCCGTCGACTCCGGCGGCGTGTTCCCCCTGGGTCCGGCCGTCCTCGTGTCGAACCACGTGAGCTGGCTCGATCCGATCGTCGTCGCGAGCCAGCTCCCCTGCGTCCCGGTGTCGAAGCTCGACGTGGCGCGCTGGCCGGTCATCGGCACCATCGCGCGCGAGCTCGGGGTCGTGTTCGTGTCCCGGGGCGACGCGCGGAGCGGCGCGCGGGCCCTGCTCGCCGCCGGCGCTGCGCTCGAGCACGAGCTCTCGGTCCTGAACTTCCCGGAGGGGACGACCACGGACGGCGCTTCCGTGCTGCCCTTCCGGCCCGGCATGTTCGGGCTCGCCATCCGCGCCGGCGTGCCGCTCGTCCCGCTCGCGATCGCCTACGACCCGCCGAGCCTGGCGTGGGTCGGGGACGCCACGTTCCTGCCGCACTACCTCGGCCTCGCGGGGGGGCGCGGCGCGCGGGCGACGGTGCGCATCGGCGCGCCGCTCACCGCGGCGCCGGACGCGAACGCGCGCGAGGTCGCGCGCGAGGCGCACGCGCAGGTCGCCCAGCTCCTCCAGGAGATCCGATGCCCCAGGAATCCGCCGTCGCCTACCTGAGCCACGGCCAGATCCCGTTCTTCCGGCTCCCCGTCGCGCCCCTCGCCGCCGGCGTCCCCGCGGGGACCGGCGCCGTCCTCCTCGGCGTCCCCTACGACGGCGGCACGACCTATAGGCCCGGGGCGCGGCTCGCGCCGTTCGAGATCCGGCGCGTCAGCGCGCTCGTGCAGGGCTACCACCCCGTCCACCGCCTGGCCGTGTTCGACCGGCTCGCCGCCGTCGACGGCGGGAACGTCGTCTTCCCGCCGTTCGACGCGAAGGCGGTGCGCGACGCGGTCCAGGGGGCGGTCGCCGCGGTCTCCGGGGCAGGCGCGATCCCGTTCCTCGTGGGCGGCGACCACTCGATCGCCCTCCCCGCGCTGCGCGCCGCCGCGGCGCGGAGCGGCCCGGTCGCCGTCGTCCACGTCGACGCCCACCTCGACACGAGCGGACCCGAGGTGTGGGGCGAGCCGTTCCACCACGGCACGCCGTTCCGCCACGCCCTCGCGGAGGGGCTCGTCGCGCCGGGCCAGCTCCACCAGGTGGGCATCCGCGGCCCGTGGGGCGGCCCCGCCGACGGGGACGCCGGACGCGCGCACGGCGCGCGGGTGCACGGAGCGGACGAGGTGGCCGACCGCGGCGCCGCCCAGGTCGCGGCGGAGATCCGGCGCGAGATCGGCGATCGCCCCGTCTACCTCTCGTTCGACGTGGACGCGCTCGACCCGGCCTTCGCGCCCGGCACCGGCACGCCCGTCCCGGGCGGCCTGACCTCGCGCGAGGCGCTCGCGCTGCTCCGCGGCCTCGCCGGCGTCCGGCTCGCCGGCGTGGACGTCGTGGAGGTCTGCCCTCCGCTCGATCACGCCGACGTGACCAGCCACCTCGCCGCGCACGTCCTGTTCGAGGCGCTCGCGCTCGCGGCCGTGGCGGTGGCGGCCTAGCGCCGGACGCCCGGGTCTCCTTCGCCGCGCCCCGCCCGGCGCGCGCCCGGGCGGTTGCGCCAGGCGCGGACCGTGCGGCACCTTGCGATCGATGCTCGCCCTCGGCGCCGGCGTCGATCGGCTCGCGATGTGGCTCGAGGACCACGTCGCGCACGTCCCCGAGCCGTACCGCGCGTGCGTGCCGCGGCCGCTGGCCTGCTTCGAGCCGCTCACCTCGATCCCGGCCGGCCCCGTCGGGCCGGGCCTGTGGTCGGCGCCGTCGCCGCGCCAGCTCCGGGGCGGGGACCGGATGACGCTCCACGCCATCGCGGCGCGCGCCCCGTTCCGCGGGACCGCGATCCTCGTCCCGCCGTGGAAGACCGAGAGTCCCTCTCTGGTGCGGCGTTACACCGACCTGCTCGCGGGGCGCGGCTACGACGTGTGGTTCGTGGTCCCCCCCGAGCACATGGAGCGCGCCGTGCCGGGCGCGCGGAGCGGCCACGGGTTCGCGACGCTCGACCTCGAGCGGTTCCGCGCGCTCTTCGAGCAGCTGGTCCTCGAGATCCGCGCCGCGGTCGCCATGGCCCGGCGCCGCGGCCCGGCCGGGATCGTCGGGCTCTCCATCGGCGGGCTCGCCGC
>Ga0306924_10008057_pt1 | contig 10604 bp, 10 predicted proteins | sample sta12Can44000111_FD_203756 | JGI IMG/M metagenome (GOLD analysis project Ga0306924, IMG submission 203756) | Lab enrichment of tropical soil microbial communities from Luquillo Experimental Forest, Puerto Rico - statanox.12C.anox.44.000.111 (v2)... | ecosystem: Environmental > Terrestrial >...
TTGCCTTCCTGGATCAGGTCGAGGAATTGCAGGCCGCGGTTGGTGTATTTCTTGGCGATGGAGATGACGAGGCGCAGGTTCGCCTCCACCATCTCCTTCTTGGCCTGGCGCGCCTCGCGATCGCCCTTCTGCACCATGTGTACGATGTTGCGAAACTCGCCGATCTCGAGCCCGGTCTCGCCGGCGAGCACCTGGATCTCGTGGCGATGCTGTTTGACCTTGTCCTTGTCGCGAGCAACCAGGCTCTTCCAGCCCTTTGCGCTCAGCTTGGATACGCGATTGAGCCACAGCGGATCGAGCTCGGAGCCCTGGTAGTTCTCGAGAAAGTCCTCGCGCGCGATGCCGTGGCTGTGGGCGAGCCGCATCAGGCGGCCCTCGTGGCCGACGAGCCGCTTGTTGATGTCGTAAAGCTGCTCGACGAGCGCGTCGATGCGCGCCTGATTGAGCCGCAGCGACTTCACTTCGCTGATGATCTCGTCCTTGAGCTTCTTGTAGCGGCGCTCCTGCGCGGGCGAGAGGGAATCGTTGCGCAGCTTGTTCTGAATGTCCTGGTCCTGCAGCCGGCGCAGCCGCTTGTAAGCGTCGGCGATGTTGTCGAAGGTCTCGAGCACCTTGGGCTTGAGCTCGGCCTCGATGGCGGCGAGCGACAGGGAGTTTTCCATGTCGTCGTCGAAATCATCTTGGTCCGGCATGGCCTCGCCGGCCTCGCTTTCCTCGCCGACATTGCCGCCAGCGCCGCGCTCGGCCGCCCCTTTGAACGGGCTCGTCTGCGCGGGTGTCGCAGGCGGCGCCGGCGGCTGCGCCGGCACCCACGCGCCGGGAGTGGGCGACGTCCCCGCCGCGACACTCGGCCGGCTGTCCGCGCCGATCGCGGGCGCCGGCATGGCCTTGGCGTCGGGACCGGCATAGGTCGCCTCGAGATCGATGATGTCGCGCAGGAAGACCTTGCCCTCGTTGAGCTCCTCGCGCCAAATGATGATGGCCTGGAACGTGAGCGGGTTCTCGCACAAACCGGCGATCATCGCCTCGCGGCCCGCCTCGATACGCTTGGCGATGGCGACCTCGCCCTCGCGCGAGAGCAGCTCGACCGAACCCATCTCGCGCAGATACATGCGCACCGGATCGTCCGTGCGCTCGGTCGGCTCCTTGGCCTCGGCCTTGGCCGGGATCTTCTGCTGGACCGCGACGAGGTCGCCGCCCTCACTCTCGGCCTCATCGTCGGCCTCTTCGCGCGCGTTCTCGCCCTCGCGCGACTCCTCTCCTTCTTCGCTCGCCTCCTCGGTCTCGACCACGTTCACGCCCATCTCGCTGAACATGGCCAGCACGTCCTCGATCTGCTCGGAATTGACCTCCTCGGAGGGCAACACCGAGTTGATCTGATCATGGGTGACGTAGCCGCGCTTCTTGGCGGCGCGGATGAGCTTTTTGACCGCGGAGCCGGAGAGATCGAGCAACGGCAGCGGCGTGTCGGGCGCTTCCGACGCCTCTTTCTCGGGCGTCTCGTCCCGCTGCGGCGTCGCCTTGGTGCTGTTTGCCATGCGCCTCCCGCCGGCGTTCGGCCCGCGCCGGATCGCGGTCTGGTCGCGTAGGCGATAGCCTAAAGGACGGCCGCGCCTACCTAAAAACTGCACGCCGCTGATAATCGCGCGTCAGCGACGCCGAAACTGATTGCGCAAGGGCGCACGCGCGGCCGTCCCCGAACGCTCATCCTTATGACGGAAGACCAGGCGGCCCTTGTGCAAGTCATAGGGCGACATTTCGACGGTTACGCGATCGCCGGCCAGCGTCTTGATCCGGTTCTTCTTCATCTTGCCGGCCGTGTAAGCCACGACTTCGTAGCCGGCGTCGAGCTGAACGCGATAGCGCGCGTCCGGCAAGATCTCGGTGACGACGCCTTCGAATTGGATGAGTTCTTCCTTGGCCATTTTATCTCTTCGGATTGCCGGCTTCGCCGCGGCGAGAGGTGTGGCCGGAGCGCACGTCGCGATGCAAAAAAGCGACCGCGGCAATCCCGTTTGCAGCCGGCTGCCCGTGTCGATCTTGCCTGCGCGGCGCGTGGCCGTGACCCCGTTTGGCGGCGGCATGCGCCGGGGGCCGCGATGGGCCGCCGCGCGCCGTCGACGGCCGCGGCTGTCGCGGAAACGTCCGGTGATCCGTCGCCGGAATGGACATGCGGATCAGTTTCTCGATGTCGCGCAGGTACGCCGCCTCATCGCGGTCGCAGAGCGAGATCGCGACGCCTGCCGCTCCGGCTCGCGCGGTGCGGCCGATGCGGTGCACGTAGGTTTCCGGCACGTTCGGCAGATCGAAATTCACGACGTGGCTGATGCCGTCGACGTCGATCCCGCGTGCGGCAATGTCGGTGGCGATGAGCGTGAGCACTTCGCCCTTGCGAAATGCGGCGAGTACGCGTTCGCGCTGGTTCTGCGACTTGTTGCCGTGGATGGCGTGCGCCGGGATGCCTGCCTTGGCGAGGCCGCGCACCACTTTGTCGGCGCCGTGCGTGGTGCGAGTGAACACGAGCGCACGGCCGATCGCCTCGCGCTGCAAAATTTCGGCGAGGACCGCAGGCTTTGCCGGCCGATCGACGCGGATGATGCGCTGCTCGACGCGCTCGACGGTGGAGGCCGCTGGCGTCACGGCAACCTTGGCCGGATCGCGCAACATCGCAGCCGCGAGCGCGGCGATGGCGCGCGGCATCGTTGCGGAAAACAACAGCGTCTGTCGCCGCGCGGGAATCTTCGCGACGATTTTGCGGATGTCATGGATGAAGCCCATATCCAGCATCCGGTCGGCTTCATCGAGCACGAGGAATTCCACCTCGCCGAGCCGCAGCGCGTTGCTGGTCACCAGGTCGAGCAGGCGCCCGGGCGTGGCGACGAGCACGTCGACGCCGCTTTGCACCGCGCGCACCTGCGCGCCCATCGACACGCCGCCGATCACCAGCGCGACGCTGGTGCCGACGTGGCGGCCGTAGGCGCGGAAACTGTCGCGGATTTGCCCGGACAGCTCGCGTGTCGGGCTCAGCACCAGGACGCGGCAGGTCTTGTGCGCCGGGCGCCGTTTATTCGTGAACAGATGATGCAAGATCGGCACCGCGAACGCCGCGGTTTTGCCGGTGCCGGTTTGCGCGATCCCGATCACGTCGCGGCGCGAGAGAACGACGGGAATGGTCTGCGCCTGAATCGGCGTGGGCGTGGCGTATTTTTCTTCGGCGAGCGCGCGCGTGATCGGTTCGGCAAGGCCGAAAGCATGAAAAGAGGTCAAGATAAAGAACTTTCTATTATGCGAGACGGGGCTATGCGAGACGGGGCGCGATCGCAGCCCCATGTCGCGGATGGTGCAAGACACCCCCGCGTGATCTGGGCTGTCAGTGAAAGTGAAGGGCAAGCCAGAAGCCGTTTGACGGGGATCCGTACACGCGGCTCGCCAGGACCAGATGCTGGTCGCGCGAATCATATGGGGCATGGATGTGTTGGTTTCAAGGCGCTCGGCATGCGATTGGTCGGCCTGGAGGGGACCTAGAAGTCGGCGCCCACCAGATCGTATGAGCCCCTGCGGCCGCGCGCATAAATCTTGGCTGCCCTCATGCAGATCAGATCCCAATTCGAATCGAACACGCGCAGTAACCCCGCCTCGTCGGACTGCATGTCGGGCGCAATTCGCTTCAATGCCTCCTCGGTGACGAAGAATGCCACTTCCATCGCGCTGTCGTATCCCCAAAAGCGCACCGCGCGCCGCGTTGCATCGAACGCGCGGCTCTTATTGGGAAAGCTCAGCGCCATCGGTGTCCTTTCGAAGCTCTCTACGGTGTGAGATCGCGGAACCAAGCCGCCAAGCGCCGCGCGCTCTCTCGTTATCCGCTCAACCGGGCCAAATATTTGCTCTATGCCGGAGCAAGGGCGGCGAAGCAGACGGCGGCGGCCAACGCCAGGCTGAATAAAGTTGTCCACATGTCACGCTCCTATGCTTGCAGGGGGAGCGCGACCGATCTCTTTGCCACCGGACGTATTGTGCCCGGTGATGCATCCCGAAATCGGGTCTACCCGATTTCGGCCGCTTTAGGCGCGCAAGTCGGGTAAACCCGACTTGCGTGGAGGCTGCGCCTTATTCGTGGGGTTGTCCAGGGAGTTCGACCTTTGTCGGCGATCACACGTCACGGTCGAAGCCCTTGCGCGAGCCGCGTACAGCCCCGATATTCGAGCTTAGCCTTATTGAATCGCTCACCTCTCGGTATGCCACCACGATTGGAAACATTTTGCAGGTATTCGTTCGCGACAACAACGTCGAACAAGCTCTCAGAGTCCTCAAAAAGAAGATGCAACGCGAGGGCGTTTTTCGTGAGATGAAGCGTCGCAAGGCGTACGAAAAACCGTCCGAGCGCAAAACCCGCGAGAAGGCAGAAGCCGTTCGGCGCGCGCGCAAAGCCGCCAGGAAGCTGGCGCAGCGCGAAGGCTTGATCCCGATGCCCAAACGGCGGGAGCCTGCGGCCCGTCGGGCGCGGCCGCCCAGGTTCTGAGTTTGCTGCGGTCGTTCCATTTGATGACTACTTCGTGGGGGCGCGCCTGGGAGGTGGCCGGTTGCAATGCGGCACATCCGTGCGGGCAGGGTGCGAGCGCGCGGTGTGCGACGTGGTTCGTCGCCTGCAAGGAGGATTTTGAGTATCGCACCGACTTGAGGGAGATCATCAGATGGCAACGACGACGCGACAGCCGAGCAAGACCATAACCATGCCACCCGCGGCGGAGGAATCCGTCCCGGAGCCGGTCGCCCAGCGCAAGCGGGTGGACGGCCGATTTCGCCTCCAGGTGGATCGGCAAATGAAAGCCTCGTATGCGACCTATGAAGCTGCGGAAAAGGCCGGACTGGGAATCAAGAAAGAGCATCCGATCCTTCAGGTCGCGGTGTATGACGGCGTAGAGGGCGTGCACAAGATTATCGAATTGCCGTAAGTTCGTGGCGGTTGGCGAATTCGGCAAGGCATGAACGGCGCAATGCGCTTCGCTTATTGCGCCCTACGCGCTGCCGCGGCGATGTCGGCGCGCTTATCCTTGCAGATCTCGAAAAGGCCGGCCGCCGTGCCGGAACTCGGCGTTCTCGTTGGGCGTTGGCATGGGGCTTATTCCTCGAGGAGTGGCAGCCATGGGGCCAATCACCAGCGAGACTGCGGAGCAGCTTACACGTGCCTTGGGCGAGGCAGTCGTCCGGACCTGGAGCAATTTGCCCAAAGACGTGCAAAATTGCCTATTTCAAGCGGCGGTAACGTTCCAGGGTGAATCCATCAGACCGCAGCTTGCGGTCTTCCTGCATGACAAGCATCCGCGCACTTCGGACCCATTGGGCAAACCGCGCGAAATGATGGAGCCGGACAGCCTCGGCGGTTAGGGCATTTCGTCCATCGCGCGCTTATCTTTCGCGGCTCAAGTCGCGATATCAGGGTTTCCGATGGCACGTCGATCTATGACACGGAAAAAGCAGAGGGGGGCTGCGAGCGACCGCACGCCGATCGGCCTGCGTCTTCCATCCGGACTGCTCGCGCGTGTCGATCGATGGGCGGCGTCACAGAAGGACGATCCATCGCGCCCCGAAGCGATCCTCCGCCTTGTCGAGCTGGGACTTGCGAACGCCCAACGGGCAGGGGTGCCTACGAAGAAAGCTGCGAAAGCGGCGGAAATGGCAAGTCAGGAAATCGATCGCTTGGGTGACCCGTCGGCAACCGACGAGCAACGGCGACTCCGCAAGCGGCGGCTTATCAAGGGACCGAAAGAGTTCCGGGATCTTCGCCGCAATCGCTCCAAGGCATGAGTGCCCGAGTCGAACAGCCGGCTTCGCCTTTACGGCTTGAAAACATGCTGCGCTAGGCTTTGCCGCGCGAGCGCTTTTGCTGGATGCTCGCTGGCCGTGCGGTTTCCAGCTTTCTGACGAGGACGGCCAGGCGTTCCGGCATCGGTTGTTTCGCGTCGTTGTAGACGGCGCTTAGCCCTTTTCCGATGCCGAGCAGCCACGGCGTTCGGGACAGGATGTCGGGACGGGCGGACGGCTTGCGCATAGGCCATTCCCTTCGCGACGCGAGTTACGAAGCCTTGCGCGGCAAGAAGCCGAACCACCTTCGCATGCACGCGTGGTCTTTCGCCGTCCTCGCAAGGAAGTTCTCCTTGCAGGCTTTGCGGCAGAAGCGCAGGCCGTGATGGTGGTGGGAGACAAGGCCGAATTTTCCACCGCAGCTTGCGCAGCGATTCTCCGATTTAGACATGAGACTGCCCTCCGTCTGGAGGTTGGCCACGCGATGCTGTCCAGCGCGCGTGAGCATGGCGACGAATTCGTCGCATCGTCCAACTTCGACCGCATCGGCACTGTGCGCCTGCCGGCGACGCAGCGCTGCGCCGGCGGTTACATAGGTAAGCCGCATTGCCGCGGGCTTTCCGCCGAATTAATGTTTTGCAATGAAGGGAGCTCGGCGGGACGTTGCGAACCGAGTGTCGCGGGCTATCCGCGTTTCGCGCAGCCCCTAGGGCATGACTGGTCCATGCATCCGGGCGCGTCGACTCTCCCTTAAGTCCGTGCAATGTTTCGCTTGCCAGCCGTTGGATAGCTGATCTCGAACGCCCTCCGTTGTTCGCAGGTCCCGATGAAAGTTCTTTTCGTCCATCCCGGCCCGTTGCTTTACACGAATGTGTTCCTGCGGCTCGAACCGTTGGGCCTCGAGCTCGTGGCGGAGGCTGCCCGCCGGGCCAGGCACGCGGTCCGGCTCGTAGATTTGCAGGTCGAGAGCCACGCCGACTATCACCGCATGGTCGCGGAGTGGCAGCCGGATCTCATCGCCTTTTCCTGCAACTACCTCGCCAACGTGCCGGAGATCGTCGACCTTGCGAAGGCGACCAAGCTTGCTCTGCCGCGCTGTTTCATTTGCGTCGGCGGCCACAGCGCCTCGTTCACGGCGCGGGCCATTTTGGAACACGGCGAGGGGGCCATCGATTGCGTGCTCAAGGGCGAGGGTGAGCCGGGCATCGTCAAGCTTCTTGAAGCTGTCGCGGGCGACCGCGGCTCAATCGCTAAAGTGCCGGGCGCCGTCACCGCGGCGGGCGAGGGTCCTCGGCCTGCTTTCGTCGCGCACCTCGACGAGGTCGCCCCCGCGCGCGATCTCGTGCGCAACCGCCGCAAATATTTCATCGGCGTGCTCGATCCCTGCGCCTCGATCGAATTCTCGCGCGGGTGCCCATGGGACTGTTCGTTCTGCAGCGCCTGGACTTTCTATGGCCGCAGCTATCGGCTGCGCAGCCCGGAACGCGTGATCGAGGATCTCGCCTCCATCCGCGAGCCGGGTATTTTCATTGTTGACGACGTCGCGTTCATTCATCAACGGCACGGCTTTGCCATCGGGGAAGCGATCGCCCGCAAGGGAATCCGCAAGAACTTCTGGTTGGAGACCCGCGGCGACGTGCTGCTTCGAAACAAGGAGGTATTCCAGTTCTGGAAGAAGCTCGGCCTCACTTACATCTTCATCGGTGTCGAGGCGCTCGACGAGGACGGCTTGCGCAAGTTCCGCAAGCGCATCCCGCTCGGGCGCAACTTCGAGGCGTTGGAGTTCGCCCGCTCGTTGGGCGTCGATGTGTCGATCAATATCATCGCCGACCCGGACTGGGACGAGGAGCGATTCCGGGTCGTGCGCGATTGGTGCATGAACGTGCCGGAGGTGGTGAACATCAGCGTCAATACGCCCTATCCGGGCACCGAGACCTGGGTCACCGAACAACGCCGGTTGCAGACCCGCGATTATCGCTTGTTCGATATCCAGCATGCCGTGCTGCCGACCAAATTGCCGCTGGCAACGTTCTATCGCGAGCTCCTGCACACCCAGCGGGTGCTCTACCGCAAGCATATGACCTGGTGGACCGCGCCGATGTTTGCCGGCGTGCTCGCGCGCAATCTCGCCCGCGGGCAGGCCAATTTCATGCGGGCCATCATGAACTACGGCAAGGTCTACAATATCGAGAAGATGCTGGGGGATCATGCCAGGCCGGTCGATTACGAATTGCCGTTGCCGCCGGTGGCGGCGGCGAATGGCCGGGCAGTGAAAGCTCCGGAGCTTTATATTCACGCGCCCCGCGGCCGCGCCGGCCGCAGCATCGACGATGCCACCGAGCGCTTCGTCGAGGCGACGCGCATGGGGCCTTCCGCTTGACGGCCCGCCCGGAACGACGCAACCAATGCCGCTCAGTTGAACTTGAGGTTCGCCGCTTTGGTCAAGGCGAGGATCGAATCGATCTCCCGCCTGATCTGCGCATCGAACGCAGCGGGCGTGATCGGCATCGGGTCCATGCCTTGCTGCGCGAGTTTCTCCCGCACGCCAGGGGCGGCTAAGGCCTTCTGCGTTTCCTGGGCAAGCTTGTCGACGATCTCGGGCGGGGTCTTGGCCGGCACGAACAGCCCGGTCCAGAACGTGTAGTCGGAATTCTTGTAGCCGGCCTCGGTCGTGGTCGGCACGTCGGGCAGCGCCGGCGAGCGTTGCGGCGTGCTCACCGCGAGCGCCACGAGCTTGCCCTCCCGAATGAACGGCAGTGCGGTGGCGATGGTCGAGCAAGTAAAGTCGACGCGCCCGGATATGATCTCGGTGAGTATCTCGGGCATCCCGCGGAACGGGACCTGCAAGGCGTCAAAGCCGGCGCTGAAGCGCAATATCTCGGCGGAGATGTGGGTCGCCGAGCCGACGCCGGCAGTGCCAAAGGTGATCGAGCCGGGCTTGGCCTTGGCGGCAGCGACGAGCTGCTGCAGCGTCTTGATGCCCTTCTCGGGCGCCACGACGGTGACGTTGGGGGAACTGCCGAAGGCGGCAACGGCCGCAAAATCCTTGGCAGTGTCGTAGGACGCATTGGGATAAATCGCCGGCGTGGTCACGTGCGCGGAGGAATGGGCCATGAGCGTGTAACCGTCGGGCTCCGCGCGCGCGACCGCCGCAGCGCCGACCGTGCCACCGGCGCCGCCACGGTTCTCGATGACCAGCGCCTGTCCGAGTTGCCGGCCGAGCGGTTCGAACACGATACGCGCGACGATGTCGATCGTGCTGCCGGCAGAAAACGGGATGATCACGCGGATCGGCTTGGCGGGCCAGCTTTGCGCGTAACTAACGCGCGGCAGCGCCGGCATGAGGGCGGCAGCGGCGATGACTTGAAGATGGCGGCGCCGAGTATGTGTCAAGGACGTTCCTCCTCTCATGGGCCGCCAATCGAAGGCGGCGCGGGCTGTCTGACTTTTAGCTTGCTTGTTGTGTGCCAGCAAAGTCCAAGCGCATATCGCCGCATCCAGCCCCCGAGCGTGAGCGGGCACATCCGCCGATCACCATCCTCATTCGCTCGCAGTGTTCGTCTTGACGGGTCAGCGTGTCGTGGATTTCAGTTCGTCTTTGAAGACGCCACCTTGTATCCCGGCAAGCCGGCGCGCTCGATCGCCTGCTGCACCAATCCCGAGGCCTTGGCCTGTTCGATAAATTCGCTGATGTAGGCGAGCCGCGCGGCTTGACCCTTCGCAACCGCCAAGCCGAGGAGGTTGGACCCATAGTGCTCGTCCAGCACCCGCGAGCCGGTCCCGCGCTCCAGACAGAACTTACACAGCGGATGCTGTACTTTGCGGCGGCGTGTCTGAGCCGCTCGACGCCGCGCCGTCAACGACATAGGCTTTGGGCGTCATGGGAACGCCCTTCCAGGTTCTTGGCCCCGCTCCCGACCGGTTTTTCGCTGTGTACGCTTAGCGGCGGGGGTGGCACGCCCGGCGTCGTTGATGCCTGGGCTCACCCTCGGCAGCGTCCAGTTGCCGCCCTGCCCGAACGTCTCTTCTTGCCGCTCTTGCCGCATCTTCCTGACGTCCCGTTCCATCTCGAGGCAAGTGAGCCATTCGACATAGCTTGGGAGGTAGACATCCGTGCGCATACACTGCGCTTTGTTGACCGAGGAATACGTCGCCCAGCTCGGAGTCGAGGCACGCATTGACATCCTGCTCGGTCGTGGCGCCCCCCATCAGGCTGACCATCGCACCGGCGGCAGCCTGGCAGGTTTTCTTAATATCGATGCCCGGCATCTCCCTGCGCCCCACCGTCTCGACTGCGGCGGCGCGTTGGCGCGCCTCGGCAACGTGCGCGCCGGAGCCGAACTTCTGAACATAGCCGGTGAACGCTGAGGGGGTTCCGGCTTTCACTGCGTCGGCCCAGGCCTTCTCATCCTCATCTTTGCGCGCTTGTTCATCGAGCGCAGCGACGCGCTGACGCGCTTCGCCAGCGTGCGTCCCGGAACCGTACTTCTGAAGGTAGGCCGTGAATGCCGCGCCAGTGCCGGTGCGTACAGCATCAGCCCAAGCCTTCTCGTCCGCCTCCTTGCGGGCCTGCTCATCGAGCGCAGCCAGACGCTCGCGCGCCTCGGCAACGTGCGCGCCTGAGCTGAAGTTCTGAGTGTAGGCCGTGAACGCCGCAGCGGTACCCGTGCGCACAGCGTCGGTCCAGGCTTTCTCGTCAGCCTCCTTGCGGCTTAGCTCGTTGACGCGCTGGCGCGCCTGCGCAACGTGCGCGCCCCCACCGAAATTTTGAATGTATGACATGTATCCCGCGCTAGTGCCGG
>Ga0306924_10008058_pt1 | contig 10604 bp, 2 predicted proteins | sample sta12Can44000111_FD_203756 | JGI IMG/M metagenome (GOLD analysis project Ga0306924, IMG submission 203756) | Lab enrichment of tropical soil microbial communities from Luquillo Experimental Forest, Puerto Rico - statanox.12C.anox.44.000.111 (v2)... | ecosystem: Environmental > Terrestrial > Soil...
GAACGAGACCTCCTCGGATTACCCGCGCGACGCCACGATTCACCAGATCTTCGAGGAGCAGGCCCGCGCGACGCCGCAAGCCACAGCCGTCACTTTCGAGGGCGAGCGCCTCAGCTACGATCAACTGAACCACCGCGCGAGCCGCCTCGCACGCCGGTTGCGCCGGGCGGGCGTCGTGCCGGAGACGGCCGTGGCGGTCTGCGTCGATAGGCCGACCGACCTGGCGACTGGCATGTTGGGCATCTTAAAGGCAGGCGGGGCGTACGTTCCGCTCGACACAGCCTACCCGAAGGAGCGGCTCCTCTTTATGCTGAAGGACTCGGCGGCGGCGGGGCTCGTCACCACCCGCCGGCTCGCCGCGGCGCTCCCGGCGCAAGACGTGACCGTGCTCGCGCTCGACGACACGGAAGCGCCGGGCGATGACGGGTCGGACGAGCCGCCGAACCGCACGACGGCCGAGAGCCTGGCCTACGTGATGTACACGTCCGGCTCGACGGGGCGGCCAAAGGGCACAGCCATCCCCCACCGAGCGGTCGTCCGAACCGTGCGGGACACGAACTACATCAAGCTCGGCCCGTCCGACGTGATCGCCCAGATCTCTAACTTCTGTTTCGACGCTTCGACCTTCGAGGTCTGGGGGGCGCTGTTGAACGGGGGCCGGCTGGCGGGCCTCCCCAAGGCCGTTACACTCTCGCCCGACGACTTCCGGCTCGCGCTGCGCGGAGAGGGCATCACCGCAGTCTTCGTCACCACCGACCTCTTCAATCAACTCGTCAGAGAGCGGCCCGATGTATTTCTAGCGGTTAACAACGTCCTTGTGGGGGGCTCCGCGAGCGACGTCAAGTGGATTGCGGCGTGCCTGCTGCGCGCGCCACGCCGCCTGCTGCACGTCTACGGGCCGACCGAAAGCACGAGCTTTGCGTCCTGGCATCTCGTTGACCGAGTCGCCGAAGGGGCGCGCACTATTCCGATTGGAGCCCCGCTCGCGAACACGCAACTCTACGTCCTCGACCGCGGTATGTCACAGGTTCCGGCGGGGGTGGCCGGCGAACTCTACATCGGCGGCGACGGCTTGGCGCGGGGGTACCTCAACCAGCCCGGGCTGACAGCGGAGAAGTTTGTCCCAGACCCCTTTGGCGACCGGCCTGGCGGGCGACTTTACCGGACGGGAGACCGGGTGCGGCGCGGCGACGACGGGGCGATAGAGTTCCTCGGACGCTTCGACGATCAGGTGAAGATTCGGGGGTTCCGCGTCGAACCCGGCGAGATCGAGGCGGCGTTGCGGGCGCACGCCGCGGTGGCCGACGCGGTGGTGCTCGCGCGCGCGGACGCGCCGGGCAGCAAGCGGCTCGCGGCCTACGTCGTGCCCGCAAACGGCGAGCTGTCCGTCTCCGATCTGCGCCGCTTCTTGGGCGAGAGACTGCCCGACTACATGGTGCCTTCCGTGCTGATGCTTCGTGACTCGCTGCCGCTGACGCCCAACGGCAAGATCAACCGGCGGGCGCTCACGGCTGCGGAGGAGAGGCCGGCTACGGAAAAGCCGTACGCGAAGCCGCGCACCCCAGCGGAGAAGACGCTGGCCGACATCTGGGCGCAGGTGCTCTCGGTCGAGCGCGTCGGCATCTACGACAACTTCTTCGAGCTGGGCGGCGATTCCATCATCAGCATCCAGATCATCGCCCGGGCGAGGGAAGCGGGTCTCGACCTGACTTTGCGCCAGCTATTTCAGAACTTGACGGTCGCCGATTTGGCGAAGGCGGCCGGAACCGAAGCCGGCGCGCCCGCCGAGCAGAGCACGCTCGAAGGCGACGTGCCGCTCACGCCCATCCAGCACTGGTTCTTCGAGCAGGAGATGGCCCACCCGCACCACTTCAACCAGGCAGTGCTCATCGAAACGCCGAGCGGGCTCGATCCGACGGCCCTTGCGCGGGCCACCGAGCAGATCATGATCCACCACGACGCGCTCCGCCTGCGGTACAGTCGCGAGGCGGGGGAGTGGCGGCAATTCTACGCCCCGCCCGGCGAGGCCGTGCCGTTCCTCCACGTGGCCTTGAGGGCGGTCGCCGAGCCGGCGCTGCGCGCGCGGATCGCGCGCGATGGAGAGCAGGCGCAGGAGAGTCTGAACCTGGAGTCGGGGCCGATCGTCCGCGTGGCATGGTTCGATCTGGGCGAGCGCCCGGGCCGGCTGCTGATGGTGATTCACCACCTCGCCGTTGACGCCGTGTCGTGGCGGATCCTGATGGAGGATTTCTGGCACGCTTACGACCGACTCTCCCGCGGGGAAGTCGTGGCCCTGCAGCCCAAGACCTCTTCGCTGCGGCAGTGGGCTCTGCGTCTCGGCGAGCTGGCACAGTCGCCGGAGGCGCGCGACGAGCTGCCCTACTGGCTCGCGGCGGCGGAAGGGGACGCCGGGCGCGTGCCGTTAGATCTGCCGGGCGGTGAGAACGTCGTCGCCGCGACGGCGTCGATCACGGTTGAGCTGGACGAGGCGGAGACGCACGCGCTGGTGCATGACGTGCCGCGCGCCTACCGCACGCAGATCAACGACGCGCTGCTCGTGGCGCTGGCCCAATCTCTGGCGGCTTGGACCGGGTCGGGCGCGGTGCGCTTCGACCTGGAAGGGCACGGCCGGGAGCCTTTGTTCGGCGAGGTCGACCTGACGCGGACGGTTGGGTGGTTCACCTCCATCTTCCCCGTGCGGATCGAGGTCGGGAGGTGGGAGGCGGGCGAGGCGCTCAAGTCGGTCAAGGAGCAGCTGAGGAGGATACCCAACCGCGGCATCACGTACGGGCTCTTACGGTATCGGTCGTTAGACCCATCGGTGATCGAACGCTTGAAGCAAGCTCCTCAGCCCGAGGTGGGCTTCAACTACCTGGGTCAGTTCGCCGACACCGCGAAGTTGGAGTCGAGCGGCCGGACGCGTAGCGCGCGCGCGAGAAGACGCCACCTAATCGAGATCGACGGCGCGATATGGGGCGGCCGTTTGCGCGTGGAGTGGGTGTACAGCGAGAATCATCACCGCCGCGCCACCGTCGACCGGGTCGCCGAAGATTTTATCGGCCGCCTCCGCTCTCTGATCGAACACTGCCGCTCGCTCGTGCGAGCGGGCTTCACCCCTTCGGACTTCGCGCAGGCCGGGATCAGCCAGAAGGATTTGGACAAGCTCGTGGCCGCCGTTGAGGGGGCGGAAAGGCCAGCCGCTTGAGCTCCGCAACCATCGAACGGATTTACGCCCTTTCGCCGCTCCAGGAAGGCATCCTCTTCCACACGCTGTCTTCTCCCAACACGGCGACTTACTTCGAGCAGTTCAGCTTCACGATCAACAGCGACGTCGATCTCGGCGCGCTCGAACGTGCCTGGCAGGCGGTGGCGGACAGGCACGCCGTCCTGCGCTCCTCCTTCCACTGGAAGGAGATCGACAAGCCTTTGCAGGTGGTTCATCGCGCCGTCAAGCTGCCGCTCACGCGGCTCGACTGGTCTCTGCTCTCGCCCGGAGAGCAGCGGGAGCGGTTGAGGGACTTCCTCAAGGCCGACCAAGATCGCGGCTTCGATCTGTCCGCCGCGCCGCTGATGCGCATCGCCCTCATCCGCCTGTCGCCGGCCGCGTGGCAACTGGTCGTCAGCTTCCACCACGTACTGCTCGACGGGTGGAGCGTGGCAATCGTCTTCAGGGAGGCGGCCACGTTTTACGAGGCCTACTCCCAGGGGCGGGAGCCGTCGCTCGAACCTCCGCGCCCCTTCGAGGACTATATCGCGTGGCTACAGCGGCAGGATTTCAGCCGGGCCGAGGCGTTCTGGAAAGGGATGCTGGACGGCTACAAGGGGCCTTCACCGATCCACATAGATTGCGCCTCCGGCAAGATGCCCGGCCCCGGTGAGCCGTACGACTCGCTCCAAACGACGCTGTCGAGGGAGACGACCGCCGCGCTACAGAGCCTCGCGCGCGCCCACCAGCTCACGCTCAACACCGTGGTGCAGGGCGCATGGGCCGTGCTCCTCAGTCGTTACACGGCCGACGATGACGTGGTGTTCGGGGCGACTACGTCGGGCCGTCCCGCGGAGTTGCAGGGCATCGAGTCTATGGTCGGGTTGTTCATCAACACCCTCCCTGTGCGGGTGCGGGTCGAACCCGAACGGCAGCTCATCCCCTGGCTGAAGAACTTACAGGCCCGACAGTTCGAAGCCCGCCAGTACGAGCACACGCCGCTGGTGGACGTGCAGGGCTGGAGCGAGGTGCCTCGGGGCATGCCGCTGTTCGAGACCATCATCGGTTTCGAGAACTACCCGTCGCTCTCCGCGGCGCAGGACGACGGCGGCGCGGTCAAACTGGGGGACGTCTTCGAGCGCACTAACTACCCGCTCAGCCTAATCGTCTCACCCGGTGCCGAGTTGGGCGTCGTCCTCCTGTACGTGAGCACGCGGCTCAAGCGCGCCAGCATCGAGCGGATGCTGGGTCACCTGCGGACGCTGCTAGAGGCCATCGCCGCAGACCCGGCGCAGCGCGTGCGCGATCTCCCGCTCGCGACTGAGGACGAGCGGCGGCAGCTGCTCGTAGAGTGGAATCAGACCCGCGCTGAGTATACGGCCGACGCGTGCGTTCAAGTGCTCTTCGATCGGTGGGCGGCCGAGACGCCCGATGCGCCGGCGGTTTCCTGCCAACACGAACGACTCAGTTACGCCGAGCTGAACCATCGCGCGAACCGCATGGCCCACGCCCTGCGGCGGCGGCAGGTGGCGGCCGGCACGCCCGTGGCGGTTTGTATGGAGCGCTCGTCCGAACAGGTGGCGGCGATCCTCGGTGTGCTCAAAGCCGGCGGCTGCTACCTCCCGCTCGATCCCGCGTTCCCGAAACGGAGTCTCGCCTACATGCTGCGCGACTCGGGCGCTCGCGCCCTCCTGACCTCGCGCAGCCTTGCCGCGCGCGTCCCGGTTGAGGTCTGCGAGCCGCTCTTCGTGGACGCTGACGAGATCGTGAACGCTCCGACCGATAACCCGGCATCGGCCGTCGGGCCGGACGATCTGGCCTACATCATCTACACGTCAGGCTCCACGGGGAAGCCGCGCGGCGTCGAAGTCCGGCACCGGAGTCTCTTGAACCTCGTGGGTTGGCATCACCGCGAATATGCGGTGACCGCGGAAGACCGGGCGACGCAGGTGGCCGGGCCGGCATTCGACGCGTCGGTCTGGGAGCTGTGGCCGTACCTGACGGCGGGAGCCAGCATCCATGTCATCTCGGATGAGACGCGCAACTCGCCCGCCGACCTGATCGAGTGCCTGGCCGTGGAGGGCGTCACACTCTCGTTCCTGCCGACGGCGCTGGCCGATTTGGTGCTGGAAGAGGCGTGGCCCGAAGGCGTGCGTCTTCGCGCGCTGCTCACCGGCGGCGACAAGCTGCACCGCGCCCCGCGCCGCGGGCTGCCGTTCCGGCTGGTAAACCACTACGGCCCGACGGAGAACACCGTCGTCGCCACTTTCGCCACAGTAGAACCGGGCGGCGCCGGCGTGCCGCCGATAGGCCGGCCGATAAGCAACGTGAGGGTCTACGTGCTCGACGCGGACGCGAACCCGTCGCCCGTCGGCGTCGCGGGCGAACTCTGCATCGCCGGCGACAGCCTCGCCGCGGGGTATCGCAACCTCCCTGATCTGACGGCCGCGAAGTTCATCCCCGACCCGTTCGGCGGCTTGGCGGGCGAGCGGCTTTACCGCACTGGGGATCTGGCTCGTTACCGCGGGGACGGCAACCTGGAGTTTCTCGGGCGGATTGACACCCAGGTGAAGCTCCGCGGGTTCCGCGTGGAGCCCGGCGAGGTGGAGAGCGTGCTGGCGCAGCATCCGGCGGTGCGCGAGTGCGTCGTCATAGCGGATGAGGACGCGTCCGGCGAGGCGCGGCTGGTCGCGTACGTGGTCGGGCAAAGGGACGGCGGAACCTCTGCGCAGTCGAGCGGCGAGTCGTGGGACGAGGAGCAGATCGGCCGGTGGGCGCGCATCTACGACGAGACGTACGCGCGTGCCGAGCCAGCCGACCCACGCTTCAACATCATCGGCTGGAATAGCAGCTACACGGGCGAGCCTCTGTCCGCCGACGAGATGCGCGAGCAAGTGGAGGCGACGGTGGCGCGTCTTTGCGCGCTGAAGCCCCGGCGCGTGCTGGAGATCGGTTGCGGCACGGGGCTGCTGCTGTTCCGTCTCGCGTCAGAGTGCGAGCGGTATTGCGCGACGGATTTGTCGGCGGCGGCGGTGGAGCAGGTGAAGGCGCAGCTCGACGTGCTCCCCCATGTAACGGTGTGGCAGGCGGCGGCGGACGACTTTTCGGAGGTTGAGCCCGGCGCGTTCGACGTGGTCGTGCTCAACTCCGTCGTGCAGTATTTTCCCGGCGTCGAGTACCTTGAACGCGTTCTCCGCGGCGCGTTGGACGCGGTTCGGCCGGGCGGACACGTGTTCGTGGGCGACGTGCGAAGCCTCGCCCTGTGGGAGCCGTTTCACGCGTCGGTGGAGTTGGCGTGGTCGGGAGTGGAAGCGCGGCGCGAAGAGATCGCGGACGCCGTACGACGCCGTCTGCGGCAGGAGCCTGAGTTGTTAGTAGCACCCGAGTTATTTGCAGGACTGGCCGCGCGCGTGCCCGATGTCACGGCGATGGAGACGCAGCTCCGGCGCGGCTGGTCGGAGAACGAGCTGACAGGGTTCCGTTATGACGTGTGGCTGGAGGTCGGGGGCGACGCCGCCCCGCAGGCGGTGGATGAGGAGCTGAGTTGGGACAATGTCGGCAGCGTCGCGGCCCTGCGGGCGACGTTGTCGGAGCGCCGGCCCGCATCGCTCGTCGTGCGTGATGTGCCGAACGCCCGCGTAGCAGAGGCCGTGGCGGCGACGGAGTGGCTGCGCGAGGGGGCGGAGCGGGCCGATACGGTGGGCGCGTGGCGGCAACTGTGGGCGCAGGCGAAGCCGGCCGGCGTCGAGCCGGAGGTGATCTGGGAGATGGCCGACGCGCTCGGCTACGAGGCGCACGTGGGGTGGGGAGACGCGCCCGAAACCCTCGACCTGTTACTGCGCCAACCGCGGCCCCTTGGCTCGCCGCTCGCGGCGGGCTGGCAGCGCACGAAGCGTCTGGGGCCGTCGCTGCGCGAGCACACGAACGACCCCGGTCGCGCCGAGGCAGAGCAGCGGCTCGTCCCCGTGCTGCGCCAGTACCTGCGCGAGCGGCTGCCCGACTACATGGTGCCAGCCTTTATCCTCCCGCTCGACGCCCTGCCGCTGACACCGAACGGCAAGGTAGACCGAAAGAACCTGCCGCCGCCGAGCGTGCGGCGGGAGGCGGCGGTGGCGGCGGGCTTCGTCGCGCCGCGCAGCGACGCCGAGCGGCAGATCGCGCGCGTCTGGCAGGAGGTGCTGGGCGTCGAGGCGGTCGGGGTGCACGACAACTTCTTCGACCTGGGCGGCCACTCCCTCCTCTTGGTGCGAGTGCACGGACGCCTGTGCGAAGCCCTCGGCGTGAATCTCTCGGTCATTGACCTCTTCCGCTTTCCCACCGTCAGCGCCCTTGCCTCGTTCCTCGGCCACGGCGTGGAGGCGCAGGCCAGCGCACCAGAGGGGGATCGCGCAGGCAAACAACGCAGCAGCATGGTTCGAAGGGAGCCAGGCGAACGGAAGTACCCGACGCGGCCGCGGAAGTCCGACGCGCCGGGCGGGGCAGAGACAGCCGATCACGTCGGTCCGCATATACACCCGGCCGAGGTCAGGCGACTGAAGGAGGCGGTTAAATGGCGCAGCTTCCGAGGCGGTTAGCTGAGCTATCTCCCGAAAGACGCCGGCTCCTCGAACGCCTGCTCGCGGGTGCCGAGGCGGCGCGGCCGCCGTGCGCCGATCCAAAACCGGCGCATCCTGCGAGCGCGCCGCAGGAGGTGTTAAGCCCGCACAAAGCCGAATGCAGGAGCTTTTATGACGGCATCAGTCGTCGCCTCGACGCGTCCGACTTCGGGCCGTTCTCGATGTTCCTGAACCTCGGCTACGCCGAAGCCGCCACACCTTCGCACAGCGTCGTCGAGCTGCCCGAGTGGTGTCTGAATAAGAACTCGGTGCGCTTGGTGCTGGAGGTCATCGGCTGGTGCGACCTCGCGGGGCGGCGCGTGCTCGACGTGGGCTGCGGCAGGGGCGGCGGCATCTCCGTGATCAAGCAGTATTTCGCCGCGCGGAGTGCGGTCGGCCTCGACCTCGCCCCAGCGGCCATCAAGTTCTGCCGGGCCACTCACCGCCACCCGGACGTGACCTTCGAGGTGGGAGACGCCGAGCGACTGCCGTTCCCAGACGACTCTTTCGACGTCGTCATTAACATCGAATCGTCATCCACTTATCCTGACATCCGCGCCTTCTACGAGCAGGTATTCCGGGTGCTCGCGCCGGGTGGGTATTTCCTGTACACCGACGCGCTGCCCGTCGGGCGCTTCGCCGAATGCACCGATTGCCTGCGCCGGTTAGGTTTCAGCCTGGAGCTGGATCGAGACATCACCCCGAACGTGCTAGCATCGTGCGGCGAGGTCGCGGGCTACCGTCTGGACGCGTACCGGGCGCAGGGAGATCGCGCCATGAGCGACTTCCTGGGCGCTCCTGGGACGCGGTTCTACGACGAGATGAAGCGCGGGGAGTGGGCATATAGAATTCACCGTTGGAAGAAGCCGGCCGCCCCCGGTGACTGAAGATGATGAGCGACCAATCAAATCTACATACCAAATCCCTCGGTGAACGCATCGTCGGGCTGTCGCCAGAGAAGCGGCGGATCCTCGAGCAGGTTCTGCGTAAGCGGGGGATGACACAGTCGCCGGCCGCGAGCCGCGAGCCGTTGCGCATCCCGCCGCGCAAGCCCGGCGGGGCCGTGCCCCTCTCGTACGCGCAACAGCGGTTATGGTTTCTGGATCAGGTCGCGCCCGGCAGCCCCTTTTACAACGTGGCGAACGCGATCCGCCTGTCGTTCCCCGTCAGTGTCGAGGCGCTGGAGCGGAGCTACAACGAGACGGTGCGCCGGCACGAAGCGCTACGCACGACGTTCCACAGTATCGACGGCAAGCCCGTCCAGGTGATCGCGGACTCCCTCCACGTGACGATGGACGTGCGCGACCTGCGTGGCCTGCCCAGGGGCGAGGGGGAGGCTGAGGCGATGCGCATTGCCGCCGAGGAGGCATGCCGCCCGTTCGATCTCGCGCGCGGCCCGCTCGTCCGCACGACCCTAATCCAGATGGGCGCGGCCGACTACCTCCTGGTTCTCACCATGCACCACATCGTCTCCGACGGGTGGTCGATGGGCGTCTTCGGGAAGGAGATTCGCGCGCTCTACCCAGCATTCTGCGCGGGGCTGCCGTCGCCGCTGCCCGAGTTGCCGATCCAGTACGCGGACTTCGCCGTGTGGCAGCGTGAGTACCTGGAAGGCGGGGTGCTCAAAGAGCAGCTAGCCCACTGGACTAAGCGACTGGCGAATCTGTCGGTGTTGGAGTTGCCGCTGGATCGGCCTCGCGAGGCCATGCAGAGCTTCGCGGGCGCGCGTCAGTCCTTGGCGATGCCGCCGGAGCTGCTGGCGTCGTTGAAGGATCTCGCCCGGCAGCACGGGGCCACGCTGTTCATGGTGCTGCTGGCCGGCTTGCAGGCCGTGCTGCACCGCTACACGGGGCAGACCGACATCGTCGTGGGCAGCCCCGTCGCCAACCGCAATCGGCCCGAGCTCGAACCGCTGATCGGGTTCTTCGTCAACTCGGTCGTGCTGCGCACGGACGTGTCGGGCGACCCGACGTTCGTCGAGCTGCTGCGCCGCGTGAAGGAGACCGCGCTTGAAGCCTACGCTAATCAGGACGTCCCATTCGAGAAGATCGTTGACGTCATGGAGCCGGAGCGGAACATGTGGCGGCACCCGCTCTACCAGGTCTCCTTACAGTACTTCAGCTACGCAGAGTCGCCGGCCGACAACTCGCGCTTCGAGATCGAGAAGGGAACGGCAGCCATCGACATCTCGATCGACGTGCTGGAGAGCCCCGACGGACTGACGATCCGCACCGACTACAGCACGGAACTCTTCGACGCGCCGACCATCAGCCGGATGATCACGCATCTCGAGACGTTGTTGCGCAGTGCGGCGACCGACCCGCACGTGCGCGTCTCGGAGCTCGCGCTGCTCACGCAGGACGAGCGTCACCGGCTCGTAGTCGAGTGGAACCAGACGAAGGCCCCGCCCCCGGCTGACGAACGTCTGCAAGCGCTCATCGAGGCCCAGGCCGACCGCACGCCCGGTGCGGTCGCCGTCGTCAGCCGCGGCGAGAGCCTCACCTATTCGAAGCTCGACGAGAGGTGCAACCGGCTCGCGCACTACCTGCGCGCGAAAGGCGTCGGCCCGGAGTCGCTGGTGGCGGTCGCAATGGAGCGTTCGCCCGACCTGATCGTCGCCCTCTTGGCGGTGCTCAAGGCCGGCGGGGCGTTCGTCCCGCTCGACCCTGACTACTTGAAGGAGCGGCTGTCGTCTATGTTGCGCGACTCAAGGCCCCTTCTGGTGCTCACGACCGCCAAGCTGCTGCAGGAGGTCGAGTTCTGTGGCGCCGAACGGATCGACGTTGACGTCGAGGCGGAGGCCA
>Ga0306924_10008062_pt1 | contig 10601 bp, 8 predicted proteins | sample sta12Can44000111_FD_203756 | JGI IMG/M metagenome (GOLD analysis project Ga0306924, IMG submission 203756) | Lab enrichment of tropical soil microbial communities from Luquillo Experimental Forest, Puerto Rico - statanox.12C.anox.44.000.111 (v2)... | ecosystem: Environmental > Terrestrial > Soil...
CCGCGCCTTCGAAGGACGGAGACTGCTTGATGTCTGAACCGCCAGCTCAGGGGGGCGAATGGCGGCCGATCGCGGATCAGATCGCGGTGAACGTGAAGAACTTCATCGACGGCGTGGACGCCCTGGCCCAGGCGGGCGGGGACGAGACCGTGCCGATGCTGCTGCTCGAGGTGTCGCAGATCCTGCTCGCCGGGGCGCAGCTGGGCGCCAGTCGCGACGTGATCCTGCCGGGTAACTGGGAGCCCGAAGTAGGCGACGACCCGGACCTCGACGCGATGCGTACCGGCCTGGCCCTCCGGCTGGCCGCGGTGGACGAGTACGCGGAGGTGTTCGACCCGTACAAGGACACCTCCTGCCTGCCGTTCCGGATCTCCGATGACGTCGCGGCGGTCGCCGCCGATCTCATCCACGGGCTCAGGCACTACCAGGCCGGACGATCCCTCGAGGCGCTGTGGTGGTGGCAGTACAGCTACTTCAACCACTGGGGTACCCACGGTGGCGCAGCGCTGCGCGCTCTGCACGCGGTGGTCGCGCACGCCAGCCTCGACGTGGGCTAGGAGCGGACGAGCGTCCAGCGGATAGACTCGTCGACCGTGGCCCTTGTCGTGCAGAAATACGGTGGATCCTCGGTCGCGGACGCGGACGGCATCAAGCGGGTGGCACAGCGCATCGTGGCCACGCGCAAGGGTGGCGACCAGGTAGTGGTGGTCGTGTCGGCGATGGGGGACTCGACCGACGAGCTCATGGATCTGGCCGGCCAGGTCAGCCCGCTGCCGCCCGCACGCGAGCTCGACATGCTGCTGACGGCAGGCGAGCGGATCTCGATGGCCCTGCTCGCCATGGCGATCGCCACCCTGGGCATGGAGGCACGGTCGTTCACCGGGTCCCAGGCGGGGGTGATCACCGATGATGTGCACGGCCGGGCACGCATCATCGACATCAGGCCCAGCCGGATCTCCGGCGCGCTGGCCGACGGTGCGATCCCCATCGTGGCCGGGTTCCAGGGCGTATCGCAGACCACCAAAGACGTCACCACGATGGGCCGCGGCGCGTCGGATACCACCGCTGTGGCGCTCGCCGCCGCCCTGGACGCCGACGCGTGCGAGATCTACACCGACGTGGACGGCGTCTTCACCGCCGACCCGCGCATCGTGCGGACCGCGCAGCGGATCCCGCGGATCACCTACGAGGAAATGCTGGAGATGGCCGCTTCCGGCGCGAAGGTACTGATGCTGCGCTGTGTCGAGTACGCGCGGCGGTACGGGGTGCCGATCCACGTGCGGTCGTCGTTCACCAGCCGCAACGGGACCTGGGTCAGCGGGCACGCGGGCGAGGAGTCGGAGGGAACCGGAATGGAGCAGGCCATTATCTCCGGGGTGGCGCACGACCCTAGCGAAGCTAAGATCACCGTGGTCGGCGTGCCCGACCGGGTGGGCGAGGCCGCGAAGATCTTCACCGCCATCGCCGAGGCCGACATCAACATCGACATGATCGTGCAGAACGTCTCGGCGCTGGCCACCGGGCTGACCGACATCTCGTTCACGCTGCCGCGCGACGACGGCCAGCGCGCGATGGGAACGCTGCAGCGCCTGCAGGAGCCCATCGGCTTCCAGTCGCTGCTGTACGACGACCGGATCGGCAAGGTGTCGCTGATCGGCGCCGGCATGCGGTCCCACCCGGGGGTGAGCGCGAAGTTCTTCAGCGCGCTGGCCGAGGCCAGGGTGAACATCGAGATGATCTCCACGTCAGAGATCCGGATCTCGGTCGTAGTGGACCAGGATGACCTGGACGCCGCAGTGACCGCGACCCACCGGGCGTTCGAGCTCGATGCCGATCAGGTGGAGGCCGTCGTGTACGGGGGGACTGGCCGGTGAGCGGGGGCGGGCGGCCCGCCCTGGCCGTGGTGGGCGCGACCGGCGCGGTCGGCACGGTGATGCTCGACATCTTGTCCAGCCGCGAGGACATCTGGGGTGAGATCAGGCTGGTCGCCTCGCCACGATCGGCCGGGCGGCGGTTGATGGTACGAGGCCGCGAGACCGAGGTGGCGGCGCTGTCGCGGGAGGTCTTCGACGGTATCGACGTCGCTATGTTCGACGTGCCGGACGAGATCTCGGCGCAGTGGGCGCCGGCCGCCGCGGCCTGCGGCGCAGTCGCCGTGGACAACTCCGGCGCGTTCCGCATGGATCCCGAGGTCCCGCTGGTCGTGCCGGAGATCAACCCGGAGCAGCTGGCCCACCGGCCCAAGGGAATCGTCGCCAACGCGAACTGCACCACGCTGTCGATGATCGTGGTCGTGGGCGCGCTGCACCGGGCGTTCGGGCTCGAGGAGCTGGTGGTCGCCTCGTACCAGGCCGCCTCGGGTGCGGGCCAGCCGGGCATCGATACGCTCTACGCCCAGATGGACAAGGTGGCGGGCACGCGGTCACTCGGGCAGCGGGCCGGAGACGTCCGGTCCGCGGTCGGCGACCTGGGCCCGTTCCCCGCGCCACTGGCCATGAACGTGGTGCCGTGGGCGGGCTCCGTGAAGCCGGACGGCTGGTCGTCGGAGGAGCTGAAGATACGCAACGAGTCGCGGAAGATCCTCGGCCTGCCCTCGCTGCGGGTCTCCGCCACCTGCGTCCGGGTTCCTGTCGTCACCACGCACTCAGTGGCCGTGCATGCGGTCTTCTCCCGGCCGGTCGGCCGTCAGGAGGCATGGGACGTGCTGCGCGCCGCACCGGGCGTGATGGTGACCGATGATCCCGGGGCCGGCGAATTCCCTACCCCGGTGGACGTGGTCGGCACCGACCCGTCCTGGGTCGGGCGCGTCCGCCAGTCGCTGGATGATCCTCGCGCGATCGACTTCTTCGTCTGCGGCGACAACCTGCGCAAGGGGGCGGCACTGAATACGGCCCAGATCGCGGAGCTGGTCGCGGCTGAGCTCGGGCCGCGCTCGTTATCTTCTTCGCGGTCACAGCCTCGAGCATTACGAGATCCTTACCGGCGGGACCGGTTCCCGGAAGATCGTCGTGTTCGGCGGTCATGGCATCCGCTGCCGAGGATGCCCGGAAGCATCATGAGACTGCCGGCTCGGCCGCCCCCTCCAGCCCAGGCGTTACGGCCCGGATGGAGGTTTACGGCCGCAACCGATAGGTCAGCCGGGATGGACACTACGTGACACCTGGGCCGGGTCGCCGGAAGAGTTCTGTAAGCAAGGACCTTGCCGGTTTGCAAGATCTGCCACGGTCGGGGGCGGTATAACAGGCGAGGAGGCGGGGTAGGGCGAAGGAGGAACGTGCTCGTATATCGCTGCGCTCCGGCCTGTTCGCGGGTTCCCCGGGCCGGGAGCGCTATCCCCGCCACGACGGCCAGCCTGGCTGGAGCCAGGCCTGCCCCGGGTTCACCACCGCTCCAGCCCCGTGACGGCGCTGCCCACGAGGCCGGTCTGGTCTGCGCCAGGAGCGAGCGCGCCGCATCAGCCCGAAATCATACCTATACCATTTCGCAGTCAAAGCGTTATTGCCGCTGATATAGTCGCACTCCACGACGTACGGACAAGAGATAACAGCCAGCGTTACGGGCGTCGCAATTGGCTTTCTCTCGTCAATCACGATCCTGAGGAGGATAAGCGTGCCAACGACCGCCGGGCGTTCACGCGGCCGTCAGGGTGTGCGTTCGGGGACGCAGGGCGCGGTTGGCGAGCACTTGTCGAAGGTCATGACGGCGCTGATCCCCGGCGCGGTCGTGATCGCCTTCGCCTTGGTCATGACCAAGCCAGGACAGGACATCGATGCTGCTACGCAGCATTTCATGCTGTACTACGCCGGGGTCTTCGCGCTCGTCGGGCTGACCGCCTCAGTGGGCGTCGGCCTGCTGGCCACGGACCGGATCATCATGACCCCGGGACACCGGGTGATGGCCCAGGCCGCGCACCGCGCCGTCTCGTTCGGTGCGCTGGCCTTCCTGGTCATCCACATCGTGACCGAGATTCTCGCGCAGCGGTCGCACGTAATCGATGCTTTCATCCCCTTTTTGTCGCCATACCGGACTTTTTACATCGGACTCGGCACGATCGCATCGGATCTCATTCTGCTCATTATCGTCAGCAGCATCTGGCGCAAGCGGTTCACCGCGCACGGCAAGGCCTGGCGCTGGCGGGCCATCCACTACAGCTCCTACCTGGCCTTCGTGTTCGGGGTCATGCACGGCCTGCTCGGCGGCCGCGCGGCCAAGCCGTACGTGGACTGGAGCTACGGGTTCGCGATCGCGCTTACCGCGCTGGCGGTGGTGGTCCGGTTCCTGGCCATCTCGCTGCGCTCGAAGGACAGGATGAGTGCGACTCACGGCGCCGACCGGGCGGCCGGCGGGCTGGGGTATTCGGGGACCTCGCCGCTGCGCGCTGCGGCGCTGGGCGTGGCCCAGACCCAGCTGCGTGGGACCATCCAGATGCTGCCTGCCGCCGCGACGTCGGGGACCGGCCTCGGCATGCCGGGCAGCCCGGCCTGGGCCGCGCTTCCGCCCGGGCCTGACTGGTCGTCGTCTGGCCCGTTGCCCGCGCTGAGCGCGGCACCGGCTTACGCCTCAGACTCCTCGGGCATGCCCCTGGGCGCGCCCGTGTATGGCGAAGCAATGACCGCCGGAACAGGAGGCTATCCGTATCCCGCCAGGCCCGGTCGGCAGCCCTTGTACGAGCCGGGATACGACGGCCCGCCGCGCTATGAGGGAGCACCGAGGCAACACGTGCCCCAGGACGACCTGTCGTCATATCCGTACGCCGAACAGGGCTATCAGCCGAGCCGCGGCAGCGGAACCGGCCCGCTACCCGTCGGCCCGCCACCCATCGGCCCGGCTCCTCGTCAGGGCAGTGGTCCCACGTCCCGGGTTGACAGCGGCCCGATGCCCCGGCTCGGCACCGGCCCGATGCCCCGCGTCGACACCGGTCCGATGCCGCGGTTCGGGACGGGCCCGGCGCCTCGGGCGGACTCCGGTCCGATGCCGCGATTGGGGACGGGCCCGATGCCCCGCGCCGATTCGGGTCCGATGCCCAGGCTGGTGGCGGGTCCGGGACCGCGCCCCGATACCGGCCCGATGCCCCGCGTCGACACCGGGCCGATGCCGCGGCTCGGGACGGGCCCGGCGCCTCGGGCGGACTCCGGTCCGATGCCGCGGTTGGGGACGGGCCCGATACCTCGCGCCGATGCCACTCCTATGCCCCGGACGGACATTGGTCCCAGGCCGCGGCTCGGGACCGGTCCCATGCCCCGTGCCGGCTCCGGTCCGATGTCCCGGCCCGGGTCAGGGCCGCCGCACAGCTCGGATCCCCGCGCCATGTCCCGGACCGGAACCGGCCCCGCGCCGCGGCCCGCTACGGGTCCGAATCCTCATCCCGCCACCGGACCTCGGCCGTGGATCGACGCCGGGCCCAGGACCGGCCCCAGCCCGGCGCCGGGTCCTGACTCCCCGCACGGGCCGCGCAGCGGCTCCACGTCCTCGACGGCCACCCGCCGGTCACGCAAGACCCACGCTGCGGATCCCAGGTACCGCGACAACCCCGGCCGCGCTGGAGGCGACGAGTGGAGATGAGCCAGGTCGAGGGCCTGGACGCACCCGCGATCATGAGGATCGGGGCCGCCCGGCTGACCGCCGGCCTAGACCGGATGCCGCGGCTCGACCTGGACGCCCATCGCGAGATCTTCGGCCCACTGCCCAGGCTTTCCATCGAAGAACTGATCTACATGGCCGAACAGGTCGACCTGCGGGGCCAGGGCGGTGCGGCGTTTCCCTTCGCGCGCAAGCTGACGGCAGTGGTCGAGTCCGCGGAAGCCAGCGACAGCCCCACCATCGTGGTCGTCAACGCCGCCGAGGGCGAGCCGGGCAGCGTCAAAGACAAGATGCTCATGATCCGTTCGCCGTACCTCATCCTGAGCGGAGCGGCGCTCGTGGCCGAGGCTCTTGACGCCGACGAGATCATCGTCGGCGTCGCCGGCAACGAGCTGGCTAACCGATCGATCGAGGCCGCTATCGCGGCCGAATCCGGCCTGCGCAAGATGGCCAAGGTCGTGCAGCTGCCAGACCGGTTCATCTCCGGCGAATCGGGCGCGCTGGTCCGCGGCATCAACGGCAAGCGGCCGGTACCACCCGGAACGAAGGTCCTGGCCAGCGACATCGGTGTCGACGACCTGCCGACGCTGCTGTCGAACGCCTCCACCTTCGCCCAGCTCGCGGTGCTCGCTCTGCTCGGACCCGAGCGGTTCGCCGCGGTAGGCACCGCCGAGGAGCCCGGCACCATCCTGCTCAGCGTCGGCGGTTCGGCCGCGCATCCCGCCGTGATCGAGGTACCCACTGGCGTTCCGCTGGCCGCGGTCCTGGATATCTGCCAGGCTCCCGCGGGCGACGGCGTCCTGGTCGGCGGCTATCACGGCATGTGGCTTCCCGCCGAGACGGCCTACATCGTCCCGGTCTCGCGGGAAGGGCTCGCCGCCGTGGGCGGCACCCTCGGCTCCGGCATCGTGCTGCCCCTGGGTGACGGAACCTGCCCGCTGGGGGAAGTGTCGCGGATCGCCAGTTACCTGGCCGGCGAGTCAGCCGGCCAATGCGGTCCGTGCAAGCTTGGCCTGCCGGCCATCGCACGGGCGCTAGCGGCGCTGGTCGACGGTTCGGGCGGCATCGAGGCGCTCGATGTGGCCAGGCGGTCCGCGGCCGGGGTCAACGGGCGCGGTGCGTGCTCACATCCCGACGGGGTAACCAGGTTCGTGCTGTCGGCGCTGGACGTGTTCACCGAAGACCTCGCCGCGCACGTCTTCCACGCCAGCTGCGGCCGTCCCGTCCGCGGGATCCTGCCGCTGCCGACCGGCCCCGAGGAAGAAGGACGGCAACGGCTCGTGGTGGACTGGACGCGTTGCCAAGGACACGGGCTGTGTGCTCACCTGGTGCCGGAGATCATCCACCTGGATGCCCAGGGCTATCCGGTCATTCTCAACATTCCGGTTCCGGCCTGGCTGGAGAAGGACGCCCAGCAGGCGGTGCACATGTGCCCCGCGCTGGCCCTACGTCTCAGCAATTCCACGCTGATGCCCACCCGCTCGGTGCCCGTCACTATTCCGGCTCCCACCCTGCGCACCGGGTTGGTCGGCGGCGCCACCAGCAACCGCCGCCAAATCACCGCCGGATAGCATCCGCCCGGCGCTCGCTGCGTGACCCACACGGTCGGCTGGAACCAGGTGTGACAGGATTGCAGCATGACGAGGGCTCTGATGCTCATCGATGTCCAGCGCAACATGCTCGAGCCACCGACACCGGTTCCTTCGGCCGCTTCTATCCGCGAAGCCCTGCAAGACCTGCTGCTACGAGCCCGCGGAGCGGGCGCGCTCGTGGTCCACGTCCAGAACGATGGGCCGCCGGGCGAACCCGACGAGCCCGGCACCGACGGCTGGCAGCTCGTGTTTCCCGTCAGCGACGGCGAACTGATCGTGAGGAAGGACCAGGAAAATACGTTCGCTGCCAATCCTGCGCTGGCCAAGGACCTTGCCGATAAGCAGATAACCGAAGTCGTCATCGCCGGAATGCAAAGCAACTATTGCGTGGCTGAGTCCAGCCGGGGTGCCCTGAAGCAGGGCCTTCAGGCCATCCTTGCCGCGGGCGCCCACGCCACCTACGACGAGAGCGAACCGGCGTCCGTCATCTCCGCCCACACTGAGCGCGAACTCGCCGCCGAAGGTGTCACGGTACTCCCCTTCGCCGAAGTCAGTTTCGAAGAATCCAGGTCCAGGTAGCGGAACAAACTGACCTGCATGCCCAGGGGGCGTCCGGCCATCGGCCAGTCCGGCGTTAGCGTGTACTGCCCTGCTCGCGCTGGTAGCGGATGCGGCAGTTCGCGATGGCTTCGGTGTACCAGGCGCGCAACCAGTCGCTTTCCGCGCCCGCGGCCAGGAGCACGGCGGTGCCGGCAGGCTCGACCGTGAACAGGATGCGGGTACCGGCCGACTCGGGCGCACCCGCCCGCAGCTCGCTGAGCTGCAACGAGGGCTGAGCCGGGCCCGGCGGATCAGCATTTGCCGTCGAGTCTCCGGTAGGATCCCCGCCGCCGGTATCAGCGCTGGCAGCTTCGATTACCGCCTCCGCCCACGCGGCCTCGGCCGCTGCTGCCGCGGCGGTGGAGGCGGCTTTGAGGGCCTCCTTGCGGGTCCGGAAGGCATCTACTTTGGCCTGCAGGCGCTGGCTGGCCACGGTCATGCGCTCTTCCTCGGCCCGCGTGCCGGCGTACTTACGTTGCACGTCGGTTAGCTGCTCCTCGGCGGCGCTGCGACGTGCCTCAGCCTCCCCGGCCAACTGGGCGTGGCCCGTTTCCATCGCCCGGCGGCTCTGCTCGCCTAGCTTGCTGATCTGCTGTTCCAGCTGTGTGGCCTGGAGCTCCAGCCGCTTGCGCGACGTAGCCACGTCAGCGACCGCCCTGCGCACGCGCGTCAGCATCTCAAGCTGCCGCTCATAGGCGGCATCCAAATCCGGCCGGGGACTCAGGGGCGGATCCTCAACAGGGACCACAAGCGGCGGTCCCACGCTGTCCCCACCAGCGCGCAAAGCGGCCACCGCGGCATCGATAAGGTCGGCGGCGGCAGGTTCGCGGTCCCGCACTGCGGCCAGCCATTCCTCGACCTCGGGAGCCATCCGGATCAGGTAACCCATGGCTGCCTCCAGAACGCACGCGGCTCAACACGTACTATCGCATGTTGACCAGACGGGGTGCAACGTGCGCGCTCTCGCTCGGGAGGCGCCTTCCCGGGGCGCAGCGTGGCGCGTGAGTCGATGCTTTGCCCCAGCAGCCGTGGCGCCCATGGTTGCTGTACTTGCTGCGGTACGGAATGACCGGCTACCCGGTCCACTCCTCCGCAACAGCCAGATCGGTGAACTCCGGCGGACCAGCGAGCCTGTCGGCCAGCATCGCCCGAAGGACTTGCAACCCCTCCTGGCGGCGCGGGTCGCGCTCGCGCGCACGCGCCCTCTCCTCGCTGTCGAACACGACCAGAGTGTAAAACTGATCCGGGTTCTTCTGGTCTTGCATGATCATCGTCCGCAGCAGGCCCGGATCGGGTTGCTCGACCGCCTGCAGCTGCTCGCGCAATCCTGCCGTATTTTTGCCCGGCTTCAACCTGAAGCTCATGAGCTGCGCCCACATATCCGATCCCCCCTTGACCATCCTGGCCGTCCTGCGCCACGGCCACGGCGAACACTGCGGATCATCTTTCCACAGCGGTGCCGCCATAGCATGTGTCACACGGGCGCGCCAGGGGCTGGCCCGGAGCCGGAGCCGTCGATGTTACATCCGCTGCGGCCCACCTGGGCCTTCACCGGCAAGGTGCTAGGGTTGGTGGTTCACTCCTGGCGGATGAGGCAGGCGTGCAGCTGGCGCGGGGAGGGTGGGCGTGAATTGCCGTGGGTGAGGGGGAGGTCATGAGGGCTCGCTGGCTCGCCCGGGCCGCTTTCGTGCTGATGTTTGCCTCGGCAGCGGTCCTGATCGCCTTCCCGGAACGCCATGTCCGGGGCGCCCTGGCCACAGTGGCCATCGGGGCGGTCGCTGCCTGCCTGATAGTGGCGGGCGGGTACTGGTACCTGGCCCACCGCGGGGTGGCGCGGCAACTGGCGCTGGGCTTGGTGGTCCTGGTCCCGATCGCGGTGCTGGTGGTGTTCGCCATGCGTCACGTGATCTGGGTCGCCGTGGTGTCGATCGCGCTGCTGGCGCTGGCCGTCGGCGCGGCCCGGCTGGCACTGACCCCGGCCGCCACCCCCGCCATGCCGTCCCGGGAGGTCCCGCCGCCCACGCGCGCGTTCTTGATCATGAATCCGCGGTCGGGCGGCGGTAAGGTCGCCAAGTTCGGCCTGAAAGACAAGGCCGAGGCGCTGGGCGCCGAGGTGGCGCTGCTGGAAGGCCCCGGCCAGGTGGATGTGGCGGCGCTGGCCCGTAAGGCGGTCGCCGACGGGGCGGATCTGCTCGGGGTGGCGGGAGGCGACGGAACACAGGCGCTGGTGGCCGGGATCGCCGCCGAGCACGACCTGCCGTTCCTGGTCATCAGCGCGGGCACCCGCAACCATTTCGCGATGGACCTGGGGCTGGATCGCGACGACCCGGCGACCTGCCTGGACGCCCTGACCAGCGACGGCGTGGAACAGCGGATCGACCTGGGCGTCATCGGCGGGCGCACGTTCGTGAACAACGCCTCGTTCGGCGCCTACGCCGAAGTGGTGGAAAGCCCCGCCTACCGGGACGACAAGCGGGGCACCACGCTGCAGATGCTGCCCGACATCCTCACCGGCCACCGCGGCGCCAAGCTGACCGCACACGCCGGTGAGACCACGGTCACCGGCCCGCAGGCCCTGCTGGTCAGCAACAACCCCTACCAGGGGGGCGACATCGCCGGGCTCAGCCGCCGGGCGCGGCTGGACACCGGGACGCTCGGCGTCGTCGCGGTCACGGTGAACAACGCGCTGCAGGCCGCCACGCTGCTGCGCGGCGCGCGCGGCCAGGGCCTGACCACGCTCACCACCGAGGAGGTGGTGATAGACGCCGACGTGCCAGAGATCCCGGTCGGTATCGACGGCGAGACCGTCATGATGGCCACCCCGGTGCG
>Ga0306924_10008064_pt1 | contig 10600 bp, 12 predicted proteins | sample sta12Can44000111_FD_203756 | JGI IMG/M metagenome (GOLD analysis project Ga0306924, IMG submission 203756) | Lab enrichment of tropical soil microbial communities from Luquillo Experimental Forest, Puerto Rico - statanox.12C.anox.44.000.111 (v2)... | ecosystem: Environmental > Terrestrial >...
GAAGCCTGGGCGCTATTGCAGGGTCTTGGCAGCGACCTCACGCAAGCACCCAAGTCGCTCGCGACGCAAACGATCCTAGCCAAGCGCATCATAGAGATGGCCGATCAGGGGCTGAGAGACATTCCAGAACTCCGTGATGACGCCTTAGCTTTCCTTCAGCACAGTCAGCCGTCAGCTTGGCGCAATGGGCTCGGGGAGGCCATCGGAGCCCAGACGGCGCCGCTCGCCGAGCTTAGCCGGGCCGGGAGCGGTGGCGAGACGTCTCTGCCAGCCGCAACCGGCGCCCATAGCACGGCAGGCATGGGCCAGAGCCGCGAGGGAACGCCGAGCAATAGCAATCTTCTGGCCGCTTTTCATTCGGGTTTAGAGCAGGCACACGAGGTGGGCGGGGGGCCTTAGATGGTGTTGTAGGCATCGGGGTTCGGCGGCGAGGGCAGCGGCAACATGGCGATCATTCGGCCAATGCCCGTGCGTACGCCCATCTGACGACCCCCCAGGGGGGACTTTCGGATTCTGAAAAATGTAGTCTCGGCGTGGTATCCTTGAGTGGCCAGGTCCCGAGCCGCCACCCCGCTAACTCCATGCGCCACCCCCACCGTCGCCGCCGTGGCCCCAAGCCCGACCGCCGCCGCGCCCTTGAGCTGCTCGCCGCGTCTCCCGACGGCTGCACCGAGGCGCTGATGTTCGCGAACGGATTTACGGCCGAGCTGCTAGTCGAGCTAGTTCGCGCCGGGCTCGCGTCCGCGCACGCTGAGCGCATGGTCGCCGACGGCAAGATGACAGAGGTCGCGCGGATGAAGCTCAGCGAGGCTGGGTGGCAAGCCCTAGCGGACGACGCAATTAACGTAAGGGCGAAATCAACATGAAACGCCGCGAGTTCATCACGCTGCTCGGCGGTGCGGCGGCAGCGTGGCCGCTCGTGGGCGCGAACACCGGCTATAGTAGGCCGTGTTAGATTGCGGTTAGATGCGCGCTCGAGTCGGCGCCGAGATTGAGGAGTGCGGTTGTGATAGGGTGCTTGAGCGTGGCAATTACCATTTGGACCAAAAAATACCTTCGGAGGTCACGATTTCCTGCGTCTGGTCACTCGTCTTAATGCCTTCGACTTTGATCGTGCCATCGAAAACCTCGCATATCATCGTGACCATCTTTCTGACCAGCTTGGTCATGGCAAACCTTCGCATCTTCCTTTCCGGAAAGATGCTTGTTGCTTCCAGCGCCATCACAGCGAACATGCAGGCCATCGCGTTGATCCATTGATCTGGCTCGAGAGCCGGATCGCGTCGAATTTCGGCGCCGACGAACTTGCGCCATTCTTCGATCGTCGGATGGACGCGGGCAACGATGCCGGTAGCGTCATTGCCATCCTTGTGGGCCTCAACGATCTCACGCTCGCAACGCTCGAAATCGGAAAGCGGGGTCATTTTTTCGTTGGTCATGCTGATCCCTACCGCCATGATGATCTTCTTCACTTCTGCTTTCGGTCGACCGGCACGTCCGGCCTCACGCAAGAGTCTTCGTCTCGTCCCTGCCTCTTGTTACACGATCATCGATATGCTTCGTCACCATCGCGTGCCCTGCACTTCATTGTAGGTAATTCCAAGGGCCATGGCGAAAAACGCTAGCAGCGCGTGCGGCGAGAGGCTCGGGATGCCGTAGAGAACCAGCGCATCGTTTCCTCCGGGCGTAAGAGCCAACCCAGACCCATCAGCAGGCCAGCCGCAGACGTTGCGAAGCCAGATCCATCGCGGCCGCCAATCCATGCGGAAGCTGCCGCGTTGCACGGTCGACAGGAACGGCCATCAGCGCGAGGAGAAGCCATCTGGTAGTCCATTGTCAGTCGGCGGTTTTCAGGCGAAGGGCGAAAACCGCGGCCACTCCGAGCGATAGTGCGATTCCGGCCACGCATGCCGCCCAGCCGATCCGGTCGAAGATTTGGCCAAGGATCGCGGTACCGATCAAGCCGCCGGCGAAGTAACAAGCGAGATAGATGCCGCTGGCCGAGCCACGATCCGCGGTTGCGGCTCGGCTCACGAAGCCGGTGGTCGTCGCCTGCGCGAAAAACGTGCCAACTCCGATGAGCACCATTCCCAGCAAGACCGCCGCGAGATTGGGCAGTAAAAGCAATGGCAGGCCGACGCCGGCCATTGCTAGCGAACCCCACAAAGTTGGTCGGGTACCCCAACGATGTGTCGCGCGGCCCGCCAAGAGCGTCGTCACGACTGACGGCAGGAACACGAAATAGACGAATCCGAGCTCCATCGGGCCGAGGGAGAGGGGTGGGCGCACGAGGACGAAGTTGACGTAGGTGAACGTGCCGATGAATGCGAACAGGATGCAGAAGCCAATGCCGAACGCTGCGCGCAGGCGCGGGTTGCGCAGGTGTGTGATCCACGCCGTGAAAGGAGAGTGCGCGGCCGGTCCCATTTGAACCATCGGGGTAGTTTGCGCGACCGTGTAGTAGACCAGTACCGCGCCGGCGAGATTGAGGGCCGCGAAGAAATAGAAATTCGAGGCAAGGCCCAGGTGGTCGGCGACCGCGGCGGAGACCAGGCGGCCGATCAAATTGCTCGCGACATTGCCGGTGATGTAGGCGGCGAACGCGCTGCCGGCGTCGGTTGCGCTGCATTCCTCGCCCAGATAAGCGAGAGTGAGCGTGAAGGCGGACGCCATGCAAAGACCCTGCGCGATGCGAAGCGCGGTGAATGTGCTCACGTCCGGGGCGACCGCCAGCAGGGCGGTCGGGATCGATAATAAGGCGAGGCTGATCAGGATCCCTAGTCTGCGGTCGATGCGCTGGCTGAACAAAGAGACGACCAGTCCGGCGACCGCCATGCCAATGGTGCTGGAATTCACGGCAAAGCCCATCGCTGCCGGCGTGACGTGATAGGCCCGCGTCAGGGACGGAAGGATCGCTTGGGTCGCGAACAGGTCCACCACCGTCAGAAAGGCGGTCAAGCAGATCACGGCTGAGCGCAGCAACACGCCGGAAGAGTGTTCCGGCATCTCGATCCGTGCCATGTCCATGGTGGATGCTGCCTGCGTCATGGCGGGCTCCTCAATTCTGCGGGAGGGTGACGCCCGGCTATGGGGGGCCAAGCTCGGCGCCACGCCTCGTTTGGACGAGGTTGGTCGTCACATGTTGTGATCGTTCTTGTCGTGCAGCACGTCGCCCACGAACAGAATGACAGTCTTAGTTCCGAGATTCTGCCACCAGTGCGCAGTGCCGCTCGTCTCCGGCCTGATGTCGCCGGCCTTGTGCACGATTGGATCAGTGCAATTGCTGGCGTATTCAACGATTTCGCCCTCGGCGATATAGATGATCGCGGGACGATCGCCGTGGCTGTGCCAGGGGACGATCCCGCCGGGCTCGATCGTCAGTTTCCGGAAGCGGAGCTGGCGATCCTTGATGTTCGCCGGCTCCTTCTCGAGGTCGATGGCGGCCAGCACAGTGTCGGTCACGCCTTTGCCTGCGTGGTCTACTGGCTTGCGGACGTCGGCCTTCATCTTGTCGGCGGGGCAGTCGCCGGCGACCGCCGATGATACGCCGATGAGCATGGATCCCGCGGCGAGACCCGCCAAAACGATGCTTCGACCGCTCGTGATGCGATTGGACATTGTTAGTGATCTCCTCTGTTGTGCCTCGCATGAGGGGCTACAGCGGCACCGAGAATCGGCCGAAACCATATCGAACGGAAATGCCGAATGGCTCTCGAGTCGATACGTAACCGCTATCGCCGCCGAATACCGACCATCACAGCGTTTTTTTTGACTTGGGCGGAGAGGATTCGCGACGGAAGGGCCCGTGTGCACGGGGCGACCGTCGCCCCATCTCGGCATTGCCGCTCCATATCCGCTGCCGCAGCTGGCGAAAAGTAGAAAGGCGATGCCGGCCACTATGATGAGAACACCGAAGATCTCAATCCCGCTACCGACGACCCGGATCGCGTGATCGACCACCGGTTCAAGCGTCTTGAACGCGGTTACATCGTCCATGGCCGTGCCCCGCGTATGCTTACAGCCCCGCAGCTCCTGGGACTCGGCGGGGCTGTCGTCCCAATTGCTACTTCGTTTTCACGCTCGACGTGATAGACGTGATAACGCTGGACGCCATCTTGAACTGGTCATTGCGGTTCTTGATTCCGTGTCGCCGTGCAATCCAGTCGAAATCGGTGTAGGCCGCCCAGACCTCGCCCTTATCGTTTTCGAAGACGAGTAGCCGCACGGGCCAGTCAAGCCCGGCATTGGCGTTTGCCGTGATGAATTGCGTGCCGAGCGGCGGATTACCTAAGACCAGGAGCACTGAGGGGTGGAGTTTGATGCCAGCATCGGCTGCTAGCTTGGACTGGTCGATCTCGTCGAAAAATTTGATGCCTTTAGCTGCAATGTCCTTCTTCAGGCGTTCGATCGTTTCATCCATGGGATAGGCGCTCTTGACCTTGACAATGCCATCGTCGCCGGCCAGCGCGAGGTTCAGCGACGATGAGGTCAAAGCACAGGCCAACAGAAGGATTGAACCAAACTGAAGCAGACACGAGAGCATGGCCTTTCTCCTTACGGATGATGTGCATCGCCGCCCAGGATGGACTGCAGCAGCGCAGAACTTAAATACCGAATAGCTTCAATTTCGATAGTGCGGCGCTATCGAACGCCCGGCAGAACGTGCGGAAACGCACATAGCGCCGGGCTATCGCTTCGATAGCCAATCGATATTTTCGCAATTGCGTGCGCCGTTGTTCACTGCTCGCGTCAAGGCGGGCCGAAGCGGGCACAGCGTCACCGATCTGGCGACATCAACCAACGCGGCCTTGTGCCAGACGCCGAGCGGAGGACTACGCCGTGGGAAGCATCCATCAGAGCGCCACCAGTTTCGGTCGCGACGCCCTCGTAGGCTCGTATAGACAGGCGCTCTCGGACCTGCGGACCGACGATGGAGTTTCAGCTCATTGTGATCGCACAAGCCCGATCGAAGTCCTGGCTGCCAGGTATCCCGTCATGCGTCGGCTGGTGGGAGAGCTGTCGTTTCGCATCGTCGCGCGGCGGTTCATCCTCAGCGAACCGCCAAGTGTTCCCATTGCTCTCAATTACGGCGATAATTTTCCAGGCTTTCTCCGTAACCAGGGCACTCTTCCATCAATTGAATATGTTGCGGACATCGCCGAACTTGAGATGGCGCGAGGGCGAGCTCGGTATGCGGCCGATGCTCGATCCCTCGCTGCAGCGGCCTTGTCACCGCCGCAGACACGACGGCTCCACGGATTGCGCGTCGCTCTGCATCCGTCGGTTGGCTTGGTCCAGTCGCGTTTCCCGATCGTGACGATTTGGGAGAGCAGCCAAACAGGCCGCATGATCGACCGTTGGGGCTGCGAGGCTGCGCTGGTAGCATGGCCGTTCTTTGAAGTCGAAGTACGGCGCCCTCCGCCCGGAGGTTATGCCTTCCTCCGCGCCTTATCCGGGGGACAAAACGTGGCGACAGCCACAGCTATTGCGATGGATGCCGCGCCCAAATTCGAGGTGGGGCGCCGGAGATCCGATCGCCGGTCGACAGACACTCATCCCATTTGGCGCGAACCTCCATCATCGGCCGAGCCCGCAACACGCCTCAGTTGGCGCTCGATAAGATCGATGGGGAAACAGCGACTGGTCGGTTTCTTTGATGCGGCCACCACCCGCTAGTCGGAGCCTTCGAATGACGTCAAGACCGCTAGCGGAATCTCTCGAAGAAGCCTTTCGGCAGTGCCGCGATATGGATGCATCGTTGGGCGAACGGCTTAATAACTTTGCCAAGGCGGTGCGGACGGTGAGGCCGTCCTTTGCCGATGCTGTGGATCGCTTGGTGACGCGGCTTCAACAAAGTGGCGCCGGGAAGAATGCCCCACGGGTCGGCGAACCGATGCCGCCTTTTCATCTGCCCGATGAGGCGGGACATATTGTCAGCCTTGATGAGCTGTTGACCACGGGACCTGTCGCCGTCACGTTCCACCGGGGACACTGGTGTCCTTATTGTCGCCTGAATACCAGTGCCCTAGCGCAGGCGCAGAAAGAAATCGAAGGCGAGGGTGGCCAGATCGTCGCGATTATGCCCGACCGGCAACAATTCGCTGAAGAACTCAAGACAGAAACGAAAGCACGATTTCCAATTCTGACGGACATCGATAACGGTTATGCGCTTTGCCTGAATCTGGTGATTTGGGTTGGTGCAGAAATGGCGCAAATGATTTCCTCGCTCGGTCGGGATATCCCGAAATACCAAGGCAATGCCTCGTGGATGCTTCCCATCCCGGCTACCTTTGTCGTTGGCAGGGATGGAAAGGTCAAGGCGCGCTTCGTCGATCCGGATTATCGCAAGCGCATGGCGATCGAAAGCATGATCGCAGCGCTGAGAAGCGCACGCTAGATTCGACGGCTCAGCGAAATTCGGATCGCTGAGCGTCGCCAGAAAATATCTGTCTGGTGCATCTCCATCGCAGGTTATGTCCGCTCACTCGTTCTCGCCATGCTTGCCGAGCTTTCTTCAGCTAAGTGAACTGCAATCGCTTTGTTACCGAACCATTTTTTGCGCATGGCCTCACGCACCAAAGCTCCGACACCCGGCGAGTAAGGTCGGCCCCTGACCGTGACCAGATTTACCTTTCGCCAAAACTCGGGTTCGATGACGGGCAACGCAACTACACCAGGATGCTTGACGGCATTTGCGGGCATGAAGGCAAACCCTAAACCGGCTGCGACCATGGCCATGGTCCAATCGTCGCGTTCGCTCCAATATGTCGGAGTGCAGGTTACGCCCTTCTCTTGAAGAATGTGATCGGCGTAGCCAGCGAATTCGCAGTTCATCCGATGTATGTAACACTCCCCATCCAGTTCCTTGACTGGAAAAGCACGCTCCTTTGCGAGCCTATGGCCGAGATGAATGGCAATGACCATTTGCTCATTAAAGAGCGGCATAACGTGGGTTCGCTCGTCGATTTCTTCGCCTGGCAGCGCATAGATAACCGCCTCAAGATCACCGGCAAGCAGGCGATCCCGCAGGTCCTTGGCGTTAGCATCGCAGAGTCGTAATTCAAGTCCCTCATGCCGCGTCTTGAGTGCTGCAATAAGATCGACAATTTCGTCCGGTGATATCGTGCTCATGATGCCGAGCTTGAGGGGCACCCTCTTAAGCTGACTTAGATCTTGGGACAAACTTTTTGCTTTAACAGCCGCGTTGTAGACAGTTTCAAGGTGAGGCCGAACCATTTGGCCGAGATCGGTGAGGTGTGTGAGGTGGCGCTCGCGGTGAAAGAGCTGACCACCGAGCTCCCCTTCCAGCTGCTGGATCGCCCGCGAGAGAGAGGGTTGGGAGACGTTGCACTTTTCAGCGGCGCGCGAGAAGTTCAGCTCCTGTGCGACCGCGAGAAAATAACGGACTTGATGCATTTCCATGGCTCAACCCCGTAACAGCGACCGACCTCTACCTCCATGTCAGGACACTTATCGCCCGGCGCCAATCACTGCTGTTTACCACTGGCCCAACCGGGAGGGGGCCGTTGTTAGGATTCCGTTCCTGCAGGGTCTCGGTTGATCGCAATGCATTTCCATAGCCGAACTCTATCAACCCATTAGCCAATCGGCATTGGCGCTGCGTCGGCCGCCTCCGGCAAATTGGCCCCACTAAACAGCAGGAGATCCGCGCCTCCAACCAGGAGCCTTCGAGCCATGACCATCGCCATCAAGCCGGAAAATATCAATGTCCGAGAAGCACTTGCGGGCAAGGTGTCGCTGGTAACAGGGTCCACCAGCGGGATCGGCCTGGGCATCGCCCGAGCCTTGGCCGCAGCCGGGTCGGAAATCGTCCTCAACGGCTTCGGCAAGCCCGAAGAAGTGGCAGATGCGCAGGCGAAAATCGCTTCGGACTTCAAGGTCCGTGTGTCGTATTCGCCGGCGGACATGTCGAAGCCCGCGGACATCCGCGAGATGATCGAAAACACCCTCAAATCATCCGGCCGGCTCGACATCCTGGTCAATAATGCGGGCATCCAGCATGTGGCTCCGCTGCAGGATTTCCCGCCCGAAAAGTGGGATGCGATCCTCGCCATCGACCTGTCGTCGGCCTTTCACACGACCCGGCTGGCACTCCCCTCGATGCTCGCGAACAAGTGGGGCCGCATCCTCAATATCGCGTCGGCGCACGGCCTCGTCGCCTCGCCGTTCAAATCGGCCTATGTGGCGGCCAAGCACGGCATCGTCGGCCTCACCAAGGTGACCGCGCTTGAGACCGCCGAGCAGGGGATCACCTGCAACGCGATCTGCCCAGGCTATGTCTATACGCCGCTAGTGGAGGCGCAGATCGACGGGCAGGCCAAGGCTCATAACATCCCGCGTGAGAAGGTGATCCGCGACGTACTACTCGCGCAGCAGCCCAACAAGCGCTTCGCCACTGTCGAAGAGCTCGGCGCATTGTCGGTTTTCCTCGCTTCCGATGCCGCTGCCTCAATTACAGGCATCGCGTTGCCCGTCGATGGCGGTTGGACGGCGCACTAAAATTGGAAGAACGTCGGTCAGGCCCGGCGTACTTCAGCATTGTCGACCTTGTGGAGACTGCAATGAGTGACATGTCCAAAGCAATGGTTCAAGAAATGGTCAATGAATTTCGCAAAAAGGCGAGCGGACAAGTCGTGCTTGTCCTTCAGGGCGGTGGAGCCCTGGGCGCCTACCAGGTTGGCGTGTATGAGGCGCTGCACGAGGCGGGAGTCGAACCAGATTGGATCGTTGGTACCTCGATTGGTGCCATCAATGCCAGCATCATCGCAGGCAATAAGCCTCAGGACCGCCTGACAAAACTCGATGAATTCTGGAAGCGGATGGAGCGGCCCAGCGCATGGCCGTTTGTGCCGGCATGGACGGGACTCTCCGACGCGTGGTCGTACTGGTCGACACTGGTCAGTGGCATCCCCGGATTTTTCAAGCCCAATCTGCCGGCATTCTGGGGCGCACACATCCCGTTGGGAGTGGATCGCGCTGGTTTCTATTCGACCACGTCGCTCCGCGAAACACTCGCTGAATTGGTGGACTTCTCGATCATCAACAGAGGGTCGCCACGGCTGACCGTCGGTGCTGCGAATGTCCGCACCAGCATGATGAACTATTTCGATAGCCGCCAGTCCGAGATCACGACCGAGCAAATCATGGCGTCCGGAGCGCTGCCGCCCGCGTTTCCGGCCGTCTGCATCGATGGCGAGTTCTATTGGGATGGCGGCATCCTTTCCAATACGCCGACTGAGGTGATTTTCGACGACAATCCCCGCCGCAGCTCTCTCATCTTCGCAGTTCACTTGTGGAATCCGGAGGGGCCGGTGCCACAATCAATTTGGGAAGTTCTCCACCGTCAGAAGGACATTCAGTACTCGAGCCGCATTGCGAGCCACATCACCCGGCAGCAACAAACCCATCGACTGCGTCACGTCATCAGCCAACTGGTTCGGCACTTTCCGGATGATGTACGCAAGAGCGAAGCGGTGCGCGAACTCGCCAGCTATGGATGCGTGACGCAGATGCACGTCATGCGCCTCTTGGCGCCGCGTCTCGAAAACGAGAACCACACTAAAGATATCGATTTCAGTCCATCCGGAATCGGCATGCGCCGAGAGGCAGGTTACGAGGCCACGATGCGCGCACTCAAGCAGGCGCCATGGCAGGGAGAGTTTGATCCGATCGAAGGCGTAATCCTGCACGAGTCAATGCCCGATCTTGCGATCGCCGCGGAATGAGCACGCGGCGTTCACCTCAAAGGGTCAAACCGACTAGCTCGACGAGGACAGAACATGGCATAAGGAATGAGCATGACGGCGATGGTCCCATAAAGACGCGGCGTGTTGACCGGCGGCGGGTTACCAAAAGATGAAACCGTGTGACGGCTGGTCCAGCGGGCGTCAAGCTTTAGCATCGCGTCTTCTGGCGCGGGTTGTGGCGGGAGCGGGGCTGCTTGTGGGTCGTTTGCCCTGAGCCCCGTCTCCGCCAGCAGAGTGGGTGTATGCTACCTTGGAGGCGGCGAATTTCTGTTGCTGGGCTGTGCAGCGGTACTGATCTCGATCAGCGCAATCTGCCTTCGGCAGCGCGCCTCGCTAGCGCAGCAAGCGCCCCTTATTCGATCACCTCGTCGGCGCGGGCGAGCAGCGTGGGCGGTACGTCGAGGCCGAGGGCCTTGGCGGTCTTGAGGTTAATGACCAACTCGACCTTCACCACCTGCTGAATCGGCAGGTCAGCCGGTTCGGCGGTCAGAGGCCATTCGGGTTTTGACCCCGAGCGGTCATTGCGATTGCGGTGCAGCACCGGCATCCCCGCCCTTCCGAACGTGAAGACCGCTTGCGCGCGGCGTGGTATCGTTCCCCTGGCGAGGCAGCCCTCGCACAGAGAGGGGCACATGCCAGTCAACATCGGGCGGCGGGAATTGATAGCCGCGCTCGGCAGTGCGGCGGCGTGGCCGCTCGCGGCGCCCGGCCAGCCAACCGTGCCGGTGATTGGCTTTCTCAACGGCGCGTCGCAAAACGGATACGCCCCAATTGAGACCGCATTTCTTCAGGGTCTCAAAGATGCGATCGGCTCGATTTGCGATCGGCGGTGT
>Ga0306924_10008066_pt1 | contig 10597 bp, 10 predicted proteins | sample sta12Can44000111_FD_203756 | JGI IMG/M metagenome (GOLD analysis project Ga0306924, IMG submission 203756) | Lab enrichment of tropical soil microbial communities from Luquillo Experimental Forest, Puerto Rico - statanox.12C.anox.44.000.111 (v2)... | ecosystem: Environmental > Terrestrial >...
ACGGGAACATACCGCAGCAGGTCGTGGACCAGCGGCGCAACAAATTCGAGGCGGCGGAGGCCGGATATGTTGCGGCCAACGCCCAGCGTGACGAGGCTGACTCCGCAATCAAGGCAGCTGAGGCCGACGTCCAGCGGCTGCAGGCGATTCTGACCGACCTGGTGCTCGTGTCGCCGAGAAGCGGACGGGTGCAATACCGGCTCGCGCGCGCCGGCGAGGTGGTCGCCGCGGGCCAGCGCGTTCTGACGATCCTCGATCTCAACGACGTCTACATGACCATCTACCTGCCGGCGGATGACGCCGGCAAGCTCACGCTCGGCGACGAGGCGCGCGTGATCGCCGATCCCATTCCGCAATACGTCATTCCCGCGACGATCAGCTTCGTCGCGACCGACGCCCAGTTCACGCCGAAGAGCGTCGAGACCGCCGAGGAGCGGCAGAAACTGATGTTCCGCGTCAAGCTCCAGGGCGAGCCGAAGGTCTTGGACAAATACCATCGGTTTGTGAAGACGGGCGTTCGCGGCCTCGGCTTCGTCCGCACGGACCCCAAGATCGCATGGCCTGAAGAACTCTTGGTGAAGCTTCCCCAATGACGGACGCCGTCATCGCCCGGATCGAGCGGGTAACGCACCGCTACGGTAAGACGTTCGCGCTCAACGAGCTCACCCTCGATATTCCTGCCAATTGCATGGTGGGAATGATCGGGCCCGACGGCGTCGGCAAGTCCACCTTGCTCGGCCTTATCTCCGGGGTGCGCAAGATTCAAACCGGCAAAGTCACGGTGCTCGATGGAAACATGGCGGATGCCGCGCATCGCAGAGCCAGTTACGGCCGTATCGCTTATATGCCGCAAGGGCTGGGCCGCAATCTCTATCCGACGCTCAGCGTGTTCGACAACATCGATTTCTTCGGCCGCTTGTTCGGGCAGGGCGGGGCCGAGCGGAGAGCGCGCATCGACGTACTCTTGCCGGCGACGGGGCTCGATCCGTTTGCTAGCCGGCCGTGCGGCAAGCTCTCGGGCGGCATGAAGCAGAAAGTCAGCCTCTGCTGCGCGCTGATGCATGATCCTGATCTGCTTGTTCTTGACGAGCCGACCACGGGCGTCGATCCGCTCTCGCGCCGGCAGTTCTGGGAGCTGATCGATTCGATCCGAGCCCAGCGTCCGGCCATGAGCGTGATCGTCGCGACGGCCTATATGGACGAGGCCAGCCGCTTCGACTGGCTTGCCGCCATGGACGAGGGGAAGGTCATCGCGCGTGGTGCGCCGAAGGAGATCCTCGCCAAAGCGCAAAAGACCACGCTGGATGACGCCTTCATTGCTCTTCTCCCACCGGAAAAGCGTGCCCAGCATCAAGAAGTCATCGTGCGGCCGCGCACGATCAGTGCTGATGAGACCCCGGCGATCGAAGCGGATGGCCTGACCCGCCGCTTTGGCAATTTCGTCGCCGTCGACCACGTAAGTTTTCTCATCGCGCGCGGCGAGATCTTTGGCTTCCTCGGTTCGAATGGCTGCGGCAAGACAACCACCATGAAGATGCTGACGGGGCTCCTGCCCGTAACCGAAGGCTCGGCGAAACTGTTCGGAAAGCCGATGGGCGCCGACGACATGGAGGCACGGCGCAACGTCGGCTACATGACGCAGGCGTTTTCCCTCTACAGCGAGCTCACCGTCCGGCAGAATCTCGATCTGCATGCGCGTCTCTACCATCTGCCGGCAAATGAGATCGAAGGCCGGATCAAGGAGTTGCTCGAGCGCTACGATCTGAAGGACGTGGCGGACGCGAGGCCGGACAGCTTGCCGTTCGGCGTCAAGCAGCGGTTGCAGCTCGCCGTGGCGGTGCTGCACCGGCCGGCCCTTCTCATTCTCGACGAGCCGACTTCGGGCGTCGATCCGGTTGCGCGCGACGCGTTCTGGCGCTCGCTGATCGATCTCTCCCGCAATGACGGCGTCACGATCTTCCTTTCGACCCATTTCATGAACGAGGCCGAGCGCTGCGACCGTATTTCGCTGATGCACCGAGGACGGGTGCTTGCGGTCGGCGCCCCGAAGGAGCTGGTCAAGAAGCGCGGCAGCGATTCTCTCGAGGACGCCTTCATCAGCTATCTGGAGGAAGCGGCCGGAATCGACAAGACAAAGAAGGCCGAGGCGCCGCAACCGGCGGCACCGCCGGCCAAGGCTGCGCCGTCGCGCGCTTCCAGGCGATTCGATCCCGGGCGGCTATGGGCTTATGCCCGGCGCGAAACCATGGAGCTGCTGCGCGACCCCATCCGGTTGTCGTTCGCGTTCATCGGTCCTGTCATTTTGATGTTGGCCTTCGGCTACGGCATCACTTTCGACGTCGAGAACCTGAAATTTGCGGCCTTCGACCAGGACGAGACGCCGGAAAGCCACAGACTGATCGAAAACTTCTCGGGTTCCCGTTATTTCTCCGAACAGCCTCCGATCAGCTCCGCCGCTGAGATCGAGCAACGGATGAAAAGCGGGGAGCTGGCAGTCGTCGTTGAAATTCCCGCCGGCTTCGGCCGCGATGTTGCAAGCCTGCGTCCGCCTGAGGTCGCTGTCTGGATCGACGGCGCCATGCCGTTCCGCGGCGAGACCGCGAAAGGCTACGTCACCGGGCTGGGCCTGAAATATGCAAAGGATCTCGCGGTCGAGCGCCTGGGCCCCAACATGGCGTCGAACGTCTACCTTGGCGGCCTCAATCTTGAAAATCGGTTCCGCTACAACCAGGCCTTCAGGAGCGTTTTCGCCATGGTTCCGACCGTGATCGTGATGATGTTGATTTTGATCCCGGCGATCATGGCGACCATCGCTGTCGTGCTCGAGAAGGAAACCGGTTCGATCGCCAATTTCCGCTCCACGCCCATCAGCAAATTCGAGTTCCTGGCGGGCAAGCAGTTCCCGTATGTCGCCGTTGGAATGTTGACTTTTACCCTTCTGGTGCTGATGGCGCTTTTCGTTTTCCACGTGCCGGTCAAGGGATCTTTCGCAGCCCTCGCGCTCGGCGCGCTGCTCTATGTTTTCTCGACTTGCGGTTTCGGGCAACTCGTCTCGACCTTCACCCAGACCCAGGTAGCCGCAGTCTTTGCGACCACCGTTCTCTCCGTCATACCGACGGTAAACTTTTCCGGTTTGCTGGTGCCGGTGTCCTCCCTCACCGGCCAGGGAAGGCTTATCGGCCTGATGTTTCCAGCGGCCTGGTTCCAGCCAATCAGCGTCGGTACCTTCACCAAAGGACTCGGGTTTTCCGATCTCTGGTCCAATGGGCTCGTCCTTGCGGCCTTCGCGCTCGTCTACCTCCTTGCCGCACAGATAGTGCTGCAAAAGCAGGAGGCCTGAGATGTCGGTGGCAACTCCGTCGGCAGGGGCGACCTCGCACGCAGTGACCAAGGCCAAGCGGCCCAAAGGCAATCGACTCGCCAAGCTGCGCGTGCACCTAGCCAACATCTATCGGCTGATGATCAAGGAGCTGCGCAGCATTCGCTCCGACCCGATCATGCTGGCGCTTGTCGCCTACAGCTTCACCATCGCCATCTACGCGGTTGCCACCGGCGCCTCGACCGAAGCGACCAACCTTTCAGTTGGAATCGTCGACGAAGACCATTCCGACCTGTCGCGCCGGATTGCGGACGGCCTCACTCCACCGACATTCAAGCCGGCGGTAGAGATCGCCGCGACAGAGATCGATGCATCGATGGATTCGGAGCGTTTTATCTTCGTCATTGAGATTCCCCCAAAGTTTCAGGAGGACATCCTCTCGGGGCGGCAGCCGTCGGTTCAGATCAACGTAAATGCCACCGCCGTGGCCCAGGCCTTCAACGGCATGACCTACATCGAGAACGTCATCGTCAACTATGTCACGGAGTTTGTCACCGGACGCGAAGGATTGATGGGTGCCCCGGTCAAGATCGTGACTCGCGCAAAGTTCAACCCGAACTTGAAGTCGAGCTGGTTCACCTCGGTGATGCAGGTCATCAACAATCTCACCATGCTCACCGTGATCCTGACCGGAGCCGCGCTCATCCGCGAGCGCGAGCAGGGCACGGTGGAGCATCTTCTCGTGATGCCTGTGGTTCCGGCCGAGATCATGTTGTCGAAGATCCTGGCCAATGGCTTCGTCATTCTCGCCGCCGCCGAACTGTCGCTGCTGCTTGTGGTGCAGTGGTGGCTACATGTGCCGATCGCAGGATCGACCCTGCTGTTTCTCGGCGGCTCGTGCTTTTATGTGTTCACGGTCGCGGCGCTCGGCATTCTTCTCGGCACAGTTGCCGCCACGATGGGGCAGTTCGGGCTGCTGGCGATCCCCGTACTATTGGTCATGATGCTGCTTTCGGGAGGCACGACACCGATGGAAAGCATGCCGGTCTGGCTGCAGTACCTCATGAAGGTGATCAGCCCGACGCCGCATTTCGTCGTTTTCTCCCAGGATGTGCTTTATCGCGGCGCCGGCCTCTCAATCGTATGGCCTGAGATTTTGGCCACGGCGGCCATCGGCGCTGTTTACTTCGCGTTCGCTTTGCGCCGCTTCCGCAGCGTTATTTTCGGGGGCTGAAAATCAGGGGGAGGAGTTGATCATCGTGCAACATACGCCTACGCTTCTGCTGAAAATATAAGGAACAAGGGAGGTAAAGCCATGAGACGAGCGTTGATCGCCGTGTTGCTAGCCGGCGCAATCGCCGTGAGCACGACGAAACCGGCGGAAGCCCGCTGGGGTTGGGGTTGGGGATGGGGGCTCGGCGCATTCGCCATCGGTGCGCTGATTGGCGCGGCGCTGTGGCGGCCGGCTTACTCTTATTACTATCCGGCCTACGGTTACCCCGCGTATGGCTATGGCTACGGCTATCCGGCCTACACCTACGGCTACGGCTATCCGTCCTATTACGGCGGCTACGGCGGCTACGGCGGCTACTATCGGCCTTACTACGGCGGGTACTATGGCAGCTATGGCTACCGGATAGCGCGGCGATCGTCATCCATCATGCTTGCCGGCGCTAAGAAGCATTCCGCGACCACCTTGGCCGGCGCAAAGATCCGTCGCGTCAAGGGCGGCGTTTTGCTTGCAAGTTCGACGCCGACTTCGCCCCGCGCTCATCCACCTAAGCGAATACAGGGACGCTTTACTAGTCTCGCGGCGCGATGATGCGAGAGGTTTATCTGTCAGATCGGCCGCCACCCTCTGCCGTCGACTGCGCGTCCGCCTAGGACTGCGGTTACGACGCTGATCACTCCTGCATCGCCTCTTCGCGCTTGGCCCGCAATGCGGGCAGCGCGATGACGACGAGCAGCGCGAGCGCTGCGAACAGGAAGGCGGCGGAGATCGGCCGCGTGATCAAGACCATCGGGTCGCCGAACGAGATCATCATCGCGCGGCGCAGGTTCTCCTCCATCATCGGCCCGAGAATGTATCCGAGCACCATCGGCGCGGGCTCGCAGTCGAGCTTGAGCAGCACGTAGCCGACCGCCGAGAGCGCGGCGATTTCGTAGACGTCGAAGATCTTGTTGTCGACGGCATAAGCGCCGATGCAGCAGAACACGAAGATCGCGGGAAACAGCAGCCGGTAGGGCACCGCCAGCAGCTTGATCCACACGCCGACCAGCGGCAGGTTGAGCACGAGCAGCATGAGGTTGCCGATCCACATGCTCGCGATCAGGCCCCAGAACAACTCCGGGCGCTCGGTCATCACCTGCGGGCCGGGCGCGATGCCCTGAATCATCAGCGCGCCGATCATCAGCGCCATGGTCGGGTTCGACGGGATGCCGAGGGTGAGCATCGGGATGAACGAGGTTTGCGCGCCGGCATTGTTCGCCGATTCGGGTGCCGCCACGCCGCGGATGTCGCCGTGGCCGAAGGCGCGCGGCGGCTTTGCGACCTTCTTCTCGAACATGTAGGCGGCGAACGACGCGAGCAGCGCGCCGCCGCCCGGCAGGATGCCGAGCAGCGAGCCGAGGCCGGTGCCGCGCACGATCGACCAGAAACAGATGCGCAGATCGTCGAGCGTGGGCAGCACGCTGCCGATGCGCGAGGTGAACACCTCCTGCTTCTCCTCGTGCTCGAGGTTGAGCACCACGTCGGTGATACCGAAGAAGGCCATGGCGAGGGCGACGAAGCCGAGCCCGTCGGCGAGCTCGGGCGCTCCGAAGGCGAAGCGGATCACGCCCGAGTTGACATCGGTGCCGACGAGGCCGAGCAGGATGCCGAAGCACACCATCGCGATGGCCTTGATGAGCGAGCCGCGCGCGAGCACGACGGCCGCGATCAGCCCGAATACCATGAGCGAAAAATATTCCGCCGGACTGAATTTGAGCGCGAGCTCGGCAAGCGGCGGGGCGAAATAGGCGATGACCAGCGTGGCGATACAGCCGGCGATGAAGGAGCCGATCGCCGCGATGCCGAGCGCGGGCCCGGCACGGCCGCGGCGCGCCATCTGGTGGCCGTCGAGCGTGGTCACCACCGAGGACGACTCGCCCGGAATGTTGACCAGGATCGCCGTGGTCGAGCCGCCATATTGGGCGCCGTAATAGATGCCCGCGAGCATGATCAACGCGGGCGCCGGGTTGAGCCCGAAGGTGAACGGCAACAGCATGGCGACGGTCGCCACCGGGCCGATGCCCGGCAGCACGCCGACCAGCGTGCCGAGGAAGCAGCCGATGAAGCAGTAAGGAACGTTCTGCCAGCTCAGCGCCACGCCCAGACCGAACGCGAGATTGGCCAGCGTTTCCATTCCCGCCTCAGGAATTCGGCCAGAGCGGCAGCGGCAGGCCCAGCAGCCAGACGAAGACCGCGACCGAGAAGGCGATCATCACCGCGGCGAGCGCGAGATTCTCCAGCGGACGCACGTCGCGGGCGGCGTAGGCGCCGACGAGCACGAGCACCGCGACGGCGGCGATGAGTCCAAGCCACTGCAGCGCTACGCCGAACAGCATGATCGCCAGCAGCGAGATGCCGATCGGCCGCAGGTAAAACCGCGGCACCGGCTCGCCATCGAACGCAAACGCGCGCAGCGCGATGATCGCCCCGAGCACGGCAAGCAGCGCGCCCACCAGGGTCGGGAACATGGCCGGTCCCATGCGATGCATGTCGCCAAGCCGATATTGCTGTGCAAGTAGCACGAAGCCGCCGCCGATCACGATGAAGATCAGCCCCGCCCAGAAATCCTTCGGCGAACGGATGCGCATTGCTCAGCGTGATGCCCCCGCCCTCATGCCGAGGAGCCCGCGAAGCGGGCGTCTCGAAGCATGAGGCCGCCTCATCCTTCGGGACAGGCGCTCACGCGCCCTCCTCAGGATGAGGCGGATCGGCGTGTCAGTTATGATCGCCCGCCGCACTGAATCAATCCGGCCGGATGTTCGCCTTCTGAACGATCGCGCGGAAGCGCTCCGCCTCCTGCTTCACGCGCGCGTCCAACTCCGCCGCGCTCGACGGGATGGTGTCGACCCCGCCGCCGGCGAAGCGCTCCTTCACGTCGGGCATGTTGAGGATCTTGACCACCTCGGCGTTGAGCTTGTCGATGACCGGCTGTGGCGTCCCCTTGGGCGCAAACAGCGCGGTCCAGTTGGACGCGTCGACCTCTTTCACGCCTTCCTGCTGCAACGTCGGCCATTCCGGATTGAGGGTCGAACGCTTGCCCATGGTGACCGCGAGCACGCGCACGCGTCCGCTCTTGACGTGCGGGGCGACCGAGGAGCTCGCCAGCACGCCGAGCGGAATGTCGCCCGCCGCCAGCGCCGCGGCGGCCGGCGCGCCGCCTTTGTAGGGCTCTGTGGAGTTCATGCCTCAAAACAGAAAACTGTAAGTACGACAAAGGCTTGGGGAATTGGGGCTCAGCGAGCGTCCTTCAAGTGCCCTTATGAAGAACACTCTCGTCGCATTTCAACGCATCAGCGCCCGTCCCTGGAGCCGTGGGCGGCCTTCTAATCGCGCTCGAGGGATCCGGTCTCACACCGCCACCTCGGCCTTGATGTACGGGTGCGGGTTGTAGTGTTTGAGCGCGAAGTCCTTCTCGCGGAAGGCGAAGAGATCGGTCACGTCCGGATTGGATTGAGCGGTCTGATCGTGTTTTTCGACGCCATCGGCGAGAACGCGTTCCAGCAAATCATGGTACCAGCGCATGATTGCGATCTTTAAGGCGGCAAGCGCCGGTTCATTGGAGGATTAGCGGATCATGGCCAAGAAGCAACAGGCGGAGCAGTGGGCCGAGTGTCGGCGTCGGTGTGATGAAGACGAACGGCGGCAACGTGTGATGGTCATCACAGAGTTCGACGCCGGAAATCCCGAAGCGACTCTGCACGCCATGGCCGCCGAGATTCTGGAGTATCGCCGCGCCCTGAGGCTGCTGGCACAGGCGATTGGCTGGGCAGAGGCCGGCGCGCCGTTTGCGCTGATCGCCCCTGGTCGTTATTGGCCGCCACGAGCCTCGTTGACGGATTAGCGGGCCGCCGCTGGCTGATGGGCCATCCGGGCGATCCGCGCAACTGGAAACCTATGCGGATGAGGGAAAGTTCTCCGCCGTCGTCGCCGATTAATCGATTAATCGATTAACCGATTAATCGGAGGGAGCATAGTACGTCGCGACTCCTCACACGCACCTCGAATGGCGAACTCGGCCGATCATCGGCTGGCCGGAATTCCGGCGGCTTCGGTAGCGTAGCGACGTCGAGAGCCGCCGCGGAATGTGGCCCCGGAATTGAACCGGGGCACATGGTTTTGTGTCGATCGGATCACAATCCTCTGACACCGCCACTGGAGAAATGCCGATTTCTTCAGGATTTTTTTGTTGCTGATATACGGAAGGCTGTTGCGTTTCGCGGAACGCTGTGACATCTCGCTACACTGGCTGAACGCCTGCCGATCATCGCTGCGTGACGCCGCGGATAAGATCGCCAGCGCCATTACGGCAGCGGGGAAGGGCGGCAAGGTGGTGCGACTGCGGGGCGACGCATGAGAGCCGACGTACCCCCGCTCACCCACACGCCGGAACTGGACGTTCCCGCTTGGGTGCCGGAACCCGTCGCGCAATGCGCCCGCGCGAAATATGCTGCGGAAGTCCGTTGGGCGTATGTAGAGATCATCCGGGAATGTGAGCCTAATACCAGTCGCGATGAGGCTAGGCACCTGGCTGAGCAAGACGGGGTTCGCGCCGCTTACGCCGAGATTGTTCGCGAGGATCTGGCCGATATCGTTGAGGAATACCGGCCCCTCGTTTGCGATCAGCGAATGCGCGGCGTATGGCGTGAATTAACACGCCAACGCAAAGGAGGATTCTTGCACCCGGCCCGCGCGCCATCGGCGGCGGACGCGAAGGAACGGCAAGATGCGGCGATGGTCGAACTTTTTGACACGGCGCTTGAGTGCCAGGGATCGCACGAAGCCATCACGACACGAGGCAAGGCCGAGCAGCAGAGCGATCGTTATCTCGCGAAAGCAGAAGAGCTACGGGACGACGCCCTAACGATGTTGGAGCAACCGCTGCTTTTTTGCGGGAAAGACCTTTTGAGTGACAATCGACGTCATGGGCTTTCGCGAAAACTCGAGGATGCAGCTGACGTCTACAAAGAATATGCTCGCGCGATCCACACGGCGGCGCAGTTTTCTATGCCGCAGCGCGAGCATGATGCCCGCGCGCATTGGGTTGCGCTAACGATCGGCAACAAGTTCCGCGATCTATTTGGCAAGCCAATGTACGGCTTGACGGCAACGATCGCTTCGGTTGTCCTCGGCCGCGAGATTGACCCCCGCACGGCGCGACAATGGTGCGCGCACCACCCCGCAGTTAAGAAGCAAAAAATCGTCCGTTAAGCGCACCCTGCAGTTAAGACGCAAAAAATCGTCCCTTAACTGCAGACTAGTCAACTTCTCCAGAGTGCCGCATTTAATCCTCCGAACGCCGCAATTGGCCGACGGAGGAAATGCGCGTGAGTAGCGTTTCGCTCGACGACGAATGGATGAGCGAGGCAGAGGCCGCCACCGAAGTTCACAAGACGGTCCGTACGTTGCGGCAATGGCGCAAGAAGCGTCAGGGCCCGCCCTACGCCTTCTTCGGCCGAACAGTCCGCTATCACCGGGCGAGCTTCATTCGCCACTTTGAAGCGAGCCAAATTATGTCGGCCCGTAAATCGCGGCGGGCCTAATAAGCGCCCCGACGCGCCGTCCAATCGACGCGCCAGGGCGGCCACCCACGCTGTAGAGGCAGCGAAGATGGCGGAATCCCTTCATAGCATTGACCTGAGTGCGCTGCACTTCGTCCGGCGGACCGATTGCGTCGTCAGCTTTGTCCGCTGCTGGTCTGCCGTGGTCCTCCGTCTTTACCTTAACTTTTTTTGCGCGGGGGGTTGAGCATGACCGACGACAAAGTCGTGAAGCTGCCGGTTCCGGCAGCACAACAAGACAAAGACGCTGACGAACACACTGCCGAAGCGCCGGTAAAAAAATTCACGCAGAACCAACAAGGTCTGCACGACTGGGCGGCCAGTGCTGTTCAACGTCACGCCAAAGTCATCCGGCTTGCACTTGATGGTCCGCCCCCCGTGGAAGAGGACCTGCGCACAGAACTTGAGGCCGCTGGTACGAGATTCAATTTAAACCCAGTACAGGTGTGG
>Ga0306924_10008068_pt1 | contig 10597 bp, 7 predicted proteins | sample sta12Can44000111_FD_203756 | JGI IMG/M metagenome (GOLD analysis project Ga0306924, IMG submission 203756) | Lab enrichment of tropical soil microbial communities from Luquillo Experimental Forest, Puerto Rico - statanox.12C.anox.44.000.111 (v2)... | ecosystem: Environmental > Terrestrial > Soil...
GGTGGTCAGAACCACAGTATGGTGCTGCGTGGACGGACGACCATCGGTCGCGATCCTGACAACGACCTGTCGCTGGAAATGGCTTCGGTCAGCCGCCGCCATGCAGTCCTGGTTCCAGGCTTCCGCAGCGCGCTCGTCCAGGATCTTGGCAGCACCAACGGTGTGCTGGTCAACCGGCGGCGCGTTCGCTGTGCGCGGCTGCAGCACGGCGACCTGCTCACACTCGGCACGGCGCAGTTCCGCTACACGGTGGCGGCGGCACCGGTGGGGCACTGACAAGACGCCCGGCAGCGGAGTCAGGCGCGTCGGTCGTCTCTAGACCCCGCTCACGCGTTTCAGCTTGACCCTGATCACATCGCCGGTGGGCGCCTCGACGCGGCCGTCGTTGAGTGTGTTCGCCCGAGGATTGACGCGGTCGAAATCGAGCGGCACAGCAAGCTCCTTGGGATAGTGCGGACTGCAGCTCTCGGGACTCAGCTGCAGCCTCTGTGCGCCCGCCGAGTAGGCGCTGCCGCGGGGGTGGAGCTTGCACTCGCCAACTCCCGATGCCGCCTCGTACTGGAGTGTACCTTCGATGCCCCCGTCGTCGCGCACGCGGCTGATGCTGAGACTCACGACGCGCAGGAGTTGCTTGCCCGAGGTATCGACGTATTCGCCGCGCCAGGTGCCCGAAAGATCCTGGCGCGCAGTCGCAGTTCTCGTGGCGGCTGTCGTGCCCGCCGCGGACGCAGCTGTCGCGGCGGTTGACTCTGTGGACGGCGCTGCCGCTGGTTCGGCCAGCGAAGTCTCAACCGCGGGGGGCGGCGCGGCAGGTTCCGTGGATATCGGCGCTTGCGTCGGCGTTGGCGCCTGCTCCTGCATATAAGGAGGTACGCTGGTGGCGAGGGAGGCACTCGGCGGCGGCGCATCCAGCCTTGGCCAGTAGTGGACCAGAGTGCCGAGCACGGGCACCGCGACGAGCATTGCTACGATGAGAGGGCGATAGGCTCGCAGTGACCCACGCAGCGCGTGCGCCGCAGGAGACGGCTCAGTAGATGCTCCAGCAGATGCTGCAGGAGATGATGGCCTGGAGTTGTCGGCCAGGCTTCCTCGGCCTGGCGATTCAGCAGCCACAACACTCGATACCAAAGCTGGTGAGGCTGTAGCTGCCGGCGACGGTGCGGCCCCGCGCAGGTAGGACTCTTGCCGCAGCGTGGCTGCCGAATAGTCGAAGGCCATCGAGCCGCGTGGGACCTGGCCCGTCGACGATGTGTACTCGAACGCCATCGTGCGGCTGGGCGCGCGAGTGGCGGCCGAGTCTCCACTCATCGACGGCGAGTACTCGAGCGCCACCGTGCGGCTCGGATCGACCCGCGGTGTGGCCGCAGTGGGTGCGGCTACATCCGGCAAAGCGCGCATGAACTCATCCGCGCTCTGGAAGCGCGCTTCGGGCTCCTTGGCGAGCGAGCGCATCACGGCGTCCACGATCGGCTGTGGAATTCCGTAACGGTAGACGGTCGGCGGTTCCGGTAACTCGTTCACATGGGCGTCCAGAACCAGGTACTCGGGCTTGCCGCGCGAGTTGAACGGCCGCTGCCCGGCCAGCAGCTCGTAGAGGGTGATCCCGAGCGCGTAGACGTCGGTGCGGCAATCGACAGGGCGACCAAGGATCTGTTCAGGCGCCATGTAGAACGGACTGCCGATGCTGGTGCTGACCTGGGTCGCGCTCGGTGCACCCTGCCGCTTGGCAATGCCGAAGTCCATCACCTTGACGATGCCGTCTTTGGTGATCATCAGGTTGGCCGGCTTCAGGTCGCGATGGATGATGCCGGCGCGATGCGCAGCGGCGACCCCGCACAACGCCTGCTTGAAGATCGGAACGCACTCGTGTGCCGGGATCGGCCCGCGACGCCGGATCAACTGCTCCAGGCTCTCGCCGTCGATGTACTCCATCACCGCAACGGGTGCGCCCTCGTGTACGAAGTAGTCGAAGAGCAGCGCGACGTTCGGGTGATTGAGCGCACCTTGCGCGCGCGCTTCCTGACGGAAGCGCTCGACGAAGTTAGGATCGCCACGGGCCTCGGCGCTCATCACCTTGATCGCGACCGCCCGGTCGATGTTCACGTCGAGCGCCTTGTACACGACGCCCATCGCGCCGCGACCGATCAGTTCCAGAACTCGATAGTGGTCTATCAGGTCGCCGATCATCATCGACACCGTAGTGCTTTCCCGCGTGGCATCAGCAGGCGGTCGGTCACTGCGTCTGGCGGAATGCGTCCAGCGCTCTCGGATCGGGAGCCGCGTTGCCGTCCGCGATCAAGGTCGGGTGCACCCCAGGGCCGCTGGGCGGTCCATTCGGCCCCATGCTTTTGGAGGCCGCTTGCATCGCCTCCATGACCTGGGCCTCCTGCTCGTTCTCCATGGCGTTGAGATCGTTGAGCCCGATGCGTGTCTCCAGGCCCTGCGGGCAGTCGGCGGGTCCGCTCAGCTCGACCACCACTGGAACCATCCAGTCGTCATTGCTCATTCCGCCGATCCGTTTGATGTAATCGTTGGCGCTCAACGAGCAGTAGCCGTTGGCGCTACCGGAGGGAACCTCGAGCGGCTGCACGACCTGGAAGAACACGTGGCTCGACCTCAGCGCTGGCGGAGTGCTCGGAGTCGTCAGAGTCAGCGGCGTTGCTACCGCAGCCTGCCGCTCCCGTAGCTGAACTTTGATCTGGGCGTTGAGCTGCGCCTTGACTTGCGGCGTGACAGGCGGGGGCATACCGACTGGCGCGGACGGCGTATCGCTCGGTTGCGGCGCTGGCGGTCCATCACTCGGTTGGGAAGCGGACGCGGTGCCGCTGGGTTGGTCGGCGGGCTCCGCAGCGCTCGAATCCAGAGCGGGCGCCGCAGGCGTGCCGCGAGGTGAGGTCGCCAGCTCGGACGCGCCGCTCTGCGCCAGATAGGCCCTTTGCATGCTCCCAGCGATGATGTAGTCGGTCATCCACATGTCGGGGCTCGTGTACACCGGATACGGCGTGAACAGGGAACCATATATCGGGTACCACGGCTGTATCTGCCAGCTCCAGGTATAGATGACCGGGCGCGGCCATGCGCCGAGCGCCCAGGCGTAGTAGACCGCCGGGTATCGCACCGCTGGCACGAACGCCTCGTACGCGAACGCTCTGCCGTTTTGGTACCAAACCTGGCGTTGGTATACGTGCGTATACAGGACCTGTCCGCCGCTGACGAAGGTGCGGCTCGTCAGACCCGGCCGGATAGTGCGCTCGACCGTGCCGCTGAGAGTGTTGCCGTAACGGACAACACGGACCTGGCCGCCTGCGAGGCCACGGGAGACCTGGGTCACTCGGCTGCTACCGTCGAGATGGGTTTCGCGCATCACGCGGCCATCGGAGAAGCGCCGCTCCATCGTGCTGCGACCGACCTGCTCCCGGTGATCGTTCATGAACGCTTGCGTGCGCGGGTAGGAAGCCTCTCGGCGTGCAGCGGCTTGAACACGCGGCGCGTAGGTTGTATGAGACCCGCGGCTTTGGCGCGCCTCGGGCTCCTGCCGCACGGCCTGCCGCTGCCCCCCGGAGGGCCGGTGCTCATATCTTTCCCGGGCATTTTCGTCGCGCGCATCGACGGCGCCGATACCGGCAAGGCTGGCAAGGGCGACCATGGCGAGCGTCGCGTGGGCCCTACGATCCAATCTCCACATATTGTCACTCCAGATGCCACGGGCCACAGCGGCGCCGCCCTGGAAGGATGTAGCGGATAACTGTAGCGTGGGGAGTACGCCGCGGTGCGAACTGCGTCGCGGAATGCGCTGCCTGCTGAGCTTTGAGAACCGCAGCACACTCCCGTCAGGCGGCGGTGCGCGCAGTGAGGCGGCTGCGTAGATGCCTGGTGAAGAAATGATCAATAGACAGGAAACATCGATATCGCATTCTCTATACATGTCGACTGGACGGACCATCGGCGAACATCCTTACTGATCAGATGCTTGCTGGTCGCGAAATTGAACCTTCGCATCATCGGCCGCGAGGATTTTATTGCGATGAAGTGCTTCGCAGGCGGTCCGCAAGACATCCTGGATGCGCGGTCCGCCTATCGCAGTGCGCAAGGCCGGGTGGATCTGGATCTAGTGCGCGCAGTGGCTCGTCGATTTGGCCGGGACGCGGCCGATAACCTTGAGCAAGTTCTCGCGAACTGAGTGCGCGCTTTACACACTCAGCTGCTCGAGCACGCCTTCGAGGATCTGCTTTTCCAAGTGCAAGGCCTCGCGCCACTCGTGCTTCTCGGTCTTGACGATCTCTTCTCGCAGATCAGTCACATAGATCTCGAGCGCATGGCGGATGGTATTGCGTTCCGCCTCGGTGAAATCGAATAACATCTCACTTCCTCCAGCGCCTCACCTGGCGTGCAGTTCCACTACGTCGCCGTCGGCGACGGCATGATCTGGTCCTACTTGTTGACCATCGAACGCCCCACTTCCCCACAGCCGGGCGAACTTGAGCGACCGGGCAACATCTTCGTGCACAAGCCGAGCGACATCGGACACTGTGTTGCCGCGACGAACGATGAATGGCCGCGTTCGGTCCGGTGGATGGCCGGGCGGCTTCGTATACACACGTACGATCCCCAATGCGCCGAACACAAATGGCGCGAGTTGCTCGAGCACCTGGCCACGCTTCGCCGAGACCGCGACGGCGGGGAATCGCACACCGGCGAGCTCTTCCAGCGCGCTCACTTCGTCGGCGCCTGGATCCAGGTCACTCTTGTTCGCGACCAGGAGGGTGGGTAGTTCGGTGCGGAGAGGGTCGAGGGGGCTGACTCCGGGGCGAGGGTGCACCGCTGAGCCCTGCGAGACCTCGGACACACGCTCGCTACCGAGACAGGGCCACCGGTCCGTGAGCGTAATCTTGCGTTGCCCCAGCGCGGCACACACTGCGAGCACGTGTTCGGCGCATTCCGGGTCCGCGAGATCTACGACGAGCCAAGCCGCGTCGGCGGTTTGCAGCAACCCCGCCATCCACGGTTCCATGCGGCCGAACGAGATCGGCGGCAGATCGACGATCTGGAACGCGATGTCCTCGAAATGCAGCATCCCCGGGAGCGGTTCCCGCGTCGTTCCAGGAAACGCACCGACGGCAGCCTTGGACCCGGTCAGAATCGCATGCAATGTGGATTTGCCTGAATTTGGCGGACCGATCAGGCAGATCTGCGCCGCACCTTCGTAACGCACCGCATGCGCTGAGTGCCGGTGAGCGGCTCCCGCGTGCGTTGCGCCGATCTCGTCGGTCAGCTCTCGGATGCGGGACTTAATGTCCGCTTGCAGATGCTCCGTCCCTTTATGTCTTGGAATTGTGCGCAGCATCTCCTTCAGGCATTCGAGCCGCTCGCGTGGTTCGCGTGCCATGCGGAAGGCCTGCTCGGCCCTCTTGTACTCAGGAGAGAGATTGGCCGGCATATCCACAATCTAAGCTCATTGAGCAATCCGCGCACCTCCGGACACTCGCGTACCGGGTCAACGACGAATCCCGCAATCGCCCCGCTCGGGTTGATGGTTAAGGGCTCGGTGCCCTGGCCGGCGTCGTTTGGGTAGTCGTGCAAAGCGCGCCGCGCCACATGGGGTCGTAGCGCTATTGCCCGAGCATTTCGCACAGCAGCAAAATGACACTTCGATTAACTGGAATGTGGAAACTGCGCTGCACCAATGCTGCGCTGACGGCCTCTTCGGCTGTATCCGTCATCGAGCATGAGGTCCACGCGAGCGCTGCGGGCTAACTCAAGTCGCTACCTTCGACATTGTGTTAGGTCAAGAGCGCCTCTGCGCCGTACGAATGCACTGGATAGCCCGGGCCGACTTGGGCTGCCACTCGAGTGATCCAGTCAGAGACCGCAGGATAAGCCTCCAGTGCGAATCCGCAATCCTCGGCGCGGTGGCTATATGCGTAGACTGCGATGTCGGCGATGGTCAGGCTGTCACTGACTAGGAAGTGAGCAGACCGCAGGGAGCGCTCCATGGCAGCGAGCGCGCGAGCACCGGTCTCGCGCCGGGCATCGACCATGCCGCCCGCGTTCCGGTCGAGTCTGCCGGTGAGAGTCCAGAAACGCAGCGTGCCGATGGCCGGCTCGACGTAATACTGTTCGAAGAAGAGCCACTGCATCACCTTAGCGTTGAGATAGCGGTCGACGGGCAGAAAGCGCGTGCCTGACGCAAGGTAGACAAGAATCGCATTCGATTCCGCTAAGCTGCGGCCATCCTCCAGCTCAAGGACCGGAATTGCGCCCACCGGATTGAGTGTAAGGAAGTCTTCTGTGCGACTGCCGCCGGAAAAGATCGCTACAGGCTTAGTCCGGTAGGGAATTCCGAGATGCCCAAGCAAGACGCGGATCTTCCAGCCGTTCAGCGAGGGGAGATAATCGTGCAGCGTGAGCACGTGGTTCCTTTTGAGCGGCGGCTCTGGAGGCTCGCGTACCGGTTGAGGGCTGCAGTTTAAGCGAGGCGCTGGCGCTATGCTTACTATTGATCTGCAGCACCTCGATGTGGCGCCGCCTGACGACGCTCCCCATTACCACAGTGTCCCTCGACCTGTTCGTTTCCCGTCAGCGGCCCTTTAGCTGGCGCATGGCCGGCGCTGGCGCTGGGGTTTTATTGTGTCGCGTGGCTCTCGATCCACAACGACCGGCAGGCCTTCCCCGCAGTCCCGTGCCTCGTGATCCCGGCCGCCGGGAATAGTAGAGTTCGCCTATGAGCGTTCAAAAGGCGAGCGTCTGCCCACTCGACTGTCCGGACACCTGCAGTCTTGCGGTCACCGTTTCCGACGACCGTGTGCTCGCCGTGCGAGGCACAAAAGCCAACCCCGTTACCCATGGCGCCATCTGCGCCAAGGTGGCTAACCAGTATCCCGATTTTGTTCATGGCACCAACCGCTTGCGCCATCCGCTGAGGCGCGTCGGTCCGAAAGGTAAGGGGGAGTTCGAACGCACGTCGTGGGAGGAAGCGCTCGAGCTGATTCACCAGCGCGTCTCGGCCATCATCGAGCGTCACGGCGCTCAGGCCGTACTGCCGTTCAACTACGCCGGACCGCATGGGATGCTGGCCGGCGATTCGATGTCGCTGCGCTTCTTTCACAGACTTGGTGCGTCGTTATTGCTACGGAACCCCCTGTGTGGCGGCATTCGCAGCGCCGCTTACGCCGCCACGTTCGGTGCGACTCCGGGCACACCGCTGCAGCAAGTGGCGCTCGCTAAGCTCGTTATCGTCTGGGGCAACAATGCGAGCGTGTGCAATCTGCATCTGATGCGCCAGATCAACGCTGCCAAGCGTCACGGAGCGAAGCTGGTGGTGATCGATCCCCGGCGCACCAAGGTGGCCGAACAAGCCCGGCTGCATTTGCCGGTTCGTCCTGGTACCGACGTGGTGCTGGCGTGGGCGATTGCGGTGGAGCTGGAGAGAATCGGTGGCCTGGATCACCATTTCATCGAGCAACACGTGCTCGGCTTCAGCGCGTTCATGGAAGCAGCCCGCGCGTACTCGCCTGAGCGGGCGGCGGAGATTTGCGGTGTTGGCGTCGACGCTATCCGTGTCCTGGCGCGCTGGTACAAAGAGGACTCTCCGGCGGTCATTGCGTGGGGAAACGGGCTCGAGCGCAATCAGAACGGCGGCTCCGGACTGCGCGCCATCGCGGCACTGCCCGCGCTCGCGGGTAAGTTCGGCGTGGCGGGCGGTGGCCTGGTGGGAGGCGCCGGTTATGCCTTCCCGAAAACACCCGACAAGCTGACGCGTCCCGATCTTGCGCCCGCGGATACAAGGACGATCAATATTCTGGATGTCTCACAGCTAATCCTCGACGAGGATTTGGATCCGCCCATCAAAGCCTTGTTCATCTATAACCACAACCCCCTGATTGTGCATCCAGACCAGAATCTGATGAGACAAGCGCTATCGCGCGACGACGTATTTACAGTCGGCATCGAGGTCGCGATGACCGACACCATGGCCTTTGCGGATGTGATCCTGCCGGCATGCACCCACTTTGAGCACTCCGATCTCTACGCCGCGTATGGACAGCAGTATCTGCAGCGCGCCGACCCGGTGATTGCGCCCGTCGGCGAGAGTCTGCCAAACACTGAGATCTTTCGGCGACTGGCCAGCAAATTCGCCTTCGACGATCCCGTATTCCGGGCGAGCGACTCCGAACTGATGGATGCGGCACTGGCTGCGGATGATCCTCGCATGCAAGGTTACCGGCCCAGCCGAATCCCGCTCGATCGGGCGCTCAAAATGGAGTACGCCGGTGCGGAGCCCGTGCTATTCGCTACCGTCTGGCCGCAAACGCCGAGCGGCCGAATAGAGCTGCAGTCCGAGATACTGGGCAATCGCTACGGAGCCGCACTCCCGAGCTACCGAGCGCTCGTGTCGCGCTACCCCCTGACCCTGATCACACCGGCTTCTGACAAGCGCATTACTTCGACGTTCGGAGGTCTGGCGGCGAGCGATGCTACCCCTGTGCTCGAGATGAACCCGGAAGACGCGGCACATCGAGGGTTGGCGAGCGGACAGTCGGTGAGAGTTTGGAACGATGCAGGAGAATTAGTCCTGCCGCTGCGCATAACCGCGGCCGTGCGCCCCGGTGTTGTCTGTTCGGAAAAGGGCGCCTGGTTGCGCACCAGTCCTACCGGGCAGACTGTCTCCGCGCTCGCTCCCACCCATAAGGCTGACATCGCCGATGGTGCTTGTTTCAACGACGCGCGGGTCGAGGTGCACGCGCTCTGACTGTGCCTCGCGGGGCGAGATCACGCGCAGATTGACTTGAGTCCCGATTTTGAGGCCAGTTTGGAACTCGACTGGACTGGCTTCTGTCTGCGCATGCACGCAGTCGCGTGTCAGGTACTCTTGATCAATAAAAATCGATATCGCGAAAGATATCGATGGCCCCTATGATGGACTGGACCGACGGTTCCTGTTTTCCAAAGCAGTTCAACCGCTTAGGCCCCCTGAAAACCGCTTGTCTCCTTTACGTCTCCTCGAAATTTCGCTGAACTGGTCGATAGATCTCGTAGAGGCAGGATTCCTGAGTCAGCTACTCAGGGGATGACTCAGTCAGCGCGCGATTCGCTGCTCTCGCTCGCCCCGGCGATTGCGGTGGTGAGCTCACTGGCCAGCGTCGCTCAGGCCGGCGTCGCGACAGAGACGGCCGTCGCAACGCGCACGTAGTGCTGCGCCAATGCCGGCAGCACCAGCAGGTTCAGCATGGTCGAGGACAGCAGGCCGCCTAGCACTGTAACCGCCATGGGCCCTTCAATCTCCATGCCGGGACGGTTGAGGCCGAACGCGAGCGGCGCGAGGCCGAGCGCAGTAACGGCGGCGGTCATGAGAATGGGAATCAGCCGCTCATTCGCGCCGCGCAGCACGAGCTCCAAATTCCAGGCTGCACCCTCGAATTCGACCAGGTGCTCGTAGTGGGCAAGCAGCAATATCGAGTTGCGCGCACTCACCCCGAAGACTGTCACCAGGCCGACCACGGTGCCGAGCGAAATGCCGAGGCCGGTAACGGCGATCGCGAGCACGCTGCCGATCAGACTGAAGGGCAGATTTGCCAGCACGAGCCAGGCGTTGGCGCGCCAGTGAAATGAGACGAACAGGATGACCAGAATCAGTGCCAGTGCGAGCGCGGAGTACAGCATCAGTTCGTTACGCGTCTGCTGTTCGGCCGCCGCGGCTCCGGTGAACTCAAGATACACGCCCGCAGGCAGCGCCACGGAGCTGGCGATGACGCGCTGCGCCTCCTGCACCACACGCTGCAGCGGGGCTCCGCGCGTATTGAACGTCACGCTGATGCGGCGCTGCCCACCGTCGTGCTCGATGCTGTAACGGTCCTGGCTCACATCGATGCGCGCGACCTGTGAGAGCGGCACCGGACCCAACGGGCTCGCAATCATCAGCTGCGCGAGCTGCGCGGGCTGATGGCGCGCGGCCTCCGGTAGCAGTACGTCCACATCGACGGTGCGCGTTCCCTGGAAGGTCTGACCCACGCGTGCCCCCGCGTAAGCGGTCTCGATGGTGTCGAGGACATCCTGGACACGTAGCCCCGTCACCGCGAGCGCCTGCGGCGAGAGCTGGATCGCAAGTGCGGGGGTGCCGCCCTGCCGCTTGAACTGCAGATCGACGATGCCTTTGACCTTACCGAGGGCGGCGACCACTTTATCGCCGGTTGCATCGAGCGCGTCCAGATCGTTGCCGAACACCTTGATGGCAACCTGAGCCGTCTCCCCGCTCAGACTCTCGCTGATGCGATCACCGAGAAAGGTGACGACCTCGCCCTGGGTACCCGGATAGCGCTCGAGGATGGCGCGCAGCGCCTCCTGCGCCGCGCCCTGGTCGACCTTGGCGTCGGGCTTGAGCTCGACGTGGAACTCGCTGCGGTGCGGACCCCAAGTGTCCTCGCCCAGCTCGGCGCGGCCCACCTGCTGCTCGATGGTCTTTACATAGGGAAGCGCCAGAACCTCGGCGCTCACGCGCCGACCGACCGCCAGCATCTCATCGAGTGAAGTGCCGGGGATCGAGCTCGAGAACTGCATGACGAAGTGTCCCTCGCGAAAGTCCGGCATGAAGGTGCCTCCG
>Ga0306924_10008072_pt1 | contig 10590 bp, 9 predicted proteins | sample sta12Can44000111_FD_203756 | JGI IMG/M metagenome (GOLD analysis project Ga0306924, IMG submission 203756) | Lab enrichment of tropical soil microbial communities from Luquillo Experimental Forest, Puerto Rico - statanox.12C.anox.44.000.111 (v2)... | ecosystem: Environmental > Terrestrial > Soil...
GGGACGTAGTTGAACATGAACCGCTTGCCCTCGGAGTTGCGCAGCACCCCGCCGTCGCCACGGACCGACTCGGTGACCAGCAGCCCGCGCACCGACAGCGGCCAGACCATGTGGGTGGGGTGGAACTGGACGAACTCCATGTTCATCAGCGTCGCGCCGGCCAGCAGCGCCAGGGCGTGCCCGTCGCCGGTGTACTCCCAGGAGTTGGAGCTGTACTTGAAGGTCTTGCCGATGCCCCCGGTCGCCAGGATCACCGCGGGCGACTCGAACAGCACGAAGCCGCCGGTGTCGCGCAGGTAGCCGAACGCGCCGGCGATCCGGCCGCCCTCGGTGATCAGCCGGGTGACCGTGGTCTCCGCGTAGACCTTGATCATCGCCTCGGGGTCGCCGTGCTCCCTGGCGTCCTCCTGCTGCAGCGCCACGACCTTCTGCTGCAGGGTGCGGATCATCTCAAGGCCGGTCCGGTCTCCCACGTGGGCGAGCCGGGGATAGGCGTGGCCGCCGAAGTTGCGCTGGCTGATCTTGCCGTCCGGGGTGCGGTCGAACAGCGCCCCCCAGGCCTCCAGCTCCCAGACCCGGTCCGGGGCCTCCTGCGCGTGCAGCTCGGCCATCCGCCAGTTGTTCAGGAACTTCCCGCCGCGCATGGTGTCACGGAAGTGAACCTGCCAGTTGTCGTGGGGGTTCACGTTGCCCATCGCGGCGGCGCAGCCGCCCTCGGCCATGACCGTGTGCGCCTTGCCGAACAGGGACTTGGAGATGACCGCGGTCTTCTTGCCCGCCTGCCGGGCCTCGATGGCCGCCCGCAGCCCAGCGCCGCCGGCGCCGATCACCACGACGTCGTAGCTGAGCCGTTCGATGTCAGTCATTGCACTGTCCTAGAAGAAACGCGGATCGGTGATGGCGCCGCTGGCCACCAGCCGGATGTACAGATCGGCGAGCAGCACCCAGTACAGCGACACCCAGGCGATCTGCATGTGCCGGCCGTTCAGCTTCGAGATCTGGGTCCACATCCAGTACCTGGCGGGGTGCTTGGAAAAGTGCTTGAGCCTGCCGCCGAAGGCGTGCCGGCAGGCGTGGCAGGACAGCGAGTACAGCCACAGCAGCGCCGCGTTGATGATCAGGATCAGCGTGCCCAGCCCCATGTGCCCCCACTGACCGGCGTGGTTGCGGAAGGCGATCACGGCGTCGATGGTGAGGACGATGTTCAAGATCAGCGCGATCCAGAAGAAGTACCTGTGCACGTTCTGCAGGATCAGCGGGAACCTGGTCTCGCCGGTGTACTTCCCGTGCGGTTCGCGCACCGCGCAGGCGGCCGGCGCCCGCCAGAAGGCCCGGTAGTACGCCTTCCGGTAGTAGTAGCAGGTCAGCCGGAACCCCATCGGTATCCAGATGATGATGATCGCCGGGGTCAGCCAGGTCAGCCACGGGATCCAGGCGTACCCCGCCCCCTTGGTGCACGTGGTGGCCAGGCACGGCGAGTACAGCGGGGAGATGTAGGGCTTCCAGAAGTAGTTCGCGTTGACCAGCGAGGCCCAGGTGAGGTAGATCACCGCCACGGCCAGGGCGCCCGCGTTGATGGCGGGCTGGCGCCACCACGGGTCCCTGCGCAAGGTCCGTTCCGCGATCCGCGCCCTGTCCCTGGCTGGCGCCTGCGTGGCCTGTGTGGCCTGTGTCATCGCGTGATTCTCCGCCCGGTTATGCCGCCGCATGGATGCGGGTGAACCCTATTCCACTGCTATACCACCGCGTGGCTCAGGATCCGGTTTCGAGACCTGTGAGACTGGCTACACCCCTTGGGCGGGCTGATGGCGCCGGGGCTAGCAGTGCGTTACGCAAGAAGCCGGCCTGCAAGATGAGCAGGTTCTCGGCGACCTCTTCCTGCGGGGTCATGTGGGTGACCCCGGACAGCGGCAGCACGCTGTGCGGCCGCCCGGCCGCGAGCAGCGCCGCGGAAAGCCGCAGCGTGTGCGCGGCCACCACGTTGTCGTCGGCCAGCCCGTGGATGAGCAGGAGGGGCCGTTGTAGCTTCGGCGCATCGCCCAGCAGCGAACAGTTGTCGTAGGCAATCCCGTTCTCGCCGGGCTGTCCCAGGTAGCGCTCGGTGTAATGAGTGTCATACAGGCGCCAGTCGGTCACCGGGGCACCGGCCACCGCGGCGTGGAAAACGTCCGGGCGGCGCAGCACCGCGAGGGCGGCCAGGTACCCGCCGAACGACCAGCCCCGGATGCCCACCCGCCCGGTGTCCAGGTCGGCGCAGCGATCCGCGGCCGCCGCCAGCGCCGCCACCTGGTCCTCCAGAACCGGGCCGGCCAGGTCCCCGGCCACGGCGCGGTCCCAGCCCGGCCCGCGCCCGGGGGTGCCCCGGCCGTCGGCCACCACCACGGCGAACCCTTGCTCGGCGAACCACTGCGAGGTCGTGAAGGCGTTCTGGGCGGCGAGCACCTCCTGGTGGTGCGGCCCGCCGTAGGGGTCGAGCAGCACCGGCAGCTTCGCCGAGCCCGGCTCGTGCCAGGACGGGAGCAGCACCGCGGTGCGGATCTCCCGGCCGCCGGTGGTGAACAGGTCGGGGCGCGGGACGGGCAGCGCGGGCTGTTCGGCGAACGACGCGATCGTTATTTCTTCCCCGGGACGACGGTCCGTGCGCACGGTCACCGTCACGCCAGGCTCCGCCAGCGACCGGCTGAAGAGCACGGTGGTGCCGCCGGCCCGCCGTCCGGTGCTCACTCCGCGCTCCGAGACCTCCGGTACCAGGCCCTCCGGGCCATATCGCCACAGCCTGACCGCCGTCGGGTCCTCGTCCGACGCGGTGAACAGCACGGTGTTGCCGTCGATATCCGCGACCGCGCGGACCTGGAGATCCGGCGGGGTGACCGGGGCGGCGGTCCCGTCCACCAGGTGCCCGGGCGCGGCGACGATCAGCCGCTTGGCACCGTCGGCGTCGGCGGTCCACACGATCCGGCCGTCGCCGGTCCAGCCGGGGACACCGGGCACGATGTCGAGCCAGTGCTCGTCGGTGTCCTCCCGCAGCACCGCCACCGTGCCCCGCCCCGGGTCAGCGGACAACAGGCGCATCCGGCGCTGATCCCGGGTCTGGACGACGATCAGGGGATCGGTGCCGTCCCAGTTCACCGTCACCAGGTACGGGAAGGCGGCGCGATCCCACTCGAGGCGAACCGGGCCGCCGTCCAGCCCGGCCAGCAGCAGCGAGACGTCCGCGTTCGCCGTGCCCGCCGCCGGGTAGGCCACCTCGGCGGGCGCGCGGCCCGGGTTGGCCGGGTCCGCGATATGCCACCGCTGTACCGCCGTCTCGTCCACCCGGGCCACCAGCAGGGCCGTCCCGTCCGGCGCCCACCAGTAGCCGCGGGTGCGGCCCATCTCCTCGGCGGCCACGAACTCGGCGAGGCCGAACGCCACCGCCTCCGCCCCGGCCGGCCCGACGAGCAGCGAGTCCTCGTCGGTGTCCAGGGCGACCACGCGCACCCCGCCGTCGCAGGCGTACGCGACTCGCTGCCCCGTGGGGTCCGGGCGCGGGTCGAACGCGCCAGGGCGCGCCGGAATCGCCCGCGGCGCTTGCCCGCTGGCCGTCAGATCGGCCACGAAAACCTGGCCGGCCAGCACGAACGCCGCCAGCGTCAGCGCGGAGTCGCAGGCGAACGAGACGACGCCCGTCGCCTGTTCGCGGACCCGTTCCCGGCGTCCTTTCTCCTGCTTGGTCAGGGCCATGCCGCCGCCGAGCGCCGCCGGGTCCGCCGCCAAGCGCTCGGCTCCGGTAGCCACGTCGAGCACCCACAGGCAGTTCACCGGGTCGTCGCCGCCCCTGCTGCGCAGGAACGCCACCCGGTCCCCGGCCGGGGAGATCTGGCACGAACGGGGCAAGCCCAGGGTGAAGCGCCGGGTCCTAGCCTGCTGGCGGGGGAAGCTTTCGGTCATGGCCGTCCATCCTGCCATCGGTGCATCACGTAGCCTCGCGTGGCATGGAACGCCGCGGCGATGCGCGCCGCCTGCTGCTGGTGCACGCGCACCCGGACGACGAGTCGATCGGCACCGGGGCCACGATCGCCCGGTACGCCGCCGAGGGCGCGCACGTCACCCTGGTCACCTGCACGCTGGGCGAACTCGGCGAGATCATCCCGCCGGAGCTGGCGCATCTCGCCGTGGACCGGGAGAACCGCCTGGGCGCGTACCGGATGACCGAACTGGCCGCCGCGTGTGCCGCGCTCGGGCTTGCCGACCAGCGCTTCCTCGGCGGGCCCGGCCGGTGGCGCGACTCGGGGATGATGGGCCTGAAGAGCAACGACGATCCCGGCTGCTTCTGGCAGGCCGACGTGGCGCAAGCGGCCGCCGAGCTGGCCCGGATCATCCGCGACGTGCGCCCGCAGGTCCTGGTCAGCTACGACGAGCGCGGCTTCTACGGCCACCCCGACCACATCCAGGCGCACCGGGTGGCCGGTGCCGCGATTACCCAGGCCGCCGAAGGCGGCCAGGGTCCGTGGCAGGTCGCGAAGTTCTACGCCACCGCCGTGCCGCGGTCGGTGGCCGAAGCCGCGGGCCTGCCCTACTTCGTGCCCGACGAGCAGGTCACCACGGAGGTCGACGGCAGCGCCTACCTGGCGGCCAAGACCGCGGCGCTGCGCGCGCACGCCACGCAGATCGCGGTGGAGGGGAATAGTGAAGGGGGAATGGGGAGGCGGGCGGGGGGTGGGGGCCGGTTCGCCCTCTCCGATGGGCGCTGGCAGCCGATCAGCGGCCGCGAGTTCTTCACCCTGCTGGCCGGAGCTTCCGGCCCCGGCCCCGGCGCCATGGAGCGCGACCTGTTCGCCGGGCTCGATGCGCGGTGACCAGGCGATGGAACGGTGAGTCACCAGCAGTGCGTATAGCCTGCTCTGCGTGGAAGGCGGGCAGACCCGGCAGCGGCGGGAGTTCGGCGTGGTGGCGGCCTACGTGGCGCTGTTCGCGCTGGGCGTCATGGAGGGGCTGATCGGCAGCTTCCACTTTTCCCACAGCCTGGGCCGTGTCCCGGTCGCGTCGCTCGCCTTCTGCGCGCTGATCCTGGCTACCAGCCTGCTGGGCCGGGCCGGGATGGGCACCGTTCTCGGCGGGGTGCTGCCCGCGATCGGCTGGCTGGCGGCGGCGTTCCTGCTGACCCTGCCGACCGCGGCGGGCAGCGTGATCGTCACCAACACCACCGCGGGCATGTGGTACCTCTACGGCGGCGCGGTGTGCGCGGCGGTCGGCGTGGTGGCCAGCTTCTGGTACCGGCCGCGGCGCCCCCGCGCTCACCGATCGCCGGGGGCCCGCCCGTGAGCGACGTCGACCCGGCCGCCTTCCGGCGCGCCGCGGGCCAGTTCGCCAGCGGGATCGTGGTGGCCACCACCAGCCTCGACGGGGTCAGCCACGCGATGACCGCGACCGCGTTCACCGCGGTGTCCCTGGAGCCGCTGCTGATCTTGATGTGCGCGGAGAAGATCGCGCGGTTCCACGACGCGGTGCTGGCGGCCGGCACCTGGGCGATCTCGGTCCTCGGCGAGGACGCGGAGAAGACCGCCGCCTGGCTGGCCACCCGGGGCAGGCCACTGGACGGGCAACTGGACGCGATCCGGCATCACGCCGGGCCGGTCACCGGCGCCCCGATCCTCGACGACGCGCTGGCCGCCATGGAATGCCGGACCACGGCGGTGCACGACGGCGGGGACCACAGCATCGTGGTCGGCGAGGTTGTCGGGGTCAGCGAGCTACGGCCCGGCGGCAGCCCGCTGATCCACTACGCGAGCCGGTACCGCAGGCTCAGGGATTCCTGAGCATCTCCTCGAGCAGGTCCAGGGCCCAGTCCAGGTCTTCCTCGCTGATCGTCAGCGGCGGGGCCAGCCTGATCGTGGTCCCGTGCGTGTCCTTGACCAGCACACCGCGCGCGGCCAGGTGCTCGGACGCCTGGCGGCCGGGCATCGAGGCAAACTCCACCCCGGCCCACAGCCCGCGGCCGCGGACCTCGCGGACCGCCTCGCCGGGCAGCGCGGCCAGCCGGTGGTGCATGTGCGTGCCCAGCTTGGCCGACCGCTCCTGGTATTCGCCGGTGCCGAGCATCGAGATCACCTCGCGCCCCACCGCGCAAGCCAGCGGGTTGCCGCCGAATGTGGAGCCGTGCTGGCCGGGCTGGAACACGCCGAGTACCTCGCGGGAAGACACCACCGCGGACAGCGGCACGATTCCGCCGCCGAGCGCCTTGCCCAGGACGTACATGTCGGGCACCACGCCGTCGTGCTCGCAGGCGAACGTCGTCCCGGTGCGGCCGAGCCCCGACTGGATCTCGTCGGCGATCATCAGCGCGCCGCGGGCGGTGCACAGCTCACGGACCTGGGCCAGGTAGCCGGGCGGCGGCACGATGACCCCGGCCTCACCCTGGATCGGCTCGATCAGGACGCCGACCACGCGCGAGTCCATGGCCTCCGCCAGCGCGGCCGGGTCCCCGTAAGGGACGACGCGGAAGCCGGGCGTGTAGGGGCCATAGGAGCCGCGCGCGTCGGGGTCGGTGGAGAAGCTGACGATCGTGGTGGTGCGGCCGTGGAAGTTGCCCTCGAAGGCGATGATGACGGCCTGCCCGTCGGGCACTCCCTTGACCTCGTACCCCCATTTGCGGGCGGTCTTGATCGCCGTCTCCACCGCCTCGGCGCCGGTGTTCATCGGCAGCACCATGTCCATGCCGGCCAGCGCCGCGAGTTCGGCGCAGAACGGGCCGAACTGGTCGTGGTCGAACGCGCGGCTGACCAGCGTCACCCGGTCCAGTTGACGCTTGGCCGCGGCGACCAGCAGCGGGTGGCGGTGCCCGAAGTTGAGCGCCGAGTAGGCCGCGAGCATGTCCAGGTAGCGGCGGCCCTCGACGTCGGTGACCCAGGCGCCCTCGGCGGATGAGATCACCACGGGGAGCGGGTGGTAGTTGTGCGCGCTGTGGGCGTCGCTGAGCGCCCGCAGGTCGTTCGTCGTGGTACGCGCGGTCACTGGCGTCCTCCTTCCCTTGGTCAATCCAGGGTAGGAGGCGGCCCGGGGAATCTCGCAGAGCGAAACCCTGCGTCGTGTCGGCGATTTATTGCAGTCTTACCGATTTGACCGGCGATTTGTTGCGTGATGCCCGGCCGGCTATTTACCGACGTCGCGGGCGAGGTCCAGGCCGAGGAACCGGTCCAGGTAGGCAAACGCCTCGAACTTGGCACCGTCGGGTATTTCCTGATCCTCGGCCAGCCCGGCCAGGCTGCGCAGCGCGGATGGCGTGTCCAGATCGGCATCGAGCGCGCCGAGGAAATCGGCCACGTACTCCGCGCACATCGGCTTGCTGGGCGACAGCGCCCAGTGGCTCACCAGCTCACGCCAGTGCCTCAGCATGGCAGCCGCGGCGGCGAGATCATCGCGGCCCAGCGTGAGCGCTTCCCGGTACGGGTGCCGCAGCAGCGCGAGCCGGAGCGCGAGCGGGTCCGCGCCGGCGAGATCCGGGAAAGGCGGCCGGGCCGCGCCGGGTTCGATCCGGTGCGCCGGGGAACCCGCGGGCTCGCCCGCCGGGGCGACCGCCACGTCGAGCGGCTCCGGCGGGCTCGCCGCCACCTGCGCCGGGTGGACGTTCAGCGTGTCCCAGCCGGCCCCGGCCGGCTGGGACACGCTCGCCCGCAGGTGATGCCGTTCGGCGATACGCGAGACCAGGTCAGCGAGCAGGCAAGGTCGCGGCCGGTCCGGGTCAGTCACCCAGATGCTCAGCTGGCCGGGCCGGGCCGGCCGGACCGGCGTGACCCGTGCGGTACCGGACTCTGGAAGCTGGAGCACGATCCCCAGGCTATGGCCGCGGCGTCGTGACCACGCTCCAGCTGGATCCGTTCCACGACTCCGCCAGCGTCAGCTGGTTGCCGATGCCGGCGAAGTCGCCGACCGCCATGCAGCTGAACGCGCTCGTGCAGGAGACCCCGCGAAGCTCGTTCTCCGTGGATCCGGGGCTGGGGGTCTTGACCTGGCTCCAGCTCGTCCCGTTCCACGACTCGGCCAGGTTGAACGAGGACTCCCCGGTGGGATCCGTCGACGATCCGACCGCCATGCAGGCCAGCGTGCCGGGGCAGGAGATGCCGCCGAACCCGGCGACGGCCGCTCCGCGCGGGTTCGGGCTGGGCTGCACCTTCCACCCGGTGCCGTTCCACTGTTCGGCCAGGGTCACCAGGTTCTTGACCGGCGTCGCGTGGCCGCCCACGGCCAGGCACGCCGCCGGGGAGGTGCAGGCGACGCCGGCGAGCCCGCCGCTGGAGCCGGGAGTTGGCGTGCCGCGGATCTTCCACGCGGTCCCGTTCCACTGCTCGGCCAGGGTGAGCGAGGTCCCGGTGCCGTCGTTGAAGCCGAAGAACCCGGCGGCCATGCAGGCGCTGGAACTGGCGCAGGACACCGTGTTCAGCGCGATGCCGCCGGGCGTCAGCGGCGGCGGGGTGCTCACCACCTGCCACGTGGTCCCGTTCCACTGCTCGGCCAGGGTGAACTGGGCCGGGTTCAGCGGCCTTCCCTCGTTGCCCACGGCCATGCAGCTCATCGCGCTGGCACACGAGACGCCGTTCAGCACGGCGCCGGTATGGGCCAGCTGGGGGGTGGGCACGAGCCGCCACGTGGTCCCGTTCCAGGACTCCGCGAGCGGGTGCAACACCGTGACGCCGGGCGGGACCTCCACCTGGACCTGGCCTACGGCCATGCAGTTGGTGCCGCTGGTGCACGACACCGAACTGAGCAACTCGCCCCCGCCGAGGTGACGCGGTGACGGGCTGTGCAGGACCGTCCAGGTGCTGCCGTTCCACCGCTCGGCCAGGGTGAAGTTCTGGAAACCGGTGGTCCCCGGAATCTGCCCGAGGAACCAGCCGACGGCCATGCAGTTGTTCACGGCGGGGCAAGAGACCGAGCTGAGGCTCGCGTTGATCACCGACGGTGAGGCGGAGGCGCTGGCCGGCCCGGCCGTCAGCACCGCGAGGCAGCTCGCGGACAGCGCCGCCAGTGCCGGGAAGCTAAGCATGCGCGGGGTGAACTCGCGCCGGTTTCCTGTCACGAGCAATCCTCCGGGAATGAGGCATCCGCGATACCTGTGGCCCGCAGCGGCCACCGGCTGGCCCCGATGAGGGCCACCGGCGTAACGGCCACCCGGCTGGTCAGGTTCACGGGGAACGGAGGGCTTGACCGGATTATTACCCCAGCCGGGCAAGCCGGCCGACGGCCGCGTCGACCCGCTCGTCGGTGGCGGTCAGTGCCACCCGGATGTGGCGGGCGCCCGAAGGTCCGTAGAACTCGCCGGGGGCGACGAGGATGCCGGCGGCGGCCAGCGCCCGGACCGAGCCCCAGCCGTCCAGGCCGGACCGGGACGCCCACAGGTACAGGCCCGCCTCGGAGTGTTCGGTCACCCAGCCGGCCTGGTCCAGCGCCGCCCGCAGCCGCGCGCGCCGGGCGGCGTACCGGGCCCGTTGCTGCCGCGCATGGGAATCGTCCGCCAGCGCGGCCACCATGGCCGCCTGGACCGGGGCGGGGACGATCAGCCCGGCGTGCTTGCGTACCTCAAGTAGCTCCGCGACCAGCGCGGGATCCCCGGTGACGAACCCGGCCCGGTACCCGGCGAGGTTCGACCGCTTGGACAGCGAGTAGACCGCCAGCAGCCCGTCCGCGGCGCCGCCGCTCACCCCCGGATGGAGCACCGACACCGGCTCGGCGTCCCAGGCCAGTCCGAGGTAGCACTCGTCGGACGCGAGGACCGCGTCCCGTTCCCTGGCCCAGTCCGCCATCTTGCGCAGGTGCGCGGCGGGCAGGACGCGGCCGGTGGGATTGGCCGGGGAGTTCACCCAGACGAGGCGGACCCGCTCGGGGCCGAGCGACGCGAGCCCGTCGGCGGCCACCGCCCGGGCGCCGGCCAGGCGGGCCCCGATCGCATAGGTGGGGTAGGCCAGCTCCGGGTACACGACCGTGTCTTCCGGGCCGCAGCCGAGCAGGGCGGGCAGCGACGCGATGATCTCCTTGGTCCCGATGACCGGCAGCACCGCGCCGGGCTCCACGGACACGCCGTGCTCCCGGGCCAGCCACCTGGCGGCGGCGTCCCGCAACTGCGGCGTGCCCGCGGTCTGGGGATAACCGGGTGAGTTCGCGGCCGAGGAGAGCGCGTCGCGCACCGTCGGCGGGACCGGATCGACGGGGGTCCCCACCGACAGGTCCACGATCCCGCCCGGATGCGCCGCGGCCTGCTCCCGGTATTGCCCGAGCAGGTCCCACGGAAAGGCCGGCAGACGCTGGGCGGGCCTCAGCTGTCGTGCTCCTGCGGGGGCAGGGCCGCCACGATCGGGTGGTCCTTGTGGATCTTTCCCACCTTGGCGGCGCCGCCGGGGGACCCGAGATCTTCAAAGAACTCCACGTTGGCCCGGTAGAAATCCTTCCACTGGTCGGGCACGTCGTCCTCGTAGAAGATCGCTTCCACGGGGCACACCGGTTCGCACGCGCCACAGTCCACGCACTCGTCCGGGTGGATGTAAAGCATGCGCTCGCCCTCGTAGATGCAATCCACGGGGCACTCCTCGATGCAGGACTTGTCGAGCAGGTCCACGC
>Ga0306924_10008073_pt1 | contig 10590 bp, 7 predicted proteins | sample sta12Can44000111_FD_203756 | JGI IMG/M metagenome (GOLD analysis project Ga0306924, IMG submission 203756) | Lab enrichment of tropical soil microbial communities from Luquillo Experimental Forest, Puerto Rico - statanox.12C.anox.44.000.111 (v2)... | ecosystem: Environmental > Terrestrial > Soil...
ACAGCGAGATTGAGGCTGAGATCCGCCACGACACGGTCTGGCAGCGTCCAAGCTGGCGGCTCGGAGATCGCTCCGGCCCCGGCTATGCCGCACGAATCCGAGATTATTTCGACATGTTCTCCGGCGGCCCGGGACGCTCGCGCGACCGCGGTCGCCGAAATGGCGACCGTGCGCGGGAGGCTGCTCAGAGGGCGCTGTCGGCACGAGAACAGGCTCTCGCCGTGTTCGAGATTGAGCCGCCGTTCACCCCGGTGCGGCTCAAGGCGCGCTATAAGGCGCTGGTCAAGCTCCACCACCCCGATGCGCATGGGGGAGACAAAATGGCCGAGGAAAAGTTGAAGATAGTCAATCAGGCCTATGCCACACTGAAAGCCAGCTATTTTAGTTGAACAATCGTGCTGCGGCGCTCAAATTCCCCACTCAACTATCAGGATAGAAGAGAATAATGCCAAGCGTTCAGCCAGAGGCACCGACCGCCGCGTTCCCTTTGGATCAGCCCGACATCACGATCTCCGTGCGTCAGACCTTCGGGATCGACAGTGATCTCCAGGTTCCTGCTTTCAGCCAGGCGAGCGAGCACGTTCCTGATTTCGACGACGCCTACCGTTTCGATCACGACACAACGCTCGCTATACTTGCTGGCTTTGCCTTCAACCGGCGAGTAATGATCTGCGGCTATCACGGCACCGGCAAATCCACCCATATCGAACAGGTCGCGGCCCGGCTGAATTGGCCCTTGATCCGCGTCAATCTCGACAGCCACATCAGTCGTATCGATCTTGTCGGCAAGGACGCGATCGTGCTGCGCGACAACAAGCAAGTTACCGAGTTCCGCGAAGGTCTTTTGCCCTGGGCACTGCAGCACCCGGTCGGGCTGTGCTTCGATGAATACGACGCGGGCCGGCCGGACGTCATGTTCGTCATACAGCGGGTGCTCGAGGTAGAAGGTAAGCTCACCCTGCTCGATCAGAACCGCGTAATCCGGCCCCACTCCGGGTTCCGGCTGTTCTCGACGGCGAACACCGTGGGCCTGGGCGACACCACTGGCCTGTACCACGGGACGCAGCAAATCAACCAAGGCCAGATGGACCGATGGAACATCGTGGCGACTTTGAACTACCTGCCGCATGACGCCGAGGTGGACATCGTGCTCGCGAAAGTGCCGAGCTATGATGACGATGAAGGGCGGCGCACGATCAGCGCGATGGTGGCCCTTGCCGATCTGACACGCGCCGGCTTCATCAATGGCGACATCTCAACAGTCATGTCGCCGCGCACGGTCATGACCTGGGCCGAGAACGCACGCATTTTCGGCGACTTGGCCTTCGGCTTCCGCTTGACGTTCCTCAACAAATGCGACGAGATGGAGCGGGCGACCGTGGCCGAATATTACCAGCGCTGCTTTGGCACCGAGCTGGCTGAAACTGGCGTCAACGCGACCCTGATGTAGCCCGCAGCTCACAAACCACATGACCCAGGAGTTCTCGCCGACCGAAGTCTTCAAGCGCGCGACTGCGGCGACCTTGCGCGCTATTGCCGAGCGCGACGATGTGACTGTCGGGTTCGGGCCGGAAGCGGCCGGGCTGAGTGGTTCGCGGGTACGGCTGCCCAACCCGCCGCGCGAGCTTCCGGCAGAGGAGGCGGCACAACTGCGCGGTGCTGCCGACAGCGTAGCACTGCGATTGCGCTATCACGACGACGCGGTGCACAACAAACGCGTGCCAGGCTCGCCGCTGGCTAGGGCGGTATTCGACGCGGTTGAACAGGCGCGGGTCGAGGCGTTGGGCGCCCGGCGGATGGCCGGGGTTGCCACCAATCTCGCGGCGATGCTTGACGAGCAATATCGCCGTCAGGGGTTCGAACGGATTACCGAGCGAACCGACAGCACGATGGCCGAGGCGGTGCGCTTGCTGGCCCGCGAGGCGCTGACCAGAGAGCGGCCGCCGCCGGCGGCGCGGCATGTCGTCGATCTCTGGCGGCCTTGGCTGGAAGGTCGCATCGGCAAGGATTTTGGAGAGCTCGACCGCACAATTCTGGATCAGGACGCGTACGCGCGGGCGACTCGCAGGCTGTTGCAGGATCTCGAGCTCGATCTCGGCGAAGTCGACGATGAGGCGGAGAGCGAGGAGCAGGAGGGCGGCGAGGAAGCCGACGGCGAGAACCAGAGCGAGGGCGAGGGCGCCACCTCCGGGGCGCAGGACTCGGCCGACGGGTCGCCGATGGACGGCGAGGCCGAGGACGCGCAAGACGCCGCTGAGGCCGGCGACGGCGAGATGATGCCCGGCTCGAGCGACGATGACCCGGGCCGACCGGGCCGTCCAGGGCAGATGCCGCGCGGCCGCCCCGACGAGACCGCGGTATACCGTCGCTTCAGCACGATATTCGACGAGGTCATCGACGCCGACAAGCTGTGCGACCCCGACGAGCTGTCGCGGCTCCGGCACCTGCTCGACCAGCAGCTCTCGCATTTGCAGAGCGTGATCGCCCGCCTCGCCAACCGACTGCAGCGCCGATTGATGGCGAAGCAGACCCGGGCTTGGGAATTCGATCTTGAGGAGGGGCTGCTCGACGTCGCCCGTCTTTCGCGCGTCGTCGCCAACCCGATCCTGCCCTTGGCCTACAAGCGCGAGCGCCAGACCGAGTTCCGCGACACTGTCGTTACGCTCCTCATCGACAATTCCGGCTCGATGCGCGGCCGGCCGATCACCGTTGCGGCGATGAGCGGGGACATCCTTGCCCGCACCTTGGAGCGTTGCGGCGTCAAGGTCGAGATCCTCGGCTTCACGACCCGCGCGTGGAAGGGCGGGCAGTCGCGCGAGCGTTGGATCGCCGCTGGCAAACCACAAAACCCGGGACGGCTCAACGATCTACGCCATATTGTCTACAAGGCGGCCGACTCTCCATGGCGGCGCGCCCGGCGCAATCTCGGGCTGATGCTGCGCGAGGGCATTCTGAAGGAAAACATCGACGGCGAGGCCCTGCGCTGGGCGCACAACCGCCTGCTCGAGCGTACCGAGCAGCGGCGTATTCTGATGGTGATTTCGGACGGGGCTCCGGTCGACGACTCCACGCTCTCGGTCAACCCCGGCAATTATCTCGAAAAGCACCTCCGCGAAGTAATCGCCGAAGTCGAACGCTTGGGCGAGGTCGAATTGACCGCGATCGGCATCGGCCACGACGTGACGCGCTATTACCGCCGCGCCGTTACGATCGTCGACGCCGAGCAACTGGGTGGCGTCATGCTCGAAAAGCTCGCCGAATTGTTCGACGAGGAGCGCAGCTCACAAACCCGCGTGCGCAGTCGGCGCCGCGCCGCCTGATCGTCCAGCGGCGGCGCGCCGATAAAGCTACCAAAGGAGCAGCCCCGGCACGGGGCGCAGGATCAGGCGACCTGTAGCTCGGCGACGAGAACCTTGCCCTTGGTCTCCGGGCTGATCAGCAGCGAAATGACAACGCTGACCGCCGCAGCCACGGTTCCGATCAGCATCGGAATGACCAGCCCGACCTGGTAGTATTCGGCCAAGAACGTCAGCACGAGCGGCACCAACCCACCGAAGATTGCCCCTTGATGGTAGCAGAAGGCGCTCGCCGTCGCGCGGACTTCGGTTGGAAAACGCTCGGAGAGATAGCTGGGAAGCTGACTATAGATAGCCCCGCCGAACGCTCCCTGCAGCACATAGCCGAGAAATATCCAACTGAAGTCCGCAGTCAGCAAATAAAGCGGAGCTATCGGGACCGCGATTGCCGCCGGGATGATCATTGACCAACGGCGGCCGAGCCTGTCGCCCGTCCAGCCCCAAAATCCCATCGCCACAAACCCGATGAGGTTAAAGAACAGGATCGGCCAGAACGCCAGAGTCGGGCTCAAATTCAGGTCTTTCTGCAGGTGCGGGACGAACAGCGCTGTCAGCGAGTAGTAGAGGATAAAGTTGCTCGCCATCCACCAGCAGGCGGTCAGCGTGTTGTACACCAGCCCGCGCTTGAAGATGCTGAGCAGCGGCACATGGACCTCGCGGTTCTGAGTACGCTGCAGCCGCCGGTTTTCGACCCACACCTCGGGCTCGTTGACATAGCGGCGCACATAAAACACCGAAAGCGCCGGCAGCACTCCGATCCACAGCATGCCGCGCCAGCCGATATAGCCGACTAAGAGGCCCCAAATTAAGCTCGACAGCGCAAAGCCGATCCCCCACGACCCCTGCAGGACCCCGCTCATGAAACCGCGCGAGCGGGTAGGCCAGCTCTCCATCGCCAAGGCCGCCCCGGCGGGCCACTCCGCTCCCATAAATATCCCGAGCAATGCGCGGAAGATCAGCAGGAATAGTAATGTCGGCGAAAACCCGGCGATGAAGTTGCAGAGCGAGTAGCCGAGGATCGAGATCATCAACGGGATTTTTCGCCCGATCCGGTCGGCGAGCCAGCCGGAAGCGACGGCGCCGATCAGCCGCATCCACAGCGTGATCGTCAGCACGAAGGCGACTTCGCTCAACGGCACGCCAAATTCTTGAGAGATCGGCACCATGATCAGCAGGAAGACGGTGAAGTCGAAGGCGTCGAGGGTCCAGCCCAGCCAGGCCGCCCACCAGGCGTACCATTGGTCTTTGGTGGGTTCCTTCCACCATGGGATGCTGTTTACGATCTCACGTTCGACTACCGCCATAGCTCACAGTTCCTCTTTAATGTGCGATTTGAACGGGTTTTTACGCCTACTGCACGGCTCGGGTTAGGCCACTGACAGTTCGGCCACCATGACCGTCCCCTTGGTCTCCGGGCCAAACACAACCGACAAGATAAAATTGGCCAAGCCGAACAGGGTTCCGATCAGCATCGGGATCGCGAAGCCCAGATCCCAATTAACCGCGAAAAAGGTCAGGATCGGTGGCACCATCGCGCCGGGGATGGCGCCGACGTGATAACAGAAGCCCGTCGCGGTCCCGCGGATCTCGGTCGGGAATCGTTCGGTCAAATAGCTCGGGACCTGCCCGTACATACCGCCGCCGGCAAAGAGCCCTTGCAGCATGAAGGCGATAACCACCCAGGTGAAATTGCCGGCGAACAGATAGATCGGAACGAGCGGGATCGCGCACAGCGCCGGAATGATCATTGCCGGACGGCGGCCGAGCCTATCCGACACCCAGCCCCACCCGCAGCTGGCGAGAAACACAAACAGGTTGGCCAAGATCAGGGGGGTTGCGATCGACGCCGGGCTCAGGCCCAAATCCTTCTGCAGATGGGTCGCGAACAACGCGTTGATCGAATAGTAGGTGACAAAGCCCGCCGCCTGAAACCAGCACGTGGTCACGGTATTGCCGAGCATGCCGGGCTTGAAGATCTTGAGCAACGGCACCCTTACCTCTCGCTTCTGGGCGCGCTGCAGCCGGCGGTTCTCGAGCCATACCGCCGGCTCCTTGACAAAGTAGCGGATGTATACGAGGGCCAGCGCCGGGGCGATGCCGACCCACAACATGCCGCGCCATCCGATGTATTTGAAAAAGAGGCCATAAATTGCGCTCGACAGCAAAAAGCCTAAACCCCAAGAACCTTGCAGAACGCCGCTCATGAAGCCGCGCGACCGAATGGGCCAAGTCTCCATCGCCAAAGACGCGCCGGCCGGCCACTCGGCGCCCATGAAGAAGCCGAGCAGCGCACGGAAAAACAGCAGGAACAAAAAGGTTGGCGAGAACCCGGCGATGAAATTGCACATCGAATAGCCGAAGATCGAGATCATCAACGGCACTTTGCGGCCCATCCGGTCGGCCATCCAACCTGACGCCGTGGCGCCGACAAGCCGCATCCACAGGGTCAAGGTGAAAACGATCGTGACGTCGGTCAGCGGCACACCGAATTCCTGCGAGATCGGCAGCATGATCAGCAGGAAGATCGTGAAATCGAAGGCGTCCAGGGTCCAGCCGAGCCACGCCGCTACAAAGGCGTACCACTGATCCTTGGTAGGCTCCTTCCACCAGGGGACGTCTCTCATGGTCTCGACAGCCGACATCGCTGAACCTCCACTCGACATGACCCCTCGACCGGGAGCCTTGACGTTATCGTAGAGCAGCGATGTGCAATTGTCTGTTGTTTTTTATGATTAATTTTTACGCAAGGAGACCGGACGACTTAGGCGAGCACCAAATCCGGCACCATGTCCTTGCCCTTCGTCTCGGGGCCGAAGAAGAGTGCCAAGCACCAGCTGGCTGCGCCGATCACGCAACCAACCAGCATCGGCCTCGAGAACCCGAGATTATGGTCAACGGCGAAATAGGTTATCACCGGCGGCACAATACCGCCGAGTATTGTCCCCAGATGATAGCAGAAGGCGGCCGCCGTAGCCCGCGCCTCGGTCGGAAACCGCTCTGTCATGTAAGACGGCACCTGGCTGCCGGCGCCACCGCCGAGCAGTGCCCCCTGCACGACAAAGCCGATCACGATTACCCAGTAGTTGTCGCTGAGCATATACCAGAACGCCACCGGGATCCCCAATAATCCGGGAATGATCATCGCCCAGCGTCGGCCGATGCGGTCACCGGCGAAGCCCCAGGCGCCGCTCGACAAGAAGACCACCAGGTTCGCAAAGATGATCGGCGTGGCGATCATTGCCGGGCTGAAGCCAAGATCCTTTTGCAGATGCGTGGCAAACATCCCGTTGATCGAGTAATAGGTCACCAAACCGCCTGCCATCCACCAGCACGCGAGTGCCGTGTTGCCGATCATTCCACGTTTAAAAATACTGAAGAGCGGCATCCGCACTTCGCGATTTTCGGCGCGTTGCCGCCGGCGGTTCTCGACCCATACCGGCGGCTCTTTGACAAAATAGCGCACATAGACCACCGTCAATGCCGGCAGAATGCCGAGCCAGAGCAAGCCTCGCCAGCCGATCGAGGTGTAGAGCAGCCCATAGGCGGCGCTCGACAGCAAAAACCCGATGCCCCACGACCCCTGCAGGACCCCGCTCATAAAACCGCGCGAGCGATTGGGCCAGCTTTCCATCGCCAAGGCCGCGCCGGCCGGCCACTCGGCACCCATGCCGAAGCCGAGCAGCGCACGGAACACGAACAGGAACCAGAAAGTCGGCGCGAAGCCGGCAATAAAGTTGCAGAGCGAATACCACAGGATCGAGATCATCAGCGGGATGCGCCGGCCGACGCGATCGCCGAGCCAGCCCGAGCACACCGCGCCCACCAAGCGCATCCATAAGGTGACCGTGAACACGACCGCCACGTCGGTCAGCGGCACGCCGAATTCTTGCGAGATCGGCAGCATAATCAACAGGAAGATCGTGAAATCGAACGAGTCCAGGGTCCAACCGAGCCAGGCGGCGACCCAGGCGTACCACTGGTCCTTCGTCGGCTCCTTCCACCACGGAATCGGCTTTGTGATCTCGATCGCCGCCATCGTTGTACCTCCCTGTTACGCGGCTCCTGCCTTGGAGCCTGACCTTTGTACGAGCGAGCTCGCGAGAGGCCCGCCGGTGATTTTCACGCGACCGAGAGTTCGGCGCTCAGAACCTTGCCGCGGGTTTCCGGGCCGGCGAATACCGCCAACGCGACACTGATGCAGCCAAGAATAGTGCCGACCGCCATCGGGACGGCGAACCCCAGATGCCAGTTGATGGCGAAAAAGGTGATGACCGGAGCCGTCAGGCCGCCGAAGATCGCCCCTTGGTGATAGACGAAGCCGCTTGCCGTTGCGCGTACCTCGGTCGGGAATCTCTCGGCGAGATATGCCGGGTAGAGGACGTGCATGCCGCCACCGCCGAATGCGCCCTGTATCGTGAAAAACACCACGATCATCGTGTAGTCGCCGGTCATCAGATAGAGCGGTGTGATCGGGATCGTCAGCAGGGCGGGTACGATGATCGCCATGCGACGGCCGACACGGTCTGCCAGCCAGCCCCAGAACGAGCCCGACAGAAAGAACACGATGCTCTGCAGCATGACCGGCAGCGCCACCAGCCCCGGGCTGAGCTGCAAATCTTTTTGGAGAAATGTCGGGAATAACCCGCCGATCGAGTAGCCGACGACAAAGGCGCTGGCCATCCACCAGCATGCAGTCAGGGTGTTAACCAGCAGACCCCGCTGAAAGATTTTGATCAGCGGGACATGAACCTCGCGCTGCTGGAGGCGCTGCAACCGGCGGTTCTCGACCCAGACCGGCGGCTCTTTGACAAAGCGCCGGACATAGACGATCGACAATGCCGGCAGGACGCCGATCATTAACAGACCGCGCCAGCCGATCGACGTATAGAGCAGTCCATAGGCGGCACTCGACAGCAGGGCGCCGATGCCCCACGAGGCTTGCAGCACGCCGGCCATAAACCCGCGCGAGCGGATCGGCCAGGTTTCCATCGCCAGTGCAGCGCCGCAGGGCCATTCCGCACCCATGCCGATGCCGAGCAGGGCGCGAAACAGGAACAGAAACCAGAATGTCGGAGAAAAGCCGGCAATGAAGTTGCACGCCGAATACCAGGCGATCGAGATCATCAGCGGTTTCTTGCGCCCGATCCGATCGGCGAGCCAGCCCGAGGCGGTGGCGCCCACCAGCCGCATCCACAGGGTCAGGGTAAAAACCGCCGTCACCGCCGTCAGCGGGACGTTGAACTCCTGCGAGATCGGCAGCATGATCAGCAGGAAAATCGTGAAATCGAAGGCGTCCAGCGTCCAACCGAGCCAGGCGGCAGACCAGGCCAGCCATTGATCCTTGGTCGGCTCCCTCCACCACGGGATGGGCTTTATGATCTCGACCGCCGCCATGGCTGCCCTCCTGTTCGATTCGGCTCCCATATTGGAGCCTTGCGGAGAGTGTATGGCAGGGATGCACGAATGTCTTGAGCTTTTTTAACCTTTGGTCCGCGCCGCGATGCCGATCGCGACGAATGCTGATGATCGCTGCTTGCTTTAGAACGCGGTGGTGATCCGGTCGGAGGCTTCGGCCGGGCTGACCGGAGCGGCATAGGGATGGCCGAAGAGCGCAGCGGCACGATCGACCAACGCGATCAGGGAGAAGCCACCGAGCAGTGGCAGCGCACACTCTGGGCGATGGTCGGGATCCAGTTCATCAACACGATGGCGTTTTCGGTGCTGACCCCAATCATGCCGCTGTTCCTGCCGGTGCTCGGCGTCGGAGCGCCGAGCGCGGTTGCTTTGTGGTCCGGCGTCCTCAACGGTATCACCTCCTTCATCGCGGCCTTCGCTTCGCCGCTATGGGGACGCGTCGCCGACCGCCGTGGCCGCAAGCTGATGCTGCTGCGCTCGACCCTCGCGATCGGCGCCTTCACCGCGCTGATGGGTATCGCGGCGAATATTTGGCAGTTCTTTGCCTTTCGCGCGCTGATGGGAGCCTTTGCCGGTTTCTCGAGCGCTTCGATCGCGCTGGTGGCGAGCCAGGTCCCCGAAGGTCGGCTCGGCTTCGCGCTGGGCTGGCTCAGCACAGGCCAGCTCGTCGGTTCGCTGGTGGGTCCGCTGATTGGCGGCGCGTTGGCCGATTTGACCGGCAGCTACCGGATCCCATTCTACTGCACTTCGGCGACCATTCTGATGTCGACCGGGCTCGTCTGGATCACCGTGCGCGAGCGCTTCGTCGCACCGTCGCAGACCCGCGGTGGGCGATCGATCCTCGGCAGCCTGATCGCGGTGGCGCGTTCGCCGGGCCTCCTCGCTCTCTTCTTTGTGCTGCTGATGGCACAGTTCGGCGTGCGGACTGTGCAGCCGGTCGTAACGTTGTTCGTCCAAGAGCTGGTCGGCGCCAGGCCCGATCTCGCCACTTTGAGCGGCATCGCCTTCTCGGTGACCGGACTTTCCAATGTCATCGCGGCACCCTTTCTCGGCAACCGGAGCGACGTGATCGGCTATCGCCGGGTTTTGCTGATCTGTCTGTTGGGCGCAACCCTGACGACCCTGCCGCAGGCTTTCGCCGACAATTATTGGGTCTTCACCGCCCAGCGGTTCGCCGTCGGGTTATTCATCGGCGGCATCCTGCCGACTGCGAACGCACTTATCGGGCGCCTCGTCCCACGGGCCGAACGCGGCACGGTTTACGGCATCACCGCGTCAGCGATGTTCCTCGGCAATTCAATGGGTCCGCTGACCGGGGGCGCAGTAGCCGCAGCCTTCGGGCTGCGCTGGGTGTTTCTGGTTACCGCCGCAGTCCTGCTGGCGAACCTGGTCCGGGTCTATTATCGGGTGCCGGAATACGTCGATCGCGAGAGCTGAAGCAGATGATCGGCGCGCTATTCTGCGGCGTGCGGTGCGGTCACTGGGGTGAGGTGGCGGGTTAGCGCCGCGACCAGTGCATCGGCCTCGGCCGTGGTTGTGTCGAAACGGCTGACAAAGCGCGCCATACTCTGGCTGCGCCGATAAAACTGAAAGCCGTCGGCTGCGAGCCGATCCATTGTCACACTCGGCAGTTCGAGAAAGATCTCGTTGGCCTCGACCGGCGCCAATAGGCGAGCAGCGGAGGTACCATTCAGCCCCGCTGCAATGCGCGCCGCAATCGCATTCGAGGCGCGTGCCATGTCGAGCCAGAGACCATTCTCGACATAAGCGATCAGCTGGGCCGAAGCGAAGCGCATCTTGGACCAGACCTGGCCGGCGC
>Ga0306924_10008074_pt1 | contig 10590 bp, 12 predicted proteins | sample sta12Can44000111_FD_203756 | JGI IMG/M metagenome (GOLD analysis project Ga0306924, IMG submission 203756) | Lab enrichment of tropical soil microbial communities from Luquillo Experimental Forest, Puerto Rico - statanox.12C.anox.44.000.111 (v2)... | ecosystem: Environmental > Terrestrial >...
GCAAGTGGTCGCCGCGACCGCACTGTTCCAGCAACTTCACGTCGATTTGCATGATGTTGTGACAAAGGTTGTGCACGTCTTTGAACTTTTGCACCGTTCGTTCTGAACACCGCCCCTTTACACCAAATCCAAATCAACCCGGAAACGGTCGCCCTGGCGCTTGGCTGATTGTCCGCGCAAGGTTGAAAGTCACCGGGTGTGCAAAGTTGAAATGACACCCGGGCGCTGGCGTTCGGGACCACAAGCGGCGACCGTTGCGCCTACGGTGCCGGGTACACACAGTGGGTCGGAGGCCGCGCCGAGGACGAGCCAAAGACGCGGCGCCCCGAGGCTCAAATTTCGCTCTCGCAGAAAAAACTTACGCCCGCAAACGGCGGCGGCGGACCAACCTGAGCCCGACCAGCGCGGCGCCCAAGATCGTCAGTGACGCAGGCTCAGGTACCGCACTCGCCGAGAAATCCGCAGTCACAGCCCAGTCCGGCTTTAAACCGGTGGCGTCCCAGGGAGTAGTGAATAACTCGTCGTAGTTATTTCCATTGTTGAAATAAACGAAATTGCCACCGGGTATCGTCGCAGAACCGGAGGAAATTTGAGCCTCGCCAGGTGAGTCGTAGTACTGAGAAACGCTCAGGAACATGACATACTGCGCGCCAGCAGTGAGGGAGAGGCCATCCGTCACAAACGACAGTTGTTCATCTGTACCGTTGTTATAAACAACCTCCGGACTGATATACAGGGGAGTGCCCGCCATGGTGCCTGTCCAGGGGGCGATGTAAGCACTCAGGTTGATGTTCCCCGGGGTCACGGCTTGGGCTATATAGAAACTAAAGCTCTGCAGGACGTCGTTACCATTTGTGGGGGCGCTGAAGGTTTCTCCATAGGTGGCGGTGTTCGGGACGCCGAGCGGATGCCAGTATGGGGTGTAGCCGGTAAAATTATCGCAGATTGTGTCGGCGAGACAGATTGCCGGGGACAGCGTTAAGGCAATAAGAAGGGGCAGCGCAAAGCTAACTCTTTTTCTACCGTTTGATTTTCCAGTCATGTGTTCTCCTCGGTTTTAAACCTGTCAGGGGCGCGGGGGCATCGCCGCTAATCATGCCGTCGTTGCTGCGGCAATTTTCGTGCCACTGCGCGGCGGCGACTATTGTTTCAACAACATCAAGGGGGTTTCATGATCGCCCCTGCACTCCGTCGCGAAACTGTAAAAAAATCCGACGCGACAAGTCGAATTGACTTAGATAATGAAGCTCTCGCCGGGGATTTCCTTTATGTTTCAACAACATCGAGGGTTTCATGATCGCCCCTGCACTCCGTCGCGAAACTGTAAAAAAATCCGACGCGAGCCGTCACGGCTGTTGACGATGCAGGTCGCGATGACGGCGGTATCGAAAGCGGCGCTTTAAAGGAAACCGGGGGCTAATCGTAGCGCATTTTTCCAGTGCGCTCAGCGAGGACGAAAAGAACCATCTCAAACTCTGCCGCCAGCTTCGCAATAAAATCCTCCACTGCGATTTTCATGCCGCGCGGAAGAAGCTGGAGGAAATGGGCGCCAACCCTTAACCCGGCAACGTCAGGAGAACCGATATTAGCGGGCTGTCCGGGCGGCAGATGGCGGAAAAAATCACTATCGTTCGCGCACCAGCGACAACGCCAGATCACGATACGCCTCAGGCAGACGGTTATTGCTCGGCCGGCCGCGCCGCTTCGAAACCAAGCTGGTCGCGCCGCCGTGTTTCAAACCGGCCAACAACCGAAAGACCTGGCGCCGCTTCAGACCGGGTAACTCGCAGGCGTCGGCGACACGCAGACGGCCAGACTGAACGCCCAGCAAGACCTCAAGCCGGTCGAATTCCTTCTTGCTCATCGACACCACCGGCACCGCGCACCGCCGAGGCTCCTCGAACCCCGGGCAGTGTCACGACAACCTTGCAGAGGGGTGTCATCTCTATATTGCGGTTGCATCGCTCTACAGCAAAATCAGCAACATGGGGGAGCATTCGTTACCGCCCACCTCCACTCGTAATCCGACCCGCCGCCGGTCCAACGGGAGCTTGGCGATCTAGGTGTTCGCAAGGCGGCCCACACCTTCGATGACGGTGTCCCAGTCATCGACTTCGCGGTCCTGCGGGTGAACCATGACGTGCTGGACGCCGGCGGCTTCGTAAGCGGCGACCCGGTCGCGCATCATGCCGATATCTTTGCCGTCCCAATGCGAGCGCACCGAGATCGTGAATGAGGGCTCGGGCCGGTGGCGGCGTAGCCGCTTGACCACCTCGCCGGCCTGATGCGGGTTCACTTGGCTGCCGTGCCAGCCGTCGCCGATGCGCACCGTGCGGCGGTGCGCCGCCTCGGAGCGACTGCCGTGCCACATCGGGATGTGGCTCACCGGTTGCGGCAGCATCGTCATGTCCCTGACCACCGCAGGAATGTGTTTCGCCTCGAAAGTGACCGGGTCTTGCGACCACACCGCGCGCATCATCGCGATGCCCTCGTCCATGCGCCGCCCGCGCTCGTGGAACGGCACGCCGAGCGCCGCAAATTCGGGCTCGAGCCAGCCAACCCCGACGCCGAGGATCAGCCGGCCCTCCGACAGGTTCTGCAAGGTCGACAACTCCTTAGCGAGCGGCAGCGGGTGGCGCATCGGCAGCACGATGACGCTGGTGCCGAGCCGCACCCGCTCGGTCACCGAGGCGACCCAAGTCAAGGTCAGGATGGGATCGTAGAACAGCGGCGAGCGCGGAAACTGCGCACGCGGCACGATGATGTGCTCGCTGACCCACACGTCGCTCAAGCCCAGCGCCTCGGCGCGTTGCGCATGGCGCTTGATCAATGCCGGTGTGGCCTGCGATCCCGCCTGCGGCAGGTGCATTCCGAGTTGCATCACAAACTCTCCCGTGCTCGTCTCTGGTAACAATCGCATTTGCCAATGCGAGCACGAAAGGGGGAACGATGCGGTTCACCGGAAAGGTTGCGGTTATCACCGCCTTCGCCAACGGCATCGGCCGTGCCACCGCCGAGATCATGGCGCGCGAAGGTGCGGTCGTCGTCGGCGTCGACAATCACCCGGACCGCCTCGAAGAGGCTGTGGCAGCGTTGCGCGCAGCCGGCACGGCGCATGGGCGGATCTGCGATGCGCTCGATGCCGGGGAGGTCGAGGCGACCGTCGGTTCGGTCGACAGGGAGTTCGGCAAGGTCGACATCCTCGTAAACGCTGTCGGCGGCAGCACGATCATCGCCAAATCCGGCGCCGGGGTTGACGAGCTGACCTTTGCGGAGTGGCAACGCTTGATCGACTTCAATCTCAGCGGAACATTTCTGTTCACGCACGCGGTGGTGCCGATCATGAAACGGCAGCGGCAGGGCAAGATCGTCAACCTCGCCTCGATCGCCGGGCGCGGCTTGAGCGAGACGAGCAGCAGCGCCTATGCCGCCGCCAAGGGCGGGATCATCGCTTTTACCCGCAAGCTCGCCTTCGAGCTCGGCTCCCTCGGCGTCACGATCAATGCGATTGCGCCGAGCTTGACCCTGACCGAGCGCATTCGCCCGCATTGGGAGCGGCGGACGGCAGAGGCGCAAGCGGCGGAGATCGCTCGCACGCCGTTGCGCCGCGTCGCCGAGGCGGCCGACCAGGCCAAGGTCATCTGCTTTCTGGCATCGAGTGACGCCGACTTTGTCAGCGGTGTCACGATCGACGTTTCCGGAGGGAATTGACACGATGACGACTTTCGTTCTGATCCACGGCTCCTATCAGGGCGGTTGGATCTGGCAGCGTGTGGCGAGCCGACTGCGCGCCGCCGGGCACACGGTCTATGCCCCGACCTTGGACGGCTGCGCCGAGCGCAAGCATCAGGTCCGCGCCGGCATCACCACCGAGACGCACGCCGCCGAGATCGCCGAGATTCTGTTCTACGAGGACCTGAACCATGTCGTGATGGTGGGTACGAGTTCGGGCGGCATGGTGCTGTGCCGGGCTGCTGAAGGGGCGCGCGAACGCATCGCGCGAGTGGTTTTCGTCGATGCTCTGGCGGTCTTCGATGGCGAGCGGATCCGCGACATCGTCCAGCGCTCGACCGCGGTGCCGAGCGGGCTCACCGCCGGGCCGTCACGTGCGGATGCGGAAACCCGGTTGTTCGCCGATCTCGACCCGGCGACGCGCGCCTGGGCGCTCGAGCGTTACACCTTGCACCCGATCGGTATCTACGAGCACCCGGTCCGGCTGCAGAGTTTCTGGACGCAGCCATGGGCGGCGACGGTGATCTGGTGCCGCCGGGCGGTGAACCCCGGGGAGGCGCACCAGCGCCGCACCGCCGACCGGCTCAAGGCCAATTGGTTCGAGCTCGACACCAACCACTATCCGATGCTGAGCATGCCGGACGAGCTGAGCGGATTGCTGACGAGCTGACGATTGTCGATCACTTGAGCTGATCGGCGACCTTGTCGAGGCCGGCTTTGGCGCAGGCCTCGTCCTTCTCGCCACCGGGCGCGCCAGAGACGCCGACCGCGCCGATGACTTCGTCGCCGACCTTGATCGGCAATGCCCCCTGGGCCGCAATGATGCCGGTAAGGTGCACTGCGCTGATGCTGGGATTGTCTTTGACCCGCTGGGCAAATTCACCCGACGAAATGCGGAAGGTGCGGGCTGTGTAAGCCTTGCGCTGACTGTTCTCCATCGTGTGCGGCGGGGCATCGTCGCCGCGGACTGCGACAATAACCTCGCCGTTACGGCCGAGTACATGCACCGAGACGTGGTAGCCCTGCTTCGTGCAGGTCTCGAGCGCGGTTTGTGCGATCGTCATCGCCATCGCGGCGGACAGGCTCTTTTCGTTGAGCAATTGTGCGCTCGCCGGTGATGCGAGCGCGCAGAAGAGGCCGATAACGGCAAAACGGTTCAGCGGCGCAGGCATGCTTCACGCCCTCCCTCAAATTATGATCGCCACATTGTCGGGGCGATGACGAACTTCGGCGATCACATTTTCGCGCGCCCATTGCGAAGCGGCGAGCCATATGCATCCATTTGACTCCGCCGGCCCGCGCGATGTGGGAGGGCAACACGCCGCGAAGGTGCCTGTCGGCCGGACAGAGCCCCGCGACTGCGACGAAGAGGGGGGAGACGACGATGGAATTTGCTACCTGGTCGCCGCGCATGTTGTCGGTGCTTCGGATCATTGCGGCGCTGCTTTTTATAGAGCACGGAGCCCAGAAGTTTTTCGGGTTTCCAAGCGCAGGCTCGGCGCTGGACCCGCTGCACGTTGTTCAAGGCGTACTCGAACTCGCCGGAGGAATCCTCCTGCTGATCGGCTTCTATACCCGAATTGTCGCCTTCATCCTGTCCGGCGACATGGCCGTGGCCTATTTCATGGCGCACGCGCCGAAAAGCTTCTTTCCGCTGGTCAACGGGGGCCAACTGGCTGTTCTGTTCTGCTTTGTATTCTTCTATATCTTCGTCGCCGGCGGCGGCCCGTGGAGCGTCGACCAGCAGCGAGTGTCGTCGCGTTCCCTGTGATTGGCTAAGCCGAGGCGCGGCGCAGGTTCTCGATCCTCGCCTTCATCTCGGCCGGCGGCCAATCCTCGAGCAACCAGTCGGGCAACGGGTCGCCGGGTCCGCTGACCTTCAGCACCTCGTCCTGGTCGGCCCGCCCGTCGGGGAACAGCTGCAATGCGTGCGGGAGCTCGTAATAGATCTCGAGCGTGTTGCCGTCGGGGTCGGCAAAATAAAAGCTGCGCTGATTGATGTGGTTAGTAGCTCGCAGGATCTCGACGCCGCTGCCGACGAGGTGAGCGTAGGCCTCGCGCAAGGCCGCATAGCTGCCGACCTGAAATGCGATGTGGCCAAGCCCGATTTGCCCGCGCTGCGGGCGTTGTGCCGTCTCGGGCGCGGGATGCTGACCGATGTCGACGGTGTGAAAATTGTCGCCCAAGGTCATGAACACTCCGCCGTGCTCAGGGTCTTCCTCGGCGATCACAAAGCCCAACACGTCACGGTAGAAGCGCGTTGAGACCTCCTGGTCGGCGACCCGCAGATTGACGTGGCCGATGCCCTTCAACTTAATCATCGGGGTCTCCGGTGACCTGGCATGGACGATGGCAGTGAGGCTATGCCGCCCGGCGCCGCGGCGCAAGCGCGCGCCTCCGCCACCCTTCTCCCGCCTGCTCGCCGGGGAGGCAAGGGTGGGGAAGCGGGGCGCCACGGAATGGCTGGTATGGCGAGATCGGGGAAGCGTTTTGCGATTTGCCGGTTATGCTGGGCGTGATGAGCACGGTTACTTCCAACGAACGAGTAGTCGCACGACGTGTCGCTGAAGGCGCTGCCTTCTCGATCATTCTGGCGCTCGGGTTTTCGCATTTCCTCAACGACATGATGCAGTCGCTGCTGCCGGCGCTCTATCCGATGCTGAAGGGCACCTACGGGCTCAGCTTTGCCCAAATCGGCATGATCACCCTGACCTCGCAGCTGATCTCGTCGGTCCTGCAGCCGGCGGTCGGGATGTTTGCCGACCATCGCCCGCAACCCTATTCGCTCGCCGTCGGGATGGGTGTCACCTTCATCGGCCTGTTGCTGCTGGCGAGCGCCGGCAGCTATCCGATGCTTGTTTTCTCGGCAGCAATGGTCGGCGTCGGTTCCGCGGTGTTCCACCCGGAGGCATCGCGGGTCGCGCGGATGGCCTCGGGCGGTCGCCACGGCCTCGCGCAATCGCTCTTCCAGGTCGGCGGCAATGTCGGTTCGTCGCTCGGGCCGGTGCTCGCCGCGTTTATCGTGATTCCGCGAGGCCAGGCGAGCGTCGGCTGGTTCTCGGCGGCGGCACTGCTGGCGATGGCGGTGCTTGTCGCGGTCGGCAACTGGTATCGGCGCGAGCGCGCCGCACCCCCGCGGTCGGCGGGGCGGTACACGACTCAGCGGCCCGGGCTGTCGCGGCGTCGGATCACCTGGTCGATAGCGATCCTGTTGGCAGTGATCTTCTCCAAATCCTTTTATACGACGAGCCTCAACAGCTATTACACCTTCTACCTGATGAGCCGATTCGACGTCTCGATCGAGACCGCGCAGATCTACCTGTTCGCGTTCCTCGCGTCGGTTGCCGTGGGCACATTGATCGGCGGTCCGGTCGGCGACCGGATCGGCCGCAAGGCGGTGATTTGGATCTCGATCGTAGGCGTGCTGCCGTTCACCATGATGCTCCCACACGTGAACCTGTTCTGGACCGGGATCCTGACCGTCGCGATCGGGATGACGCTGGCGTCGGCCTCTTCGGCGATCATCGTTTATGCACTCGAATTGGTACCCGGCCGAATCGGCATGGTTGCCGGGCTGTTCTTCGGTCTGTCGTTCGGCATGGCCGGCATCGGAGCGGCGGTGCTCGGCCGGGTCGCCGATGCCACTAGCATCGATACAGTCTACCAGTTGTGCGCATTCCTGCCGGCTATCGGCTTGTTGACCGCGCTGCTGCCCGACCTTGGCCGGCCTACGCCGATAGTCCCAGCGAAATTGCGGGCGGCGGAATAAGAAGGTCCGGCTTTAGGTCGGTGGCGGATCGCTCTCGGACGGCGGCGCAGGTGACTTCTCGCCACGATGGAAGTCGAGCGCCATTCCATTCATGCAATAACGTAGCCCGGTGGGCTGGGGACCGTCGTCAAAAACGTGGCCGAGGTGGCCGCCGCAGCGGCTGCAGTGCACTTCGGTGCGGGTCATCAAAAAGCTGCGGTCGGTCTGCGTCTCGACCGCCTGCTCGACCGGCGCCGAAAAGCTCGGCCAGCCGGTTCCGCTGTTGAACTTGGTGTCGGAGGCGAACAGCGGTTGGCCGCAACCGGCACAGTGATAGATGCCTTCGCCGTACTCCTTGTCGAGCGGGCTCGATCCGGCACGCTCGGTGCTGTGCTCACGCAGGATCCGATACTCCGCCGGAGACAGCTTGCGCCGCCACTCTTCCTCACTCAATACGACCGCGAATTCTTTTGCCGACGTTTGTCTTCGGCCAGCGAGGCGGCCCAACAGACCCTCTGCCATCACATCCCCTCTCCGGACGTGGGAGTGCAACACAACGGGATATCGCAGCGGCGATGCCCTACGGCGCCGGGAATTCAGTGCACCCGCTCACCCTTGCCGGGGACTGGGCGGAGCAATTCGGCAGTCGAACGGGCGATCCAGCACCACACGACACAAGTCAGCTCGTCGTCGCTGCGGCGCAATCGCTGCGCCTCGCGCTGCGCGATTTCCGCGGCAGCGGCACCGTGCCGGCGAACGAGGAGCAAGGCCGCCTCCCAGATCTTGCGCTCGTTGGTCATCATCATCATCCGTGACATCATAACCGCAAAGCCTCGCGGATCACAGAAGTTCCCGCAGATTTACCGTGTTCGGAGCGACAATCTCCCAATCTATTCAACATTTAGTGCCCTTAACCTCGGCCGATACCGAATGCTGCTTGCACAGGCCGTGGCCATCCTTATATTCGCGCCATGCCCGACCTTTTCGACGCGCTGATCCCGCCTTCAGCCGACAGCTACTCTGCAAAGGACATCGAGGTCCTTGAAGGGCTGGAACCGGTTCGCCGCCGTCCCGGGATGTATGTAGGCGGCACCGACGAACGCGGCCTGCACCACCTAGTCGCCGAAGTGCTCGACAACGCCATGGACGAGGCGGTTGCCGGACACGCCACGCGGATCGAGATCGAGCTTGCGGCGGGTGACTGGGTCACGGTCCGCGACAATGGACGCGGCATTCCGGTCGATCCTCACCCGCGCTTTCCGAAAAAATCGGCCCTCGAGATCATCCTGACGACCCTACACTCCGGGGGCAAGTTCGGGGGTGACGCATACCGAACCTCGGGCGGCCTGCACGGCGTTGGGGTGTCGGTGGTCAACGCGCTTGCCGACCGGCTCGAGGTCGAGGTGGCGCGCGATCGGCGCTTGTGGAGCCAGAGCTACCGCCGGGGTGTGCCGGATACCGACCTTGTCGACCGCGGGCCGGTCAACAATCGCCGCGGCACGACCTTGCGGTTCCATCCCGATCCCGAGATCTTTGGCGGCATCGGATTTCGCCCGGCAGTGCTCTACCGCTTGGCGCGATCCAAGGCCTATCTGTTCCGCGGCCTCGAGGTCCGCTGGGCCTGCGATCCGGCGCTGCCACGTCCCGAGGGAGTTCCGGCCGAGGCGCGGCTGCATTTTCCCGGCGGGCTCGGCGACTTCCTCTCGGCTAGCCTCGATGGACGGGCGATGCTGACACTGCGACCGTTTCTCGGGCGGGTGGATTTCGCCGAAGGCGGCGGCGTTGAATGGGCCGTGGCGTGGCCGGAAGACGAAGAGGACGGCTTCAGCCATTCCTATTGCAACACCATTCCGACCCCTGAAGGCGGGACCCACGACGCCGGGCTGCGGAGCGCCCTGCTGCGCGGGGTCAAAGGGTATGGCGAACTCGTCGGCAATCGCCGCATCGCCCAGGCGACCGGCGAAGACGTCACCTCGGGCGCAGCATTGTTGCTATCCCTCTTCATGCGCGATCCCCAGTTTCAGGGTCAGACCAAGGAAAGGCTCGCCTCGACCGAGGCGACCAGGCTCGTCGAGAATGCCGTTAAGGATCATTTCGATCATTGGCTGAGCGCCGATCCGGCGACAGCGCGGCTGCTCCTTGACCGCATCGGGGAACGGGCCGAGGAGCGCCTGCGGCGCCGCCAGCAGCGCGAGCTGGCGCGCAAGACGGCGACCCGCAAGCTGCGCCTGCCCGGCAAGCTCGCCGATTGTACCCGCGACAATGCGTCGGGAACCGAGATCTTTCTCGTCGAAGGGGACAGTGCAGGTGGTTCGGCTAAGCAGGCACGCGACCGCGAGACCCAGGCGATCCTGCCGCTGCGCGGCAAGATCCTAAACGTGGCTAGCGCGTCGGCCGACAAGATGCGCGCGAACCAGGAGCTTTCCGACATCATCCTGGCGCTCGGCGCCGGCTCGGGTTCGCATTACCGCGAGGAGGCGTTGCGCTACGAACGTGTCATCATAATGACTGACGCCGATGTCGACGGCGCGCACATTGCTTCGCTGTTGATGACGTTCTTCTTTCGCGAGATGGCGCAGCTCGTCGAGAACGGGCACCTCTTTTTGGCGCTGCCGCCACTTTACCGCCTGACCCAGGGCGAAGTGACCCTCTATGCCCGCGACGACGCGCATCGCGAGGAACTGCAGCGAACCGCCTTCACGGGCCGCGGCAAGGTCGAAGTCAGCCGCTTCAAGGGCCTCGGCGAAATGCCGGCACGCTATCTCAAGGCGACCACGATGCATCCGGCACAGCGCACCTTGCTGCGGGTCACACTCCCGCCCAAGGCCGACCCGGCGGCGATCGAAGCCCCGGCCGACGAACTCGCCCGCACCCAGGCGCTGGTCGAAACCCTGATGGGACGGCGCCCCGAGTTGCGCTTCGAGTACATTCAGAAAAACGCGCGCTTCGCCCGCGATCTCGATGTGTGAACACCACTTGCGCAGGTCGGCGACGCCGCTTAACTAACACGCGTCGACCCGTTTGAATTCGGCTTCCCGGCCTGCGGGCGTTTGCAATCGTCCGACCGTGTCTCCCGAGCCAATCGATGTCCGATGCGTCGCGCTTGCGCG
>Ga0306924_10008080_pt1 | contig 10586 bp, 7 predicted proteins | sample sta12Can44000111_FD_203756 | JGI IMG/M metagenome (GOLD analysis project Ga0306924, IMG submission 203756) | Lab enrichment of tropical soil microbial communities from Luquillo Experimental Forest, Puerto Rico - statanox.12C.anox.44.000.111 (v2)... | ecosystem: Environmental > Terrestrial > Soil...
GCATGCGGCCTACCCCGATGGAGCCGTGCGCGCCCGGTGGCACATCGAGGAAGGCGTTCGGGTTTTCACCCGCGCTTTTGGCTCTGTCCCCACCGGGTGCTGGCCGGCCGAGGGCGCGATCAGCGCCGCTACGCTCGAGCTGCTCGCCACGGCCGGCGGCTTCCGCTGGGCGGCGAGCAGTGCCGGGGTACTGCGCAACAGCCTCGCGCTCAGCGACCCGGCAGCCGCCGAGGATCCGCAGGCCTACAACCGCCCCTACCGCGTGGCTGGTACCGGCATGAGCTGCTTCTTTCGCGACGATGCGCTCTCCGATCTCATCGGCTTCACCTATGCCACGTGGCACGGCGATGACGCGGCGGCCAACCTCGTGAACGAGCTGCTGCAGCTCGCTCGGGATTACGGCCAGGGCGGCAACCACGCGGTGTTGATTGCACTCGACGGTGAGAATGCCTGGGAGCACTACCCCTTCAACGGTTACTATTTTATGCGGGCGCTGTACGCGCAGCTCGCCAACCATCCCCGCCTCGAGCTCACGACGCTCTCCGACTGCCTGGCGCGGGGTATCCAGCCGGCGCCACTGCCGCGAGTGTGTGCGGGCAGCTGGGTGCACGGGACGCTCGCGACCTGGATTGGCGATGCGGCGAAGAACCGCGCCTGGGACCTGTTGTGCGAGGCCAAGGAGGCTTATGACCGCATGATGCGTGAGATGACAGACACCGCCCAGCGAGCCGGGGTCGACCGGCAACTTTCCCTGTGCGAGAGCTCCGACTGGTTCTGGTGGTTCGGCGACTACAACCCCACTGATGCCGTGAGTCAGTTCGACCGGCTCTACCGCCGCCAGCTGCTCGCGCTCTACCGGCGGCTCGAGCTGTCGCCCCCGGGCGTGTTGGCGCTGCCCATCGCAACCGGGAGCGGCCAGCCTGAGCACGGCGGAGTGATGCGGCGCGCCAACGCCTGAGGGCGGGCAAGCTGCACGCGAGCGATCGGCCATGATGAGCGCGAGACTGCCCGTATTCGACCGGCGCCGCGCCGGGGTGCTGTTGCCCATGTCCGCGCTCGCGGCACCGCTCGGACGCGGCGGCCGTGCGTTCATCGACTGGCTGGCCGACGCGCAGTTCTCGGTCTGGCAGATGCTCCCGGTCGGGCCCGTTGGGATCGACCGCTCCCCATACTGGGTGCGCTCGGATTTTGCCGGTGATCCCGCCTTCATCGACCCGGCGGAATTGCCCGACCCGCACTCATCCATCGGTGCCGAGTTCCTCGCCGTCTCCGGACCCTGGCTGCGTGATTACGCGCTGTTCGAAGCGCTGAGCGAGCAGCACGGCGGCGCTCCTTTCTGGCGCTGGCCGGCGCCCCTGCGCGATCGCGATCCGCACGCGCTCGAGCTGGCGCATCGCGACCTCGCACCGCAGGTGAGCCGCATCGAGCGCGAGCAGTATGCGTTCTACATGCAATGGAAACGGCTGCGCGAACACGCACGCAAGCGCGGGGTGCGGCTCTTCGGGGACCTTCCGTTCTACGTCGGTCCCTCCTCGGTCGAGACCTGGACGCACCGCGGGCTGTTCCAGCTCGCCCCGAGCGGTGAGCCCGAAGCGGTCGGCGGCGTGCCGCCTGACTATTTCTCCGAGCTCGGGCAACTGTGGGGCAACCCCGTGTACGACTGGCAGGCGCTGCAGCACACCGACTTTGCCTGGTGGCTCGCGCGCGTCCGCTCGCAGCTCGCGCGCCTGGATCTGCTGCGCATCGATCACTTCCGCGCCCTCGCCGCACACTGGGCGATACCGGCCGGCGCCCCAGACGCGCGCAGCGGAGCCTGGCTCAGCACGCCCGGCGAGCACCTGCTGCACAGGCTGCGCGAGGCCTTTCCAGACCTGCCGCTCGTTGCCGAGGACCTGGGGGTCATCACCGAGGATGTGCTGGAGCTCAAGAACGGCTTCGGCCTCCCCGGGATGCGCGTGCTGCAGTTCGGCTTCGATGGAGAGCCCGACAACGTGCACGTACCGCATCGACACGTGCGTGAGTGCGTGGTGTACACCGGCACCCATGACAACGACACGACGCTCGGCTGGTACGCCAAGCTCGATCCGGACACTCGCCGGCGGGTGGACCTCTATCTGCGGGTGAGCCCGGGGGCGATGCCCGAGGCTTTGACGCGCGCGGCGCTCGGCTCGGTCGGGGAGCTCGCCGTCATTCCGCTGCAGGATCTGCTCGGACTCGGCTCGGAGGCGCGCATCAACACTCCAGGCACTACGCGCGGCAACTGGTTGTGGCAGTTACCACCCGGCGCGCTCACCGCAGAGCTCGCCAGTCACTGCGCCCGGCTCAACCGGGTGTTCGGGCGGTCGTAAAGCCGGAGCACGCCTCGTTCAAGCCGTGAGCCGCGCGTACAGCGCCAGGTACTGCTCACCCTGATGCTGCCAGGAGAAATCGCATCGCATACCGTTGCGGACCATGCGCCTCCAGTGTGCCGGTAATGCGTACAGATCGAGTGCGGTGTTCAGTGCCCACTCGAGCGCGGGCGCGTCGAAGTCGGTGAACACCACGCCGGTGCCGCGGCCGCTCGCTGCGTCGTAGTGCTCGACCGAGTCGGCCAGGCCGCCCGTGCGACGCACGATCGGCACCGTGCCGTAGCGCAGGCTATACATCTGGTTCAGGCCGCACGGCTCGTAGCGCGATGGCATCAGGAACATATCGCTCGCCGCCTCGATCCAGTGGGCAAGCTCGTCATCGTAGCCGCTCTGAAAGCTGACACGGCCTGCGAAGCGCTGCTCGAGTGCGCTGAAGAACAGCTCGTACCGCGGCTCGCCGCTGCCGAGCACCACGACCGACAGGGGCCTGTCCTCGAGCACCCTCGGCAGCGCGTCGAACAACAGCTCGATTCCCTTCTGCACCGCGAGGCGGCTCACCATGCCAGCGAGCGGGGCGTCCCGAGATCCCTCGAGCCCGCGTCGTACGCGGAGCCGGCGCTTGAGCTGCGCTTTGACCGCGAGACTGTCGGCGTCGTAGTGCAACGGCAGATAGCGGTCGCGCCGCGGGTCCCACTCATCGTAATCGACGCCGTTCAGGATGCCCGACAGCTCCCCGCGCGCCGCACGCGCTCGCAAGCTGTCCTGCAGTCCCATGCCGTACTCGTCGCTGCAGATCTCACGCGCATGCGTCGGGCTGACGGTGGTGATGGTGTCGGCATAAAGGATGCCGTGGCGCAGGGCGTTGATACGCCCGGCGGCGAAGTCGGGCTGATAGAGAAGGGTTTGCGCCGCGCGCGGAAGCCCGAGATCCGCCACCTCCGTCGCCGGGAAAATGCCCTGATAGCCGATGTTGTGGATCGTCAGCACGCTGCGCGCACGCCTGAGCCAGGGCTCGTCTGCATAGAGGGTCCGCAGATAGAGCGGGGCGAACGCCGTGTGCCAGTCGTGGCAATGGACGATCTGCGGTGCGAAGCCGAGGCGCTGACAGGCGGTGAGCGCCGCACGTGTGAGCAGCAGGAAGCGCACGTGCTCGTCCGGGTCGGAGGTGTAAATCGCACCGCGCGCGAAGAGTGCCGGGCAGTCGATGAGGTAGGCCGGGACGCCCTGCGGGAGCGACGCTCGCAGCACCGAGAAAACGTAGGTCCGATTTCCCATCGCAAGCGAGATCTGCCCGAGCCCCGCTACCGGCTCAGCGGCACACGCGGCGCGGTCGATGAAGTCGTAAGCCGGTGTGAACAGCCGCACGTCGTGCCCCGCGCCGTGCAGGTACCGGGTGAGCGCGCCGGCGACATCGCCGAGCCCCCCGGTCTTGGAGAGCGGCGCCACCTCGGAGGCCAACAGGCAGATCGCGAATTTCTTGGGCACGGAAACGCTGATTTTGCGCGGCAGCCGTCGGGTTATGATGCCGCCATGCGGCGGCTGTTGATCGGGCTCACGGTCACGTTGCTGGTCGTTGTTTCGATCGCCGTCGGCGTGGCCGTTGCCCGCTGGCAGCACCCACACCTGTGGCCATAGAGGCCGGCGAGTGTAACTGAAGGTAGTGCCGCGGCGGCCGGGTGCGGCCGCCGGAGCGCAAGAATCGGGTCGCACGCGGCTCCCGCCTCATTATCATCTCGCGCATGAAACACACACACACCAGCCGGCCGGATGGCTTCGTCGACAGCCGTGACTTCGCCCGCGTCGCACGCGCAATCGACTATATCGATGAGCATTTCCGCGAGCAGCCGCGGCTCGCCACCATCGCCGCCGCAGCCCGCCTGTCGGAATTTCACTTCAACCGGCTGTTTCGGCGCTGGGCGGGCGTCACGCCACGGCAATATCTGGCTTTCCTTACTGCCCACGCTGCACGTTGCGCACTCACCGGACCCGCATCCGTGCTCGAGGCAGCCTACGGGCTCGGACTGTCGGGGCCGGGCCGGCTGCACGATCTTCTGGTAACGCTCGATGCCGTCACGCCCGGGGAAGTGAAGACCGGCGGCCTCGGCGTGCGGATGACCTATGGCTTCAGCGACACGCCCTTCGGCACGGCTCTGCTCGCGAGCACCTCGCGCGGTCTGAGTCACCTCGCATTCATCGAGCCGGGCGGAGAAGCGGCTGCGCTCGAGGAGCTGAGCAGCCGGTGGCCGAATGCTCACCAGGAGCGTGATGACGAGGCAGCCGCTACGCTGAGCCGGCGCATCTGGGCCGCTCCCAAAGCCGCATCGGGGGAGGGCGCGACGCTGAGGCTCGCCGTCACAGGCACCAATTTTCAGATCCGCGTCTGGCGGGCATTGCTCGAGCTCGGCTCCGCCGGTCCCACGACCTACGCCGCGCTTGCCGAGGCCGCCGGCGTCGCCCTGGGGGCGCAGGCGGTCGGAAACGCCGTCGGCGCAAATCCCATCGCCTGGCTGATCCCCTGTCACAACGTGCTCCGCAAGGACGGCAGTCTGGGTGGCTACCGATGGGGAGCCGGGCGCAAGCGAGCGATGCTCGCGTGGAGCTCGCTGCACAGCCTCCAGTCACCGCAACAGCTGAAGGCTTCGGGCCGTCTGTCCGCAGCCTCCCGTCTCGCGACATAAACAAGCGGCCCCTGCTGACCCCTGGGTGAGCCGGTGTACCGGGCATGACCCGGTTGCACTTTGGCGTTGCCGCGTCAAGAGCCGGCCGCTGTCAAACGGCTGTCATATTGTATAACACATTGATAAATAACATATTTATTACTGGTAGCGGCGGCGGCGGATCGGCGGAGCTGGTAAACTATGCCCGTTCCTCGGTCCGCGAAGATTTCCATGTCCGCCTCCCCGTACAAGCAGCTCGAGCAGGAGTTCAAGCGTCTCCACGCCTTTCGTGGTGCGCTCGCTCTGCTGCGCTGGGACGCGGCGGTCATGATGCCGCGAGGCAGTGCGGACGTTCGCGGTGAGCAGCTCGCCGCGCTCGAGACCGAGCACCATGCACTGCTGACCGCGCCGCGCATCATTCGCCTTCTCGACCGGGCCCAGGCCAACACTCAGGGACTCGCCGACTGGCAGATCGCCAACCTGCGTGAGATGCGCCGGCAGCGCGATCACGCCATCGCGACCCCGGTAACCCTGGTCTCGCGGCTCACCAAGGCGGCTTCGCGCGCAGAGGCCCGCTGGCTGGAAGCCCGGGCCCAGGGCAAGTTCGAGGCGTTTGTGCCGTACCTGGAAGAGGTCGTGCACCTGGTGCGTGACAAGGCCGCGCTCCTCGGTCAGGCGTTGAATCTCGCCCCCTATGACGCGCTGGTAGACGAGTTCAGTCCGGGGCTCACCACCGCCGACATCGATGCCATGTTCAAGGCGCTCTCCCGCCGGCTGCCCGCGCTCATCCGCGAGGCGATCATCGCGCAGGAGGGTCGGCCGTTCCTGCCACTCAATGGTAAGTTTCCTGCGGGTAAGCAGCGGGCACTGATCGTAGAGGTAATGAAAGCGGTCGGCTTCCAGTTCGATCGCGGGCGGCTCGATGAGAGCGAGCACCCCTTCACTGAAGGCGTTCCGGGCGACCTCCGCGTGACCACGCGGTTTGATCCCGATGATGTGTTCACGGGGCTCCTCGGAGCGCTGCACGAGACCGGCCACGCGATGTACGACCTCGGGCTGCCGCAGGAGTGGCGCGACCAGCCGGTGGGGCGGGACCGTGGGATGGCGCTCGAGGAGAGCCAGTCTCTGCTCATCGAAATGATGGTGTGCCGCAGCCGCCCATTCGTACGCTACGTGCAGCCGCTCATCGCCAGGCATTTCGGCACGAGCGGGCCGGAGTGGGAGGTCGAGAACGTCTACGGGCATCTCACGCGGGTGCAGCGCGGGCTGATCCGGGTCGACGCGGACGAGCTCACCTACCCGCTCCACATCATGCTGCGCTACGAGCTGGAGAAACAGCTGCTTTCCGGTGAGCTCGCGGTGCGCGACCTGCGGGAAGCCTGGAATGCCGGCATGGAGCAGCGCCTCGGCATTCGCCCCTCGAATGACCTCGAGGGCTGCCTGCAGGACATTCACTGGGCGGTCGGCTCCTTCGGCTACTTCCCCTCCTATGCGCTCGGCGCCGTCATCGCGGCTCAGCTCTACGAGAGCCTGCGCGCGGAGCTCCCCGGGCTCGATGAGCAGCTGGCACGTGGTGAATTCTCGGGTCTTTTCGGGTGGCTGCGGACTCACGTGCATGGCCTTGGAGCCAAGGTGCCAGTGCAGGAGCTGCTCAAGGAGGCCACGGGAAAGCCGCTCTCAGCCGCTTCCTTCGTGCGCTACGTCGAGGCAAAGTATCTCGAGACAACCGCCAGCAGCGCCGCGGCCTGAAGAGCCTTTGACCAAGCCCTCCCGTACCCTGACGCGCCTCGCCGCGCAGCTGCGCGGTGCGGTCGGCAGATGCATCGCCGACTACCGCATGATCCGCGCCGGCGACAAGGTCATGGTGTGCCTGTCGGGCGGCAAGGACTCGTACACGCTGCTCGACCTGCTCCTGTCTCTTCAGCGCAGCGCACCGGTGGACTTCGACCTGCTCGCCGTCAACCTGGACCAGAAGCAGCCGGGATTTCCCACGCACGTGCTGCCCGAGTACCTGCAGGCGCTCGGGGTGCCGTTCCGGGTGATCGAGCAGGATACCTACCGCGTGGTGAAGCGGATCATTCCCGAGGGGCGCACGCTCTGCGGGCTGTGCTCGCGGTTACGGCGCGGTGCGCTGTACCGGTTCGCCGCCGAGAACGGCATCACCAAGATTGCGCTGGGACATCACCGGGACGACATCGTCGAGACACTGTTCCTGAACCTGTTCTTCGGCGGGCGCCTGAAGGCCATGGCGCCGAAACTGCTCTCCGAGGACGGTCGCCACATCGTCATTCGTCCGCTCGCGTACGTGGCGGAGCGCGACATTGAGCGGTATGCCCGCGGCCGCGCCTTTCCGCTCATCCCGTGCCGCTTGTGCGGCTCGCAGGAGAACCTGCAGCGGGTGGCGGTGAAGAACATGCTGCTGGAATGGGAACGGGAGTTTCCCGGTCGCACCGAGTCGATCGCCTCGGCGCTGCGCAACGTCGAGCTCGAGCACCTCGGAGACCCGCGGCACTTTGACTTCGCCGGTCTGGACGCGCGGCGGACCGCGGCCATGAGCGAGCGCGAGGAGGAGGAGCTCGCAGAGGCTCTCGGCGCGCTGGCGCCCAGCGAAATTGCGCTGCCGTGAACCTGTCCCCGGCCGTGCCTGGCCCTGCGGTACCGTTGCCGAATTCATACTGGGTCATTGCCGGCCGCGTGCTCGCGGGTGAATACCCGGGCGGTGCGACGCCGGAGATGACGCGCGAGAGACTCTCGCGGCTGCTGGCGGCGGGAATCGATTGCTTTCTCGATCTTACCCACCCGCACGAGCTCCTCGCCTACGAGACGGCGCTCCCGGCCGGGGTCCAGTACCTGCGCCGCTCGATAATCGACCATGGAACGCCGACCGAGCCCGGCGTGATGGCGGAGATCCTCGATTGTCTGCATCGAGCCCTGCGCGAAGGGCGCGTGATCTATCTCCACTGCCGGGCGGGAATCGGCCGCACCGGCATGGTCGCGGGGTGTCTGCTCTCGGAGCAGGGATTTCCGGGGGAGCCAGCGCTCGGCGAGCTGAATCGCCTGTGGCGTCAGAGCGCTCGCTCGGAGCTGTGGCCGACCGTGCCCGAGACTGCCGACCAGGCCGACTATGTGCGTCGCTGGACGCGGCTTCCCTCCGCGGAATCCGATCCGCTGCTCGAGCCATCGGCGCTCACTGCGGCTCGGGGGCTACGGGGCCGCTTCCACGGCACGCTGCTCGGGCTCGCCGCCGGAGATGCCGTTGCGGTGGCGACCCAGCACCGACGCCCGGGACGGTTCACGCCGGTCGGGGACATGCTCGGAGGCGGTCCGTTCGAGCTGCCCCGTGGGGGCTGGAGTGACGACACTGCGATGGCGCTGTGTCTTGCCGAAAGCCTGCTGGAGCGCGACGGGTTCGACGCCCGCGATCAGGTCGCGCGGTACCGGCGCTGGCAACAGGAGGGATATCTCTCAGCCACCGGCCAGTGCGTTGGCATCACTGCACGCACGGCACGCGCTCTCGCGGTGGCGCAGTGGCGGCGCCAGCCGTTCTCCGGCGCTCATGACCCGGAGGTCCTGGACCCGGAAAGCCTGCCACGTGTTGCGTCCGTCGTGATGTACTTCTTCGCCCACGGCCCGGCTTTTGCTGCCGAGCAGGCCTCTGAAGCTGCCCGCACGACCTGCCAGGCCCCACGGGTGCTTGGCGCGTGCCGCGCACTCGCCGAGGCGCTGCACGCGGCGCTTTCGGGGCGGCCGAAATCCGCCATCCTGGCTACGGCGCGGGCGGGGGCGGCCCTTGCGGCTCAAGCGCCTGCCGAGGGGGCCCCCGCAGCACTCGCCGCGGCGCTCGATTCCTTCGAGCGAACGGCCAATTTCCGTGCTGCGGTGCTGGCCGCCGCGAACCTGGGCGGCGACAGTGACGTCGTGTCCGCGGTATGCGGGGCGCTTGCCGGGGCGCACTATTCCATCGGCGCCATACCCGCGTTGTGGCGCGATAGCCTGCTGAGGAAGCACTGGCTCGAGAGCTACGCCGACCGGCTCCTGGCTCACGCCTTGCTGAGCCTCGGCGCGTGAGCAGGCAGAGCTGAGCATTGCGTGCTGCCGGCCGCAGACAGCACCCAGGCACTTTCGGTAAGCTCACTCTTCCGATCCTCTTCCCGGATATCTGCCGAGCACGTATGTCGCCGCCGCGCGCCGCTCGCCGCCGTCCTGTATCCGTCGTGCGTACGCGCGCAGCGGCCGCGGCTACCCGGCGCGCTCGCCCGTGGGTCCGATTCAGCGATGAGGAGTTGCTGCGCACACGCTTCTGTGACCTGCGGCTGTCGATCGATCGCTCGGCCATTGCGCGCCACGTTCGGCGGCTCTATGCCGACCTCGAACGGCGTGGCCTGTCGCTGCGGCCACACGTGTGGCTGTCGGAGGAATGGTTCTCACCCGATGGAGTGCCCGGCATCGCCGTCCCGTTTTACCTCGCGCATCCGCGGCTCGAGCGGCTCGAGCGTCGCATCATGGGCGAGGCGGAGGGCGGAGACTCCCGGCTGCTGCTGCGAATTCTGCGTCACGAGGCCGGGCACGCTCTCGACAACGCCTATCGCCTCCGCAGGCGGCGTCGCTGGCGCGAGGTGTTTGGACCTGCCTCGCGGCCGTACCCCGCGCGCTATCGTGCGCGCGCCGGCAGCCGCGGCTATGTGCACCATCTGGGCGAGTGGTATGCCCAGGCGCATCCCACCGAGGATTTCGCCGAGACGTTCGCGGTTTGGCTCGCCCCCAAGTCCGGATGGCGCAAAAACTATGCCGGCTGGCCGGCGTTGCACAAGCTGCGCGCCGTCGATGAGCTCGTGGCGAGCGTGCGCCGCCGGCGCGCCCCGGTGCGCAACCGCTTGCGCATCGAGCCGCTCGACCGCAACCGCAGCACACTGGCGCAGCATTATCGGCGCTAGATTGCGCGCAATCGTCTGATCCGGCGCGGCCTCGCCGATGAGCTGCTGCAGCGGGCGTTCGCCGGGCAACCGCCGCGGCGCGGCGCGCTGCGCGCCACCACGCTGCTGCGAACCCATGCGCGCGCGCTCACCACCAGCGTCACCCGGGCGCTCGGCAGCGAGCGCTACAGCGTCGAGCAGGTGCTGCACATGCTCATCGAGCGCAGTGCCGGACTGCGGCTGTACGTGCGCGGCAATCGCCGCGAGGCGCTGCGCTACTCACGCTGGATGCTCGAGCGGCTCACCACGGTGTACTCCCAGGGCGAGACTCCTCACCTGGCCTTATGAGACGACTGCGCACGCTCGTCGTCGTGCACGCGAGCCTGGTGCCGCCGGAGAGTCTCGAAGGCCACAGTGAAAAAGACATCGAGGAATGGCGTACCGAGTACGACGTCACCAGCACCCTGCGGAAGCTCGGCCATGAGGTGCGCTGCATCGGCGTACTCGACAGTCTCACCGAGCTGCGCAGCGCCATCGCCGACTGGGAACCGGACATCGTCTTCAACCTGCTGGAGGAATTCGACGGCATCGTCACCTACGACCAGCACGTGGTGGCGTTTCTCGAGCTGATGCGTCAGCCGTACACCGGCTGCAACCCGCGCGGGCTG
>Ga0306924_10008081_pt1 | contig 10586 bp, 5 predicted proteins | sample sta12Can44000111_FD_203756 | JGI IMG/M metagenome (GOLD analysis project Ga0306924, IMG submission 203756) | Lab enrichment of tropical soil microbial communities from Luquillo Experimental Forest, Puerto Rico - statanox.12C.anox.44.000.111 (v2)... | ecosystem: Environmental > Terrestrial > Soil...
CGTTCGGTGATCGTGGTCGGTCCCGAGCTCAAACTGCACCAGTGCGGTTTGCCGAAGAAGATGGCGCTCGAGCTCTTCAAGCCGTTCATCTATCACCGGCTCGAAGCCGCAGGTCATTGCACCACCATCAAGCAGGCCAAAGAGCTGGTCGAGGCGCAGGAATCGATTGTGTGGGACATCCTTGAGGACGTCATCCGCGAGCATCCCGTGCTGCTGAACCGCGCTCCCACGCTTCACCGTCTGGGTATTCAGGCGTTTGAGCCCACGCTGGTGGAAGGAAAGGCCATTCGCATTCACCCACTGGTTTGCACGGCGTTCAACGCCGATTTCGACGGTGACCAGATGGCCGTGCACATTCCGCTTTCGCCGGAAGCCCAAGTAGAAGCGTCCGTGCTGATGCTCAGTTCGCGCAATATCCTTTCGCCGGCCAACGGCTACCCGCTGGCGGTGCCCACGCAGGATATGGTCCTCGGCATCTACTACATGACCAAAGCGAAGCCGAAGGCCAAGGGCGAGGGGCGCGCGTTCGGAACGGTCGAAGAAGTAATCATGGCGCTCGAAGCGGGCGAGGTAGAACTACTCACTCCCATCCGTCTGCGTTACACCGGTGAAGTGATTGACCTCACGAACGCTTATGACGACCAAGATGTCATTCACACCGAGCCTGTACAGCTCAACAAACAATTCCTGCAGACCACAGTCGGCCGGGTGATCTTCAACGACCACCTGCCTTCGGATATGCCTTTTGTCAACGGCCTGCTCAAGAAGAAGGGCATCCAGGCCCTGGTGCAATACGGCTATTTGCGCTTCGGACTTGAAAAGACCGTGCAGATGCTGGACCGCCTCAAGGAACTCGGCTTCCTCTACGCCACCAAGGCCGGTGTCTCCATCGGCATCAGCGACATGGTCATTCCCAGCGTGAAATTCAAGCTCGTGGATACGGCCGAGCATGAGGTCGTCAAAGTCCAGCAGCAGTACCTGGATGGCGCGATTACGAACGGCGAGCGCTACAACAAGGTCATCGCCATTTGGAGCGACGTCACCGAGAAGGTTGCCGATGAAATGTTCAAGGCTCTCGAACAGCAGGATAAAGAGGGCGTGATCAATCCGATCTACGTCATGGCCGACTCGGGCGCACGCGGATCGAAACAGCAGATCCGGCAGCTTTCCGGGATGCGCGGATTGATGGCCAAGCCGTCGGGCGAGGTCATCGAGACACCCATCACGTCGAACTTCCGTGAAGGACTGACCGTGTTGCAGTACTTCATCTCCACCCACGGTGCTCGCAAGGGTCTGGCGGATACGGCGCTGAAGACTGCCGATTCCGGCTACCTGACCCGCCGGTTGGTGGACGTGGCGCAGGACGTGATCATCAACGAGTTCGATTGCGGCACCGCTGACGGAATCTACGTCGAACCGATTCTCGAGGCTGGTGTCGAGGTCGAGCCGTTGCGCGATCGGGTTGTCGGTCGCGTTTCGCTAGAGAAGATCAAAGACTACGAAGGCAACGTGATCGTCGAAGTCAATCAGGAGATCACCGAAGAGTTGGCCAACGCGATTCAAGCGGCGGGCATCGAGCGGGTGAAGATCCGCTCCGTGCTGACGTGCGAATCCCGTCGCGGCGTGTGTGCGCGCTGCTACGGACGCAACCTCGCCACGGGCCGCTTCGTGGAGATGGGCGAAGCTGTCGGCGTGATTGCGGCTCAGTCGATCGGTGAACCAGGCACGCAGCTCACGATGCGCACGTTCCACATCGGCGGAACGGCAACGCGCGTCACCGAACAGTCAAAAGTCGAGGCCCGCAGCAACGGCTTCGTCAAGTTCATCGATTTGAAGGCGGTAGAGGGCCGGGGCAAGACGCTCATCGCCATGAACCGCTCCGGCTTGATCGCCGTCGTCGACGAGAAGGGCCGCGAAAAGGAACGCCACCACGTGGTTTACGGTGCGCGGCTTCGCGTCGAAGACGGCCAGCCGGTCACCCTGGGCCAGGTGATGTGCGAGTGGGATCCGTACACTTTCTCGATCTTGACGGAGACGGGCGGTACGATCGAATTCAAGGATCTGCAGCCTGGCCTCACGATCGAAGAGCAAGTGGATGAAGTCACCGGTCTTTCGCAACTTGTGGTCACCCTGCCGCCGGGCGATGAAAAGCACCAACCGACCATCCAGGTGCGAGACTCGCAGGGACGCGTTCGCAAGAAATACCTGATGCCGTCGCGTGCTCACTTGATGGTTGCCGATGGCGACGATGTGCAGCCGGGCGACGTTCTGGCGAAGATTCCTCGCGAGACCACGAAGACAAAGGACATCACCGGCGGTCTCCCGCGCGTGGTGGAACTGTTCGAAACCCGCAAGCCGCGCGATCCGGCGGTCATCAGCGAGATCGACGGCGTGGTCAAGTACGGCGAAATCGCCAAGGGACAGCGCAAGGTTTACGTCGAAAGCGAGGATGGAAGAACGGTCAAGGAATACTCCATCCCGCGCGGCGTTCACATCAACGTGCAGGAAGGCGAACACGTTCGTGCCGGCGAACCGCTCATCGATGGGCCGCTCAACCCGCACGACTTGCTTGCCGTCCTGGGCGAAAAGTACACGCAGGCCTACTTGGTGAATTCGATCCAGGAAGTCTATCGCCTGCAGGGCGTGAACATTAACGACAAGCACATCGAAGTGATCGTCCGACAAATGATGCGCTGGGTGAAAGTCGAGGAAGTGGGCGACACAACCTTCCTTCTCGAGGAACAGGTCGACAAGTTCCGCTTCCGTGAGGAGAACGATCGGGTCATCCGGGATGGCGGTAGGCCCGCAACAGGCCGCCCGCTGCTGCTCGGCATCACCAAGGCGTCCCTCTCGACCGACTCGTTCATCTCGGCCGCCAGCTTCCAGGAAACGACCCGCGTGCTCACCGAGGCGGCGATTTCGGGGAAGGTCGATTATCTGCGCGGTTTGAAGGAGAACGTGATCATGGGCCGGCTGATACCCGCTGGCACGGGTCTCGAACGTTACAGGAACATCCAGCTTCTCACTGAAATTCCCAAGGAAGAGCCGCAGGCAATCGAGCCTGAACTCAGTCCTGAGGAAGCGGCGGCGCTCGATTTCCTGCGCAAAGATACCGACGCGGTTGCCGAGAGCTAAGTCTGGAATGGAAAAGAGGGCGGAGGGTCTGGCGACTTCCCGCCCTTTTTTCTTTAGGCGGCGGTGTTTCTTGGCTGCCTATGCCATCGTGGAACATCGTTTCTTCTGCTCACCCCAGTAAGCAATTTGACATCGGCCTTTGTTTCTTTGCGCCTGGCAATTCGCGCGAACATGTACACTTTTCACAGGCCCCTCAACCGCCACCTGGGCAAAGCGGATGTTGCCCCTGAACTGGGCGAGCGCTCGAATGTCTTCCCAATCCTCGCGAGAACACCGCAGTCCAACAAGCACGCGATCGACCTCGCCCGAGCAGTTTGAGAAGCTCGTGGAGCTGATCTCGCGTTCTCAACAGGGCTACCGCGCGCTCATCGACAGTTTGGATCAGGCTCTGTTCACACTTTCACCGAGAGGTGAAGTACTGGTCGCCAATCTTCGCTTGGCCGAGATCTTGGGCGTTTCCTTCGTCAACTTGATCGGCCACTCTCTGTGCGAATTCATCGAGTCGCCGCCTGCCGAGGAGGTCGCCCGGGTGCTTCCCGCTTTTCTGGCCAGAGGGTCCTGGTCAGGCACCCTGGGAGTAAGAGTGAAGGGCAACAAGGAAGTACGCCATTTTTCCTGTTGGTTCCAGGCCGTATGGGAAAAAAAGCAGGTTGTATCCATCACCGGCTGGGCCCGTGACGTAACCCGTGAGCACGAGGCGGAGATTCGCTTTTCCGAGCTGTTCGAATCCATGACCGAGGGTATCCTCTTTGCCGCCCCCGACGGCAAGCTGCTAGATGCGAATCCTGCGCTCGTGCGCATGCTCGGCTATCAAAGCAAGCAGGAGCTGCAGGACCGCGACGTGCGGGAACTGTATGCCGATCCGGTCGATCGAGCCGGCCTAATCCGCGATCTGGAAGAGAGGGGCGCGGTTCAAAACCGCGAGGTTGCGCTGGTCCGAAAAGACGGGAAAGTGCTTCGCTGCCTGACTTCGTGTTTCGCGATCCGAGATGCGTCCGGGCGCACCGTGCGTCTGCAAGGTACGATCGTTGACATCACCGATCGCACCGAAATGGAAAGGCGCCTCCACGAAGAGCAGGAACTGCGGCGTCGGCTCATCGCCAATTTTCCGGACCTGATCATGGTCCTCGATGGTAACGGCAAGTTTACTTTTGTCAGTGACCAGGTGAGTCAGATCCTGGGCTGGACTCCTGAAGAGTATCTGGGCGGGCAAATCGGCGCCCGCGCGAATCCCGAGGACCGCGCGAGGCTAGAGAAAATGGTCGAGAGCATCCTGAGCGGCGAGACCTCCTGCGCGCAGGTTGAATTTACTGCCCCGCGCAAGGACGGCACTTGGCGAACACTGATTGCGACGGCGAGTCCGCTCTTCGATGAGAAGGGCCACATCACTGGAGTGGTTACCTCTGCGCGGGACATTACCGAAGCTCGCAAGATCGAAAGACAGCTACACAAAGAACAGGAATTCGCGCGCAGGCTCATCGAGTGTTTTCCGCACATGATCGTGGTTCTGGATCGGCAAGGCCGGTTCACCTTCGTAAGCGAGCGGGTCAGGGACGTTCTGGGCATTTCGCCCGAGGAATACCTCGGCAAGGAGGCCGGCCGGCGAAGCGACGAGGAGAGCCAGGCGAAGCTTGCCGATATGTTCGAGAATCTGATCTCCGGGCGCAGGCGCCAGCAGCAGGTGGAGATTCGGGCTCGTCACGCCGACGGAACGTGGCGATCCATTCAGGTGAATGCAAGACCGCTGTACGATCAAAGCGGCGAAATCATCGGGATGGTTTCCTCCGGGCAAGACGTCACCGAGTCGCGCCGCATCGAGCACCAGCTCCTGCAGAAAGAGAAATTCGCGGCCATGGGGCAGATGATGGTTGGCGCGGCTCACGAGCTGAATAACCCGCTCACCGCGATTCTAGGCGTTGCTGATCTCTTGCGGGAGCACGCAGGAAACGACACGACGCGCCGGCAGGTTGATTTGGTGCTAAAGCAAGCGCGGCGCGCGGCGACGATCGTTCAGAATCTGCTGGCGTTTTCGCGGCCGGTTACCCTCGGAAGAGTAAAGCTCAATCTCCTAGAGGTGGTCAAAGAAGTGCTCCGGCACCAACAGCTTTCGCTCGATCAAAGAAAGATTCGCGTAACAGTCGATGCGCCTGATGACCTGCCTGCTGTCGAAGGCGACCAAAAGCTCCTCAAGGAAGTGTTCGTCAATATCATCGCAAACGCGGAAGATGCTGTGGCGGTTGCACGGGAGCACGGTACGATTGCGGTGAAGTTTTCCGTCGAGCGTGGTTACGTCCGGGTGTCGTTCAAGGACGACGGCGTGGGCATTTCGCCCGAAAACATCGGAAACATTTTTGATCCGTTTTTCACCACCAAGCGGACCGGAGGCAGCAGCGGGCTCGGACTTACCATCTGCCTGGCGGTGATCAAGGAACATGGGGGGCGAATCGAGACCGAATCCGAGAGCGGTTCCGGCACCACCCTGCATGTCCTTCTGCCGACGGCGTCCCCGCTGGCGGAGACCGCCGCGTCTGCTGTTCCCCGCCCTGCCCAAGCATCCGCCCCGGGCCTTGCAACACTTCGCGGATATCACGCGATCATCGTCGATGATGAAGACAGCATCCGCGAGATCGTTCAGCAAGCGCTTTCCGCACGGGGGATGAGTGTCGACGCATTTGGGAGCTCAGAGGCAGCCCTCGCCTATCTTCAGAGCAACCAGTGCGATATCATCGTGTGCGACTTCAATCTTCCCGGCATGAGCGGATTGCAACTGTGTGAGCGGCTCCGCCGGGAACGACCAGACAAGATGCCTCGCTTCGTGTTTATGACCGGCGACCTACTCGATACGCCTGCCATCGATCGCTACCGCACCCCCGGTATGGCGTTTCTTCAGAAGCCCTTTCATGTCGCTGCACTGGTCGACCTGTTGGCCGCTATCTTGAAACCGCAGCCGGCACAGGTCGGCTAGCCTGGTGCCTGAATGTGCTACTTCGTCCGCTCCGTCGAATTCGTAGCAGCCGCATCGACGCCGAAATCCCAGACGTAAAGGCTCATTGCTTCTTGGTCCAGGGTCTGAGCAAGAGCATACTCGCCGGGCACCAGCGGCTGGCTGAGCGTAAATCGGTATACGCCCTGTGCCACCTGCCACTTCTGCATAGGAATGCTATCCCGCAGCTCCGCCTTTTCGCCGAACAACGCGTCTAAATGCTCAATCAATCGAGTGTCACCGTGCGGTTTTGCCCGCACCAGATCTACATTGGGCTCGCGAGCATCGGCCGCTCGCAAGTAGAACTCGGGCTGGTTATTGCGGAGTCGGAATTTCGCGCGCGCGCCTTGAATCGAAACATTCTGACGCGAGGGAACAATCGGCACCGGAATCATGACCTGCTCGAGCCATCGACCCTTCGATACCTTCGAACTCGTCTCCGCCTGCGGCAGGGTAAGTACGGCCTTGCCGTCCAGAACGAACAGGTTCACCCCCGCGGGGAGGAACACGTCCGGAGCCACTTCGAGGCTGGCATCTACGTCGACAGGTGCGATAATGCGGTTCGCTTCTTGGGCGTGCACCTTTAGGTTGAGTGCGGAATCGCGTTGAGTTTCCTCCGATTCCGCCTTCTTGGTCCTGTCCCAGTCCACCAGATCGGCCGGCATCATTTCCCAAGAGCTGCTGTCTAGGCTGTAGTAGCGAACCCGATCGCCCTCTACCTGATATTCGCGGATCATCTGGAAGCTTCCATCTTTGAGGAAGAGCTTTTTGCCACGCGGCGGAAGGGGAACTGCAGCCTTCCTGGAGGGCTGTGCATCTTGACTAGGCGCGGTCGCGGGAGGGGAGGCTTGCTGAGCGATAAGCGACCCTGCCCCTGAGGCCATCAGCAATCCGATAGCCGCCCAAAGCGACGCACGGAGTATCGACCGCCGCGGTCCTGGTCGAGTGAAAGATTCGCCTTTCACATTGGCTCGATTTCGAAGTGGCCCGTGGTGCATCGAGGGAGACCAGCTAACTCTCAGCATACGCCGCAGCCGCTGAAGCGACAACCTCGGCGCGCAAAGCCGACTTGGTGAATGTGATGATCGAACCGAGGCGAAGGCTGTCCTGGTGGGCGAGGGAACCTAATGGTTGCAGCGGGGATGGAGGATGGCAATGATCATTAAGTCCGAATTGGTAAAGCGCCACTGGCGAACTGGGGAACCGGCGCCCACCGCCAGAGAGCCCAAGTGTTTGGATTCCGCAAAACCGCGAAGGTGCTCGGCGCAGATTCCGGTCAGGTTGACGGCCTCTTCCTCGGTGAAATATTTCTGGCTTGATCGAATTCGGACCACGGTCGAACCTCGCAATCGTTTTCAGATGCTGAACTCAGGGTAAGTGCCGCCTTAAGTCGCTGCAATAGTCGTTCCGTACCAATGCCTCTAGGACTTTAGAGTTTTTCGATCGAATTCCGAATTGCGTCCCCAGCCGTCGAGCCTCGGGCAGGAGTCTCGGAGCGGCCGAAGATTCACATTAGGTCTGCAATATTTCTGTCACGTAAACGAAGCGTTTCGGACCCTGTAAACTGGTGCTCAACTGCCCGGTCCGGCGCGTTCGTACGCCCCCGCGATCTGAAACACGGTTGCTTCGCTGAAATGCGGGGCGAAGACTTGCATCCCTACCGGAAGTCCAGCCTTGGTTTTCCCGCAAGGAACGGAAATGCCCGGAACGCCGGCGAGTGAGCCGGTCACCGTGTAAATGTCGGCCAGATACATCTGCAATGGGTCGGACACCTTTTCACCGATGCGGAAGGCAGGTGTCGGAGCGGTCGGAGTGACGATCGCCTCCACCTTTTCGAACGCCTCGGTGAAGTCCTGCGCGATCAGTGAGCGCACGCGTTGCGCGCGCAGGTAGTAGGCATCGTAGTAGCCGGCCGAGAGTACGTAGGTCCCCAGCATGATGCGACGTTTAACTTCAGGTCCAAAGCCGTGCTCCCGCGTCTTGCCATACATTTCCGTAAGGGTTGAGCCTGGAACACGCAGTCCGTAGCGCACACCATCATAGCGGGCTAGGTTAGAGCTAGCCTCGGCAGTGGCCAGAATGTAATAGGTCGCGATCGCATAGTCGGTGTGCGGCATTTCGAGTGGAACTCGACGGCAGCCGAGGCCCTCCAGCGCAGCGATCGCTGTTTCGACCTTTTCCCGGACCTCCGAATCAAGTCCTTGCCCGAAGTAGTCCTCAGGAACGCCGATGCGCAACCCTTCGACAGGTCTTCTCACGGCTGCGGCATAGTCCGGGACGGGAACAGCCGCAGAAGTCGAGTCGTTGCCATCATGACCAGCGATGGTGCGGAGCATGGCGGCGACATCGGCTGCATTCGTCGCAATCGGGCCGATTTTGTCGAGGGATGAGGCAAACGCTACCAAGCCGTAGCGCGATACACGGCCGTAGGTCGGCATCAGTCCCGTAACTCCGCAAAACGACGCCGGCTGGCGAACCGAGCCGCCCGTGTCCGTTCCGAGCGCAGCCACGGCAAGCCCGGCGGCTACAGCAGCCGCCGAGCCTCCGCTCGAACCACCGGGCACGCGATCGAGTGCGACCGGATTGCGCACCGGCCCATAGGCGGAGTTTTCATTCGACCCCCCCATGGCGAACTCGTCACAGTTCGTTTTGCCCAAAAACAGCGCGCCCGCCTGATCCAGGCGTTCAACGGCGGTTGCATCGTAGGGGGGGATATAGTTCTCAAGCATTTTCGACGCACAAGTGGTGCGCAGGCCGCGCGTGCTGATCACGTCCTTGATGGCAATCGGCACGCCAGCCAGAGCTGGCAGCGGCTCTCGGCTGGCGACGGCCCGATCGATTCGGTCTGCTTGGGCATAGGCGCGCTCCGGCGAGAAGGTTAAATAGGCATTCAAGTCGCTGTTGCGTCGCTCGATGCGGGAGAGAAACTCCTCTGCGAGTTCCCGCGCGGAAATCTTCTTCGCCTCAAGGGCGGAGCGAATGCTGGCAACCGTCCATGGGCTCGGCGCACTCATCGATCAATCACCCGCGGCACGCGAAAGAAAGGAGCTTCCGCATCGGGAGCCTGGGCGAGCACAGACTCGGCCACATCGCAAGGTAAAAGGACGTCTTCGCGAAGCTCGGGGTGTTGTTCGGCGCCAGCTTCCGATTTGCCTCTGTGGAGAACCTGCGCCATTGGCTCGACACTCGCGCTGTTTGGTTCGTTGAGCTTATCGACGTAGGTGAGAATAGCGTCGAGCTGCTCGCGGTATGTATCAATCTCGTCGGGCGAGAGCTCCAGATGCGCCAGTTCAGCGACTCTCAATACTTCTTGTCGGCTGATCTTCATCTGCTTGGCTGTCACCCCGATTTCTTGGCCTTTAAAACAAGGCTTGTTCTTTCTTTTCAATCATTTGCACAGCGTCTGTCGGGCACCTTCGGGGACCCCAATTCTTCCACCCATCACTATCTTAGTAAGGGGAAGCAGGAATGCAAGTGTGCGATCTTCAGGGAAACGCACGAAGAGCCGCTCGGCCAACAGCATCAGCAGTGGCGGCGGCGAATGAACGGTTTGTAATTGTTGTCCACAGCGCGCGAAGGCCGCGCTGCTCCCCGGTTTGGGGAAACGAACTTGAGCTCGTGAACGAGAGTTGCACCCCAGGACTGATTCACGCGCTCGAGGAGTTCTGATCGCATCGCTTCAATCTGCTGCTGCCATGCTCTGCCATCAGCAGCGAGCTCGAGACATCCGCCCACGCAATTCAAAGGCCGCGCGTGCATCGCTAATGACTCGCCCACGATGGCCGGCCAGGCACTGGTAAGCCATGCCTGTGCTGCTTCCGGACGGTCAAGCCGCCGCAGCACCTTACTTAGAATTTCTCCGGCCCGTTGCATAGGAAGATCGGATTGTAGCATGCTCGGCCACAGGTAACGTTTCGGTTTGGTCTGATCGCCGATAGAGCCAGAGGAACAAGATTACTTGGCGGATTTTTGCGTTCGGTCGGCGAGCGATTCTTGCGCACTTGTATCAGTCATGCGAAAATTGCTGCTTCCAAGCTTGGCTTGCCGAAGCATAGCCCCTGAAAAAGGCGATATCGTCTAAGGGTTAGGACGTGGCCCTCTCAAGGCCAAAATCCGGGTTCGAATCCCGGTATCGCTACCAACACTTCCTAAGTGATCCATTGGACCAAGGTTGACAGCCTTTCCGGCTTGTGAAGCCTAAGCCATGCGTTTTTTGGCACACTCCCGCTAAAGCACGTGGTCAGTTCCCAGCAGGTGTTCAAAGATCGGAGAAAACGAAACCGCGAATCGGAGAGAGTGCCGCAAGAGGCGTACGCGGGAGAGAGCTAGTGGTGGCCTCGGGAGGCCAACTCTCCGACAAGTTTGGAGTGAACCCTTGAAGTGACACACAGAATTGGGCACAGTTTCCAGGGAAGGAAGCACCGTGAAGAGAAAGCGATACTCCCGGAAATTTCAGCGAATGGCCGTG
>Ga0306924_10008084_pt1 | contig 10584 bp, 8 predicted proteins | sample sta12Can44000111_FD_203756 | JGI IMG/M metagenome (GOLD analysis project Ga0306924, IMG submission 203756) | Lab enrichment of tropical soil microbial communities from Luquillo Experimental Forest, Puerto Rico - statanox.12C.anox.44.000.111 (v2)... | ecosystem: Environmental > Terrestrial > Soil...
GCAAGGCCGAGCGCGAGGAGATCGCGCTCGCGCAGCTCAAGCTGGTGAAGCTCGAAAAATTCGTAAAGTCGTACCCGCACCATTTGTCCGGCGGGATGCAGCAGCGGGTCGCCATCGCGCGGGCGCTTGCGTACAATCCCTCGGTGCTGCTGATGGACGAGCCGTTCGCGGCCCTCGACGCGCTCACGCGCGACGACATGCAGCGCCTGTTGGCGGAGGTCTGGCGGGAGACGCGCAAGACCGTGGTCTACGTGACGCACAACGTGGCGGAAGCGGTCTATCTGGCGGATCGCGTCGTGGTGATGACGCCGCATCCCGGGATGGTGAAGACCGAGGTGCCCATTCGCCTGCCGCGGCCGCGCGATCCGCTCAGCGTCGAATTTCTGCAATATCAGAAATCGCTGCTGCATCACCTCGGCCAGGACGCAGGCGCGCGAGCAGCGCAAGCAGGAAAGACATGAAATGGATTCCGGCGAGGTAATAAAGCTCGGCTGCGCGCTGCTCCTGCTCACGCTCACTGCCGCCGGCGCGGCGCGCGCAGAGGAGCCGTATCCCACGCGGCCGATCCGGCTGGTGGTCGGCTTCGGCGCCGGCGGACCGACCGACATTCCCGCGCGCGTCGTCGCCGACAAGCTCGGCGAGGCGCTCGGCCAGCGCGTGATCGTGGAAAACAAGCCGGCCGCCGCCGGCATGATCGCGACGCGCGACGTGCTGTCGCAGCCGCGCGACGGCTACACCTTGCTGCTGTGCACCCATTTCGACCCGATCAACACCGTCCTTTACAAGAACGCCCAGTTCAAGCTGACCGATCTCGCCCCGGTCTCGCTCATCGCCAAGTACTATTACGGGCTCGCGCTCGCGAACGCGGTTCCCGCCGACGACTTCAAGGCGTTCGTGCAATACGCCAAGGCGCATCCCGGCGAGGTCAGCTACGCCACTATCGGCGCCGGCTCGGCGCAGGAGATTCTCGCCCGCAGGCTCGCGAAGCTCACCGGCATCGCCATGAACCGCATCCCGTTCCGCACCGGTACCCAGGTCGTGCAGGAGCTGGTGGCCGGGCGCGTTCATTTCTACGTCTCGCCGACGCTGGCGATCGTGCCGCAATACCAAGCCAAGCAGCTCAAGCTCCTGGCGGTGACGGCGCCCGAACGGCTCAAGAACCTGTCCGACATCCCGACGCTGACCGAGAGCGGCGTCGACTTCGTGCGCTTCGGCTGGCTCGGGGTGTGCGCCGGCGCCGGCACGCCGCAGCCGATCCTCGCGCTGCTGCAACGCCAGATCACGACGATCGTCGCTTCTCCCGATTACCGGGAGGTGATCGAGAAGGCCGGCTCCATCGCGGTGTCGTCCACGGCGGACGAATTGCAGCAGGTGATGGCGCAAACGCTCGACGACCTCGCGTCTAGCATCCGCGAATTCGGCCTGCAGCAGGAACAATGACGGAGCTGCATATGGGCACTTGGCCAAGAAAGCACCAACGTCCGCTCGTCCCCGCGAAAGCGGGGACCCAGGGCCACGGGACCGCGGCTCCTGGATTCCCAGCAAAAGCGCGTTTACGCGCGTCCATAGCCCGTCGAAGACGGGCGTGAACGCCCTTAACGACGCGCTATGCGCGGGAATGAGCGGAGCTTTGGTGCTCCCGTGCCGAGTGCTTAATCGGGAACGACTAAACGACAACAACCGCCATCAGGGAGGACAGCCATGAGCAATAGGCGCGTTGAATTGACACGGCGGGAATGGCTCGCGGGGAGCCTGCTGGCGCTGGGGCTGCCGCCGCGGCCGGCTAGCGCGCTGGAGACGATCCGGCAGGGCTTTCAGACCAATATCTGGGGCATGCCCACCTACTACCTGCTCAAATCGGGCCTGCTCGAGAAGCACGGCCTCAAGTTCGAGGAATTCGCCGTGCCCTCCGGCAATCTCACCATGCAGCAGATGGTTGCGCGGCAGGTGGACTTGGGCACCTATGCCGCGCAGTCCTTCATCATCGGCCACGACAAGGGCGGCTTGGTTGTGATCGCGCAGATCGAACAGGTCGGCAGGACCGCGCAGGTCGTCACGCGCAAGGACCTCAACCTCACCCAGGTCAGCGAGCTCAAGGGGCGCAAGGTCGCCAACCAGACCGGCTCCTCGGTCGGCAATATTTTCACCGACGTCATCGCGCCCGCCGCCGGCCTCAAGAAGGGCGACTTTCAGGAGGTGCGCATGGACGTCAACAACATGGTCTCCGCCATGGCCGCCAAGACCGTGGACGCCATGGTCAACGTGGAGCCCTACAACGAGATCGCGGTCGCCGAGGGCATCGGCATCTCCATCATGGATTTCTCCAAGGTCGACAAGATGCCGGTGTTCATGGCGGCGACGCCCGACTTCGTCGACAAGAGTCCGGAGACCGTCGTCGCCTATCTCAAGTGCTGGCAGGAGGCGGCGCGCGACTTCAAGGACAATCCCGGCAAGGTCGCCGACGTGATCTACGCGTTCTTCACCTCGAAGGGCTACGCCATGTCGCGGGAGACCTTTGCCAAGGCGCTGGCCAAGGTCGAGGTCGATCCGGGCTTCCCGTCCGACCTCGTGCCGGGCCTGCAGAAGGACGCCGAGGTGCTGCTGCGCGAGAAGAAGATTTCCGCCATTCCCGATTGGAAGAAGGCGCTGCGGCCGGACCTGTGGGCGAAGGCGAGGGGGTGAGTGCGCGAGCCTACAGCGCCAAGCCCTTGGTCTTGTAGATCGTGATCGCCGCGGGCGCGGCGAGATGGCGAGTGAACGCCTGCGCGGCTTCCATCTGCCTCGCGCCCGTGGTCACGCCAGCGGAATAGGTCGTCATCTGCTGCAACTCCGCCGGCAGCATGCCGATCACCTCGACCTGCGGATTCGACATCAGCTCGGACACCTGCTGCAGCCCGATCTCGGCTTCGCCGCTCGAGACCAGCACGCTGACACGGCCGTTGGGGCCGCCGGCCGCGAGCTTGACCTTTGGCGTCACCTCGGCGGCGATGCCGAGCTTCTCGAACACGCCCATGACGTGGGCCGCGGTGACGCCGCCGCCGGCCGGCGCGGTATGGGCGATGGATTTCGCCGCGAGCAGCGCGCGCTTGAGCGCTTCGGGCGACGACACGTCGGGCTTGGGCGCGCCCTTGCGCACGGCGATGCCGATGCCGGTGCGCGCGACGTCGGTGCGGCCGCCCACGACCTTGCCCTGCTTGATCAGCTCGTCGAGCGCCTTGCTGTCCACGACGATGAGATCGGCCGCCTCGCCGCTGTTCAAGCGCCGCGCGAGCCCGCGCGAGGGTCCATAGGTGATGCGGAGTACTTGCCCGCTGGCGCGCTCGAACGGCGGCGCGAGTTCATCGACCGCCGCCTTCATGGCGGTGGTGATCATGGCGTCGATCTCGGCGGCTTGGGCCGCGCCCGTGGTCACGATCAGCGCAGCCGCGGCCGCGATCGCGCGAGTGCGCATGACACTTCCTCCTACCATGCGGGATCGAGCCCCTTTGTCTTGTAGATGGCTGCCGCCGACGGCGCGGTCAGTGCCTTGATCAGCGCCCTCGCCGCTTCGGCTTCCTTGGCACTCGTCGTCACCCCGGCCGAATAGACCGTCGTCAGCTGCAACTCCGCCGGCAGCATGCCGATCACCTCGACCTGCGGATTCGACATCAGCTCGGACGCCTGCTGCAGCCCGATCTCGGCTTCACCGCTCGAGACCAGCACGCTGACGCGGCCGTTGGGGCCGCCGGCCGCGAGCTTGACCTTCGGCGTCATCTCGGCGGCAATGCCGAGCCGCTGGAATACGCGCTCGATATGCGCCGCCGTGATGCTGCCGCCCGCGGGCGCGGCGTGGCCCACCGTCCTCGCCGCCAGCAGCGCGTGCTTGAGCGCCTCGGGCGACGACACGTCGGGCTTGGGCGCGCCCTTGCGCACGGCGATACCGATGCCGGTCCGCGCCAGGTCGGTCCGGCCGGCCACGACCTTGCCCCGCTTGATGAGTTCGTCGATCGCCGCGCTGTCGGTCAGGAACACGTCGACGGGCTCGCCACGGTCGAAGCGCGGGATCAGCGCGCCGGAAGGGGCATAGCTCGCACGAATGGTGTGGCCGTTCGCGCGCTCGAAGGGCTGCAGCAATTCGTCCGTCGCCGCCTTGATCGCGGTCGAGATGAAGGCGTTGATCTCGGCGGTGTGGGCGGTCGCGCTCGCAGCGAGCATGGCGATAACGATTGCAACTGTGCGCATGACATTCCCCGCCACGGAACCGACGCACTCGCGAGTGTCGGTCGGGAGGTCTTGGGGCTAGCTTACAACCCGCGGCCGTTGGCCGGCAGTCCCCATTCCGCTTACGGTCGATCCGCAACATGCCACCTCGCCTGCCGCGCGCAAACGCGCTAAAGCTTGCCGCGATGTCAGGGCATGGAGAGTGGAATGAAAGTCGCAAGCAAGAAGATCGCGAAGAAGACTGCCAAAACCAAGAAGCCGGCGAAGAAGGCGGCCGCGAAAAAAGCGGCGGCAAAGAAGCCTCTGCCGAAGCGCGCGGGCCCCGCGAAAAGTCCGATCAGCAGCAACGGCGGGCCGATCACCTGGAATTTCAAGCTGATCGGCCATCACTTGCTCGACGGTTTCGGCGGCATGGGCGAAGGCATGTCGATCCAGATCGCGCCCGACGGCCGCCGCATCCTGTGGCTCGCGCATGAAAGCGCGCCGAAGAATTTCACCGCCGTCGACGTATCCGATCCGCGCAAGCCCAAGGTGGTGGTGCAGACCGACCTGCCGCAGGCCCACATGCGCTCGAATTCGCTCGAGACCTGCGGGAACATCATGGCGGTGGCCTACCAGACGCAGAAAAAGGGGCTGCAGCCCGCCGGCATGGAGCTGTTCGACATTTCCGTGCCGGAGAAACCGAGGTCGATCTCGTTCTTCGACTGCTCGGGCGCGACCTCGCGCGGAGTGCATCAGCTCTGGTTCTGCGACGGCGAATACGTCCATTGCGCCTCGGGCGCGCCCGACTTCACGCCCACGCACCCCAACGACGACCAGTTCTACCGCTGCATCGACGTGCGCAATCCGTCGAAGCCGGTCGAGATCGGCCGCTGGTGGATGCCGGGCACGCGTCAAGGCGACAACATCGCGCCGCCGCCGCGGCACCCGTTGGACAAGGGCCACCGCGCCCACAACACCAACGTCTATCCCCAGCGCGGCGACCGCTGCTATCTCGCCTATATCGACGGCGGCATGTTCATCCTCGACATTTCCGACAAAGCGAACCCCAAGCGCATCTCGCAGTGGACGAATTCGCCGCCCTATACCGGCTTCATGCACACCGTGGTGCCGCTGTTCGACCGCGGGCTCATGCTGGTGACCGACGAATCCACCGAGAACAACGCCAAGGATTGGCCGAAGCTGATCTGGGTTCTCGACGCGCGCGAGGAGACGAACCTCGTTCCGATCGCGACCTGCCCGCTGCCCGATCACAAGGCGTTCGCTGCCAAGGGCCGCTTCGGCGCCCACAACATCCACGAGAACGTGCCGCTGCCGACGGTCTGGCACTCCGATCAGATCGTGCTCGGCACCTTTTTCAACGGGGGCTTGCGCGCCTACGACATCTCCAACCCGTATCAGCCGCAGCAGGTCGGCGTGTTCGTGCCGCCGGCGCCGCCGATGGCGCCCACCGGCACCATCCAGCTCAACGACGTGTTCGTCGACGAGCGCGAGATCGTCTACACCGTCGACCGCCACGTCGGCGGGCTCTACATCCTGGAGATGGATTTTTGACCGCGCGGCCTGCGCGCATTGGATATGCGGGCCGCGAGCTCGGTCTGCTCCCTCTCCCCGTTCTTACGGGAGAGGGGTGGGGTGAGGGGCTGACGCGTCTCGAGAGCGAGGGTCCCTCACCCCTACCCTCTCAGCCGAAGTCGGATATATCCGACTTCGGCCATTCAATAGTGACCGAACTCGGGTAAACCCGAGTTCGGTTGCTGAAGAAGCGGGGAGAGGGACTCCACCGAGTTCGCGGCATCGTTCAACCTTCGGCACTAACAACGCCATTCTAGGAGGCAGGTTGCTCGATCTCTTTCCCTCCCGCGAGGCAGGCCGGTTCGGGCGCAGGCTCAAGCGCGCGCGCGGTGCGCGCATCCCGGTGACCGTGGTCACGGGCTTTCTCGGTGCCGGCAAGACCACGCTGGTGCGCCGCTTTCTCGCCACTCCCGAGGGCGCGGGCACCGCGGTCGTCATCAACGAGTTCGGCAGCGTCGGCATTGACGATGCGCTCGTGCGCGCCTCGACCGACGACGTCACGCTGCTCGGCAACGGCTGCCTGTGCTGCAACACGCGCTCCGACCTGCAGAACGCGCTGCGCAATCTCGTCGCCGAGCGCGCGCAAGGCACGCTGCCGCCGTTCGCGCGCATATTGATCGAAACCAGCGGGCTCGCCGATCCGGGGCCGATCCTGCAGACCTTCGCCACCGATCGCGCGCTGGGGGGCGAATTCCACGTCGAGGTGGTCATCGCCGTGGTCGACGCGGTGGGCGGCCTCGACACGCTTAAGTGGTCGGCGGAAGCGCGAAAGCAGATCATCCTCGCCGACCGGCTGGTCGTCGCCAAGACCGACCTCGCCAAGTCGCAGGCGGTCAAGCGCCTCACTATGCGGCTGACCGCGCTCAACCCGCACGCCGCGGTTCACACCGCCGTCGACGGCGATCTCGATCCGCGCTGCTTGCTCGAGAGCGACGCGACATCGACCGGTCGAGCGACTTCGCGCGCGGGTTTCGTCGCCGAGGCCGAGCACAGCGACGGCATCGCAAGCTTCGTTCTCACCGACGACGCGCCGCTCTCCTGGGACGCCTTCGCGCGCGCCATGGAGACGCTGATTGCGCTGCGCGGTCCCGATCTTTTGCGCGTGAAGGGCTTGCTCAACGTCGTGGGCTGCCGCGGGCCGGTGGTGGTGCATGTGGTCCAGCACCTCGCCCACCCGCCGGTCGAGCTCGCGGCCTGGCCCGGCAAGGACCGCGCCAGCCGGCTCGTGTTCATCACCCGCGGCATTTCGGAAACGCAGGTGCGCGACTTGATGGCGTCGGTGCGCGCGTTGGCCGTCGATCCGGGGTAGGCCCGGCGGCAAGTTCCCGTGCTGCTGGCGCGGGAACCCCCTCGCAACAAAGCTGCGTGAGGCTGTTTCCAATGCCGGCGCCTTGGACTAGCTTCGCCAGTCTAGAACCATTCGCAATTGCGAGCGAAGCACAGCGGCCGATGCGCGAGAGCACGTCGGTTGCCTCGCGGCATCCCCAGGGAGATATGCACCCATGGCCCGAATGACCCTCGACGTAAACGGCAAGGCCCAGACGATCGATGCCGATCCCGACATGCCGTTGCTCTACGCGTTGCGCAACGAGCTCTCGCTCAACAACCCGCATTTCGGCTGCGGCCTGGCGCAATGCGGCGCCTGCACCGTGCACGTCGACGGCCAGGCGGTGCGCTCCTGCGTGACGCCGGTGTCGGCGGTAGGCAGCGGCAAGGTCGTCACCCTTGCCGGCCTCGGCACGCCCGAGAAGCCGCATCCGATCCAGAAGGCCTACGTGGAGGAGCAAGTGCCGCAATGCGGCTACTGCATCAACGGCTGGATCATGACCGCGGCCGCGTTCCTCAATCAGACCAAGAAGCCGACCGACGCGCAGATCAAAGAGGCGCTCACCGGCCTCAAGTGCCGCTGCGGCACGCATATGGGCATCCTGCGCGCGGTCAAGCGCGCGGCGGCGATGATGGGTTGAGGGAGGCGACAATGACCAAGATGGACAACGTCACCCATTTCGTCTCCCGGCGTTCGCTGCTCAAAGCGGGCGGCGCGCTCGTGGTTTCGATCGGCACGCCGGTCGCGTTCGATACCGTGCTCGGCATCGGCGAAGCATTCGCGCAAGGCGCCAAGCCGCCGCTCACGCCCGATCAGCTTTCCTCCTACATCGCCGTCAACGCCGACGGCACCGTCTCCGCCTTCTTCGGCAAGATGGACATGGGCCAAGGCCTGTTCGTCGCCATCGCCCAGATGGTGGCGGAAGAGCTCGACGTGCCGTTCAAGGCCGTCACCGTGATCATGGGCGATACCGCCACCAGCGTGAACCAGGGCGGGGCGTCGGGCTCGACCGGCATCCAGATGGGCGGCAAGCAGATGCGCATGGCGGCGGCCGAGGCGCGCCGCGTGCTCGTCGAGATGGCGGCGGCGAAGCTCGCGCTATCGGCCGACGCGCTCACCGTCACCGACGGCGTGGTGCACGCCAAGGACGATGCGAGCAAGAAAGCGTCCTACGCCGAGCTGATCGGCGGGCGCTATTTCAACGTCCAGCTCGATTGGAACAAGGAGTATGGCAACCTCCTCTACGCGCCGGGCAAGGCGAAGCCGAAGGATGCCAAGGACTACAAGATCGTCGGCAAACCGATCGCACGCGAGGACATCGCGCCCAAGGTCTACGCGCAGGAAGACTTCTGCACCGACGTCAGGCGGCCTGGCATGGTGCATGGCCGCATGATCCGGCCCGCCGTCGCCGGCGCCGTGCCGGTCAAGGTCGACGAAAGCTCGATCAAGGACATCCCCGGCGCCAGGGTGGTGTGGGAGAAAGGCTTCCTCGGCGTCGTCGCCGACAAGGAATGGGACGCGATCAAGGCGGCGCAGGCGCTCAAGGTGGAATGGTCGGACGCCAAGCCCCCGTTCCCCGATCAGGCGGCGCTCTACGACCACATTCGCAGCGCTGCCGTGCGCAAGCGCGAGATCGGCGGCAAGGAAGCCGGCAACGTCGACGACGCGTTCAAGACCGCGGCGCGCGTGGTCGAGGCCGAATACGAATGGCCGTTCCAGTCGCACGCCTGCATGGGACCGGCCTGCGCCGTGGTCGAGATCAAGGACGGCAACGTGACCTGCTGGACCGGCTCGCAGAAGCCGCATTTCGTGCGCAACGGCATCGCGCTCACGCTCGGCGTTCCGGCGGAGAAGGTGCGCTCGATCTGGGTGGTCGGCCCCGGTTCCTACGGCCGCAGCGACGCCGACGACGCGGCGATGGATGCCGCGGTGCTGGCCAACGCGGTCGGCAAGCCGGTGCGCGTGCAGTATACGCGCGAGCAGGCGACGGGATGGGATCCGAAGGGTCCCGCCTCCATCCACCGCGCCCGCGCCGCCATTGACGCGTCCGGCAACGTCGTCGGCTACGAGTTCACCAGCAAAGGCTTCTCGCGCATCGACGTGAACACCAACGGCGGCGCGCCCAAGGACACGCTGGCGGGGCAGCTGCGCGGCACCGAGCTCAAATCCGCCGACGGCTTCGGCGTCCCCGCCGAGTCCTACGAGTTCACGAACAAGCGGCTCGCGTGGGAGACGATCCCGCCGCTGCTCGACCGCAGCTCGCCGCTGCGCAGCGCGCATCTGCGCGATCCGGTCGGACCGCAGATCCATTTCGCCAGCGAGTCGTTCATGGACGAGGTGGCGGCGGCGCTCAACCTCGACCCCATCGAGTTCCGCCTGCGTCACGTCAAGGACGCGCGCGACGTCGCGGTGATCAAGGCCGCGGCGGAAAAGGCGGGCTGGCAGTCGCGACCCTCGCCGCGCAAGGATCAGACCGGCAACAAGGTCTCCGGCCGCGGCATCGCCTATGCCCAGCGCAACGGCACCCGCTCCGCCATCGTCGCCGAGGTCGAGATCGACCGCGCGAGCGGAAAGATCTGGGCGCGCAAGTTCACCATCGCCCACGACTGCGGCCAGATCATCAATCCCGACGGGCTCAAGCACACCATCGAGGGCAACATCGTGCAAGGCGTGAGCCGCACGCTGTGGGAGGAGGTCAAGTTCGACGGAAAGAACGTGACCAGCATCGATTGGATGACCTACCCGATCCTCGACATCACCGAGACGCCCGAGGCGATCGAGGTGGTGCTGATCAACCATCCCGAGCTGCCGCCCACCGGCGCCGGCGAGCCGTCGATCCGTCCGGTGGCGGCCGCGATCGCCAATGCGATCTTCGACGCCACCGGCGTGCGCATCCGCCGTGTGCCGTTCTCGCCAGATCGGGTCAAGCAGGCGCTGTCGTGACCGCGGAAATGTTAGCCGCTGACGTTGACGCCGACTCGGTCTGCTCCCTCTCCCCGCTGAGGCGGGGCGAGGGAGCGCGCCGAGTTCGGGGCTCGGCCTCTGATATACTTCCACCATGATCGCGCGCTCGCTCGAGGAAGCCCTGGCACCCATCACCGACGGCTGCGTGCTGGCGGTGCCGCGCGAGGTATCGGGCGTGCCCATGGCGGCGACGCGCGCGCTCATTCGGCGCGGCATCCGAAGGTTGCATCTGATCGCGCTGCCGACCTCGAGCCTGCAGGCCGACTTGCTCATCGGCGCCGGCTGCGTCGAGACGATCGAGACCTCCGCGGTGAGCCTCGGCGAGTTCGGGCCGGCGCCGCGCTTCGCCGCCGCGGTGACGTCGGGCGCAATCCGCGTCAAGGACGCGACCTGCCCGGCGCTGCATGCCGCGTTCCAGGCGGCCGAGAAAGGCGTGCCCTTCATGCCGCTGCGCGGGCTGATCGGCTCCGACGTGCTCACGCAGCGCAAGGACTGGAAGGTCGTCGACAATCCGTTCG